>Ga0209806_1001390_pt1 | contig 15971 bp, 18 predicted proteins | sample GraSoiAngelo_152_FD_186166 | JGI IMG/M metagenome (GOLD analysis project Ga0209806, IMG submission 186166) | Grasslands soil microbial communities from the Angelo Coastal Reserve, California, USA - 14_1009_12_30cm (SPAdes) (version 2) | ecosystem: Environmental > Terrestrial > Soil > Grasslands ... | reverse complement strand
TCCCACCAGGGCGTGATCGACCACGCCCTGGAGCCCGGCGATGAGGTTCTGCAGCATCGTGGGCCAGGCGAGCATCCAGACGGCCCGCGCGAGCGGGCCGTCGACGATGGAACGGTCGAGGGGCTTGGACGGGTGGGTCACCGGCCGCGCTTGGCGTCGAGGCTCCATGGCCCCGCGCCGGCGGCGGAGATGTAGAGCCAGATAAAGCAGAAGAGGATGGCGGGATGCCCCTGATTGAGCACGGGCCAAAAGCCCTGTGGCGCGTGGCCCAGGAAATACGCGATCGCCATCTCGCCCGCGAGGATGAAGGCCACGGGGCGGGTGAACAGCCCCAGCAGGAGGAACAGGCCGCCAAACGTCTCGAGGATTCCGGCGATGCCGGGCAGCGACGCGATCGCCGCGGTGCCCCCGCCCGGCATGATCGCCGCCGGAAACGCGAACAGCTTGGCCGTCCCGAACTGCATGAAGAGAAACGCGGCGACGATCCGGAGGACGCTGAGCAGGTATGGCGCCCGCGTCGGCCATCTCGCGGTGATGCTGGGTGCGGTCATCGTGCTACCTCCCGTTCCGTAGACGAGGGTGAAGGGCGCGTCGAGAGCCACGAGCCGCCCAGAATGAGCGCCAGCCCCGCGACGGACATGGCTCCGAGATGCTCGTCGAGCACCACGAGGCCGAGCAGTACGGCCACCAGGGGATTGATGTAGGTGATGACGCTCGCCCGGCTCGGTCCCGCTTCGGCGATGAGCTGAAAGAATACGACCAGCCCCAGCGCGGTGCAGACCACGCCGAGCACGGCGATGGCCCAGAGCGCCGACGCGGGGATCGCCTGTGGCGGCCGCGCCAAGACTGCGGGTAGTAGCGCGATCGCCGAGACGGTCAGACTCGCGGCCACCGGCCCGAGCGGGTCGAGATCGGCCAATCGGCGGCTCACGATGATCGGCGCCGCGGCGTACCCCAGCGTCGCCACCAGAACCAGAGCGGCGCCGAGCAGCTCGGTGGGGCGACCGGCGACGTCGACACCGAGCAGCGCGACGACCCCGCCGAGTCCGATTACGAGTCCGAGCAGGCGGAGTCCGGTCGGCTGGTCGGCGGTCGACAGACGCAGCGAGAGCAGTGCGACGAAGAGCGGCATCGTCGCAATGAGAATCGCGGTCAGCGACGACGAGATGTACCGCTCACCCATCGCGATGAGGACGAACGGCACGGCGATTTCGCAGGCGGCGTAGGCAGCGATCGCCCCGCTCCGCCCCCGCAGGCCGCGCAACGCGCCTCGCCGCAGGGCGAAAGGCAAGAGCAGCGCGGCGGCGAGCGCGACCCGCGCCCAGGCGATGAATGCCGGCGGCACGCCGGCGTCGACCGCGACTCTGATGAACAGGTACGGCACGCCCCAGATCGCCGAACTCAAGGCGAACAAGCACCACGCGCGGGGAGTCATGCCTGGAGGGAGCGCTCGAGCAGGCGAGAGTCACCGAGGTGGGGGACATACGCAGCGAACCCGTCAGTGGGCCCGCGCCACTCGAGCTCGTCAACATCGCGAAACAGGGGCGCTTCGGTCCGCAGCGTCGCCAGTTGCTTGAAGAGCAACGCCAGCGCGCGGCTGTCCCCCAGCACGTTCGCAGGGAAGTGCTCGATGCTGCCGTGCTGGTTGAGGAGCCGCGCCGCCGTGACCGCTCCGATCCCCGGGATGCCCGGATAGCCGTCCGCCGCGTCGCCGACGAGGGCGAGGAAGTCGGGAATCAGGCCGGGCTCGACGCCGAACTTCTCGCGCACCCCTGCCGCGTTGCGGATCTTGTGTCCTTTGCGATCGACCTGCACCACGCGATCACCCCGCACGCACTGCGCCAGGTCCTTGTCGGGCGTCCAGATGCAGACCTTCTCCACCCGCGCGTCTTCAGCGGCGAGGTGTGCCGCGGACGCAAGCGCGTCGTCGGCCTCCAGCTCGATCATGGGCCAGACCGCCACTCCCATGGCGGCGAGGGCCTCCTCCAGCGGTTGGAACTGCGCGAGCAGCGTCGGCTCGATGCCTTCTCCGGTCTTGTAATCGGGCCAGAGCTGGTTGCGAAACGATTCGATCACGTGATCGGTCGCCACGCCGACGTGAGTGGCTCCCTGCTCGATCATCTCCAATACCGAGTGCAGCACGCCGGCGACGGCGCCGAACGGCTGATCCTCACCCTTGGTGAAGTGCCGCCGGCCGTAGAACTGGCGGAATAGCTCGTACGTGCCGTCGATGAGATGAACGATCATGTGACAGTTATCGGCCGCCGCTCACGATCAGGACGACCGCAGCGAGCGCACACCCGACGCCGGTGATCTGCCACGGTTGGAGGCGCTCTCCGAGCACGATCCGTGCGAGCAACACCGTGCTGGCGGGGTAGAGCGAGGATAACGTTACCACGATGCTGAGCGCCCCCTGCCGCGTGGCGAGCAGATACAGGGCATTCGCGAGCATGTCCATCGCGCCGGCGAGGATCGCGAGGGCGGTCACCGGCGCCGGCATCCGGATGGACCGCCCGCCGGCGATCGCCATGATGGCGAAGAGGGACACCGAAACGAGGCGCGCGACCAGCAGCGGCCACATGCCGGCGTCGGATCCGGTTTGCGCGAACGAGAGGAGGAAGAAGCCGATCGCGATGCCTGAGGCGAGCGCGGTGCCCAAGCCCGACCGACGGCTGCGCGGGGATGTCGGCGCGGCCGATTGGGCCTGCGTCCCTCCCTGCTGTTGACTGACCAGCACGATCGAGACGATTCCCAAAGCGATGCCCGCGACCGCGAGCGGTACCGGCCGCTCGCCGAGTAGCACCGAGACCACCACCGGAATGACGACCGCGCAGACGGCGGTCGTCGGCGCCACCACGGCCATCGTGCCGATCGCCAGCGCGTGATACAGCAACGCGACGCCGATTCCGCCGGTCAGGCCGGCGGCGGCGCCCCAGAGCAGATCAGCCCGTGCGGGCGACGCGTGGGGCAAGACGGGCAGGATCACCGTGAGCAGAGCCAGCCCGGTGGCCTGAGAGATCAGGACCACGGGGATGGTGCTGGCGCGCCGGGTCGTGAGCCCCCCGGTGAAGTCGGCGGCGCCATACAGCACCGCGGAACCGATCGCCAGGAGATAAACCACTCACGTCACCCCTGGTCGTGGGTTCCGGCGCCCGCGCGCGCATGCCGCGGCGCGTTCCAGCAGCAAGGTGCGCTCGCGGGCGTTGCGGGTGAGCGACGCCGCGCGCTCGAACTCCGCGCGCGCCTCCCCGGAGCGGCCGAGCTTGTCGAGCAGGTCGCCGCGCACGGCCGGGAGGAGGTGGTACTCCTCGAGTGACGGCTCCGACATCAGCGTGTCGACCACCTCGAGCCCGGCCGCCGGACCGAACGCCATCCCCAGCGCGACCGCCCGATTGAGCTCCACGACCGGCGAGTGCAGCAGCTGGGCGAGCGCATCGTACAGCGCCACGATGCGGGTCCAGTCGGTCTCTTCCGGCGTGCGGGCGCGCGCATGACAGGCGGCGATCGCGGCCTGGAGCGCGTACGGGCCGTACCCGCCGCCCAGCGCCTCGACGCGCTCCAACGCCGCCAGACCGCGGCGGATGAGGAGGTGATCCCACCGCCCCCGGTCCTGATCGAGCAGCAGGATCGGCTCGCCCGACGGGCCGACGCGCGCCCCCGCGCGCGATGATTGGATTTCCATCAGCGCGACGAGGCCGTGGACCTCCGGCTCCTGGGGAACGAGCTCGGCCAGGATCCGGCCGAGCCGGAGCGCGTCCTCGCACAGCGCCGGTCGCATCCAGTCGTCGCCGGCGGTCGCCGAGTAGCCCTCGTTGAAGACGAGGTAGATCACCTCGAGGACCGACGAGAGACGGGCGACGAGCTCGGCTCCGGGGGGGGGCACCTCGAACGGGACACGCGCCGCCGCCAGCGTGCGCTTGGCCCGCACGATGCGCTGCGCGATGGTGGCCTTCGGGACCAGAAAGGCCCGCGCGATCTCGTCGGTCGTGAGGCCGCCGAGCAGGCGGAGGGTGAGTGCCGTGCGCGCCTCGGTCGAGAGCACCGGATGACAGGCTGTGAACATCAGGCTCAGGAGGTCGTCGCCGACGTGATCGTCCAGTGCGGCCTGCAACTCGCGCTCGGGACTCACCTGGCGGGCTTCGAGCTCGTGACCGAGCTCCGCGTGCTTGCGCTCGAGCAGCTTGCCGCGGCGCAAGGTGTCGATGGCTCGGTGCTTCGCGGTGGCCATGAGCCAGGCGCCCGGGTTGTCCGGGACGCCCGACTCGGGCCACCGCTCGAGTGCCGCGACGAGCGCGTCGTGCGCCAGGTCCTCCGCCAGGCCGACGTCGCCCACGATGCGCGTGAGCCCGGCGATGACCTTCGCCGATTCGATCCGCCACACCGCGTCGATCGCGCGGTGCGCATCGGACGTCGTCACCGCCTGGCTTCGTTCTGCGCGAGCCGCGCCTTGACGAGCTTCTTCACCAGCACCGTGGGAAGCGGCCGATCGGCCGTGAAGCGGATCGTGCCCTTGGACGTGTCGTACGGCGCCAGTTCTTTCTTGAGCGCGCTGGTGATGGCCGTGCTCATGAAGAGGCTGCAGTGATCCTTGAAGGCCGCGAAGCCCACCAGCATGCCGTGGTGCTTGAACATCGGCATGCCGTAACTGATGACCTCGGTCGCTTCGGGCGCCGCGGCCTTGATCGTCTTGCGCAGCTGCTGGAGCGCGGCCCGCGGGGCGGGCGGGACCGCCCTCAAGTAGGCGGCCACCGAGGCGAATTTTTTCATGGAGCGAAGAACTCCTTCAGGACGGGGGCGAGAGCCGCCGCCGCTACGTTGTGGGTCTGACCCGGGAGCGTGCGGAGTCGGGCACCGGGGATGACTTCCGAGAGCCGCTGCGCCGCCTCACGCAGCACCGGCATGCTCTTGTCGCCGCTGATCACCAACGTCGGAACCTTGAGCGCTGCTGCCCGCCTGGCCGGCAGCGCGAAGTCTCCCATGATTGCCGAGTCGTATTGGAGCGAGGGGGCTATCGCCTTGAGCTTGGACCACATCGGCAGGAACCGGAAAACGGTCACGAGCCATCCGGGCATGCCGATGACGTCCTTCATGTAGAATTTTGCCGCGTCGCCGCGGCGCCCCTCCGCGATGAGACGAACGAGCCGCGCGTGGTGGTCCGCGGGCGGCCGGTGCGCGGGCGTGCCGACCATGAACGGTGGCTCGTACAAGGCGAGCTGCTTGATACCGAGGCCGCTCGTCGCCGCCTCGAGGGCGAGGGCAGCGCCGGACGAGATGGCGTAGACGCACGCCGATCCGCCGGCCTCGCGGATCAAGGCGTCGAGGTCGTCGATCTCGCGCTCCACGGCGTATGGCGCCGTGTCGCCGCTGGCACCGCGACCGCGCCGGTCGTACATGAACACCGTGAAGTCCCGCGCGAGCAACGGCGCCAGCTTCGGCATCGGGCCGAACGATCGGCTGCAGAACGCGCCGTCGACGAGGATGACCGGCGGTCCCTCCCCGCCCAGGCGATCGTAGGCGATCGTCGTGCCGTCGCGCGAGCGTACCTGGCTCATGTGAGGTCCAGCTTGCGGAACCGCTCCACCGCCTCGCTGGGACCGAAATCGTCCAGCTCGTACAGCTGGCGCACCTCGATCTCACCGTCCTGCAGCGCGGGATTGGGGAAACGCCTGGCCCATTCGAGCGCCTCTTCCCGTGACTTCACCTGGATGAGGGTGTAGCCGGCGACCAGCTCCTTGGCCTCGGTGAAGGGCCCGTCGATCACGGTGCGCTTGCCTCCGGTGTACTTGATCCGCCAACCCTTCGAGCTCGGCTGGAGTCCCGAGGCATCGAGCAGGACCCCGGCCCTTTGTAGCTCCTCGTGGTACTTGGCCATCTCGGCAAAGACCGGCTCCCAGACCGGCCCGATCGGCATGAGCTCGGCTTCCGAGTCCTTGGTGGCTTTCACGATGATCATGAATCGCATGGGTGCTATCTCCCCCTCTTTGCCCTGGCGCTTGCCTCCCTGCGCAGGCGCTCCTCTTGCTCTCTGACCTCCGGCGTGAGTGCGGGACCGAAGTCCTCCGCCTCGAACACCTGGCGAATCTCGACTTCGACGCCGTCGTCGAAGGGCGCGCGTTTGAGCCACTCGATCGCCTCTGCCTTGGACTTCACCTCCCACAGCCAGAACCCGGCGATCAACTCCTTCGTCTCGGCGAACGGCCCGTCGATCACGGTCCGTTTGCTTCCCGAGAATCTGACCCGCGCGCCTTTGGAGCTCGCCTGAAGCCCCTCCCCCGCGAGCATCACGCCGGCTTTTGCCAGCTCTTCGTTGAACTTCCCCATCGCGGTTAGGGCCTTCTCGTCCGGCAGGACCCCCGCCTCGGAGTCCTTGTTGGCCTTCACCAGAATCATGAATCGCATTGTCATCTCTCCTCGTGGTTGTCTACCTACACGACGAGCGAGGGGCGGCGAAATCGACAGAGGGTGAGGACCGGCCAGAGAAGGTCAGGGGTGAGGACTACCCGCCGGCGATCGCTCCCAGGACCACGAACGGCTCCGTCCCCGACGCGACCGCGTCGGGCAACGCAGCGTCCGGCGGCTCGTGGGTCAGATCCCGCTCGCAGGCAAAGAACCGCAGGAACGGCCGCCGCTGCTCGGTGACGTGGTCGCGGATCGTCCCGCGGAGCACCGGATAGCGGGCCTCGAGCGCGTCGAGCACCGAGCCCCGAGTGACCCGACCGGAGAGGTCGAGCTCCACCTCGCCCCGTACGTGCGCCAGCGCGCGCAGATGCGGCGGGAGGACGACGCGGATCACCGCAGCGTCTGGACCTCAACCGACAGCACGGCGGGGAGATCCCGGACGATGGGCGTCCAATTGTCCCCGGCGTCGGCCGACAGGTACACCTGCCCGCCCGTGGTGCCGAAATACACCCCGCACGCATCGAGCGAGTCGACGGCCATCGCGTCGCGCAGCACGTTGACGTAGCAGTCGCGCTGCGGCAGGCCCTTGGTGAGTGCCTCCCACTCGTTCCCACCCGCCCGGCTGCGGTACACGCGCAACTTCCCGTCGGGCACGTAATGCTCGGAGTCGCTCTTGATGGGGACGACGTAGATGGTGTCCGGCTCGTGCGCGTGGACGTCGATCACGAACCCGAAGTCGGTCGGCAGGTTGCCGCTGACCTCGCGCCACGAATCGCCGGCGTCGTCCGAGCGCATCACGTCCCAGTGCTTTTGCATGAACAGCACGTTGGGACGCGACCGGTGTAGCGCGATGCGATGCACGCAGTGGCCGACCTCGGCGTTCGGGTCGGGGATGTATTGCGAGTGCAGGCCACGGTTGATCGGCTTCCAGATCTTGCCGGCGTCGTCGGAGCGGAAGGCGCCCGCGGCCGAGATGGCGACGTACATCCGACGCGCGTTCGTCGGATCGAGCAGGATCGTGTGGAGGCACATCCCGCCGGCGCCCGGCTGCCATTTGGGTCCGGTGCCGTGGCCGCGCAGACCGGCGAGCTCCTGCCACGTCGTGCCGCCGTCGCTCGTGCGAAACAAGGCGGCGTCCTCCACGCCGGCATAAGCGGTGTCCGGATCGCTGGGGGACGGCTCGAGGTGCCAGACGCGCTTGAACTCCCAGGGATGCTGCGTGCCGTCGTACCACTGGTGCGTGGTGAGCGCCTTGCCCGTATCCGGAGACGTGTCGTAGACGAACTTATTGCTCTCCCCGGCCGGCATACCGTCCGGCGTCTTGGTCATTCCACCCCCGGGCGTCTCCCACGTCTTGCCGCCGTCGCACGAGCGTTGGATGACCTGTCCAAACCAGCCGCTCGATTGGGACGCATACAACCGATTGGGGTCGGCGGGCGAGCCCTTGAGGTGATAGATCTCCCAGCCGGCGAAGTGAGGGCCGCTCACGGCCCACTGTTTGCGCGCGCCGTCCGCTGTCAGGACGAACGCCCCCTTGCGCGTGCCCACCAGAACCCGTACACCGCTCATGACTCGCTCCTTTCACGTGTCGATATACACCCGATTCCACGCCCTCGCGAATGACGGCAGACAATCTACACGTTCCCGCGCCCTGACCGGCGTCATGAATCTCATGTCCCTCGTCACGGAGCGAGGAATGTCAGCTGGCGAACCTCGCACTCGCCTTCCCACGCCGGCCAGTGCTGCTGGTGCAGTCGCATGAAGGCGACCGCCGCATCGATCGCTTCGTCTCGCGACTTGAATTCGAGCACCGCATAGCCGCCGACGACTTCCTTGGCCTCACTGAACGGCCCGTCGATCACCGTCAGCTTCCCTCCGGCGCTGCGCACCCGTACGCCGCTGGAGCTGGCGCCGAGGCCGCCGCTCTGGACCAGCGAGCCGTTCTTGAGCGAGTCTGCGGTGAGCTTAGCCATCGCGTCCTGTAGCGCCTGGGGTGCGGGCCCCTGGTTCTCGGACGCTTTCACGATCGATAGGAATCGCATGGCTACTCTCCTCCGTAGTTTCGGGTTTGGCGCCGGGCGCCAGGCCTGGCTCTCCCTACACGACGAGCGAAGGGCGCCGTAATCGACACGCCGGATTCACGGCCTCGGTCCAGCCCCCCTCGTGCCCGTCCCGCGATTGGACCGACGGGATCGGCGGTGAGGACGGTCAGATCGTCGCCGAGTTCGGGCGGAGGGCGCAGCCGCACCGCATTCCCGCGGCGTCGGGCGCGCTGGGGAGCAGGTGGTAGTACATGGCCACAACCATCGGTACGAAAACCAGACTGTTGTAGAACAGGTGCAGCTCGAGCCGCGGGATCCACAGCTGCAGGATGCTCGTAGGCGCGGCGGCCCCGAACAGCGTCCGCCCCGCGATGACCTGACCCTGGAGCAGCGCATGCTCGATGTGGTGCCAGAACTGGATCACGAGCGCCGCGAGCCACCACGTTCGTGCCCGACCCACGAAGCCCGGCAACAACGTCCAAATGCCGACCAGCATGATCAGGGCATAGCCATAGTGCAGCACCTCGGAGTGCACGAGCCAGGGGAACTCCTGGCCCAGGACACCCCGCGCCTGGTGCAGCGGCCACCCCAACACATACACCTGATATGCTTGCACCAGATGCTCGGCCCAGTGGGCGAGGACGATGATCAGGAACACCTGCAGCGTCCGCTTGTGCCACGGGCCGTTGAGCTTGCCGAGGAATGTGTCAGTGGTGTTTGCCATGCGGCGCATATTATGCGCCGATTCGGGAACGGGCGGCAAGGGCCCGCGCTACTCCGCGTCAGTACCGAAGGGCGTACTGCAGCTTCGTCGAGAGTCGGTTGGAATCGAACGTCCAGGGCCGGCTGCCAAGCGGCACGTCGATATTGTGATTGTATGTGACGAAGAAATCGCCGCTCGACCGGAAGGTCCAGCGGATCCTGACGTCGGTACCGAGCTGGCGCGAGCTGTTGTCATACTGGGTGAACGCTCGCCCTTGCGGATTGAGGTCAGGGGGGCATCTTGAACCGCAACTCAGATGCGTTGAACCCCGAATGGCGCAAACGTTCAGACGTCTGCTCGCCGCCGCAGCGGTCCTGCTGCTCGCCACCTGCCATAATGAGGGGCCGCACGCACCGGTAGCCTCGCTAGCCGTGGCGCCGCAGACCTTGACTGTGGGGGTGGGGGCGACCGCGCAGCTGACGGCGACACCCAGGGATGCGAACGGGGCGTTTCTCGCTGGGCGCAGCGTCACCTGGGCGAGCAGCAACACGGCGGTGGCTACGGTCAACACAACGGGACTGGTCACGGGGGTGGCTGCGGGCCAGGCGACCATCACGGCGACGAGTGAGGGGCGGAGCGGAACGGCGGCGCTCACCGTCGTGGTGACTGTGGCATCGGTGACGGTGACGCCGGCGCCGGCGAGCGTGGGCCTCGGACAGACGGTGCAGCTGACCGCGACGCTCAAGGATGCGAACGGGAACGTGCTCACAGGGCGCGTCGTCACCTGGGCGAGCGACAACCCGGCCGTGGCCACGGTAAGCTCCACGGGGCTGGTCACGGGGGTGGCTCAGGGTGAGGCGACGATCACCGCGAGGAGTGAGACGAAGAGCGGCACGGCGGCGATTACTGTGATCCGGATGCCGGTCGCATCCGTAACGGTGACGCCGGCCACGCCGACGGTGCTCCTCGGCCAGACGCTGCAGTTGACCGCGACGCCCAAGGACGCAAACGGGAACGTGCTCAACGGACGCGTCGTCACCTGGGCGAGCGACAATACAGCCGTGGCTACGGTGAGCTCCACGGGGCTGGTCACGGGCGTGGCTCAGGGTCAGGCGACGATCACCGCGACGAGTGAGACGAAGAGCGGCACGGCAGCGGTGTCGGCGGTGAGTCTCACGCTCGCGCAGCTCAGCCCTGGAGGCGTTCACACCTGCGGCGTGACGACCAGCGGCGCGGCGTTCTGCTGGGGCAGTAACAGCAGCGGCCAGCTGGGCGGGTCCGCAGCCTCTCAGTGTGAGACTGACTACTACGGCAGCGGTGTCCCCTGTAGCACAACGGCTGTAGCCGTGGCGGGCGGGCTTACCTTCGCGGCGGTGAGCGCAGGCACCTCGCATACGTGCGGGCTCACGACCGGCGGTGCGGCGTACTGCTGGGGAGACAACGCCCAGGGCCAGCTCGGCAACGGTTCGACAACCAGCAGCGGGACGCCCCTACCAGTCTCCGGCAACCTCGTTTTCACAGCGGTGAGTGCCGGCGATGCATTCACCTGCGGGTTGACCTCCAGCGCCGCCTACTGCTGGGGTTATAACGGTGTGGGCGAGCTCGGCAACGGCACGACGACCAATAGCTCGATTCCCGTGACCGTAGCGGGGATGCTCACCTTCACGGCGGTAAGCACGGGCGATTCTCACGCCTGCGGCCTCACGAGCGGCGGCGCCGTATACTGCTGGGGGGCCAACCGGAGCGCGCAGCTCGGCGATGGCACGGCCACGAACCGGACGAGCCCCATGCTCGTGGCGGGCGGGCTCACCTTCACGACCGTGAGCGCCGGGCTCGTCCACACCTGCGGGCTAGCGACCGGCGGCGCCGCGTATTGCTGGGGAGCGAACGACTCTGGCGAGCTCGGCGACGGCTCGACGGTTGATAGTCGGACGCCTCTCGCTGTCGCGGGTGGGCTCACTTTCCAGGTGGTGAGCGCCGCGGGCGGATACACCTGCGGGGTCACGAGCGCCGGCGCCGCGTACTGCTGGGGAGCCAACTTCAGCGGCCAGCTCGGTACGGGCACGTTCAGCGGTCTCAGTCTCGTCCCCGCACCAGTCTCGGGCGGCCTCGTTTTCGGAGCGGTGAGCGCTGGAGGCACTCACACCTGCGGCCGCACCACCGGTGGCACGGGGTACTGTTGGGGCAGTAACTCGGACGGCGAACTCGGAAACGGCTCGATAGGCGGCAGCGCGGTGCCTGTACGGGTCCTCGGCCAGCCGTAGCGGGATCCACAATCGCTCGACTTCCCTTGCGTCGGCTTGCTCCCGGGTGCTTGATGGCGGCGCGGCGTCCTGGACGTTATGCGGTATTCCTTCTCCCCCTGGTAGGACTCAGCACGAGCTGCTCGGACCAACCTACCGGTGCACCGGGAAACCGCCCGGAGATCTCCAGTCCGGCGGTGGCGCAGAATCCCTACAATGCGCTGTCCACCATAGTGTCGTTTACACCAACTCACGCGGACTCCGCTCGCGTGGTGTATGGGGCCGACGGTGAGCCACAGCTCGCGACACCGTACTACCGGACGCGGGATGACTCGGCCAGGATTGCCACGTTGGGCCTACGACCAAACACCAGCTACTATCATTTTGTCGAGGCTGTCGGCTCAGGGATCAGCGTCGTCTCGGACACGCTCCGCCTGACCACGGGCGACCTGCCTCCGCTCCTCCGCAATGTACGTCTGGACGTGACCGGGCCCGCGGGCAACGGGTACTTCCTTACCCCGCTCACGCTGTTCGACACAGATACGGTGGCTGTTGCGGTTGCCTTCGATGCGTCCGGCCAAATTCGATGGTATCGCGTCTTTGCGGAGGGCGTTCCGGCCGGGGAGACGAAACGCCAGCCGAACGGCGACTTTACCATTTTCTTGGGATCGAGCCAAGGCTGGCAGCCGACCTACGGTCGCTACGTGGAGTTCACGCCGAGCGGTGAAGTCGTCCAGAGCTATGCCGCGAGCCCTCCGTTCTACACCGATAACCACGAGATCCTGTTGTCCATGCTGGACAATTCCGTTGACGCCGCCCATCTGTTCGGCTATGAACTTCGGCGTGTAGATCTCAGCTCCAGAGGCGGCCCAACCGACGCGCTCGTCGCAGGCCATCTCCTCCTGCGGCAGTCGGCCACGGGCCAAGTGCAGTTCTTCTGGAATGCGTGGGATCACTTCGTTCTCGCAGACTGGATCGAGCCCACTGGAGTCAATCCCCCGCTCGACTTCGATCACCCGAATTCATTGGATTTCGACCTCGACGGCAACTACATCGCGTCGTTTCGGCACATGGGCGAGATCACGAAGATCGACCGTCGGACTGGCGAGCTGATCTGGAGATTGGGAGGTCGTAACAATCAATTCGCGATCGTCGACGACCCGCTGGGAGGCTTTAGCTCCCAACATAGCGTCCACGTCCTCGACAACGGGAATCTGCTCCTGTACGACAACGGCCTGCGGCACACGCCGCCGGAAAGCCGTGCGGTCGAATACCGTTTGGACGTGAGCACAAGAACGGCCACCATGGTCTGGCAGTATCGCAGGGTACCTGCGGTCTTTACTCCGTTCCTAGGTTCTGTGCAGCGCTTCCAAAACGGCAACACACTGATCGCGTTCAGCACCGCGGATCTGATTGTTCAGGTCGATGCCACCGGAAACGAGGTCTGGGAGGGAGTCCTGAAGGTGAACGGGCAAAACGCCGGGCTCATTTTCAAGGCCCTGAAGATTCCGTCGCTGTATCGCTATGAACGACCGTGAGCGGGCGGGTGGCGGCGCTGAACCCGCAGGCCAGATGGACGCTCCTCCTCGCGTGCGTCCTGTACGCTGCCGTCGCGATCCCAATCGGCATCCACAAGGGCGGCGATTTCACCCAGGAGCTGCGGCAAACCGAGCGGTTGCTCCACGGGCTCCCGCTCTATACCGCCAACCCGGAAAAAGGAATCTGGTGGCCGCCCTTCACGGCCCTCGGGCTTGTCCCCTTCGCCTTGGTCGCGCGCTGGAGCCTGCCGCTCTCCAAGGCGTGCTGGGCCGCGTTGAACGTTGCGTGCCTGGGGTGGAGCGTCGCACGGGCGCGTAGCTGGGCGACAGGTTGGAGTCCCGTCGTGCTCGCGTTGGCCGCAGTGGGGAAGCCGCTGCACAGCAACTTCGAGTACCTGAATGTCACTCCGATCCTGCTCGCGCTGGTCGTGGCGGCTGCGGCGGACCTCGAGGCCGGGCGCGAATCTCGCGCCGCAGCGTGGATCGGACTCGCGACGGCAATCAAGGGATTTCCCGGCCTGCTGCTCTTGTACCTCGCCTACCGCCGGCGGTGGCGGGGTGTGGCAACGGGAATCGCGGTGGCAGGCGGGCTCACCGTCGGCGCCATGCTGTCGTACGGCCCCGTCGGCGCAGTTCGCGCCGTGGTGGACTGGCTGCGGCTCACCGGTCAAACGCACCTGTTCGCGCAAATGAGTAGCCAGTCGCTCTCCGGCTTCACGTTCTTCTTCGGATGGCCCCCTGCAGCCGTGTGGCTGGCTCAGGGCGCGTGCCTGTGCGGGGTCGGGATCGCCCTCCGGCGGACGCCTCGAGCGAGTGACGCTGCCGACGAGGTCGGTCTGGTCACGCTTCTCGCGGTGCTCCTCTCGCCCATCGCCTGGTTGTATTACTACGCTCTCGCTTGGCCGGCTTGGATCAGCGTCCTTGCGCGCCCCACGCTCCACGCCACTCAGGGGCGGCATCTCAGAGTCGCGACCCTCATCGTGGCCGGTATCCTCACCTCGGGTGTGTTGACCCTAGGTTTGTATCCGCCGTTCCTCTGGTTCATCCGTCGCGCCAACTACACCTGGGGTGGACTCCTGCTCCTGACCGTGCTCGTCGCGGAGCGTGCGTTCCGTCCACAATCCGATCAACAGCTAGTATGACCATCACCGCTCTCGCTTGTCGCGTAGGGAGGATGCGGCCGTCCACGCCGACTACTTCCTCGGCTACGACGTCCGGGTGGATCGGTGGGTGCGCTTCGGAGCCCACAGCAACGCCCAGTACTACGGCATGCTCGGCACGCGTGCGGACAACGTCTGGTCGTGGAGCTACGTCCTCCCTGGACCGGCAGCCCGGGCGGTGTGGACCAAGCAGTCGGACACCGAGTACACGGTGGATGGGCCGAGTTACCCGGCAAATGGGAAGCGGGTCACCGAGCACCACAGGTGTCGGAAGGTGGCCTAAGGAGTTCGGCACTATCCCTTCCTCCCGAAGCGCTCGAAGCGGTACGCCAGGTCCGGACCGCCGTCACCCTCGTACGCGAGCTGGGCGACGAGCAGCGCGAACGGCTCGGTGTAGCGGGCGACCCGCAAGGGCCCAGCGTCCACCGGATCGAACCCCACGTCACGGATGAGTTGGGCGGTAATCCCTTTGCTGCTCGCATCGTCCCCGCAGTAGACGAGGCTGGGTCTACTGGCTTTGCGCCGAGCCGCGAAGACGCCGAACAGCACCTCGCTCGGCACGGTGTTAAAAGCGGAGACGACCCGAGCCTTTGGAAGCTTCCTTGCAAGCTCCTCCGCACCCGAGGAGGTGTGGGCGATCACGAGGCCGGTATCGTCGGCATTCATCGGGAGCGAGCAGCTCACGATAACCTTGCCCGACACGTCGCCTGCTTGTTTCAAGGCATCATCGACACGCGACCAGTGCACCGCGAGCAAGAGCGCGTCGGCTTCGCGTGCGGCTTCGCCCGGTGTGCCGGCCCGGGCTTTCCCCCGCGCCTCACGGGCGAGCTTCGTCAGCTTCTGCTCGCTGCGCGCGTAGCTGAAGACGACTTCATGTCCGGCGCGCGCCCAGATCGTTCCGAGCTTGGCGCCCATCAATCCCGAACCCAGGATGCCGATGCGCATGTCAGAGACCGGTCCGTTTCTCCAGGTGCTCGGGGTAGCGCGCGCCTTGAATCGTGATCTGTGAGGTGGCGCTCTCGATCGAGCGCAGATCCTCGGCGCTCAGTGCGATCGCCGCTGCTGCGATGTTCTCGTCCAGGCGCGCCAGCTTCGTCGTGCCGGGGATCGGCACGATCCACGGCTTCCGGGCCAGCAGCCACGCGAGCGCGATCTGCGCCGGCGTCGCCTTTTTCCGTTTCGCGATCGTGCGCAGCACATCCACCAGCGCCAGATTGGACTTCCGAGCCTCAGGAGTGAAGCGCGGCACGAGGTTGCGGAAATCGGAGCTCACGAACGTCGTCTTCTCGTCGATCGTGCCCGTCAGGAAGCCCTTGCCCAGGGGACTGAACGGTACGAACCCGATGCCGAGCTCTTCCAGGGTGGGCAGCAGCTCTTCTTCAGGGCGTCGCCACCACAGGGAATACTCACTCTGCACGGCCGTAACCGGCTGCACCGCGTGCGCGCGACGGATGGTGCGCACGCCGGCTTCGGACATCCCGAAGTGCTTCACCTTGCCTTGCGCAATCAATTCCTTGACCGTTCCCGCCACGTCTTCGATCGGCACGTTCGGGTCGACCCGGTGCTGATAATAGAGGTCCAAGACGTCTGTCCGAAGTCGTTTCAGCGAACCCTCGACGCTCTGTTTGATGCGCTCGGGCCGGCTGTCCTGCACCTGCTGCCCGCCGGCATCACGTCCGACCCCGAACTTGGTGGCGATCACCACCTGTGCGCGCACCGGCGCCAAGGCCTCGCCCACGAGCTCTTCGTTGGTGTACGGACCGTAGATTTCGGCGGTATCGAAGAACGTGACGCCGCGTTCGACGGCCGTGCGGATGAGCGAGATCATCGCCTGCTTGTCCGGTGGGAGACCGTAGCTCTGGCTCATCCCCATGCAGCCGAGCCCG
>Ga0209806_1001389_pt1 | contig 15973 bp, 13 predicted proteins | sample GraSoiAngelo_152_FD_186166 | JGI IMG/M metagenome (GOLD analysis project Ga0209806, IMG submission 186166) | Grasslands soil microbial communities from the Angelo Coastal Reserve, California, USA - 14_1009_12_30cm (SPAdes) (version 2) | ecosystem: Environmental > Terrestrial > Soil > Grasslands ... | reverse complement strand
GCATGTCGAGGTTGCGCTCCTCTTTGGTCTTGAGCACCTCATTGAAAGCGCGCGAGAGGATCGCCTTGAGCTTCTGATTGACCTCATGCTCGGACCAGAAGAACGACTGCAGGTCCTGCACCCACTCGAAGTACGAGACGGTGACGCCACCCGCGTTGGCGAGAATGTCTGGCACCAGGAAGATCCCCCGCTCGCGAAAGATCGCGTCCGCCTCCGGCGTCGTGGGCCCGTTTGCCCCCTCGACGATCAGCATCGCCTTCACGTCTCGCGCGTTGCGCGAAGTCAGCTGGTTGCCGATCGCGGCGGGCACGAGCAGGTCGCAGTCCAGGGTGAGCAGCTCCTGGTTTCCCACCTCGCGGGCACCCGGGAAACCCTTGAGCGTCTTCTCCCGGGCCCGGTACTCCAGCACGCGCTTGATGGAAAGGCCGAGCGGGTTGTAGATCCCGCCGTAGTCCTCGGAGACGGCGACGATCGTGCATCCCGCCTCTTCCAGCAGCTTGGCGCTGATGCTGCCGACGTTTCCGAATCCCTGTACGACGACCCTGGTCTGATGCGGCGCGCGACCCAGGTGCTCGAGCGCGGCGACTGCGCATATGGTCACACCGCGTCCCGTCGCCTCGATCCGCCCCGCCGATCCACCGACCTCGAGGGGCTTGCCGGTCACGGACGCGGGCGCCGAATAGCCAAGGTGCATGGAAAGCGTGTCCATGATCCATGCCATCGTCTGGCCGTCCGTGTTGACGTCGGGCGCGGGGATGTCGCGATCGCTTCCGATCAGGATCGAGATCTCGGTCGCAAACCGGCGCGTCATGTGCTCTAGCTCGTTGAGGGAGAGCTCGCGCGGGTTGACGATGATGCCGCCCTTGGCCCCGCCAAACGGGATGTTGACGACAGCGCACTTCCACGTCATCCACATCGCCAGCGCCTTGACCTCGTTCAGGGACACGTCGGGGTGATAGCGGATGCCGCCCTTTGCCGGACCGCGGTTGATGTTGTGCTGGACCCGGTAGCCCGTGAAGACGCGCGTGTGGCCGTTGTCGAGCTTGACCGGGAAGTGACAGGTGAACTCTCGCTGCACCTCGCGCAAGACGTCGCGCAGCCACGGCTCGAGCTTGATCAACTCGGCGGCCTCGTCGAACTGGGACTGGGCCGTACGCCACTCGTCGGCTTCGATCGCCGGTTTGAGCTCCAGGCTGCTCACATCAGCACTGATGATCGCGGATATTCCGCGTTCGGATCGCAGATCACGTTGATGCAGGCGGGCAGGCCCGACTTGAACGCGCGCTCCAGCGCGGGGCGAATCTCATCCGGCCGCTCCACCATCTCGCCGTATCCGCCCAACGCCTCGACCACCTTGTCGTAGCGCGTCTTCGCCCCCAGGTCCGCCGCGATGCTGGCGCCCAGCATGCTCTGCATGGGGTGCTTCTCCAGCGCCCAGATTCCGTTGTTGCCAATGAGGCACACGACCGGGATGCGATGCCGCACCATCGTGTCGAACTCCATCGCCGAGAAGCCGAACGCACCATCGCCCGAGAGCAGGATCACCTGGCGGTCGGGTCGCGCGAGCTTGGCCGCCATCGCGTAACCGGGCCCAGATCCCAGGCAGCCGAAAGGGCCTGGATCCACCCAGAGGCCTGGCTTCTGCCGCTCGATCAAGCGGCCCGCAAAGGAGACGAAGTCGCCCCCGTCGCCGACGATGATCGCGTCGGGGTCGGCGAAGCTGTCCACCTCGGCGATGAGGCGGGCCGGGTGGACCGGCGATCCATCGGCCTGCGCCATCGCGGCGTCCGACCTTCGGCCCGCCGTTTCGGTCTCCCGAAGGGCCTCCACCCACCTGCCGCGGTCCGGCTTCGCACCCAGCGCCGCCGCCAGCTGCCCGATCGACGCCTTGAGGTTGCCGAAGATCGAGACCTCACCCGGCCGGTGCTTGCGGTGATCGTCGACGTCGAGGTAGATCAGCCGAACGTCTTCCCCGAAAACCGGAGGCTGGCCGAAGTTGAGCCGGAAGTCGAGAAGGACGCCCGCCAGGACGATCAGGTCTGCCTCGCGCAACGCCTGGCTTCGCGCGCGCGAGAAATAGAGGGGATGTGAAGGCGGCAGCATGCCGCGGGCCATTCCGTTGACCGTCAGCGGCAGCATTCCCGCCTCGACCAGCGTCCGCAGTCCCTCCTCGGCGCGAGCCCACCAGACGCCGCCGCCGGCGACGACCACCGGGCGATCCGCTTCGCGAATCAGTCGGGCGGCTCGCTCGATCTGGTCAGGATCAGGCGGCGGTCCAGGGTCGGGGGTGAGATGCTCCGTCGCCTCCGGCAGGTCAGCCGCGCCGAAGAAAACATCGAGCGGGACGTCCATGAAGACCGGGCCCGTGCGCCGGCTGAGCGCGGTACGCATGCATTCCGCCGCGCTCATGTATGCGTCCTCGGCCGAGCCAAGCGTCATCGACTTCTTGGTGAGGCTCCGCACGACCTCGACGTGGTCCATCTCCTGCAGGGAGCCCATGCCCCATCGGGCGACCGGCGCGCGGCCCCCGATGACGAACATCGGGCTGTCGTTGCCCTGCGCCTGGGCCAGCGCGGAGGCCGAGTTCGTCACCCCGGGTCCCGCGGTGACGGCCGCCACGCCGCACTCGCGCGTGACCTTCGCCCAACCCTCAGCGGCAAACGCAGCCGACTGCTCGTGGCGCGTGTCGATGATTCGGATGCCGTGCTCCTCCGCCCCCATCAGCACGGGCCAGATGTGACCACCGTTCAGGGTGAAGAGGTGACTGACCCCGGCCCGCTTCAATGCGAGCGCCACGAGCTCCCCCGCGTTGCCGGAATCCACCCTTACTCCGCCATCGCCCATGGCATCGCGGGCGTATTGAATGCCGCCCGCGGAGAACCCTCGCGCGGGATGACGATCACTCCGCCGGGCGCCTTGAGGGCCTTGCTCAGGTGGTCGACCGCGCCCTGGGCGACCGACTCCGCGTCCATGCCGTGCTGCAGCTCGACCACCATCAATCGGGCGAGGCCCAACCTGATGAACGCCTCGCCCAACCCGGTACCGCAGACACCGCCGAACCGGTCATCGACGTACAGACCGGCGCCTGGAATCGGCGAGTCGCCGATCCGCCCCGGCAGCTTGCCCTTCACCCCGCCCGTCGAGACCGCCACAGCCAGGTGTCCTTCCGCGTCGCGAGCCACGGCTCCGACCGTGTCCGCACCCTGCATGAGCTCCTGGCGTTTGCGGTCGGTGATGAAGATCGAGGGGTCGGCCATCTCCACACCATGCTCGCGCGCGAAGCGTGACGCGCCGGCGGCCGCAAGAAGCACGTGCCGCCCGTCCTCCATCACCGCCACCGCGAGGTCGATCGGATGGCGCACATCGCGCAAGCACGCGGCGCCTCCCGCGCGCAGCCCCGCGCCCTCCATCACGCCGGCGTCCAGCTCGACCACGCCGTCGCTGTTGAGGCAGGCGCCGATGCCTGCGTTGAGCAGAGGCTCGTCCTCCATGTGCCGCACCGCCGCGACCGCGGCAGCCAGCGCGCCTCCGCCGATGGCGGCCCAGCCGGCGTCTCGAGCGCGGTCGACGGCGGCCTGGCGCAGTCCGCGTTCCGCTTCAGGGACGGGGCCGGCGCCACCGTGAACGATCAGCGCCGGACGGGCCAACTAAGCCTGGCTAGTACGCCTGCGCCTGGGCTTCAGGCCACTCGTTGCGGCGCTCGAGGAAACGGCGTTCGGCGACCCGCCGGTCGAAGGGGAAGAGCACGCGCCGACCGGCTGCGGCCCGCTCGGGGTCGCGGCGCTCGCCGAAGCGGCGGTCCCCACCGGCCCTCCGGTCCTCGCCTCTTCGGCGCTCAGGTCCACGCGGCGTTATGTCCACCAACCCTCTTCTGTGGTGGCTGATGCTATCGCACGCGATGGTCCAAAGCGTTGAGTTTTGCATCAATTCGTCGCTCTGATTTTCGGCGCTCCAGCTCGTCCCCCGGCCCAAGGTCGACAAAGCGGGCGTAACCGGCCAGTCGTGGGTGCACCTCGGCGACCCTGCGGAACATCTCCTGGGCGATCCAGCGATAGTCCGGATGTCCTTGCGGCGTCGTCCGCAGCTCGCACAGGTGGTAGACCTCGCGCAGGTTGACGCGGAAATACCAACGCACGTGAAAGGCAAGCGGCACGACGTACTGAGCCAGGGCCGGGCCGAGCACTCGCACCAGCGTCGCGTGCGCCTCGGCGGCTCCCTCGATCGCCCGCGCGAAGCCATCCTGCAGGCCGAGGTCGGCCAGGCCGGGCGGCAGGTCGAAGCCGAGCGCCGTGCCGAGGTGCTGGCGGTCCTGGGTGAGCATCCGGTGGCGGTGGAGGTCGCGGTAGGCGGCGAAGTTGGCGACGATCTCGAAGGTGTATTCGGCATGCTCGAGGGCTCTGGGCGCCCTCTGGCGCCGGTTGGCCCGGTCGGCGAGCAGGCTGTCGAGAATCGCGGCGACGTCTCCCGGCTGCTCATCGAACGTCTGGTTTGAGTACGGGAACAGGGCCGCAGCGACGACCTTTCGCTCTGCTTCCGGGTCGTACTCGATGAGTCGGACTGAGGGCTCCGTCTCCCCACCCCTCACCAGCTCCCCGGCTCGCGGGGAGGCGGTGAGTGCTTCCATTCGCTTTCTGATTCGAGCCATGCGATCGGCTGTCGGGCGTCCGTAGCGGTCGTCGAGGGCCCGCCGGACAAACGACGGAATCACGAGCGAAAGCTCGCGGTGGATGTCGGTGGCCAGGGCCTGGCACTCCGGCAGCTCGTGGCCGGCCATCTTGGTGATCAGGTACTCGAATGCGCGTCCGTTCCCGAACAGGCCGAGGTTGGTCAGGGTGCCCGCGGGCAACAAGCCCCGCAACAGGTCCAGGGCCTTGGCCCGGGTGGCAGCCTTCCAGCCGCGGTCGGTCTCGCCTTCCTCCTGCGGAAAGCGCTCGCGGATCGCCTGCGTCGCCGGCTCGACCATGGCGCTGTAGGTGGCGAAAAGCGAGTCCGCCGCGCGGGCGTAATCGGGATGCGCCAGCTCCGGTCCACGGTGATAGAGGTAGCGTCCGTCGGGGCCGGGCCGGTCGAAACGGACGTAGCGAGTCGACTTCTCGAGCGGCGAGATTCCGATCCGGCTGTCCTCCAGCGCTTTGGCGGCGAGAGTCGAAGCCTGCTCGACGGCAACGTGAGCCCCCGCAAGCTCGGCCACTGAGTCGTCGCCATAGCCGACGAGCACGCGCTCGTAAAACTCCTCCGCGCGGCGAACCGCGACCATGTCGTCGTCGACTGAGGGTGAGCCGGCAAGCCTGTCGAAGCCGGAATCGGGCTCGTTGATGAACTCGTCCAGGAGCACCCGACGCAGGCTTTTCTCCGTCCTCGAGTAGCGCGAGAAAAGCGCGCCCTTGACTACCTCTGGCAGGTTGCGCATGGCGAAGACGGGGCGATCGAGATTCGTGAAGTAGCGTTTCAGCAACGCGGATTCGGTGGCGCTGAACTCGGGTTCGACCACGGCCGTAGTATCCCTCCCAGGCGAAGTGAAGATTCTGGTTCCTAGATGTTGTGTTGAGCGGGGCGCTATGCCCATCATGTGGTTACCCTTCGACGAGTTGTCCCCGAGTTCTCCCCAGGTCTGTTAAAAACCGACTGCATAACGCCGATGCAAGAGGTCGACTGGGAGGCTCGATGGAAGCAGATCGTCGTGGACAGGGCGACGCTCGCTTCCGATCACGCCGACTCCGGCTACTGGGACCGCCGGGCCGCAAGCTACTCCCGCTCGACCCAGACGCGCGTGGACGAGTTCCTCCAGGTGCTCGAGCCCTACCTGTCCCCCCGCAAGACCCTGATCGACGTCGGAGCGGGCACCGGCCGGCACACGGTCCCGCTCGCGGAACGCCTCGAGTGGGTGACCGCGGTCGAGCCCTCGGAAGGCATGAGGTCGCACATCCCCCCACGCGACAACATCACCTCCGTGGCGAGCACCTGGGAAGACGCGGAGGTGGCTCCGGCCGACCTGGTGGTCTGCAGTCACGTCCTCTATGGAGTGGCGGACCCGGTCCCCTTCATCGCCAAGCTCGAGCGCTCAGCTCGGGAGCGCGTCTTCGTGATGCTTCGCGAGAGTGACCTCCCCCACCCGGCGGCCGAGATCCGAAGGCGACTGGTGGGCGACACCGGTCCGCGACTGCCTCGATTCAGCGAGCTGTTCATGCTCTTGATGCAGATGGGGATCGCAGCCGACGTCGACTTTCTTCGGTATCCCATCGTGACCAGGTACGCCGACATGGAGGAGGCGGTGGTCGACAGCCGCGCCCTCTTCGGGCAGGGATGGGACGAAGCGGCCGGGCGAGCGATGCTGCAGGAGATCCTCCAACCCGAGGCGGGACAGCTGGTGTTCGACGGCGGCATCGTTGTTTCGGGGGTGGCGCACTGGCAACCACGGAAGAGCTGACGCTTCGCCCCGTGCGGCCCGCGGACCGAGACAGGGTCATCGAGATGACCAGGGACGTTTGGGATGGTCGCGACTACCTCCCTCGGGTATTCGACCGCTGGGTCGGCGACGCAGGCGCCGCATTCCAGGCCGCCGAGGTCGAGGGTGTGGTCGTCGGCGTGCAGAGACTTCGGCCGTATGCGCCCGGCTTGATCTGGTACGAGGGGCTGCGCGTGGCGGCAGAGCAGCGCCGGCGCGGCATTGCTCGAGCGATGCTCGAAGCCGCGATCGAGGATGCGCGGGAGCAGAGGTTTCGCGAGATGCGCCTCGCCACCCGCGACGCGCCCGCGGTCGGCCTGTTCGAGTCGGCCGGCTTCAAGAGGCTCGCGGAGGTGAAGTGGTGGCGCGGCACGCGTGTGGAGGGCGGCGAGCCGTCTCGCATCCCCGACGCGACCGAGGCCAGGCGGCTGTGGCCTTCGGTTGCCGCCAGCAAGGGCATTGAGCTCTACGGCGGGGTGTGCCCCGACCTGAACGGGGCCCGCGACATGGATGCCGGCGAGATGGAGCGGCTCGCCGGACAGGGATTGCTGAGGGTGGGCCCCGCCGGGCGTGCGGTGGCTGCGTTGCGCGAGGCGTGGGGGCAGAACGTGGCCGTCTCGCTCCTGGCCGGGACCGGCGGAGCGCTTCGCGAGCTGTTGATGGCGCTTCGCTTCGAGGCCGACGCCGACGGCCTCAACCACGTGACGGTCAACTTGCCGCCCGGACACCCCGCCGAAGATGACCTTCGCGCCACCGGATACGATTTCGCGGATGCCGAAGCCAGCGCCTACGTGTACGCCCTCAAGCTCTAGTTGACCCGCCGCTACGTAATCCTGGGCAACGGCATCGCCGGGCAGACCTGCGCCGAAGACCTGCGCAAGTCTGATCCGGAAGCCTCGATCGTCATCATCGCGGCGGAACGGCATCCCCTTTACAACCGGGTCGCGCTGCCTCGCTACCTGCGCGGACAGGTAAGGCGCGAGAAGGTCTTCATGCGGACGGTCGAGGACTACACGAAGCAGAACCTCGAGATCCACTTCGAGACCTGGGCCACCGACATCGACCTCGGTGGCAAGGTGGTCCACACCAATCGAGGGCAGGAGTTCAAATACGACGCGATCCTCATCGCGACAGGCGGCCGCCCCAAGCCGCCGCCCTGGCCGGGGTCCGGGGAGGTGTCGGCATGCCTCGGCTTCCAGACTCTCGACGACACCGACTCGATCATCGAGAAGGCGGACAGCTGCGAGCGAGTCCTGGTGATGGGCGGCAGCTTCATCGGCTACGAGCTCGCTGAGGGCGTGAGCTTCCGCCAGAAGGCAAAGGTGACCTGGATCATGCGCGGGCCGTGGTTTCTTCGCTACGTGCTCGATGAGGAAGGCGGCCAGCTGTGCCGGCAGCTTGGCGAGGCGCAGGGGGTGCAGTTCATCACGTCTGACGAGGTCCAGACGTTCAGCCGCAACAACGGACGCTACGTGGCACAGACCGTGAACGGCGAGAGGGTGGAGTTCGACCTGCTCACATACGGCGTGGGCCTTGACTACTACACCGAGCCCGCCCGCAAGGGCGTCGAGCTGAACAAAGGAATCGTCACCGACGCGAAGCTGCGCACCTCGGCGCCGGACGCGTACGCGGCGGGCGACATCGCCGTCTTCTACGACCTGATGGTCGAAAGACACAACCAGATGGGAACGTGGGACAACGCCGAGGCGCATGGCAAGGTCGCGGCGCGGAACATGGCGGGCGCCGACGAAGACTTCTTCGACGTGCCGACATACACGACGACGATGTTCGGGTCGACGCTGGCGGTGATGGGCGTGACGCCAGATGTCCAGCCCGGGCTCGAATCGGTTCGGACCTTCAGCTTCGAAGAGAAGTTCTATCGCAAGCTGTTTTTCAAGGACGACCGCCTGGTCGGCGCGATCATGATCGGTCCGCCCAAGGGCCGGAAGAAGCTCATCGAGATCATGCGGTCGCGGCAGAGGATCGAACGTCCGAAGCAAGAGCTGCTCGACCCCGCGAACCTGAAAGACGCCTAGTGGCTCCCGAGTACGCGTTCCTCACGCGCTGGCGGGTGCGCGCAACCGCAAAGGAGGTCGCCGAGGTCCTCGGCGACGCGCCTTCTCTCGCGCGGTGGTGGCCGTCGGTGTACCTCGATGTGACGGAGCTCTCGCCTGGCGACCCGACGACCCACGTCGGCCGTGTCATCGACCTCTACACCAAGGGCTGGTTGCCCTACACGCTGCGGTGGAAGTTCACGGTCACCGAATCGAGGCCACCCCAGGGATTCAGCCTGGTGGCTGAAGGCGACTTCGAGGGCACGGGCGTCTGGACCATCACCGAAGACGGCGACTACGTCGACGCGACCTACGACTGGCGCATCGCCGCCAACAAGCCCCTCCTGCGGTACGGGACCCTGGTGATGCGGCCGATCTTCGCGGCCAACCATCGCTGGGCCATGGCGCGAGGCCTGGAGAGCCTGGAGCTTGAGCTGCGGCGACGCCGGGCCCGGACGGCAGCCGAGAGAGATGCGGTCCCGGCGCCTCCTGGCCCGACTTTTCGCTCCCACTGAGGGAGCGTTCGTCGTATCGTTTGCCACAGACAAATGGTTTTCGCCTACAGCGAAAGCGCCGGTGTGATCCGGTCGGCGCTCGGTTCAATCCTGCGGACCAGGCGGGAAGCCACCCGCCGGACCCTGAGCGAGATCGCGGCCGAAGCCGGCCTGTCGCCTGCCCATCTGTCAGAGGTCGAGCGCGGACGCAAAGAGGTCTCGACCGAGCGCTTGCTGGCCGTCGCCCACGCCCTGGGCGTCCGGCCTGCCGAGATCTATGCCGACCTGGCCCGGCTCCTCGGCGCGGACCCCGAGCAGCGCACCTGGCCCGAGGACCCTCCGGTCAAGCTGCGCCTCGCCACAGCCTCGCTTCCCCTCGAAGCTCTGCGCAGCGTGGCCGACTTCAGCGCTTACCTTGCGATGGCCAATCCGCCGCCCAGACCAAAAGAACGTATCGGCTTTGCACCAAGGAGGTAGGGAGATGCACCTCATTCCAACCGTGATCACCAACGACGGGCGCGGAGAGCGCGCCTACGACATCTACTCGCGACTGCTCAAGGACGGCGTGATCTTCGTGCGCGGAGTGATCGACGACGACATGGCCACCACCGTCACGGCTCAGCTGCTGTTCCTCGAGAACGAGGCTCCGGAGACGGACATCCAGCTGTACATCAACAGCCCGGGGGGATCGCTCACGGCGGCGCTATCCATCTACGACGCGATGCAGTACGTCGGCCCCAAGGTGGCGACGTTGTGCACGGGCCTGGCGGCAAGCGGCGCGTCCATCCTCCTCGCCGGCGGCGATCCCGGCATGCGGATGTCGCTGCCACACGCGCAGATCCTCATCCACCAACCCTTCACGCAGGGCATCCAGGGACAGGCCACCGACATCCAGATCCACGCGCAGGAGATCCTCCGGCAGCGCGAGCAGGTCGCCCGCATCTACGCCAAGCACTGCAAGCGGCAGCTCGAAGACGTCGAGAGGGCGATGGAGCGCGACTTCTTCATGACGCCTGAGCAGGCGAAGGAATGGGGCCTGATCGATCTCATCGTCGAGAAGAACCCGCACGTGGTGGCGCCGGTCGCTCGTTGAGGATCGTCGTGCTCGGTGGCACGCGATTCATCGGCCGCGCCACCGTCGAGGAGCTCGCCGCGGCGGGCGACGAGCTGATGATCGTGCATCGCGGCGAGCTGGAACCCGACGACCTGCCGAAGGTCCGCCACCTGCACTGCGATCGTTCCGAGCTTGCATCGCATCGTGGCGAGCTCGCCGCATTTGGGCCTGACGCCCTGGTCGACTGCCGCGCCCTGAGCCGAGCCGACGCGGAAGTCGCGCTGGACGCATTGCCCGACGTCGCGCGACGCATCGTCATCTCCAGCGTGGACGTCTACCGCGCATTTGGCGCGCTGCTCGAAGACCGCGAGACGGACCCCGTGCCGATCGACGAGGAGTCTCCGGTCCGCGCCGAGCGCTATCCGTATCGGGGCAAGCTGGCGGATAGAGACGACTACGACAAGCTCGACGTGGAGGACGTGTATCTGCCGCGTGGCGCGCTCGTGATGCGCCTGCCGATGGTCTACGGCGAGCACGATTACCAGCGCCGCGAAGAGTTCATCCTGCGCCGAGTTCGCGCGGGGAGGCTCCGGATTCCGATCGGCGCCGGTTCGTGGCTCGCCTGCCGCGTTTACGTGCGCGATGTGGCGCGTGCCATTCGCCTCGCACTGCATGCTGTCGAATCGACCGGCGTCATGAACATTTGCGAGGACCGGACGTACTCGATGCGCCTGTGGGCGCGGATGATCCTGGACGCCGCCGGATCCGACGCCGAGCTCGTCCGCACGCCGGATGAGGTGCTGCCCGAGGACCTGAAACCAACAGGGACGATGCCTCAGCACATCGCGGCCAGCGCGCGCAAGGCCAGGTACGAGCTCGGATGGAGTACATCGGATCCTTTCGAGTCGCTGCGCACGACCGTGCGTTGGCACCTCGAGCATCCTCCGGCAGATCCCGACATGGACTTCTCCGCAGACGACCGCGCTCTAGAACCTGTCTAAGCTTCGTTTCACATGTCCCGCCGGTACCGGCCGTTTGATCCGTTCGAGCGCGGCGGTCCATTCGACGCCGGCAGGGAGATCCGCTTGCCGCAAATCCCCAGGCGCTTTTGGGGTGGGGTCGCGCTGTTCTTGCTGGCGATCCTGGTCTTCATCGCCGCGAGTCCCATCGTTTCGTTCATCACCGAGCTGCAGTGGTACGACTCGCTGGGGTATCGCGACGTGTACACCACCCGGCTCGGCCTCGAGTGGTCATTGTTCGCCGGGGGATTCCTGCTCGCGTTCGCCTACCTGATGGTCAACGTCGCGATCGCTCTGAGGGCTCGGTCTGGAGCCGCACTGCGCGCTGTGGGTATCAGGCGAACCGTTTTTCGCGGACCGGCAGGCTGGATCAGCCTCGCCACCGCAGCGATCATCTCGGTGATCCTTGGTGCGGGCGCCTTCTCGCAGTGGCAGGCTCTCGCGCTTTATCTCCACGCTACCCCGACCGGGACCACGGATCCAGTCCTGGGACAAGACATCTCCTTTTATCTGCTCACGCTGCCGTTCCTCCACGCGGCTGCCAACTGGACGCTCGGCCTCGATTTCCTGACCATCCTGCTGGTCGGCGCGCTTTACTCGTGGCGCGGCGACAGCTTCGACTTCCGCCCCACGCCGCGGGCGATCGCCCACGTGTCCGTGCTGATCGCTGCATTCGCCGTGACGTTGGCGGCGACCACCTGGCTGGGCCGCTATGACCTCCTCTCCGCCCACAACAGCAACGTCGTCTGGGGTGCCGCCTACACGGACGTGAACGCGAGGCTGCCTCTGTACTCGTTCCAGTCGGGGGCGGGCATCGTGCTGGCGGGGGCGCTGGTCGCCAACGTGTGGGTCCGCCGCCTCTGGCTGCCGGCCGGGGCCATCGGGCTGTGGGTCTTGCTGACGATCGTCTCGCAGGCTTATCCGGCCGTGGTCCAGGGCGTGTCGGTCACCCCGAACGCCCAGTCCTATGAGCTGCCGTACATCCAGCGCGAGATCGCAGGCACGCGAGCGGCGTACGGACTGTCCAACGTCGCGGTCGGCAGCTTCACCGGGGACCAGCCCCTGACGGCCCAGGACGTGCAATCCGACCAGGCCACCGTCAACAACCTCCGGCTCTGGGATTACACGCAGCTCAAAGAGACATATCAGCAACAGCAGACGCTGCGCACCTACTACACGTTCAACGACATCGACATCGACCGCTACACGGTCAACGGACAGTTCCAGCAGCTCGAGATCAGCTCTCGGGAGATCGACACCGCAAGGCTTTCCTCCCAGGCGCAGAACTGGGTCAACATCCACCTCCAGTACACCCACGGATATGGGGCCGCGGCGAGCCCGGTCAACTCGGCCGACCCGGAAGGCTTGCCGAACTACGTGGTCGGCGACCTGCCGCCGAGTGGAGCCCTGACGATCAGCCAACCCGCCATCTATTTCGGCGAGCTCACGAACGATTACGTGCTCGCCCCGTCGAACACCCGCGAGTTCGACTACCCGCAGGGCAGCCAGGACGTCTTCACCAACTACTCGGGGCAGCACGGGGTGCCGATGACCGGCGTCAACCGCGCGCTGTGGTCGCTCAAGCTCAGCGATTTCAACCTCCTGGTCTCCGGCCAGGTGTCAGACAAGACGTACATGCTCTATCGGCGCAACATCAAGGACCGCGCCTCGGAGCTTGCACCGTTCCTCACCTTCGACCACGATCCGTACCTCGTCGTGGCCGACGGCAAGCTCTACTGGATCCTCGACGCCTACACGTCGGCTTCGAGCTATCCGTACTCGCAGACGATGCCCTTCGGCGACAACTACGTCAACTACATCCGCAACTCCGTGAAGGTCGTGGTCAACGCGTACGACGGAACGACGAGCTTCTACGTGATCGATTCAAAGGACCCGCTCATCAAGGCGTACGAGGCCACCTTCCCAGCGATGTTCAAGCCGATCGACGCGATGCCTCCGGCGCTGCGCGCGCACCTACGGGTCCCCGAGGACCTGTTCAACGCCCAGGTCCAGGTCTACGCCACCTACCACGTCAGCGCGGATGCTGCCGGCGCGAAGGTCCTGTTCGCCAGGGAGGACGTCTGGGCGGTACCGACCGCGCAGAACTCGCCCAATAGCTCGGCCACCGCCCTGACCCCCTACTACGTCCTCTTCCGTTTGCCGGGCGAGGCGAACCCTGAGTTCCTTCTGATCATGCCGTACACGCCACTGGGCAAGAGCAACCTGGTTTCCTGGATGGCGGCGCGGAGCGACGGGCCGCACTACGGTGAGTACGTCTCCTACCAGCTGCCCAAGGACAAGGTCATCTTCGGTCCGCAGCAGGTGGCGAACCGGATCAACGCGAACACGACGATCTCCGCCGACTTCACCCTCTTCAACCAGGCAGGCTCCTCGGTCCAGCAGGGCAACCTCCTGGTCGTGCCGATCGGAAACTCCTTCCTCTACTTCGAGCCGATCTATCTGCGCGCCAAGCAGGAGTCAAGCCTGCCCGAGCTCAAGCGGGTCATCCTGGCGGACCAGGACCATGTCGCCTACGCGACGACGCTGGACCAGGCCGTCCAGCAGCTGGTCGGCAATGCGCCACCGCCGACGACCACCCAACCGCCGCCCACGACCTACACGGCGGCCCAGGTGGCCCAGATCCAGAGCCTGATCGACCAGGCCAATCAGCACTACAAAGCCGCCTACGCGGCCCTTGCCCGAGGCGACTTCACCACGTTCGCGACGGAGATGCAGACGGTCGGCCAGATCCTTCAGCAGCTGCAGACGCTGACCGGCACGTCGTCGACACCGCCCGCCGGGGCATCGCCTTCGCCGAAGGCCTCACCCAGTCCTTAGCGGAACAAAGAGGACGGGGAACATCGACCGATAGCCGACCTCGGCGCCGCGGCGGACGTAGACGCGGAGATCCTGCGGCTGGTCGGGTCCGATCGCAACCGGGATCACCATGCGCCCGCCATCGGCAAGCTGTTCGACGAGAGCCGGCGGAACGCCGCGCGCAGCTGCCGCGACGAGGATCACGTTGTAGGGGGCTTCGGGCGGCCAGCCCTGGCTGCCATCGCCGACCGCGACTTCGATGTTGTCGAAGCCCAGCCGCCCCAGCGTCTCGGACGCATGCTCCGCGAGGGCGGGCTCGCGCTCGATCGTGACCACCTGGCGGCACAACCGGCTCAGCACCGCGGCCGCGTACCCGGAACCGGTGCCGACTTCAAGGGCGATGTCGTCGGGCTGCGGCGCCGCGGCCTGCGCCATCAGCGCAACGACCAGCGGCTGCGAGATCGTCTGCCCGCATTCGATCGCCAGCGCGCGGTCTTCGTAAGCGTGGCGCCGCATGCGCGGCGCAAGGAACTCTTCGCGCGGGACTGAGGCCATCGCCTCGAGCACGCGCTCGTCGGTCACGCCATGCGGACGCAGCTGCTCGGCGACCATCCGCTGCGCCGGTGTGCTCATTTCAGTGGGTCTCAATTCCGAGAGTACAATCAGGACCGTTTCATTGGCGTCGTCGTCCCTTCCAACGTCCGTCCCACAGAAATGGCGCCGCCCGGTCAGGCAGCGTTCGCGCCTGGTCAGGCGCACGGGCCCCGCCCACTCGCGCGTGGAGTTCGCGCACCCGTCAGAGCAGGAGTTCGCGCGCTTCCTCGACTACTACCGCATCCGCTGGCACTACGAGCCCGTGTCATTTCCGATCGCATGGGAGGGCGAGCGCGTCGCCGAGATGTTCACGCCCGACTTCTATCTTCCCGAGCACGACCTCTACATCGAGCTGACGACGATGAAGCAGTCGTTGGTCACTCCGAAGAACCGCAAGCTGCGCATGCTTCGTGAGCTTTATCCCGAGCTGAACGTCCGGCTGCTCTATCGCAAGGACTACACGCAGCTGCTCGCCAAAGCCGGATATGGAGCGCTCGAGGTGCAGCACTTGCGCAAAGAGGATGTCGGCGAGATCCTCATCTCACCAGTCGAGCTCGAATCGCGGGTACGCGCGCTCGGACGCAAGATCTCGCGCGACTACCGCGGGCAGTCGCTTGTGCTCGTGGGAGTGCTCAAGGGGATCACGTTCTTCCTGGCCGACCTCGCGCGCCAGGTCAAGGAGCCTTTCGTGATCGACTACCTCGATCTGCAGCGATTCGCGGGCGCATTGCCGCAGGAACGTGTGCGGATCGCGCGCGACATCGACTACCCGATCGAGGGCCGCCACGTCCTGCTCGTCGAGGACATCATCAATACCGGGTTCTCGACGGACTACGTCCTGTCCGAGCTGCGGCGCAGGCAACCGACATCGCTCGAGGTGGTGACGCTGCTCGACCGCCCGCTGCGCCGGCTCGTCAACGTGCCGCTGCGTTATGTGGGCTTCCAGATCCCCAACGACTACGTCGTCGGCTACGGCCTCGACTACCGCGAGCTGTACCGCAACCTGCCCTTCATCTGCACCCTGCGGGCGAGCGTCTACGACATCCCCACCCCGCCGCAAGAACCCGCGGTCTGATCCGGGGGCGCGGCTGGCGCGCCTCCTTGCCTGGATGGGGGGCCAAGATTTCGCCGACCTCCTTCGCTCCGGATTGTTAAGGGAAGTGGAAGGAATCGTTCTCGACGCCCACCGCCGGCTCTACGAAGCCAGGGGCGAGCCGTGGTCCCCTCCCATCGCATACCGATGGCTCCGCTACGAGGATCCGGCGCCGGTGGCGCGGCTGGCGGAGGGAGTCAGGAAGCTGCGGAGAAGAGGCGCGGCATTCGATGCCGAAGCTGTGGACAAAGCCTGCGCCAGGGCCCCAAAAGGGGCTGATTTGAATTAAGCGAGCCGTGTGGAGGTTCTGGGGAAAAGTAATGCCCCAAGAGACCTTCCTGTTTACCCTGAAGTCCCCTATGCGTTTTTCGGTTTCCATCCCGGATTGCTCCGGACCTTCCAC
>Ga0209806_1001377_pt1 | contig 16090 bp, 13 predicted proteins | sample GraSoiAngelo_152_FD_186166 | JGI IMG/M metagenome (GOLD analysis project Ga0209806, IMG submission 186166) | Grasslands soil microbial communities from the Angelo Coastal Reserve, California, USA - 14_1009_12_30cm (SPAdes) (version 2) | ecosystem: Environmental > Terrestrial > Soil > Grasslands ... | reverse complement strand
GCGCTCGCCCGCCGCCATGTTGAAGAGCTCCTTCTCCGCGGAAAGATCGGTGATCATCCCGCGCGCGATCCAGCCCTTGTCGCCTCCGTTGTCTTTCGTCGTGGAGTCTTCGGAGTACTGCTTGGCGACCGCGGCGAAGTCGGTACCTGCGTCCAGCGCTTTGCCGATCTCGCCCACCTTCTTCAGCTGATCGGTGAAGGCCTGAAAATCGCCGCTGACCGGACGCGGCGTCGCGACCTGGATCTGGGCGATGTGCACCTGAGCCGTTGGCGAGGCCGCGCCGCGGTCCCGCTGCCGCTTCGTGAACTCCTCGCGCAACATGTCGCGCTGGGTGTGACGCTTTATGTCGGCCTCGGTGAAGCCGGCCGCGAACCATCTCTTCACGATGTCGTTCTCGGAGGGACCGCGGCGCTCTTCGACCTGGATGACGTGGTAGCCGAAGTCGGACTTCACCGGGTCGGAGATCTGCCCGATCGCGAGTGCCCTCGCCGCATCCTCGAACGGCTTCACGAACTGACCCTTGCCCACCCAGCCGAGATCGCCGCCTGACGCCGACGAGCCAGGGTCCTGCGACTGGTCCTTCGCGAGCTGGTTCCAGAGCGTCTGATTGTTCGGGTCCTCGCGCAGCTGATCGCGGATCGCGGTCGCCTTGGCGAGGGCGTTGGCGTCGTCGACCGCCTGGTCCGGAGCTTCCTTGTTGATCGTGATGAGGATGTGCCGACTACGGAACTGGCCGAAGTCGTCCACGTACCGCGCGTCGAGCGCCTCAGGAGTCACGGTCACGCCTTCTGCCCGCGCCTGCTGGTCGAGGATCGCGTACTCCTCGAGCGTGTCGAGGGCGCTGCGGTCGTACGACGCCTTCTGCTCCGCGATCTGCGGATCGTTCTCGTACCCGGGCGGAACGCCGAATTCGACGTAGAAACGGGTGAGCTGATAGGTGCGCTCGGTCCTCCAATCGCGCATCGCGATGACACGACCGTCGAGGCGCATCGCCGGCTTCAGGTTGTCCTGGAAGTACCGGTCGCTCGCGGCCCAGCTCACGAGTCCCAGCACGAAGAAAAGGACTGCCGAGAAGACGGTCACGATGATGGCCTGCTGGCGGCGCTCCCGCTGCCAGCGCGCGCTGCGCTGCCTGCGGGTCAGTCGCGGAAGTGGGATCCGGCGGGTCATATCTGGAGATACAAAATTGTACGGGAGCTATCGGCCGACGCTGCGATACACCGCGAGCGTCTCGTCTGCCGCTCGATCCCACGAGAACGCGGCTGCGCGCGAGCGCGCGCGACCGCGCAGGCCCGCGCGAAGAGACTCGTCGTCGAGGAAGCGACCGAGCGCCGTCGCGAGCGCGTCCTCGTCTCCGCTCGGGACGAGGAGCCCGGCGTCGCCGACGACCTCGGCCACTGCACCCCCGGCGTAGCCAACGACAGGGGTCCCGGCGGCGAGCGATTCGAGCGCGGTGAGGCCGAATCCCTCCATGAGCGCCGCGTGGAGCAGGCACTCCGCCCCGGCGTAGAGGGCGGCGAGCGTAGCGTCGTCGACGAACCCGGTCAGGATGACGCGGTCCCGAGGCGCGCGCTCGACGTCGAGCGCCTCGCGGAGGTGGGACGCGAGCTTGCCAAGCTCGCCCACGATCACGAGGCGCAGCTGCTTGTCGCGGTCGGCGACCGCGGCGAACGCGCGGAGGAGACCGCGCACGTTCTTGCGGGGATCGAACTGCCCTACGTAGAGGACGTAACGGTCAGGCACGGCGAAACGAGCCCGAGCGAGCGCGCGGCCTTCGTCCGCCGGCGGTGGGTCGAACTCGCTGTCGACCGCCTCCGGAACGACGGTCACGCGGTCCGCGGGGACGCCCAGGCGCTCGACGACGTCCTGCTTCGTGGCGTCCGACACGGCGATCACCGCATCCGCGCGCCGCGCCAGCGCGTACTGCCACGCGTGCCCGACGCGCGAGTACGGGAGTCGGAGGTAATGCGCCGGCCAGATGAGCGGAGCGAGATCGTGGATGGTCACGACCGCGGGAAAGCCTCGCCGCGCCGGCAACGAGAGCTGCGTCGAGTGATAGACGTCGATCCCCTTGCCCGCCAGTTCGAGCGAGAGCAGCACCGGATCAAGCGCGAGCATCGAGAGCTCCGGCCGCCGCAGCCGCGACGTGGCGATGTCGTCGTGCGCCGGCAGGAGGCCGGGATCGGCGGCGGGGAAGTTCCGCAGTCGGAGCAGTGTCCATTCGACGTCTCGCGGCGCCCGTCGCGCGAATGCCGCGAGGAGGTTTCGGGTGTAGCGACCTATGCCCCGAACCCGCGCCACCGTCTGCAAATGCCGGGCATCGATAGCCACACGCACCGTTCCTAGACTATCGGCGGTCGTGATCTCCGTGATCGTCCCCACCTACAACGAGGCCGACTCGCTGCCCGCGCTCGTCGAGCGCCTGGGGACGGCGATGGCCGGCCATACCTGGGAGCTCGTCGTCGTTGACGACGGCTCTCCCGACGGCACCGCGGAGGTGGCGAACCGGCTCTCGGCGCGGCATCCGGTCTGGGTCGTGCGCCGCGCTGGAAAATCCGGCCTGGCGTCGGCGGTCATCGCGGGCTTCAAGGAGTCTCGGGGTGACGTGCTGGTGGTGATGGATGCGGACCTCTCGCACCCGCCAGAGATCGTGCCCGCTCTCGTCAAGGCGATTGACGAGGGGGCCGACCTCGCGGTGGGCAGCCGCTACGTGAAGGGCGGCGCGACGATGGACTGGCCGGTGCGCAGGCGCATCGTCTCGCGCGTCGCCTGCCTCATGGGCAACCTTCTCGTGCCGGTGCGGGACGCGACGAGTGGTTTCTTCGCGGTACGCCGGACAGCGCTGGACGGCGTGCACCTGAATGCCATCGGTTTCAAGATCGGCTTCGAGGTGATCGCCCGCGCCAGGACCAAGAGGATCGTCGAGGTGGCCTACACGTTCCGCGACCGCGAGCTCGGCGCTTCGAAATTCGGACGGGGCGAGGTCGGCCAGTATCTGAAGCAGCTCGGTATCGTCGCGCGCGACAAGGCTCTGGGGAGGCTCGGGAAGTGAGGGTCGCGGACCTGACCATGCGTCCGGCGAAGCTCAGCGATGCCGCGTTCGTCGCGGACATGGAGACCGCGATCCGTCCCCAGGATCCGCGCGATCCGGTGACGCTGGAGGACTACTGGCGCAATCCCGAGGAGAAGGTAACGATCGAGCGGTTCATCGGAGAGATCGGTGGCGTCCCGGTCGCCTTTGCCGTCCACCGCCACGACGCCTGGGAGCGCGCGCCCAAGCGGTACGCGGGCATCGCGGGCGACCTGGTGCCGTCGCACCGCACCGCTGCGCGGCTTGACGCGATCTTCGCCGCGATGGAGGAGCGCTCACGGGCGGACGGCGCACGCACGTTCACGACGTGGTGCTGGGAGGACGACACGCTCCGCGTCGGGGTCGTCACCAAACGGGGCTATCGCGAAGAGCGTCGCCAGCGGTTCTGGGAGCTCGACCTCTTCGCCGAACGGGCGAAGCTCGAGGCCACGGCCGCTGAAATGCGCGCGAAGATGCGGGAGCAGAAGATCCGCGTTCTCACCGTCGACCGCGACACCGATCCCGACAAGTGGAAGAAGCTCTGGCAGATGAGCGAGGAGGCCATCCACGATATCCCGACGACCGTGCCGTACTCGGGTACCTCGTTCGACGACTTCATGAAGTGGATGCGCTCGCCGGGCCTGCACGAAGACCGCATCTGGATCGCGCGCGACGGCGACGCGATCCTGGGTGTCTCGATCCTCTCCTACCCGCCGAAACGCGGCGTCGTAGCCACAGACTGGACCGGCGTCGCGCGCGTCGGTCGCGGGCGCGGCGTCGCGCGGGCGCTCAAGTACGAGACCGTGATGCAGGCCATCGAGCTCGGGGTGGACAAGGTGCGCACCGACAATGACTTCAAGAACACGCCGATCCTGCACATCAACGAGACGATGGGCTACAGGCGGCGGTCAGACGGAATTCAATTCATGCGCAACGCTTAGCGCTCTCCGACGAGAGGAAGGTGCGGAGCCGACGCGGGGTGGCACGGGGGAGCGGGTTGCGCGCGAGCCGTTGACCGGCCGCGTCGCTGAACGACCGATTGCATGCGATGGGGAGCGGACCGGTAGGTGAGCGCGCGGCCCCGACCCCCGGGACAGGACCCCGCGTCGGTTCGCGTCGTGACGAGCGCTTAGGCGATGTGGAAGCGGAAGGTCTCCTCGCGCTGATAGACCTCGTAGTCCTCGTCATCGATCCGGCGGTACGCCGCCCGAAGCTCGGGACGCGCCTCGAACTCGCCGAATTGCCGAAGGGCGTTGTACGCATCGAGCGGTGTGTTCGTGTAGATCAGGAAGTCCGTCTCGCCCGCACCGGCGTCGTGGCGCTGGACCTTGCCGGTCTCACCGAGAGCCTCCGAGACCCGGTCTCTCAGATGAGCGACCTCGTCGTTGTCGCGGACGGACGAGCCGGGGACCGGGAGGACGAGAAGGAACTCCACTGCTGCGAATCTAGGCGCCCTCGCGTGTTGCGCTAGGCCGCGATAGTCCTAACGGAGCGCAGTACTTCGTGGCCAGCGTCACGGCGGAGCACGCTCACGCGTTGCTATCCGCTTCCGTCGCGGAGAGGGTCCCCTCTTGCCCCGGGTCGCGTCGCATTGCTCGTCATCGGTCGTCACTCGTGACAGTGTTGGCGCGGAGCGTGAGGTGACTGAATCCCCGATCCTCCGCTCCGAGCTCGAGGATCCGGGTCGCGAGCTGCTGGTGGATGTCTGGGGCCAGGACATTTGGGTCGGCTGGGCCGTCGAAAACCACGAGCCATTTTGCGTCCTGCTTGCTGATCCGGGCAGCGAGGTCCTCGTCGACGATCCGCTCGACCGCGCTGAGCGCCCCGTTCAGCGTGGCGAACGCGAATGTGTGCTCGAGGCGGCTGCCCGGCGTGAACAGCGCCGAGATGGACGGGTCCGCCTCTCCCGGCTCGAACGGCGCGACGGTAAAACGGGCCGGATCCATCCCGGCCTTGCGGATCGCCTCGGCGATCTTGGGATCGAGCGGCGTGGTGTCGCCAGGCGCTCGTGGCACCAGGCGGTACTTCGTCGAGGCCTTGGTCAATGGCCCTTCATGAACTCGCGGATCGATGTCGTCACGCGGTCGATCTGATCGTCCGTGAGCTCGGGGTACATCGGGATCGACAGGACCTCGGTCGCGAGGCGCTCGGTCACAGGCAGATCGCCCTTGCGGTAGCCGAGGAATTGGGCTGACTGCTGCAGGTGGATCGGGACCGGATAGTGGATCTGCGTGCCGATGCCACGCTCGCCCAGGAACTTACGCAGATCGTCGCGCCGGCCGCCGGGCACCCTGATGCAGTAGACGTAGAACACGTGGCGCTCGCCGCTCGGGATCTCCGGTGTGATCACGCCGGAGCCTGCGAGAAGCTTGTCGTAGCTGCGCGCAATCTCGCGCCGGCGCTTGTTCCACTCCGGTAGGCGGCGGAGCTTGATGCGCAAAATCGCGGCCTGGATCTCGTCAAGACGCGCGTTGTACCCGACGACCGGGTGGTAGTAGCGGGTCGACTGCCCGTGCTCGCGAAGCGCGCGGAGCTCCTCAGCCAGGCGATCATCGTTCGTCGTGATGCTCCCCGCCTCGCCGTATGCGCCGAGGTTCTTCGAGCAGTAAAACGAGAAGCATCCGACCCGACCGCTTGCGCCGGCCTTGGTCGAGCCGTCGTCGGTGAGCGCGCCGTGGGCCTGGGCGGCGTCCTCGATGATGATGATGTTCCGGTCCTGCGCGATCTGGCGGAGCGGCTTCAGGTCAGCGGTGCGGCCATAGAGGTGAACGGGAATAATCGCCTTCGTCCGAGGGGTGATCGCCGCGGCGACGGCGGCGGCGTCGATGTTCATGGTTCGCTCGTCCACCTCGACAAGGATCGGGCGCGCGTTCGCGTACAGGATCGCTTCGACCGTCGCGAAGAAGGTGTGCGACACCGTGATGACCTCGTCACCGGATGACACGCCGCACGCGCGGATCGCGAGCTGGAGGGCATCCGTGCCGCTGCCGACCCCGACGCTGTGTTTCGTCCCGATGTAGCGCGCGAACTCTTCATCGAACGCCTTGACGTTCGGACCGATCGTGAGCTGCATGCTCTCGAGGACGTCGTCGATCGCCTTGCGGACCTCGTCGCGGATCGTGGCGTACTGCGCCTTGAGGTCGACGAGGGGGATTTCCTGTGTGGCGATAGCGGTCATGTTGTTGCGGTCTCCTTCAAAGCTGCCTCGATATCGCCGCGATGGTTTCGTAGGTGGACAAAGCCCGGCACCGCGAAGTAGGGGTGCATGCCCTCAGGGCCATCCGGCCGAACGAGCTGCTCGGGTCGCAGCAGCCGCAGCGCGTCCATCATCCGCGAGTGCGCCTCGAGCCACAGCGCCCAGCGGTCGGACATCGGTCGATCGCGCCACGTCTTGAATATCTCGGCGTTCTGTTCGTCTCCTGACAAGGTGATCCCGACGAACGCGCGCGACCCGCGCTGGTCCGGCGCGCCACCTTCGGCTGCGATCTTCTCGGCCACACGGCCGGCCAGTCCCTGCCACCACGCCATGTGCGGAATCATGTCGCGCACGCACCAGCCGGGGCCTTCGCCGAAAACCGGTCGGTCGAGATCCGATTCGGAAAGCGACCGTAGCCAGGTGTCCATGTCGTGCCACTCACGCTCGAGAACCCCGATGGCCCGTTGCCTGGCGACCTCGGTCATACCTTCGCCTTCTCCGGTAGATCCTTCAGCCACGCGTAGGCGTGCGGGTAGATGCCGACGAAACACGCCAGGTCGCGGATGTCGTCCTTGAGCTGGACCGCGGGATTGCCGGCCCAGACCGTACGCGGGGGCACCGTGTGACGCACGACGCTGCCTGCTCCGACGAGGGCGTCCTCGCCGATCTCGATGCCTGGGAGGATCGTGCTGTTCGCGCCGATGCGAGCGCGACGGCGCACCACGCCGCCCTTCACGCAATCGAGATACGCCGGACACTGCGGGTGCGGATCGTCGGTGAACACCACGTGGGGCCCGAGGAACACATCGTCGTCGATCCGGGTGAGCTCGAGGAAGCAACCGGTGTGGATGCGCACCCGCGAGCCGACCCGGTTGCCGAACTCGAGGGACGCATGCGTCCCGACCGAGACGTCGTCGCCGATCACGTTGTCCTCGCGGATCGAAGCGCCCTGGCCGGTCTGGAGGCGCGCACCGATCCGGGTACCGGCGTAGATCGTGGTGAACGGACGGATGACCGCGCCTGGACCGATGACGAGCTCGAGCTCGCCGTCCTTCTTCCCGCGTGGCGCGCGTCCCAGGATCGCGTACTCGCCGACGATGCTTCCCTCGCCGAGGCGAACGTTCGGTGCCACGACCGCCGTGGGATGCACGGTCGCGCCGGTCATGCGCGCACGGCGTCGAGCCGGTATGCGACGCGCGCGCCGCCCGACCGCAGGGACCGCATGGCGAGCTCGAGCACGCGGACGACCATGAGGCCGGCCTCGCCGTCGCTCAGCGGCTTCTTACCGTCGCGCACGCACTCGACGAAGTGACGCATCTCGACCTGGAGCGCCTCGGTCATCGGAATTCTCGGGCTGTGGATGTCGCCGGCCCGGTAGCTGCGTCGAAGCTCATCGCTCTCGAGCTTTTCAACGCCCTGGTCGTAGACCTTCACCTTCTCGACCGCCTGGTTGTCATCGTAGACGACCATCTTTCGCGAGCCGATCAAGATCGTCGTGCGCAGCTTGCTCGGCGCGAGCCACGACAGGTGCGCGTGCGCGATCGCGCCTGAGGGGAACCCGATCATCAGAAAGACGACGTCCTCGATGTTCGGCTGCACAAAGCATGCGCCGGTGCACTGCACCCACGCCGGCTCCTGATCCAGCCAGTAGAGCGCGATCGACACGTCGTGCGGGCCGAGGTCCCAGAGCACGTTGATGTCGAACTGATGCAGTCCGAGATTCACGCGCTGGCTGTCGAGGTAGTGCAACTTGCCGATGCCCTTTGCGTCGAGGATCCCCTTCACCGCGGCGACGGCCGGGTTGTAGACGAACGTGTGGCCGACCATGAGCGTCTTGCCGGCCCGCTCTCCAGCGCGGACGATTGCCTCGGCATCGCTGACGGTGTGGGCGAGCGGCTTCTCGACGAAGACGTGCTTCCCCGCGGCAAATGCCTCCTCCGCGAGCTTCCGGTGAGTGCCGACGGGCGTGACGACACAGATGGCGTCGATCGACGGATCGCCGATGAGCTCGCGATAGTCGGTCGTCACGCGCAACGCCGGGAACCGCTTGGCGATTGCATCGAGCCTGTCCTGCGAGAGGTCCGCGACCGCGACCGCATCCGCGCCGGGCGCTTCGTACAGGTTCCGCACGATGTTCGGGCCCCAGTAGCCCGCACCGATCACACCCACGCGCACGGTCTTCGTCAAGAAGACCGAATTCTAGAGTTCGCTCCCGGGATCGACGTTACTGCCCGGTGGCGGCACGAAGCTTCGCGAGATCGTCCTCCAGAAGCTTCAGTTGGCGGCCGTATTCGGCGAAGTCGCCCGCTTTCAGGGCAGCCTGCGCCGCGTTGTAGTGGTCGGTCGCCGACCGGACGAGCGCGGCGATCTCAGACGGTGGCGTGGTCGTTGGCGGAGGCGTGGTGCTCGGTGGTGGCGTCGTCGTCGGTGGCGGCTGTTGCTGCGCGCCGAAGAGCGCGTCGAGGGACTTCTCGAACGACTCGGTCATGACGACCCTGTCCTGCGTCGCGAGGATCACGCGCTGGAGCTCCGGGATGCGGCTCGTCGACGTCGCCTGCACGAAGATCGCCTCGACGTACACGAAGCTGCCTCCGACTGGCAACACCAGCAAATTCCCGCGGATGCAGTTCGGGGCCTGAGGGCAGAGCAGCGTGAGCTGCTGACGAATCGTCGAATCGGCCTCGATCCGGTTCTCGATATTCAGTGGACCGAGGATCGGGCGGTCGCGCGGGAATGTCAGCACGCGCAGCTTGCCGTAATCCGGCGCGTCGGCGCGTCCGGCGATCCAGCCGACCATGTTGTTGCGCTCCCCGCCGAATGGGGTCATCGGTACGAAGAGGACGAACTCCGGCCGGTCTGATCCGGGGAGCCGGGTGGTGACGTAATAGGGCTCGATCGGCAGCGCGGGGCCACCCTGCGTGAACACCTCGTTCGCGATCTTCCACGCATCTGTTCGGTTGTAGAAGTCGTCGGGGTTGGTCATGTGGTAGAAGGCGTACGTCTGCGCCTGGATGCTGAAGAGCGCCTCGGGGTAGCGAATGTGGTCCCGCAAGGCCTGCGGCATGTCAGTGATGGACTTGAACAGATCGGGGTAGATCGCCTTCAGGTTGCGGACCACGGGGTCCTTGTCGTCGATGATGTAGTAGCTGATCGTGCCGTCGTACGCGTCGGTCACGACCTTGACGCTATTGCGGATGTAGTTGAGACGCCCACCGGCGAGCGCACCGCTGCTGACTCCGAGCGCGGAGAATCGTTCGCTGTACGGATACTGGTCTCCGATCGTGAAAGCGTCGTTCATCCAGTAGAGCTTTCCGTTCGCGATGACGAGGTACGGGTCGGGGTCGTACTCGAGGAACGGCGCGATCAGCTTCTCGCGCGGGACGATCTGGCGGTGGAAGAGCACCTTGCTCGGTCCGGTGATCTGGTTCGAGACAAGCAAGTTCGAGTCTCCCAGGCGAATGGCGAAGAGGAGTCGGTCCCAGAGTGACCCGACGCCCACACCGCCGGTGCCACTGAAGCGCGTCTGCACGTTGCCCTGGTCTGTCGTGTAGTCGAACTCGTCCTGATTCGTGTCGACGATGACGTAGTCGCTCGTGAGCTCGCCGTAGTAGATCCGCGGCTGGTCGATCTTCGGTTCACCGACCGGAGGGATGTCCTTGACGAGATAGACCGGCGACCCGTCCGGCGCCACGCCACCCACAGGGCTGACGACCGCGCCGAGCCCGTGGGTGAAGACGAGGTGCCGGTTGACCCACGTCTGCTGGGGCAGGCGGTTCGATGAAAGCTCGCGCGCCGACAGCATCACCGGTTGCTCTTTGGCGCCGATCCGATAGCGGTCGATGTCGACGTCGACGAAGGTGTATTGCGTCCGCAGCGCTTGGTTCTGGTCGAAGGCCTGCTGCAGCGGGCGGTAGTCCCAGAGGCGCACGGTCGTCGTGTCGGAGAGCGCGGCGCGCGCTTCCGCAGGGGTCGGGGTGTCCGCGACGTTGAACCCGCTCTCGTCGACCGTATCGAGGGAATACGCGGCACGCGTCGCGGCGATGTTCCGCGCGATGTACAGGCGCTCTTTGTTGAGCTGGTCCGGCTGCACGATGAAGTTCTGGATGAGCGCCGGATAGACATTTCCGACGACCAGGCTCGCCGCGAACCAGAGGACGATCGCGCCCCCGAGGATCCAGAGCGTGCCGCGAAACGCGTTCGCGAAGCACGCCAGCGCGGCGATGCCGACGAGGACCGTGAGTATGGTGAGCGCCGGCAAACGCGCGTTGATGCTCGTGTAGCCAGCGCCGACGAGCACGGTCTCCTGCCGGAAGAGGAGCTCGAACTGGTCGAGAAGGTAGCCGCTCGCGATGAGCGCGAGGAAGAGGCCGCCCAGGATGGAGAGATGCGCGCGCGCCGGGCGCGCCAGCGCGAGCGCGGTGCGCCCCGCGACGCGGATGTCGGCGCTCGCGAGCGTGCCGGTCGCGACCCCGATGACGCCTCGAGTGAAGTAGAGCGTCACCACGCCAATGGCGATGACGATGAGCGCGACGAGGATCCAGCCGCGCACGAACTCGAGAACCGGCAGCGTGAAGAAGTAGAACCCGATGTCTCGTCCGAAGACCGGATCCGTGGCGCCGAAGGGGACCTGGTTGACCCAGCGAAGCAGCATGTCCCACTCGTCGCCGCCCGCGAGGCCAAAGAAGAAGGCAGGGATGAGGAGAAGCCACATGAACCGCAGAGTGGTCGGGAGCGCGCCGCGCCGTCGGCGCTCGGCGTCGACGACCACGCGCGGGACCTGCGGCCGGAGCGCGAAATACAGGTTTGGTAGGGCGAGTACGAAAAACAGCGCCCCGAAGACGGCGAACGCATAGAAGCCCGCGGTGAATCGCCGCAGGTATACCGATTCGAGGCCGAGGCTACGGAACCAGAGGAGGTCGGTGAGGAAGGCGACGAACGGGCCGAACAGCAGGGGGATGAGCAGAAGGAGTAGGACGATGATCGCGAAGAAGACCACCCGGCGCGATGGACCCGATATGCGGTTGCCGCCCCGGCCGAAACCCGAGAGGTCGATGTTCGACCAGTCGATGTTCCCCCAGTCCCTGCCCCCGTCGCCGCCGCGGCCGCGGTCGCGCATCCTTGCTCAGGATAGGCGCGAGGTTGCCCGTTCGCGTTCCAGCCTCGCGTTGGCTACCTAGCGACGCGGCTCATCGCGTACGTACGCAAAGCGGAGAGGTTTTCGACCTCGATGCGATCCTTGATACGTCCCGCCGCACATCAGGCGGCGAGGCGCGATCGGACCTCCGCGAAGAGATCGATATAGGTGTCGACGACGCGCGGCCAGGTGTACGTCCGCGCGACGAATTCCGCGCCCGACCGGCCGAGGCGATTGCCGAGCCGCGGATCGTCGAGCAGCACTTCGCAGATCTCGGCGAACTCGGCCGAGCTGCGGTACGCGAGCCCCGCGCCGGCACGGCGCGCCATGCCCGCGAGCACCGGCGAGCGCGCGTCGACGATCACCGGACGCCCTGCCGCCCACGCTTCGAGCGTCACGAGCGACAGCGACTCGAGCAGGCTCGGCATCACGAACGCGGCGCAGCCGGCCAGGGCGTCCCACTTGTCCTGCTCGGCGAGGCGGCCGAGATGCACGATGCCGCTTTTCTTCGGAACTCTCATCTCGGCGTCGCCGATAAGAACCAATGAAACGTCGTGCGCCGGATCAGCGGCGCGCCAGCGCTCGTAATTCGCGAAGAGCTCGCGGGAGCCCTTGCTGACGCCGATGCGCCCGACGTAGAGCAGGTAGGGGCCGGTGATGCCATGCCTGGCGCGGAAGCGCGCGGCGTTCCGCTCCCCGGGGACATCGATCCCGACGCCGACGACCTCGTTCGAGACACGCTCGTTGCGGAAGCGGCGCCAGACCATGCGCCGCTCCTCCTCGGTGTTGTAGGCGATCGCGCGCGGTCCGTGGAACACCGGCTTGTAGGCGGCGAGGCCGATCGCCGACTCCTCATGCGCCGTCGGCACCAGGACCGCGCGCTCCGGCACGAGCGGCAGGCCAAGGACAGTCGGGTAGTAGATGTACGTAAAGAAGAGCACGTGGTCGTAGTCCCGTCCGCGTTTGAACAGGAACTCGAGAAGCTCCGGCGCGTACGGCCCCTGGGCGTCGATGAAGGCGCGCTCGTCCTCGAGCGTGTGCGTACCGCGGAACGCGCGCCGCTCGTAGAGCTTGAAGTCCCAAGCTCGCGGGCGCTCGACCGCGAAGCGGCGGACGGGCACGCCGTCCACCTGATCGAGTCCCGCGGTGAGGTCGCCCTTCCAGGTGAGGTAGTCGGTCGAGTTCGTGGTCGCGACCTCGATCGCGAAATGCGGTTTGAGGCGCTGCACCACGGAGCGGGCGTGCGCCTCGGCCCCGCCGGGCACGTCCCCGTACCGCTGCACGACTACGAGCAGGCTCGGACCGCTCAATTCGCGACGAGGTCGACGAGCTGCTCGAGGCGTGCGTCGAACGCGGGCCAGGTGCACTCGCGCTCGACGTACCTGCGGCCCGACTCGCCCAGCGCATCGCGTTTCGCGATAACCCCGTGGAGCGCGCGCGCGAAGCCGGCGCGTTCGTATGAAGCTCCGCCATTCGCCCGGGCGACCTGCCCGCCGGTGACCTTGTTCTTCGCCGACACGAGGCAGGGCGTCCCGACCTGCCACGCCTCAAGGAGGACGATGCCGAGGCTTTCGAGGTGCGAGGGGAGCACGAGCACATCCGCCGCTTCGAGGAGCGCGTACTTGTCCTCGTCGCTGACCCGGCCGAGCGACACGATGTCGTCCCGATCGGGAACGGGCATGCGCACCGTACCGGCAAGGACCAGCGAGCCCGGGCCGCCATCCTCGCGATAGGCGATCCAATCGGCGACGAGCTCGTCGACGGCCTTCCCCTCGCTCACCTGCCCGAGATAGAGAACGAGTGGCCCGCGCGGCGCGTAGCGCTCGCGGAACGGCTCGGGGTCGTGCCACGGCGGCGGGTCGAGGCCGATGCTCAACACCTCGCTCGGGATGTGGTCGTTGTGGAACCGTGAGTGCACGAGGTCGCGCTCCTCCGGGGTGAGGAATCCGAACGCGCGCGGAAGCTGAAAGAGCGCGCGGTAGGGAGCCAGGCGAAGCGGCTCCTCGTCGTGCGCTGTCGAGATGAGCGCGGCACGCTCGGGAACGAGCGGGAGTCCCGCCGCCGTGGGCTCGTAGATGTACGTGTAGAAGAGGATCGCGTCGTAGCCCTTGCCGTCCCGGGCGAGGAACTCCAGCAGACCGGGAGTGTGCGGTCCCTGCAACGCGAGCCATCGCTGCTCGTCGGCGAGCGTGTGCGGCTCGAAAAGGATGTGGCGTTCGGCGTCCTTGAATGTCGGGCTGCGGACGCCGGTAACCGCAAAGCGGCGGACATGCACCGTACCGTCCATCGACTCGCCGGCCGGGAAGTGCGGCGACCAGCTCCAATAATCGAGCGCGTTCGTCGTCGCGACCTCGACCTCATTGATCTTCGCGAGCCGATGTGCCACGACGCGCGCATGTGACTCGGAACCGCCGACGACCTCGGCGCCGTAACGCTGAACGACGATGAGGATCCTCACTGGATGCCGGCGAGATAGCGTTCGGCGTTGCGCTCGGGCGAGAGCAGGCGGCGCAGGATCCGCACGCCGCGCAGGTACTTCGCGTAGGTGTCTGGCTTCTGGATCTCGCGCATCGCCCTGGCGAGCTCGTCGACGCTCCGCACGACCGGGCCGGCCGCGTGATACGGCGCGAAGCCCTCAGCCTCGGAGAAGATGCACGGCAAACCTGCCCACACCGCCTGCGTAACCACGGCGCTTTGAAAGACGTCCTCATAGAAGAGAACCACCGCGTCGGAGGCCGCGACGAACTCGCCCATCGTGTTGTACTCGGTGTTGATCACGACGTTCGGCTTCGTTTTCGCGAACGCGATGACCTCATCGAAGTAGCGCGGCTCCCAGTCCGATTTCGTGCCTGAGAGGACGAGCACGGCGTCGTCGGGCAGGGCTTCGATCACTTCCCGGTAGCGCTTACGCGCGAAGAAGAATCCTGGCGACACGAAGATGAACTTGTCGATCGGCAATCCGAACCGCGCTCGAAGCTTTCGTTTCTCCTCGACGTTCCGTGGCAGCACGGTGTTCTCGAGCGGCATGACGAGGAGCGGGAAGCGCTCGCGCTTGTCCGGGTCCGGCGTGAGGAGCTGCAACCAGCGCTCGCTCCGCGTCGAGTGCACCACAAGCTTGCGCGGGAGCCCGCCCATGAACATCAGGATCAGGCGGTACCGCAGGAACCAGTTCGCCAGACGCAGGCCGACCCACGGAATCCGCAGGAGCTCGAGCGGCCACCGGTAACGCGGGTTGTAGTGGAGCGCGGCCGAGAGACGGCGGTAGTGATGGAACTTCTCGGGCTCGAGCTCGTGCATGGAGAGGATCACCGGGAGCCGCTTGCGCCAGAGCGAGAGGAGCGCCCGCACGAACGGGACGTCGCGGAAGATCCCGGCCTCGTGCTCGATGAGCACAGCGTCGCTCTGCGAGGAGATGAACTTGAGCTTGCGGTAGAGGTCGGCTGTGTCGAGGTGCTTCACGCCGACGAAGGTCACCTGGTGCCCGCGATCGCGCAGGCCGTCTGTGACGGCGAGCGAGTAGTGGTGGATGCCACAGCGCTGATCGCTCGAGAGGACCACAACACGCTTCGATCGCGCGTCGGGTAGGTCCCAGCCGGCCTGCGCGAGCGCGAGCTTGAGCCGGTCGGCGATGTGCCCGCGGGAGAAGGCCTCGACCCGACGGCGGCCCTTCTCGATGAGGTCTTTGCGTAGCGTCTGGTCGCGGACGACCCGCTCGAGCTGCGCCGCCACTGTCTCCGGCGACTTGTTCTCGAGGAGGATTCCGCCGTCGCCAAGAGTCTCGGGGATCGCGGCTGCGGCGTTCGCGACGACCGGCAGATCGCTGCGCATGGCCTCGAGGAGCGGGACGCAGAAGCCCTCGTGCTCGGAGAGTGTGAGAAACGCGGTCGCGCCGCGGTAGTAGGCGACGAGCTGCTCGACAGTGACGCTCCCGGTGAGCGTGACCGCGCCGTCGAGACCGAGCTTGCGGATGTCGCCGCGGACACGGTCGAGGTAACCCGCGGACATGGCGGTCGGCCCGACCAGATACAGGTGCGCCGTGCGGTCCGACTCGCGGTACCGGGCGAACGCCGCGATGACGTCGTGGACGGCCTTATGGGGAAGGATCTGGCCCACCGTGAGGATCGACGTGCGCTCATCGGCGAGCCTCCGCGCGACGTCCTGGTCCGGGGGCCGGTCGAAGTCCTCCCAGTCGACGAGAGGAGGCACGACCGCGGTCGTGGTCAGGCCGGCTTCCTCGAGCTCCTTGCGGTTGTATTCGCTGTCGGCGATGCCGAGCTCGGCGGTCTTCGCAAGCAGCTTCAGCTGCTCGCGGCCGACCTCGGCGTAGCGCATGAGCTCGTCGTTGAGGCCGGCGAAGTAGGTCGCCGGCGTGATGTTGTGATACACGACCGCCTTCCGGATCGGGAGGTTGGCGACTTCGGGCACGGCGTCATTGCCGATGGAGTGATGAACGAGCAGCAGGCCGTCGCGCCGCTGGATCGTCTCGAGGTCGTGGTAATCGCGTACGAGCGCGCGGACCTCGGGCTTCGCTTCCCATGCGAAGAGCTCGCTCCGGACGCCGGCGGACCAGAAGACCCGCTGCAGCTCGAGGCAATCGTTCCCGATCGCGTCGCCGTACGCGATTACCGGATTGAACTGATGTGCGAAGCGGAGCGGCTCGGCCATCGTCGGCCTTCAACGATATGAGGAA
>Ga0209806_1001376_pt1 | contig 16095 bp, 14 predicted proteins | sample GraSoiAngelo_152_FD_186166 | JGI IMG/M metagenome (GOLD analysis project Ga0209806, IMG submission 186166) | Grasslands soil microbial communities from the Angelo Coastal Reserve, California, USA - 14_1009_12_30cm (SPAdes) (version 2) | ecosystem: Environmental > Terrestrial > Soil > Grasslands ... | reverse complement strand
TTGTTGATGCGGAGGATGGACGGGTTGTCCGAGTCGTTCGTCGTGCGCACGCGGACGTAGCCGGCCTCGATCGCCTGGGCCATCGTTTCGTATTTCAGCGCCCGAGCGATGCCGCGACCTCGCACGCTGCGCGCCGTACCGGTGTAGGCGGTCCACGGGATGCCGCGCACGACCGGGGAGTCAAGCACTGACGTTCCGACGATCGCGTCGCCTTCACGTGCGATCCAGAACCGGTCCTCGCGGATGGCGGGGTTGTCGAACCAGAATCGCCGCCACTCCTCAAAGCTCAGCTCACGCCACGGCACCGTGGTCGGAATGTCCTTCTCCGACTCGATCATCGTCGCGTGCAGCTTCCGATACCTCTCCGGATCGCGGTCCTCGCTGATCGGGTGCAGCTCCACGCCCTGCTGCTTCATCTGGCGCCGGCACTCCTCGAGCGTGGTCATGATGTGGTCACGGCGAGCAACGAGGTCGAGCTCGGACGTCCGCATCCTGCGGTCTTCGCCATAGCCAAGCTGATCCAGCGCCGCGATGTCCTGCTTCATGTCTTCGCGCACGCGCGCCACTGCGGTCGCGGCGCCCTCGCCGCGAAGCCAGTCCTCTGCAAGCCTGACCAGCTGCGCGTAAACGCCGTCGTCCCACACGTCCTTGCGCAGCAGCGGCCGGACGATGCCGAAGCGCTTCTCATCCTCATTCCATTTCTCGTGCGTCGCCGCCACGTAAGCGACTGCCTCGCCATCGCGCGCGTCCACGCGTCGCATCGTCCTCTCCAGCTCGTCTGACATCTGCCACCAGTGCCGGAGGAGCACCGGATCCCGCGGCTCTTCGGGATCGCGCAGCGACTCGAGGTCGGCCACGATCGGGGCGTCCTCAAGCGTGGCGGGCCGAAGCTTCAGCTCAAATTTCGCCATAGGCACCGTTGACTAGAAGGTTAATCTCTGGCGGTTGATTGCCAGGAGGGAGGGTCGGATGGGCGGGCTTCGGGGGCGCCGGCGCAGCCCCGTGCACCGGATCGCGCTCTCTCCCGCCTGCTGGGGGATCAACGAGGCCCACGACTGGGGCCACCAGATCGACGTCGACCGCGTCCTGTCTGAAGCGGCTGCGATCGGAGAGGGTGCGATCACGGCGGGCCCCCCAGGATTCCTGCCCGACCGAAGTGACCAGGCCAGGTCCCTGTTGCGGCGCAATCGCCTGCAGGTCGTGGCCGGCGAGGTGCACGCGATCCTCCATCACCACGAGACCCGGGGACCTGAGCTCGCCCACATCGACGGTCACGCGCAGTGGCTTGCGGCGGTCGGCGCGACCACACTGGTCCTGGCCGCCATCCCAGAGCGAAGCGCGGACGCCACCCGCGCCGAGTCGCTGTCGAACGCCGAATGGGCCCACCTGCTTCACCTGATCGGATCTGTGGAGCATGTCTGCGCACGGCACAAGCTCAAGGTGGCAGTGCAGCCGAGGTTCGGCAGCACGATCCAGGGGCCCGAAGAGATCGAGCGGCTGCTCGTCGGCTCAGAAGCCGGCGTGTGCCTCGATATCGCGCACCTGGTGATCGCGGGGGCGGACCCGGTTGAGGTCATCGAGCTTGCCGCCGGCCGCATCCAGCACGTCCACCTCAACGACGTCGACCTCGACCTCGCGCGGCGGGTGAGGGAGCGGTCGCTCAGCTACAAGGACGCCGTAGCCCGCACCCTTTTCAGGCCCGTGGGCGAAGGCGGAGCCAAGGTGGCGAAGGTCACCGAGGCTTTGAAGCACGCGCGATACCGAGGCTGGTACACGCTGGAGCAGGAGACGCGCCTGGTCTCGCACGACGACAGGCCGCTGGGCCGGATCAGCCGATCGCTGGAGTTCATCCTGCCGCTACTCGGATAGCGGGGCCTGGTCAGATTCTTCGGCCGGCGCCTGCCCAGTACGCATCGCGAAGCGTGCGTTTCAACAACTTGCCTGCGGCGTCACGGGGAAGCTCGTCGATGAAATCCACTGAGCGCGGCTTCTTGTAGCCGGCAAGCCGTTCGCCGCAGAAGGCGATGAGCTCGGTGTCGAGGACGCTTGCGTCGGGCTTTAGTTGAACCACCGCCTTCACCGATTCGCCGAACTCCTCGTCTGGCACCCCGATCACGGCCGCGTCCACCACCGCGGGGTGCGCGTGCAGTACCGCCTCGATCTCGGCGGGGTAGATGTTGACCCCGCCCGAGATGATCATGTCGATCCGCCGGTCGCAGATGAAGTAGTAGCCCTCGTCGTCCCGGTACGCGATGTCGCCGACCGAGAAGAATCCGTCGCGAAGACTCTTGCTCGTCGCGTCAGGACGGTTGTAGTACTCGGCCACCCAGCTGCTGCGCACCATGAATTCACCCGGTTCACCGACGGATGCCTCGGATCCGTCGTCGCGCATCAACCTGATCTCCTGGCCGGGCACCGCAGTGCCGCACGAGCCCGGCTTGCTGATCTGGTCTTCTGGACGGAGCACCGTGTTGATCCCCGTCTCGGTCGCGCCGTAGAACTCCCACAACACCGAGCCGAAAACGGCCTCTGCGCGCACCTTCAGCGCGTACGGGAAAGGAGCTGCGCCGAGGATGAGCGCGCGAAGCGATGACGTGTCCCGCGGGCGCTCCTCCTGCGCGTCGACGAGCCGGCGCAGAAGAGTCGGGGCCATGAAAGTCGTGGTCACCCGGTGGCGTTCGATCAGATCCAGCGCGTCTCCGGCGTCGAACTTCTTCTGCATGACGACGGTCGCCCCGAGCACCTGGTGCAGGACGGAGAAGAACGAGACGGCGCTGTGGTATCCAGGACCGCACAACAGGTGCCGGTCAGACTGGGTGAGCTCGAAGATCGATATGACCTGCAGGACGTTGGCGATGTCCACTCCGTGCGGCCGCCATGCGCCCTTTGGATGGCCAGTCGTTCCAGAGGTGTAGATCATCGACGCGCCCAGTCCTTCGGCGATCGAAGTGAAGTCTTCCGGCGCGTCACGCGTCAGCTCGCGGTACGAGAGCCAGCCCTCGGGTACGGCGCCGTCCACCGCGACGAAGGTCACATCTCCCTTCACATCCGGCATCGCCTCAGCCATCGCATCGACATGGTCGGGTCCCGCAATCGCGACCTTCGCGCCGGAATCGTTGAGCACATAAGCGATCTCCGCACCGCGCAGCCGGTAGTTGACAGGCACGATGACCAGCCCGGCTCGCCGCGACCCGCTGGCGATCTCCGCGCCCTCGATGGAGTTGAAGGACATCAATGCGACGCGGTCGTCTTCGCGGCAGCCAAGCCCCGCCAGGACGGTGGCCGCGCGGCTCACCCTCCTGTTCAGCGTCGCGAAATCCACGACGCGATCTCCGAGGATCAGGGCCGGTTTGTCGGGCAGCGCCTCGGCGTGCGAGGCCAGGAAATCGAGGCTCACGCCACCGATGCTAAGAGTGCGAGGGGCTTGCCTGTGTCGACGGGACCGCCGACGGCCTGGCCGAGCAGAGCGTGTTGCCGGCCAGCCCGAACGTGGTGGCAACCGGCGCAACGCTGCCTGTGATGACGACCCTGTAGCGGTAGCAGCCGCCCTGCAGAGCCCAGGCGTCGGTGGCCGCCCAGTGATGGAACACCACGCCGGCGTTGAGCGGCGGGTACTTCGACAGCACATCAGGCGTCGCATCGGTGATCGACTCGATCGGTGAGGCTTTCGTCGAGTCGAACTGCCAGACGTAGATCTTGGTCAGGGGCCGGTTCTGGGGCGTGTCGGCCTGGGCGGGAAGCCTGGTCGCGCTCAGCAGGCCATCGACCTGGGGCTGAGGCCCCGCTGCCGCCTTCACGGAGGCGAAGGTCTGGTCTGCGATTGGTGCAGACCATGCGATCCCGATCACATTGCCTCCGCTCAGGTATTGATGCACCGGCGCAGTGCCGTCGGGCGCGGAGGAGTTGTAGATCTCAATGTCTCCGTTCACGGCGACGGCAAGCTGCTGGGCGTCAGGGCTCCACGCCAGGCCGTCGGGGTGCTGGAGCTTCGAGTTGACGCGCTTGGGGGCCGAGCTGGTCGGGCTGGTGTGCGCGGTCGGACTGGCAGTCGCGCCTGGGGTCGCGGTTGCGGCCGGACTTGAAGCGCCGCTGGGCGTTGCGATGGGCAGCGTGCTGTTGATGGGCTCGATCACCGGTCCGTTACTGGGCATCGCGACGGCGACCATCGTTCCGTCAGCCGAGATGGCGATTGGACCGTCATCGGGTCCAAGGGATAGCGGAAATGGGTTCAGTACCGAAGCCCCGGCGTTCAGCCAGTACCAGCTGCCGGTGCCGAACTCGCGCACGGCCAGAAGGCCTGAGTCGCCGGGCGCGGCGCCCTCGGTGAAGAACGCGGGCTGGGCAGGAGGCTTGGCCAGCGGCCTGAGCGCGCCCGATGGCTGGGTCAGGTCGAGCGCATCCACCTCGTAGGTGGCGCAGCAGCCGACCGTCAGCGCCAGGTAATGAGAGTTCGCGACCAGGCCGAACGGCCCCTCGCTCTGCGAGTCCTGCGAAGCTGCGATCGGCTCGATGGTTCCCGCAAAAGGGTCGACCCGGAAAAGCCAGTCATAGGGAACCACGCCGCTCGCGGTCCGTGTCTCGGCCGGCCTGTCGTCATGCAACGTGAAGTACAGGACCGGGTGGCTCACGTTGGGTGCGGGGCCCCAGACCGGACCGGCCACGCGGAACGCGCCGGGAGGCAGCGGCGCGACGACCGTCGACTTGCCGGTCGTCGGGTCGAGCACGCCGACGCCCTGGTCCGCCACGTAGGCGATCAGGCCCTGTGTCAATCCCCCGACGAGCGGCGATGGGCTGTGGGCAGGCGGCGCGGCGGAGCTGCGGCTGCACGCGGCAATGAGCAGGACGGCAATCATCAAGGCGAGGCGTCTGGGCATGAGCAGCCGATCTTATCCCTCCGTGTTACCCGAACGAGGGGGCGCGCGTTTCGGTAACTAGATGGGCAAGTTCGTGTTGGTGGCCGCCATCGCGCTGCTGGCCGTGGCCTGCGGTTCAGCCGGCACCGGGGGCGGTGCCAATCCAACGCCGTCTCCCGGCGGCCTTGGCTTCGACGTCACGGCGACGGAAAAGGACCACGCCGTCACCATGCATGCGGGCCAGAAGCTCGAGGTGGTGCTCCACGCCGGCAATGCAATGGTGAACTGGTCGCATCCCATGTCGAGCGACACGTCGGTTCTCTCGGCCATCGTGGATCCGGCCGCGACCGCCGCCCGCGGTGTGACCCTGGCCGCGTTCGAGGCCAAGAAATCAGGCCAGGTCCAGGTCACGTCGACGTCGGGGCCTCTGTGTCCATCTGGGTCGATGTGTCCTATGTACGCGATCGCTTACACGCTGACCGTGACGGTTACGCCGTAGCGGGCATGCCTGCGGCGCGGATCGCCGCGGCGATCGCATCCAGCTGAGCGCGCGCCGGCGCGTGCTCGTACGAGTCCGGGAAGGTCAGCCCGAATCCGTCCTTCGGATAGCGAGGGATCACGTGGACGTGGAAGTGCGGGACGTCCTGGTACGCGGCTTCGCCGTCCATAACGAGCAGGTTGACCCCGCTCGCGCCGAGCGTGTGGCGCGCGGCCGCCGCAAGCTTTCGCGCGACCCGAAAGGTGCGCATCGCCGCGGTCTCGTTGATGTCTGTCATCAGGACCGCGTGCTCGCGCGGCACGACGAGCATGTGGCCGTGCGTGATCGGCTGCACGTCCATGAAGGCGACGACGGTGTCGTCCTGGTACGTGAAGCTGGCGGGCGACTCCCCGCGCAGAATCTGGCAGAAAATGCAGTCGTCGCCCATGCCGCCGAAAGCTTAAACGGCGGTTCAGCTATTCGGAGTCTTTAGGGGACTCTACCGGCGCCGTTTCCGGCATGTGCTCAGGAGCCCCGTTCGAAGCGTCGACCGGCGACGGCCCCGGCTCGGTCCCGTTGGAGGACATGGCGCCCTCGCCGATCACCACGCCCTCGAGCGGCGTGCGCTGGCCGCGGCGCCGCCGGCGGGCCCGGCGGTCCCCGCGGTGGGGACGTGACAGACGCTGCACCTGCGAGCGAATGCCGACCCTCTGGCAGGCGGTGACGACGGCGCCGACCCCGGCCACCAGGCCGTCCTCTTTGCAGTGCTCGAACAGAGGGCCGAAGAGCTCAGGGGCGCCTCCGATGACGGTCTTCGAGTCGCCGACGATCACGAGCAGCTTCTTGGCCCGCGAGATCGCGACGTTGACGCGGTTGGGGTCGTTGAGGAAGCCGATCGCGGCGCGGTCGTTGGAGCGCACGAGGGAGAGGATCACGCCGTCCGACTCGCGACCCTCGAACGCGTCCACCGACTCGATGTCGTCCGGCGGGACGATGCCCTTCAACGCTCCCTGCAGCCGGTTGACCTGCGAGTTGTACATCGCGATCACCGCGAGCTTCGCCTTGCGGACCCGACGCCTGATGATCGAGGTGATGTCCTTGCACAGTGCGACCTCGAACTCGTTGGCCACCGATCTCTGCGCGTCTCGGTACTCGTCCTGGGCACCGGTGTCGACCCAGACGAGCTCGCGGTCGAACGGCCACGGCAGCGGCATCCGCGGATGCGGCGCCTCGTGGATGAGCTTGCCCTCGTAGAAGAGGTCCGAGACCACGCGGCCGATCGGCTCGCGCATCCGGTACTGGCGGGGCAGCATGATCCGCGAGCCGGCGGGGACCTTGTCCCATATCCAGCCGTAGAAGCTGTCGTCCCGCACGAGCTCGTCGAGCGGCGTCTGGACGGTGAACGTGGATGCGGCCTCTTCCATCACGGGGGGAAGCTGGTTGAGGTCGCCGATCATCACCCACCGCTTCGCCAGCGGCATGAGCGCCAGCGCCTCGTTGGCGCGCACCTTGTTCGCCTCGTCGAGGATCAACCAATCGAACACCTTGAATCGCAGTCTCGAGTCGATGGTCAGGCGGTTGCACGTGCCGGCGACCAGGTTGTACGCCTCGAGGTCGTCGCTCTCGACAAGAGTCGGGCGGAGCCGGCGCGGCACCTTACCCGGCTCGGCGATGCGGGCCTGTCGTACGTGCGAGAAGCCGAGCAGCCGCTCCTGGCCGGTATCGACGGCGTCGTTCGAGTGCGAGGACATGAGGATCGAGGCGTTCGGGTTGCGGGCGAGGATGCGGCGGATCGACTCGACGATCGCGGTCGTCTTGCCGGTCCCGGGCGGGCCCTGGATGAGGTAGAGCTGACCCGGCCGCATGCCCATGACCCGGGCCACGGCCTCCGCCTGCTCCTCGTTCGGGTCGGGCAGGTGATGCGCTTTCTTGCCGTCCAGCGGCACGCGCGGCGGGGTGCCGAGCCATCCGGTGTCGGCCAGCTGCGCCGCGAGGGCGCCGCTCCGGGGGCTGCCGATCTGCAGCTGGCGGATGACCGAGCGCTGGGCTTCGAACATCTCCACGCTCGCGGTGGGGAGGACGATGCCCTCGTCGGGCAGCGGATCGTAGCGGCGGAAGCTGACCCAGAGGTTCGAACCCTGGATGCGGTCGAGCGACATTCCGCGGTATTCCGGGAAGCCCGCCGAGCGGACGGTCAGAGAGTCGATACCGCGGTAGATCCGGCCGTCGGCGTCGTCGACCAGGTGGAGGATGGCTCGCACGTACTCACCGCCCCGCATGTCTTCGCCGCAGTTCGGGCAGTGGATCCCGTTCGAGGTCGGAACCTCGGTCTCGCACTTCGGGCATTCGATCCACTGCTCGGTCGCCTCGTAGCGCCGCACGGCGGCCTCGGCGAGCTTCTCCCGGTAGTCGCGGAGGTGCTCGATGAAGCGCATGGTCGAGTCGAGAAGGGGGTGAGTCTTGGCCTGCTCGCGCAGGGCGATGGCGGTGAAGCCCTCGAGGTCTCCGTCCCACTCCTTGACGACGTGGAGCTCCTGGAAGCCAAGCCGGAGGCGGTTCTTCTCCATCTCGTAGGCGCCTTCGAGCTCCTGCCAGTCGGTAATCTCAAGGGCCAGCCCCATGGGCGTCCGGCCGAGCTTGCCGGTGAGCAGCGTGGTGCTGACCTGGCCGATGAACTCGAGGGGCTTCTCCGGCTTGACCACGTTGTAGGTGCCGTCGATGACCTTCTGGTCCTCCAGCAACTGGCGCAGCAGCTCGGCGCCGCCGTGCGCCTCGAGGGCCAGGACCTTGGCCGCGGCGGGCGTGCCGGGGCGGACGCGGATGCCCAGGCGTCCGGTCTGGATCTCCTCCCCGGGGATGTCCGGGTTCCAGAGCGGCAAGACATCGCCGGGTATGGGCATGCTCATGCCAGGCGAGCCTTGACAGTGGTACGGGCAGAACGTGTGATGAGGATCAAGTCAGGTTAAGAGGGGTCCCCAGGCGGGACCTAGCACCCCAACGGGCAGGGCCTACGTTACCACACCTGGAGTTGAGTCAAGATTTGAAAGCGTGTGGAAGAACCGGCTCAAGCCGTACGACCTGTTGTCCAAAGACGAGGTCAACACCATCCACGAGCAGGCGATGACCATCCTGGAGGAGATCGGCGTCGACTTCCTCCACGACGGGGCGCGCCAGCTCTTCCAGAAGGCGGGAATGCGCGTCGAGGACAACAGGGTCCGCTTTGAGAGGGCCTTCGTCCTGGAGCAGGTCGCCAAGGCGCCGGAGACCTTCGAGCTCCAGGCGCGAAATGCGTCGCGGACCGTGACCCTGGGCGGCGACAACGTGGTCACGGCACCGGTCTACGGGCCGCCCTTCGTGACCGACCTGGAGCGCGGACGGCGCGGCGCGACGATCGAGGATTTCACGAACTTCGACAAGATGTCGCAGGCGGTGGAGCAGATTCACTGCGCGGGGGGCACGACAGTCGAGCCCGAAGACCTGCCGCTGGGGACGCGGCACCTCGACATGGTTTATTCCCACATCCGATGGACGGACAAACCCTTTATGGGAAGCGTCATCTCGACCGAGGGCGCGCTCGACACGATAGAGATGGCATCGATCGTCTTCGGTGGGCGGGACAAGATCGAAAAGACGCCCGCGATCATCAGCCTGATCAATGCCAACAGCCCGCTGCGCTATGACGACCGCATGCTCGGCGCGCTGGTCGAGTACTCGCAGGCAGGCCAGCCGGTGATCGTGACGCCGTTTCTGATGGCCGGCGCGATGTCGCCGATGGGCCTCGCGGGAACGGTGGCCCAGCAGACGGCGGAGGCGCTTGCCGGTATCGCGCTGGTGCAGCTCATCCGGCCCGGCACACCGAGCGTCTACGGATCCTTTCTCACCAACACCGACATGCAGTCCGGGAGCCCCGCGTTTGGCACGCCCGAGTCCGCGATGGGCATCCTGGCGAGCGCCCAGATGGCGCGTCATTACAAGCTTCCATTCCGCGGCGGCGGCGCGCTGACGTCATCCAAGGCGCCTGACGCGCAGGCGGCGTACGAATCGATGATGTGCATGTGGCCGACAATCCTCGGCCGCGTCAATTTCGTGCTTCACGCCGCCGGCTGGCTCGAGAGCGCGCTGCTTGCGTCGTACGAGAAATTCATCATCGACGTCGAACAGCTGCGCATGTTCGAGTGGATTCTCGGCCACGGGCTTCCGGTCGACGACGAGGGGCTTGCGATGGACGCGCTGCGGGAGGTTGGACCCGGCGGGCACTTCCTGGGCGCCGAGCACACGATGCGTCACTACCGAACCGGCTTCTACCGGCCCTGGATATCTTCAACGGAGAATTTCGATCGCTGGCAGCGGTTCGGCTCGCGAACCGCTGACGTGGTCGCCGCCGAGCGCTGGAAGCAGCTGCTTGCGGAGTATCCCGACCCCGGCATCGATCCCGGCGTCGACGAGGAGCTGAAGATGTTCATCGCAAGGCGCAGAACAGAGATCGGTGCCGACGCCTGAGCAGCGAGGTCGGGCTCGGCTCGGCCACCTGCTGACGGAGATCGCATCGAACGCCCCGGCGCCCGCGAGCGGGTCTGCCGCGGCCGCGGTGGTCGCCCTGTCAGCGGCGCTCCTCCAGAAGGTGGCCTTGCGTTCGCGGAGTCGATGGCCCGGCGCCACCGCAGCGCACCATCGCGCTGAGGCGTTGCGCCTGCGCGCTGAGGAGCTCATCGAGCTGGACTCGCTGGCGTACCTCGAGTTCGTCGAAGCGTCGCGATCAGGCCAGAACGTGGACGCCGCGCGCCAGAAGACGATCGACGTGCCGATCGAGATCGCCGGCGTGGCGGCTCAGGTGATGGAGCTTGCCCACGACCTAGAAACCAACGGCAACCCGAACCTGCGGGCGGATGCCGCCGCCGCGGCAATCCTCGCGGAGGCGGCTCAGAAAACGGCGGCTATGCTGATCCAGGTCAACATCGCTAGCGCGTCACCTCGCCGGCCAGCCGCTCCAGGCCCCGCAGATGGTCCCGATCGTGCTCGAGCGCAATCTCGAGATAGCGATCCACCGTCACGTCCCCGTGACGCTCGTGATGACCGATCAGCCTTGTCCGCTGGTCGGAGTCGAGGGTCTGCACGTAGCCGGTCAGCATCGTCCGGGTCGCCGTCCACTCGTCAAGCGCGTCGTCGAGGTGGATCCCGCTGAAATCGGTTCCGTCGTTGGTGAAAACACCGAAACTCGGGTTCTCGCCGGTCGCGATCGAGCGGATTCTCGGCACGTAGCAGTCGCGCTCCGTCGCCGCCAGATGGGCGGCGAGGTCTCGCAGGTCCCACGCGCCGACCCTGGCGGATGGATCTTCAGCCGAGATTCGCAGCATCGCGATCATCAGCTGCTGGCTGTTCAACAGGTCGTCGAGGATGGAGTTGCTCACGACGGATTCAGGAGGCGTGCGCGCGGATTGGCGGCGGTCAGCTCGTCGATGACCTGGCCGAGCACATCAGCGGGCGAGCCCGAGCGTTCTTCGACCGGTCCCCACTTCCAGCCGTCCAGGTACGCATCCATCTCGGTCGAGCCGTCCTTCATCGCGTAGGCGTCGATGGCGGCCTGGAAGTAGTCCGGCAGCATCCGTTTGGTCTCGGAATCGCCGTCCCAAGCCTTCACCTGGGAAGGGATGTGCTTCCAGAACATCACCTGGTACTTCGCCACGTCACGCTTCCACTAACGCGGCGAGCCGCTCTTCGAGTTCCCCCAAACCCACGTCGTCGATCTCCAGGGGCAGGCCAAGATATGCGGCGATCTCGCGCGCCTTCTCCGCCAGCCGCGGGTTCGGCACCTGACGCAGGTAAAGCACCGCCTCGTAATTACCGAACAGCATCGGTTTCAATTCCGGGTCGCGGTCCAGGCCGAGGCCCTTGATGACGGCGCGGTCGAAGTTGCGCACCAGCCAGTCGGTGAGGAAGAAGGTGCCCGGCCGGCTGTCGGCGATCTCTTGGAAGCGATCTTCGCCCGCGAACATCTCGTAGCAATGCGGTCCGCGCAACCGGGCGGCGCCGACCTCCTCGAGCAGCGAGTCGAGCCGGCCGTTCATCCCACACTCGCCGTACACGACCACGAGCTTGTCGTAGCTCGGACGCAGGGCGTGCAGCTTTTCGCGCAGCTCGTCGACGATCCGCGAGGGGTAAAGGTGAAGCAGCGCCGAAACTCCGTAGATGTCGACGGCCCAACCTCGCCGGTCGACGATGTCCTTCACCTCGCGGCCGAGCGCGCCGCAGATGACGAGCGCCGTGGTGCTCATGTCACCGGCGCCAGCTCGGGGAACCCGAGCACCGAGATGAACGCGTCGTTGAAGTCCGAGCGTCCCGACAGCTCGACGTACTCGATGCGGGACGGCAGCTCGAACGCCACCTGGCGTTCGCGGTACGAGAGGAGCGCGATCTTGGCCCCCTCACCGGCGGAGTTCCCGACCGCGATGATGCGGTCGACCTCGACGGGCGGCACCAGGCCGATGATCTTGGCGCTCTCCGGATTGAGATAGGAGCCGAACGATCCGCCGAGCAGCACCTCATCGAGGTCGCCGGCGCCCACCCCGAGGATGTCCATCAAGACCTTGATCCCGGTCGCGATGGATCCCTTCGCGAACTGCAGCTCGCGGATGTCGCGCTGCGTCAGGTAGACGCCGTCGGCGAGGAGGAACGCGCGCATCCCGTCCACGTCGATCAGGCGGTCGCGCAGGGGATGGTCGGGCACATCCTCGGGTTTCCTGAAGCGGCCGGAGTATTCGAGGAGCCCCGCGAGCAGCAGCTGCGCCACCGCGTCGACCAGGCCCGAGCCGCAGATGCCCTCGGCCGGCACGTCGCCGCCGATGATCTGCAGCTCGACTCGGTCGCCGAGCTGCACGCCCTCGATCGCGCCAACGGTGGCGCGCATACCGCACCGGATCTGGCTGCCTTCGAAGGCGGGGCCCGCGGGCGCCGCGGTGGCAAGCGCGCGCTGCGCGTTGCCGAGAACGATCTCGCCGTTCGTCCCGACGTCGACGAAGACCCGGAGCTTGTCTTCGCGCGCGACCCCCGTCGCCAGCACCCCGCCAACGATGTCGGCGCCGACGTAGGCGCCCAGCGCGGGGAGGGTCTGGATGTAGCCGTGGGGATGGATCTGCAGGCCGATCTCACGAGCTTCGACGGTGAGCTCGTTCATGAAGGCCGGCGTGAAAGGCGACATCGACAGCGGAGTCGGATCGATCCCGAACAGCAGGTGCAGCATCGTGACGTTGCCGACCACGACTGCCTCGTATGTCTGCGACGGCGACACTCCGGTCTCGCGATACAGCTCGCCCAGCACGGTGTTCATCGTGCCGACCACCGCGTCCTGCAGCTCCTTGATCGCTTCGGGTCCGTTCATGCCGTGGCTGATGCGCGAGATGACGTCCGCCCCGAACGGCGCCTGGCCGTTCAGCGTCGAGAGGACCGACGCGGCCATCCCGGTGCGCAGGTTCATCAGCGTCCCGACCAGCGTCGTCGTCCCGACGTCGAAAGCGACCCCGTAACACTCGGCGGTCGTGTCGCCGGCCTCCACTGCCACCAGCTGCTCGCCCGCGAGCACCGCGGTGACGCGAAAGCCGGCCTCACGAAAGACCGACGGCAGCGTGCGCAGGACGGCGACACCGGCGACCATGTCGTGCCCTTCCTCGGTGAGCGCGTCCCTGAGGCGTGCGACGTCGCTGCGCTGGTCCTCCATCGAGGGTTCGCTGAGCTCGAAGTACACCTTCCGCACGTTGGGGTCGAGGATGACCAGCCGGCCGAGGCCCATCGTGGCCGCCTTCGGCACCCGAAGCAGCTGCGGGACCTCACACGTCATGTCCTCGTAGATGCGTGCCTGGCAGGAAAGGCGCCAGCCCTCTTCTATCTCCGACGGGCGCAGCTGGCGGTGGTCCGCAGTTTCGGCGTCCGATCGTCCCTCGATCACGCGCACCTTGCACTTGCCGCATGTGCCGCGGCCGCCGCACGTGGAATCGATGGGAAGTCCGATCCAGTGCGCTGCGCTGAACACCGTCGTGCCGGGCGGCACGCGCGTCGTCCTGTCGAACGGCAGGTAGTGGACCTCGAGCTTGCGCTGGATCATTTCGCTGATGCTTTCGCCGCCTGGTCTGCCCGAAAGTTCGAGATCCAGCGCATCGCGTACTCGTCGTGGCCGAGCAGCAGGTCACCCGCGAGGATGGCGCGGCGCACCTGTGCCTCGAGCGGGTTGGTGATCGCGCAGGTCAGGCCGGCATGCATCGCCAGTGGAAGAAAAGCGGCGTTGACGGCCGGCCGGTCCGGCAGGCCGAAAGAAACGTTGGACGCCCCGCACGTCATGTTGTTGCCGAGCTTGTCCCGGATGAGGCGCATCGTCTCGAGCGTGATCAAGCCGCATGTGGGATCGGCGGCCACGGTCATCGCGATCGGGTCGATGATCACGTCCTCCTGAGGTATGCCATGGTCGGCGGCGCGCTCGACGATGCGTCGGGCAAGCGCCAGTCGCTCCTCGGGGACCATGGTGATCCCGGTCTCGTCGTTCGCCATGCCGATCACGGCGGCGCCGTGCTTCTTGACCAGCGGCAGGATCCGCTCCATGCGGTCTTCTTCAGCCGTGACGGAGTTGACCAGCGCCTTGCCCTCATAGGCGGACAGTCCCGCCTCCAGCGCTTCGATGATCGAGGAGTCGATGCAGATCGGAATGTCGGTCACCTCCATCACCGCCTTGATGGCCGCCACGAGTAGAGCCGGCTCGTCGATTGCGGGGATACCCGCGTTGACATCGAGCATGTGGGCGCCCGCGGCGGTCTGCGCCTGAGCGTCGGAGCGCACGCGATCCATCACTCCATCCTTCATCTCCGCGGCCAGGACCTTGCGGCCGGTCGGGTTGATGCGCTCGCCGATGATCACGAAAGGACGATCACCGGAGATGACCACCTCGCGACCGCGCGAGGTGAGGCGGGTTTCCATCAGAGCTCAGCCCTTGCGGAGCGTCTCGTCGATTTTCATCACGGCCTGCTCGAGCGCCTGCGCGCCCTGCGAGCTCTCGCTGCGATCGCCGACCAGCTGCTTGGCCATGCGCGTCGCCATGGAGGCGTCAGGTGCGTAGCTGTCGGCGCCGACGTGCTTCGCGTACTCCACGGTAACCGGCGCGCCGCCGACCGCAATGTGGACTTTGTCCCGGAGCCCGGCCTTGGTCAGCGCTTCGATGTTGGCCTTGAACATGGGCATGGTCGTCGTGAGAAACGCGGAGAACCCGACCACGTCGGGCTCATGCTTCTGAACAGCCTCGACGAACTTCTCCGGCGGTGTGTTGACGCCCAGGTCGAACACCTCGAACCCCGCGCCCTCGAGCATGATCACGCACAGGTTCTTGCCGATGTCGTGGATGTCGCCCTTGACGGTGCCGATCACGTAGCGGCCCACCGGCTTGGCTCCGGTCTCGGCGATGAGCGGCCTGAGGATGACCAGCGCGCCCTGCATGGCGCGGGCCGCGATCAGCATCTCGGGGACGAAGAAGTCGCCTTTCTCGAACCGCCGCCCGACCTCCTCGAGGGAGGGGATCAGCGCTTTGAACAGGATGTCCATCGGGTCCATGCCGAGGGTGAGCGCCTCTTCCGTCAGGGCTTTGACCTCGGGCGCGTGGCCATTGAGCGTGTGCTCGAACAGCTCCGCTCGGATCTCTTCCTGGCGGCTCACCGTCTGAGCATGGTACCGCGGTGTTGCGCGGAATGGTTAATGTTGCGCAATGAGCAACGACGCGCCGAGGGACGTGTCAGTTCGCTCGGTCGAGCGGGCGATCGCGATCCTCGACCTCCTCGCCCAGGGAGACTGGCGCACCGGCGCGGAGGTGGCCAGGGGCCTGCAGGTGCACCGCTCCACCGCCCTCCGCCTGCTCGCCACGCTGGAGCGGCACGCGCTCGTCGAGCGCGACCAGCGCACGGCCAGGTATCGCCTCGGCCGGCGCCTGCCGCAGCTGGCCAGCGTCGTGACGGGAGAGTTCGACCTTCGCTACGTGGCTCGACCGGTTTGCGAGCAGCTGGCCGGCGCGACCGGTGAGACCGCCACGCTGGACGTCCTGGTGGGCGACGTCATCGTGCCGATCGAGCAGGCCACGGCCTCGACGTCGGTCGTCAGCGTCAACTGGCTTGGTCGCCGAACACCGACTCACTGCACGGCGAGCGGCAAGGCGATCCTGGCCTTCGGCCCCGCCGCGGTCCGGGAGCGGATGCTCGCGAGGCCGCTGGAGCAGGTCACCCCGCGCACCATCACCGACCGTGTCGAGCTCGAAGCGCAGCTGGACGCGGCGAGGGCGTCGGGCATCGCGCGGACGCATGAAGAGCTGGAGCTCGGGCTGGACGCGCTGGCCGCGCCGGTCTTCGGAGCCGACGGTGAAGTGGTTGCGGCCCTCGACGTCTCAGGTCCCTCGCACCGACTGCGCGCCGGCGCCCGCCCCGAGTTTGACCGGATGACCATCGAACGTGCGGCGGACCTGTCGCGGCGACTGGGCTACCGCGGGAAGCGCGCTGAAACGTGACGGTCAGGTTGGATTAACCGGGCCCTAACTGAAATCAACCGCACGGCGGAACTCTGTCCTTGCAACATCGGCAAGGGAGAGCCATGATTGCCCGGTCTGCCTGGTCGCATGCCCCGCGACGGGCTATTTGGAGGGGAACGAAGCATGAAGTTCGGCAAACTCACACGCCACCTTGGCCTCGCCGTGGTGGCGGTTTTCGTGGTGGCTGCCTGTGGCAGCTCGCCGAGCAACAGCTCGGC
>Ga0209806_1001373_pt1 | contig 16119 bp, 15 predicted proteins | sample GraSoiAngelo_152_FD_186166 | JGI IMG/M metagenome (GOLD analysis project Ga0209806, IMG submission 186166) | Grasslands soil microbial communities from the Angelo Coastal Reserve, California, USA - 14_1009_12_30cm (SPAdes) (version 2) | ecosystem: Environmental > Terrestrial > Soil > Grasslands ... | reverse complement strand
CCCGAGTCCCGAGCCCCTCCATTGGGGTGTAGGTCAATTGGCAGACCGCCCGGCTGTTAACCGGGAAGTTGGAGGTTCGAGTCCTCCCGCCCCAGTTCTGCAGTTCAAGGCTCTCCGGTGCTCCCCTCCCCGCGCGCGTCATGCTCGGCCATGCCGCACCCTTGCTCACTCCGCGCCGAGGAGCAGATACTATGAGCATGGCCGCCCAGACCTCGTGACGAACGCCCCAGAGTGATCATCCCATGAAGACGATCAAGGGTCCCGCGATCTTTCTCGCCCAGTTCGCGGGCGACACTGCACCGTTCAATTCACTCGCGGGGCTCGCGGGCTGGGCCGCGTCGCTCGGCTACCAGGGCATTCAGATCCCAACCTGGGACGCGCGTGTCTTCGATCTCGAGAAGGCGGCCTCGAGCAAGACCTACTGCGATGAGATCAAAGCGGTGCTCGCCGAGCACCGCCTCGTCATCACCGAGCTGTCGACCCACCTGCAGGGCCACCTCGTCGCCGTTCATCCGGCCTACGATACGCTCGTCGATGGCTTCGCCGCTCCGGCCGTGTGTGGCCGTCCCAGCGCCCGAGCCGAGTGGGCCGTGGGTCAGGTCAAGGCCGGGGCCAAGGCCTGCCGCAACCTCGGCCTCGATACGATGGTGAGCTTCACGGGCGCGCTGGCCTGGCCGTTCCTGTACCCGTTCCCTCCGCGGCCCGCTGGGCTTATCGAGACCGCGTTCGATGAGCTCGCCCGACGCTGGAAGCCGATCCTCGACTATTGCGACTCGCAGGGTGTGAACGTCGGCTTCGAGCTGCATCCCGGCGAGGATGTGTTCGACGGCGCCACGTTCGAGATGCTGCTCGAGCGGGTGGGCAATCATCCGCGCTGCGGCATCAACTACGACCCCTCGCACTTTGTGCTACAGTGCCTCGACTATCTCGACTTCATCGCTCGCTACCACGAGCGGATCGTCGCGTTCCACGTGAAAGACGCGGAGTTCAATCCCACCGGCCGGCAGGGCGTCTACGGCGGCTTCCAGCCGTGGCTCGAGCGCGCCGGCCGGTTCCGCTCGCTCGGCGACGGCCAGGTCGATTTCCGCGGCATCTTCGCGAAGCTCACGCAATACGGCTACGCCGGCTGGGCGGTGCTCGAGTGGGAGTGCTGCCTCAAGCATCCGGAGGACGGGGCCCGTGAGGGCGCGGGCTTCATCCGGGACCACATCATCCGGGTGACGGAGCGGGCCTTCGACGACTTCGCCGACTCGGGCGTCGATCAGGGCGCGAATCGCCGCTTGCTTGGACTCGACGGGAAGGCCTCGTGATCGACGGGCGCGGTCACGCCGCGGCGGATACTCGGATCCGCCTCGGTATGGTCGGGGGCGGGCAGGGGGCCTTCATTGGCGCCGTGCACCGCATGGCGGCGCGACTCGACGATCACTACGTGCTCGTGGCTGGCGCGTTGTCGTCCGAGCGGCAACGCGCGATCGATTCGGCTCTCGAGCTGGGCCTCGCCCGCGACCGTGCCTACGACGACTTCGCCGCGATGGCCACCGCCGAGGCGAAGCGCGCCGACGGGATCGAGGCGGTGGCCATCGTCACGCCCAACCGTCTGCATGCGCCGGTCGCCACCGCGTTTCTCGGGGCCGGCATCCATGTCATTTGCGACAAGCCGCTCGCCACGATGGTCGCCGCAGCGCGCGATCTCGTGCGCCTGACCGAGCAGAGCGGGAAGATCTTTGCGGTGACGTACAACTACACCGGCTACCCGATGGTGCGCCAGGCGCGCGTCATGGTCGCGGCGGGCGAGTTGGGCGAGATCCGCGTCGTCCAGGTCGAGTACGCCCAGGACTGGCTGACCGAGCGGCTCGAGGCCACGGGCCAAAAGCAGGCGGCGTGGCGCACCGACCCGGTGCAGGCGGGCGCGGGCGGCGCCCTGGGCGACATCGGCACGCACGCCTACCATCTCGCCTGCTTCGTCACCGGCCTGAGGCTCGAGGCGTTGTGCGCGGATCTGACGACGTTCGTCTCGGGCCGCCGGCTCGACGACGACGCGCAGATCCTGCTGCGTTTCCGCGGCGGCGCGCGAGGCATGCTGTGGGCCAGCCAGGTGGCGCCGGGCAACGAGAACGGATTGCGGCTCCGAGTCTATGGCAGCAAGGGCGGGCTCGAGTGGCATCAAGAGAAGCCGAACGAGCTGCGACATGCGCCGTTCGGGCAGCCGCCGCGCCAGCTCACCCGGGCTGGACCGGGCGCCGGGCCGGCAGCGGCGCGGGTCACGCGAATCCCCGCTGGTCATCCCGAGGGGTATCTCGAGGCCTTCGCCACGATCTACACGGAGGTGGCCCACGCGATCCGTGCCGCCCGGGGTGGCCGGCGGCCCGACGGCGAGGTCTTATTCCCGACCGTCGCGGACGGGCTCGACGGGGTAGAGTTCATCGAAGCTGCGGTGAAATCCAGCACGAACGGAGCAATCTGGGTCAGAAAAGAACAGCTGTGACGATCAGATCTTGCGCCGGACCCGCGCGCGAGGTCTACTTGGTGTATCCCCGCGCCGTCGGCCCCGTGTCGAGGTGTACCGTGCCAGCGTTGCAGTGGGCTCGCCTGAACGCCGATCTCAACCTCCGTCTACGCCGGGGCGCGTGGTACCGCGTCCTGGAGCTCCATCCGCTGGAGGCGGTCCTGGACGTCCGCGGTGGGCGAGTGACCGTGCCGCGACCCTTTCTGGAGATTGTGGGCACGCCGCCGCGCCGCTGGACGGTCGTCGCGGAGCTGCGTGATGCGTCACATGTGCCCCCCGACTGGGGAGGCCGCTACGCGGTGTGCCCCAACTGCCGCGAGCGCCAACCACTGGAACGTCGCAGCGACATGCGCTGTCACCGCTGCGGCGGCCAGTTCGAGATCAGCTGGAACGAAGGGTATCTGGTGGCCGGTTAGCCGCCCGTGACGGGCGTGACCCGGACCATCACCACGCCGTGCGCGGGCACGGTGGCCGTGAAGCGCGCCGGGAACGTGCCGACGTCGGCGTGAGCCCAGAGGTCGCGCACGCGAGCGGGGCCGCGGATGCCGATGGCTCGCCATGAGGCGGTGATCACCGTCTGCAGCGTCGAGCGGTTGAAGAGTACGAGCGCCCGTGAGCCGTCGCTGAGCGGCTTGGCCCACACCTGAAGGTCGGGTGCGGTCTCCTGTACCAGCATCCCCTGCACGCCCAGGCTGTCCTGATCGACTGCGACCACCTCCCTATTAAGGAGAATGTCGCGCGTCGCCGCCGGCATCGCGCGGACATCGTTCCCTGCCATCAGCGGCGCGGCCATGACGGCCCACAGGCTGAAGTGGGCACGGTACTCGTCGTCCGTCATGCCGCCGTTGCCGACCTCCAGCATGTCGGGGTCGTTCCAGGCCCCGGGGCTCGCCGCCAGGGCGTATTGGGCGTTGAGATCGAGCAGGGCGATCATGCTCGCCCAGCGGTCGCCGATGTCGTCGGTGGTGCGCCACAGGTTGCCGGTGCGCGGGCCCCACTCCCACGGCCGGTTCGAGCCCCACTCGCAGATGCTGAAGACAATGGGCCGGCCCACCTTGGCGAGCGCGTCGCGAAACTTGGCGTACTGCGTCGGCGCGTCGAGCCCATCGGAATTACACCAATCCTCCTTGACGTAGTCCACGCCCCACTCGGCGAAGGTACGAGCGTCGATTTCCTCGGAGCCATAGGTGCCGGGGCGGCGCTGGCACGTCTGGCGCCCCGCGTCGGTGTAGATGCCGAACTTGAGCCCGCGGGAGTGCACGTAGTCCGCGAGCGGCTTGATACCACCGGGGAAGCGGACGGAATCCGCCACGAGCCGGCCCGCGCCGTCGCGGGCGACCTGCCAGCAGTCGTCGATCACGAGGTATTGATAGCCCGCGTCGCGCATGCCGCCCTTGGCCATCGCGTCCGCCGTCTCCCTGATGAGCTGCGCGCTGACGTCGCACCCGAAGTGGTTCCAGCTGTTCCAGCCCATCGGCGGCGTGCGGGCGAGGCGGTTGTCGAGCGGGCGTGCGGGATTGCGCACGACGGCGAGACTGAGGACGAGACAGATGAGCGTGGCGAATCGCGAGAACACGAGACGGCTCCGGGATTGGGGGTTAGGGGCTAGGGGTTAGGGGGTTGACGCGCGCGACGGGCGAGCCCGAGGAGGGCGACCCCGAACACGAGCAGCACCGCGCCCCATACCAGGTCGATCGGCACGCCCGCCGGGGCCGTGCCGGGCGCGCCCAGGGTCGCCCATCCGTAGCCCGTGAGTAGCAGGCCCAGGAGCGTGAAGAACCCGCCGATCGGCAGCCGCACGTCGAGCGACATCAGAAGAACACCGCGTTCAAGATCACGGTCACCGCCAGCACGACCACCGCGAGCGTGACAGGGCGCTGGAACCAGCTGACCGCCGTGTCGACGGGTTTGGGCGTCAGGCCGTACACGAGGCCCCGCAGCTCCTCCGGCGGGCGCGGTCGGGTGACGAGCGACACGATGATCGTGACCACGAAGCACGTCGTCCAGGCGACGATCGCGGTCCAGAAGGTCTGCGCCAGCTCGCTCGGGAACGTCGTTACGACGCCCAAGTACCCACCCTTGACGCCCACCGAGGCGCCGGCGGGAAGGGACAGCCCGTGGTGCACGGCCGCCGCGAGCGTGCCGGCGATAAGCCCCGTGAACGCGCCGTGCCCCGTGGTGCGCTTCCAGAACATCCCCAGCGCGAAGGTGGCGAACAGCGGGGCGTTCACGAACGCGAACACGAGCTGCAGGAAATCCATGATGTTATTGAACGAGGCGGCGACGTAGGCCGCCGCGATCGAGATCGCGACGCCGGCCACGGTCGCGAAGCGCCCCATCGCCAGGTAGTGCGCGTCGGGCGCGCCCCGACGCACGTAGCTCTGATACAGGTCGTAGGTCCACACGGTGTTGAACGCCGTGACGTTCCCGGCCATCCCCGACATGAACGACGCGAGCAGGGCGGTGAGGCCGAGCCCCAGGAGTCCGGCGGGGAAAAAGTGCAGCAGCAGCATCGGCGTCGCGAGGTCGTAATCGAGCACAACGCGGCCGCGCGCGTCGCGGAGCGGCGCGCCGTGCGAATCAACTTTAGGCGGGACGATTCCCACCGCCGGCGCGCCGGAGGTTGGGGAGGTTGTGGAGGTTGTGGAGATCGAGTACGCGGTCGGCGCCGCGTCCCGCACGCCGCTCGTGGGACTGACGACCAGTGCCAGCATGCCCGGCAGGATCACGAGAAATGGGAACAGCATCTTCGGGAACGCGGCGATGAGCGGCGTGCGCCGGGCGGCGGTCATCGAGTTCGCAGCCATGGCGCGCTGGACCACCAGGAAGTCGGTGCACCAGTACCCGAACGACAGCACGAACCCCAGTCCCATGACGAGGCCGAACCACTCGACGCCCACGGGGTTGGTGGACGCGTGTCCCATAAACGCCCAGCTGCGCGTGTAGGCGCCCGGCGCGAAGCCCGCCGCGGTGGCGTGGTCGGCAAGCCGCGCCACGAGTCCCGACCAGCCGCCCACCGCGCGCAGGCCCAGGAATACCAGTGGCGCGAACCCGAGCACGATCAGGAAAAACTGCAGCACCTCGTTGTAGATCGCGCTCGTGAGCCCACCCAGGAAGATGTATGCGAGCACCACGCCCGCGGCCATGAGAATGCTCGAGTCGAAGCTCCAGCCGAGCAGCAGGTGCAGCAGCTTTCCCATGGCGTAGAGCGAGATGCCCGAGGAGAACACCGTCATGATGGCGAACGAGACGGCGTTCAAGGCGCGCGTCTTTTCGTCGAAGCGCAGCTTCAAGTACTCCGGGACGGAGCGGGCGCGCGAGCCGTAGTAGAATGGCATCATGAACAACCCGATGAACACCATCGCCGGGATCGCCCCGATCCAGTAGAAGTGGCTCGTGGCGATGCCGTACTTGGCGCCCGAGGCACCCATCCCGATGACTTCCTGAGCGCCCAGGTTCGCCGAGACGAAGGCGAGCCCCGTTACCCAAGCGGGAATGGCGCGTCCCGACAGGAAGAAGTCTTCGCTGGTGTGCACGTAGCGCCGCAACGCCGCGCCGATGCCGAGCACGAACGCGAAATACAGCGCCATCACGGCGTAGTCGACCCAGCCAAGGGTGGTCATCGTTAAGGACTCAACCCGGTTAAGGACTCAACCCGCATGTCACGCGCGGGGTTGACGGGTGCTGCTGCGAGCGTGCCACACGAATATTCCCGTCCCTATAGCTCGGACGCAACGGACGACCCGTTGCGGGCCCCTGAGAGCCTCGCGTCGCGCACGGGCGTCGGGTGGCGCGGCACGGCTTCAAATTTGAACAGCACGCGGCAGCCACCAGGAGGATCACGATGATGACTCGAGTGATTCGGATCGCGGCAGCGGCATCGCTCGCCGCTGCCTTGCCGCTCGCGGCCCAGCGCGTCGGCACGGTCGAAGTGGGGGCCTTTGCTCGCTACACCGATTTCGACAACAGTCTGGGGCTCGGGAACAGGGTCGGCGTGGGGGGACGGGGCGCGGTGTACGTGCGGCCTAACCTCGCGCTCGAGCTGGAAGTGTCCCGCACGTCGGCCAACCGGCCGGGTGGGTCGGTGTCCTACACCCCGGTGCACGCCCGCGTGGTCGGGGCGTTCGCGACGGGCGGGCGCGCCGAGGTGCTGCTCGGCGGCGGTTATGTACGCAACTCGTACGGCCGGGCGTTGGCGGTGAGCGATGGCGGTGTTTCGGTTCTCTTGGGGCTCCGCTACCGCGTGGCCGAGCGCCTGTGGCTGCGGGCTGGATTGGACGCCGACGCCATGTTCTCGACCGACAGCCGGCCCAGCAATCCGCTCCCGTTCTACACGGGGAACTGGGGTCTCCAGCTCGGCGCCACGCTGCGGCTCAACGGCGGCGGCGGGCAACTGTAAGATGGTGCAGGCCGGCCGCCCCAGGATCGCGGCGCTCCTGGTGGCCGCCGCAGTCACCGCTTGTCACGCCAATTCCGTCGGCGTGCGGGTCCCGCCCGGCCCCATGCCCGCCCCGGCCCTCCACGTACAGGGGAACGCGCTCGTCGACTCGGCCGGCCGCCCGCTGCGGCTGCGCGGCGTGAACCGCTCCGGCGCCGAGTACGCGTGCGCGCAAGGGTGGGGCATTTTCGACGGCCCGTCCGATTCCGCCTCGGTGGCCGCGATCGCATCCTGGCAGGCGAACGTGGTGCGCCTGCCGCTCAACGAGACCTGCTGGCTCGGCATCAACGGCGTGGCGGCCGGGTACGGGGGAGCGAACTACCAAACGGCGATCGCGGGCTTCGTCGCCAGGCTCAACCGCGCCGGTCTGGTCGTCATCCTCGACCTGCACTGGACCGCCGCCGACACGGCCAAGGCCCTCGCTCAGGCCCCGATGCCCAATCGCGATCACACGCCGGAATTCTGGCGCCAGGTGGCGACAGCGTACGGCCACAACAACGCGGTGATGTTCGATCTGTTCAACGAGCCGTTTCCGGATAGCAACGCAGATACCCCGGAGGCGTGGCGCTGCTGGCGCGACGGCGGCACGTGCCGGGGGATGAGCTTCCAGGCGGCGGGGATGCAGGAGCTGGTGAACGCGGTGCGGGGCACCGGCGCCACCAACGTGATCATGCTCGGCGGCGTGCAGTACGCCGCCACCGTGTCGCAGTGGCTCGCGAACGAGCCCACCGATCCCTTGAACAACCTGGGCGCCTCCTGGCACGTCTACAACTTCAGCTGGTGCCATGTGCAGAGCTGCTGGGACGGCCAGGCCGCCCCCATCGCCCAGCGCGTCCCGCTGGTGCTGGGCGAGCTGGGACAAAACGACCGGGGCCATACGTTTGTCGACTCACTCATGGACTGGATGGACGTGCGGAGCGGCAGCTACCTCGCGTGGACCTGGGACGTCTGGGGGTCGGTGTGGGACCTGATCCAGAGCTACGACGGAACGCCCACCCCCTATGGAGGGGCGTTCAAGGCGCGCTTTGGCTCGTAGCCCCGCGGGATCCGTTAATCCACGAACGCCCACAGCAGCGCCCGGCTCTGCTTGTTGAGCGCCCCCGGATCGGCCACGTGGTACAGGTCCCCCGCCACGTCCCGGATCAACAGGCCGCCGTGCGGCAGCAGGCGCGGCCAGGCGTCGAGCCGCGTCTGAAACGAGCGCGCCCCCTGCTGGGTCTCGACCCGCCAGTGCCGGATCTCGACTTCTTCCTCGATCCCCATCACTCGGATGATCTCGAACACGAAGCCAGCCGCCACCATCGCTTCCTCGAGCACGCGGCGTGAGGAGGGCCCGAGCTCGGCGGGATCGCGTACCAGCGCGAACTCGTGCTCCTCGTCATCCCGTAGGGAGACGAACCGCGTCGGCTCGGACCACGGAAAGCAGCGACGAACCCATACCGCGCGCTCCACGTCACCCCGCAGGGCCCAGAGCCGGCCGTCGGCGCGGCGCTCGAGGGTGAGCGCGCCGACGGGGGTCACGGCCTCCTCGAGCTCACCCCCCCTGACCGTAGTTGTGTCCATGTTGCCTCCCCGTGGTCAGGGGTCGGGGGTCGGGGCTCCGCGTTGTTGGTTCCCGACCCCTGACCCCCGTCCCCCGATCCCAGTTCACGCCAGTTCCACCTGCATCTCGTACAGCCGTCGATACTTGCCGTTCGCCTGCGACATCAGCTCTGCATGCGTGCCGCTCTCCACGAGCCGCCCGTCCGCGATCACGAACAGCCGGGACGCCCTGCGCAGCGTCGAGAGGCGGTGGGCGATGGCGAACACCGTGCGGCCTGTGATCAACCGCTCCAACGCCTCGTGGATCTCCCGCTCGGTCTCCGTGTCGACGCTCGACGTCGCCTCGTCCAGGATCAGGATCCGTGGATCGTGCAGTATCGCCCGCGCGATCGACACGCGCTGACGCTCGCCGCCCGAGAGCGTGTGCCCTCGCTCGCCCACCACGGTGTCGTAGCCGTGCTGCAGCTTGCAGATGAAGTCGTGGGCGTTGGCCGCCCGCGCCGCCGCGACGGCCTGCTCGAGCGACGCGGCGGGCAGCCCGTACCGGATGTTCTCGAGCACCGTCCCGTGAAACAGGTACGGGTCCTGCAGCACCATCCCGATCTGGCGGCGGTAGTGTCCGGTTTCGAGCTGGCGCACGTCCACGCCGTCGATCCGGATCGCGCCGGCCGTGACGTCGTAGAACCGCGCGATGAGGTTCACGATCGTCGTCTTGCCCCCGCCCGAGGGCCCTACGAGACCGATCAGCTCACCCGGCGCGACGTCAAAGCTCATGCCCCGGAGCACCTGGCGGACGCCGTCGTACGCGAAGGTCACGTTGTCCAACGTGACCCGGCCGCGGACCGGCTCGAGCCGCACCGCGCGCGGCGCGTCCGTGACCTCGGGCTCGGTGTCGAGCACTTCGAAGACGCGGTGCGCCGAGGTCGTGGCGCGCTGCATGGTACGCGCCATCTGGCCGATCACTTCGATCGGCCCCACGAACATCGTCGTGTACAGGAGGAATGAGACGAACGTTCCCCCCGACAACGCGGGCCCCACGCCCAGCAGACGCGGCACGGCCAGCACCCACACGCCCAGCGTGGTGGCGTGGACCGCGAGCATGAGCAGCGGCCAGAAGGTGGTCCACAGGCCGTGCAGGCGGTTGATCTCCTCCGTCACGTCGTCGTTGTGGCCGTCGAACCGCGCGATCTCACGCGCCTCCTGGTTGAACGCCTTGACGACTCGGATCCCGGGCATGGTGTCCGACAGCACATCCGTCAGGCGCGACCACTTGCGCCACACGCGCAGGAACACCCGGTTGAGGGCTTCGCCGTGGCGGTAGATCGCCCAGCAGAACAGCGGCACGGGAAGCGTCATCACCAGGCCGAGCCGCCAGTCGAGCGACACCAGGACGGCGCCGAGTCCCGCCAGCATCACGAGCGACAGCGACACGTCCACCACGCCGAACGCCAGGAACTCCCACAGCCGGTCGGTGTCGGCAGAGACGCGCGTGATCAGGCTTCCCGTGCGCTTGCGCGAGAAGAACGCGAGGCTGAGCCGCTGCAGGTGCTCATACAGCTCGGCGCGCAGGTCGCGGGCGACCCACTCGCCCAGCACCGCCATCAGCCGCAGCCGCACGAGCGCTGCCGCCTGGCGGACCAGGTACACGAGCGCCATCGCGCCGACCGCGAGCCAGGCGATGGTCGCGGCGCGACCGGTGTCGAGCCGGCCTTCCTGCGCCGGCCGGACCACGCGGTCGATCACGTACCCCGCGAGGTACGGCGGCACCAGGCTCACCAGTGTGATCAGCGTGGCCGCGGCCATGCCGAGCGTGAGCCGGCGGCGGTACGGCGCGAGGTAGCCGAGCAGCCGGCGGATCACCGCGACCTGACGCCCCGCCACCAGCGCCTGGGCGTCGCGAATCGGGCCCGCGACGCTCGCCGCGTACTCCTGATCCGCATCCGGCGCCGCGACCGCACGCCCCTCGAGCGCCTGCTCGAGCACGAACTTCAGGTTCTCGAAGGCGCGCCGCTGGCGATGGCTATAGCGCACCACGGCGAGCGGCGGATCGCCGGGACGGCCCAGGAGCGTGAGCGTGCTGGCCGAGAGACCGGGGGCCTCGCGGACGGCCTCGATGCGGGCGCGCTCCACGCTCTCGATCTCCCATGTCCCGCCGCGATCCACGGGCCGGGCCACGGCGACGTGCCCGGGGCCCAGGGCGACCCATACCTGAGTGAGTCGGAGCGCGTGGTCCAGATCGGCGAGCGCGTACAGCTGGACTGGGGCACCGTGCCAGGACGCCTCGACTTGGCGGCGCAGCTCGGCCGGCAGCCTGGGCGGCTGGTCGGTGTAGCGCGCTACGATCTGCGCGTCGAGGATGTAAAGGTCAGTAGACATGCACGTGATCCGTGTTCGAAGGTCCAGACAACGAGAACGGCCTCCCGGGGTTCAGTGGAGCACCCCGGAAGGCCGGATCACGGCAGTGGATCCTATCCTTCTAGGGGGCTCGTCGGCGCCGCACCGCGGCGTCGTACGACGCAATACGCCCAGCGCGCTCCGGCAGCGGCCCGGCCCGGTACACGAATCCCCGGGCGGCGCGGCAGCGGAACGTAAGTGAGGCGTCGCGGATGCGGATCATCACTGAAAGGTCCTTTGCGTTGGTGCTGGTGATGCTTGCTGCAGGAAGCTACGACGGGTGACGTACCGTGGGCAAGGGTACGGCGCTCAGGATGACAGCTTGTAGGTCTCCTTTGCCAGCTCGTACGCCAGCGCCCGTGCCATGCGGTGCGCGTCGTTCTTGTCGATGACGTGCCGCGCGACGAGCCCCGCCAGGAAGTCGGCGTCCGCGCGACGCGCCAGGTCGTGCCGTGCCGGGATGGAGCAAAACGCCCGGGTATCATCGTTGAAGCCCGCCGTCTTGTAGATCCCGGCGGTCTCCGTGGTGCGCTCGCGGAACCGCCGCATGCCCTCGAGTGAGTCATGGAACCACCAGGGCGGCCCCAGGCGCAGGCTGGGGTAGTGGCCGGCGAGCGGCGCCAGCTCCCGGCTGTATGTGGATTCGTCGAGCGTGAACACGACCAGCGTGAGGCGCGGGTCGTTGCCGTAGGCGTTCAACAGCGGGCGCAGGTTGCGCGTGAACTCGGCGGCGATCGGAATGTCCGCGCCGCGATCGGGGCCGAAGCGCTCGAACACCAGCCGGTTGTGATTCCGCAGCGCGCCGGCGTGAATCTGCATCACCAGCCCGTCGCGCACCGAGAGCCGCGCCATCTCCATGAGGAGGTGCGCGGTGAAACGCCGCTCGTCCGCGGCCGTCACGTCGCCCTGGCGCGCGCGTTGAAACACGGTCTCCGCCTCGTCCGGAGACAGCCAGGTCGTGTACGGCTCGAGCACGGCGTGATCGGTGGCGGTGGCGCCCATGCTCTTGAAGAATGTGCGACGATCCTCTAGGGCGCGCACGAACTCCGCGTAATCCACGAGCGGCGCGCCGTGCTCACGGCCCAGGGCCTCGAGCTCGGCGGGCCACTCGGGCGCGGCGATCCGGAACACGGCGTCGGGGCGGAAGCAGGGAATCACCCGTCCCTTCCACCCGGACGCCCGAATCGCGCGGTGGTGATCGAGCGAATCGCTCGCCGGATCGGTCGTCGCCAGCACCTCGATGTTGAAGCGCTCGAACAGCGCCCGCGGCAGGAACTCGGGTGACGCGAGCTTCTCGGCGATCTCGTTGTAGACGCGCGCGGCGGTGTCACCCGACAAGCGCTGGCCGATCCCGAACACCTCGTGCAGCTCGTAATCGAGCCAGGCGCCGGTGGGCGTGCCGCGGAACAGGTAGTAGTGGTCGGCGAAGCGCTGCCACACCCTGCAGGGATCGGTCTCGACAGGCGCGCCCCCGCCCCGCTCGCCCCCCCCGTCGCGGCGCGGCACGCCTAGGTCTTCGAGTGGGACGCCGCGCGCGTACAAGAGGCGTAGGATGTAATGGTCCGGCTGGACGATCAGCGCGGCCGGCTCCGCGAACCGTTCGTTCCGGGCCAGGATGCCCGCGTCCACGTGTCCGTGGGGGGATACGATCGGGAGGGTCCGCGTGTCATCGTACAGCTCGCGCGCGACGCGGCGGACGGCTGGATCGGGATCGAAAAAGCGGTCGGCTTCGAGAACGGCGGCCACGGCCTTATACGACCGGTGCCCAGCCCGGGGCGTACTCCCGCTGCCACAGCTTCATCGCCTCCTCGTCGCCCGTGATCCGGCCCGACGTCGCGTCGACCCGCAGCGCGCGCCCGGTCGACTGCGCGATGTTGCCGAGGTGGCCCAGCAGGACGCTCTTCGCCCCCTCCTCGATCGGCTGATGAAGGGCGACGCCGCTGCGGATTGCGTCCACGAAGTTGTCGATGTGGAGCGCAGTCATGTCGTCGTCGGCGCTGATGTTGAGGCCATCTCCCGCGTGCGCGGCAAGGGACGACTTCACGACCTTGTCCTTGAGATCGTAGATCGTGTAGCCGTCACGGTCCATGACCACGCTGCCACCGGTGCCCAGGATGGCGGTGCCCCGCTCGCGGCCGTACGTATTCAGGCCGTTGCAGCTCTGCCCCTGCCAGATGATGGTCTTGCCGCCCGCGAACTCGAAACAGGCTTCCTGCGTGTCGGGGAACTCCCAGTCGTCCGCGAAGTGATACCGGCCGCCGACCGACGTGACGCGCGTGGGATAGCTCACACCCAGCGCCCAGCGGGCGACGTCGATCTCGTGCGTGCCGTTGTTGCAGATCTCGCCCGTCCCCCAGCGGCGGAACCAGTGCCAGTTGTAGTGCACGACGTTGTCGTGGTACGGGGTATGGGGCGCCGGGCCCTGCCACAGCTCGTAGTCCAGGTTGGCGGGGACGGGCGCCACCTTCCCGCGGCCGATCGTGGCGCGGGTGTTGGCATACCAGGCGCGCGCGAGATAGGGCTGCCCGATGGCGCCCTCCTTGATCGCCTGCACGACGTCGATCGAGCGCGGCGCGGAGCGCTGCTGCGTCCCCATCTGTACCACGCGCTGGCGCTTGCGCTGCGCCGCGACGAGCAGCTCGCCTTCGCGCGCGTTGTGCCCGCACGGCTTCTCCACGTAGACGTGCTTCCCGGCCTGCATCGCGAGCAGCGCGGCCGGCGTGTGCCAGTGGTCGGGCGCTGCGATCACGAGCGCGTCCACGTCCTTGTCCTCGAGCGCCTTACGAAAGTCGCCCAGGCCTTTGGGAGCCTTGCTCTGGGCGCTGGCGACGGCGGAGACACCCTTGGCGAGCACCAGTGAATCGACGTCGCACACGTAGGCCACTTCGGCGTAGGCCGCCCGGGCGAAGGTCCGCGCCAGGACCGTGCCGCGGCCGTTCAGGCCCATGACGGCGACCCTGACTGTGTCGCCCGGCGTGGAGAGCCAGGCGGGAAACCCGGGCGAGGCCACGAGGGTGAATCCCGCGGCCGAGGCCGCCTTCAGGAATTTGCGGCGTTTCATAGGTCACGCACCTTGATGTTACGGAAGTACACCTCGTCGCCGTGGTCCTGCAACACGATGTGTCCCTTCCGCCGGTCAGCGAAGCCGGGGATCGAACGGTATTTGCTCTTGGCGAGGGCCGAGTCCATGCTCCCCGAGCCGAGCTCGAACTCGAGCAGCTTCTCGCCGTTCAGCCAGTGCTCGCCGTGGTTGCCCTTGAAGACGAGCCTCGACTGGTTCCACTCGCCCACGGGGTGGACGTGCGTGGGCACGCTCGGCGCGATGAGGTCGTACAGGGCGCCGGCGCGATGCGACGGCAGCTTGCCGTCCGGGTGGCGATCGTCGTCCAGGATCTGATATTCGAATCCCAGGGCGGCATGGTTCGGCGCCTCCTTGACGGACAGCTCTTCAGAGACGTTGTACTTGAGCCCGCTGTTCGCCCCAGGCGTCACCTTCCACTCCCACGTCAGCTCGAAATCGCTGAACGTCCCCACGGTCATCAGGTCGCCACCGTTGAGCGGCTGCCCGTCCGCCAGCTTCGGAACGTTGCCGCTGGCGATTTTCTTGATCGTGCCGTTCACCACCACCCAGTGCGCCGTGGGCACGCTGTCGTACCCCAGCCCGCGCCACCCGGTGAGGGTCCGCCCGTCGAACAGGAGGCGCCATCCGGCCGCGCGCTCGGCGGCCGTCAGGTGGTTGGGCGGTCCGAGGGTGGCCGATGTGGTCTGTGCGGAGGCCTTGCCTGCGAGGACGGCGATCACCAAGAGCGAAAAGCGAATCATGACATCTTCTCCAAAGGCAGTGGCTCCGGCGTGACCGCTAGTCGAGCGGGCTGTAGCGTGGGAGCCAGGACGTGAATGATGATCCACGCGGACACGTACGCCAGCCCGCAGACCACGAAAATCGGAGCGTAGTTGTTGCCGTTGTGATCGAGGATGCGGCCGGTCGCCTTCTGAAACAGCCATCCGCTAAACGCGCCCGCAAACCCGCCGATGCCGATCACCGAGGCCACGGCCGAACGCGGGAACATGTCGCTCGCGAGCGTATAGATGTTGGCCGACCAGCCCTGATGCGCCGCGGTCGCCACGCTCACGAGCGCTACCGCGGCCCAGAGGTTTCCGACGCGTGGTGCGAGCGCCGTCGGCACGATCGCCAGCGCCATGCAGAGCAGCGCGGCCTTGCGGGCGCGGTTCACCGTCCAACCCAGTTTCATCAAGGCGCCCGACAACCAGCCGCCGGTGACGGAGCCGGCATCGGCCACGACGTACACCACGACCAGCGGCAGGGCCAGCTGCGACAGCTTAATGCCATAGTCCGCGTCGAGAAACTTCGGCAGCCAGAACAGATAGAACCACCAGACCGGGTCGGTCATGAACTTGCCGACGACCACTGCCCAGGTTTGGCGCCGGCCCAGGAGACGGAGCCAGGAAATGTGCCCGACGACGGGCGCGGGCGCACCCACCCGGATGTATGCCAGCTCCGCGGCCGAGAGGCGGGGGTGCGCTTCTGGAGCGCGGTACAGCGCCAGCCAGAGCGCGAGCCAGAGGAATCCGAGACAGCCGGTGGCGATGAATGCCCAGCGCCAGCCGAAGGTCAACGCGATCCAGGGCACGACCAGCGGCGCGACGATCGCGCCCGTGTTGGTGCCGGCGTTGAAGATCCCGGTGGCGAGGGCGCGCTCCTTGTCCGGGAACCACTCTGCCACTGCCTTGATCGCGCCGGGGAAGTTGGCCGACTCGCCCAAGCCGAGCAGCGCCCGCGCCGCCGAGAACCCGGCCGTGGTGCGAGCGACGGCGTGGCCGATCGCGGCAACGCTCCAGGCGACGACCGCCACGGCAAACCCGCGCCGAACGCCCACCCGGTCGAGCCAGCGGCCGACCACGAGAAAGCCGAGCGCGTATAGGGCGGTGAACCAGGAGACGACGTCGCCATAGGCCGTTTCGGACCAGTGTAGCTCGCGTTGCAGCGTCGGGGCGAGGATGCTCAAGACCTGTCGGTCGATGTAGTTGACGGTCGTCACGACGAACAGGAGGGCGCACACCGTCCAGCGGTAACCGGGCCTCCTCACCTCGCAAAGTCCCGGTAGTACGTCTCGATCTGGTCTGGGCTCGCCGTGCCGGAGAGGATCAGGACACGGTGGCGGAAGGTGGTGGACTCCCCCGGCGCGAGCCGGAAGTTCAGCTGTTCTCTCCCGTTGCT
>Ga0209806_1001372_pt1 | contig 16133 bp, 20 predicted proteins | sample GraSoiAngelo_152_FD_186166 | JGI IMG/M metagenome (GOLD analysis project Ga0209806, IMG submission 186166) | Grasslands soil microbial communities from the Angelo Coastal Reserve, California, USA - 14_1009_12_30cm (SPAdes) (version 2) | ecosystem: Environmental > Terrestrial > Soil > Grasslands ... | reverse complement strand
CTGAAGAGGATCCCCCGCCACCCCAACGAAAGTCCGCGCACCGTCCCCCATCGTGGAAACGCGAGCAAGTGTCGCTGTACTGAGGCCCTTACGCTCGGCTTCGCGGACTGCGCGACAGGCTGTTGTGGGTTTGCTTCAGCCCCTCCGGCCCTTCGGGCCACCTCCCCATGAATGGGGAGGAGCGTGCTTTGAGGAGCCAGTTGCCACCTCCTCATGAATCGGGCGGACACGCTTCGAGGAGCTCGTAGCGGACGGCACGGCGGATAACGAACGCTTCCTTCGAATGGCGCTTACGCGCCGCGCCGTCGACGACCCACTCCGCCCGATGCACGAAGCGCAGATGCTCACGCAGGTACTTGCGGAGCTCAGCGAGGTCGCTGAATGGTACGAGGTGCCAGAAACGGCCGCGACGCCTGCGCTTGAACAACTCGTCGCGCACCGCGCGCGCGATCGCGCGATCCGACGCTCGGTCGTTGGCGAGCTCCAGCCTGGAGGTCTTCACGATCCCGAAGCGCTGGAATCCCCGCGGCTTCCGGCGTTCCGCGTACGCCGGAACGCGCGAATCAGGCCGGGCGTCGACGAGGATCCCGCCGGGTGCGAGAACCCTGTGGATCTCGACGAGGGCATCGACCATGCCCTTTCGCGCGATTCATCAAAGCGTCCAGGAAAGGATCACCACGTCGAAGGCCCCATCTGGATACGGCAAGTGCTGTGCCGCGCCGACAGCGAAGCGCGCGTTTCGAACCCCGGCCCTGCGCGAGTTCGTTTTCGCAGAAGCCACAGCCTCCGGGTCGGGATCAATTCCCTCGACCCTTGTGGCGAGTCGCGCGACCCCGAGCGCCAGGCGGCCATCGCCGCACCCGAGGTCGAGGACGCGCTTCCCGCGCACGAGCCGCGAGCCGCCCCACTCTCTGAGCTCATCGTGAGGGCGCGGGCGGAGAGTTGACGCATACGCGGGGACGTGCTTGCCGAAGTCGCCGACGCAGTCCTTTGTGACGCTGCTCACAGCTAAGTGGAGCTTAAACCTGGTCGGGCGGGCGAGATTTGAACTCGCGGTCTCCTGGTCCCAAACCAGGCGCTTTTCCGAGCTAAGCTACCGCCCGCGCGCGTCGATTGAACCAGACAGCTGCTGCAGCGCGCCCGACTCTAGCAGTGCCCGGGCTGCCGCGGCGCGGTGGCTGTATCTGCGCTTCTCCTCTGGCGGCATCTCTCCGAACGTCTTGCCCGTCCCCGGCACGAGAAAGATCGGGTCGTAACCGAACCCGGCCTCGCCCCTCCACTCGGGCACGACCTCTCCTCTGCATTCCCCCTCGAACAGCCGGGTCTCGACACCGGGGATCGCCAGTGCGATCACGCAGACAAACCGTGCGTTCCACGGCCGCGGCAGGCCTTGCAGCCGCCTGAGCAGCTCCGCGGTGCGCTCCTGTTGGGTCGGGCCCAGGCGAGCCGACCTGATACCTGGAAAACCACCGAGCGCTTCCACCTCGAGACCGGAGTCATCTCCGAGGGCCGGCAGCCCGGATCGAGACGATGCCGCCTCGGCCTTCAGCCGGGCGTTCTCGGCGTAGGTCTCCCCCGCCTCGTCTACCTCGCTGTCGAACGCGATGAGCTCAACACCCGCCTCAGCCAGCAAGTCTCGGTACTCGCGAATCTTTCCGGTGTTGCCCGAGGCGATGACGAGTCGCGGGCGATCAGGCAAGCGTGGCGAGCGCCCGCTTCTGGGCGACGATCAGCTCCTTGATGCCCTTGAAGGCCAGGGCGAGCATCGAGTCGAGCTCGGTCCGCGTGTAGGGCGCACCCTCGGCGGTGGCCTGCAGCTCGACCAGCCGGCCGTCCTCGGTCATCACGGAATTGAGGTCGGTCGACGCGTGGAAGTCCTCCGAATAGTCCAGGTCGAGCAGCGGCGTCCCGTCGACGATCCCGCAGCTGACCGCGGCCAGATGCTGGCGCACCGGGATCTCCGTGATCATCCGCGCGTCCTTCATCTTTTTGATCGCCATGTACAGGGCGACGAACGCGCCGGTGATGGACGCAGTGCGCGTGCCGCCGTCGGCCTGCAGCACATCGCAGTCGAGCGTGATCGTCCGCTCGCCGATCTTGCCCATGTCGACCGCCGCACGCAGAGAGCGGCCGATCAGGCGCTGGATCTCATGCGTCCGTCCGCCCAACCGGCCCTGGATCGACTCCCGCGATCCTCGGTCGTGTGTGGCGCGGGGAAGCATCGAGTACTCGGCCGTGATCCAACCCTGGCCGCTGCCGCGACGGTGCATCGGCACACGGTCCTCGACGCTGGCTGTGATCCACACGCGCGTGCGCCCCATCTCGATCAGGCACGAGCCCTCGGCATGCACGTTGACGCCGAGCTCGATCTTTAGCGGTCGCAACTGGTCCGGCGCGCGCGTATCGCGGCGCGTGGCCGTGCCTGTCACCGTCCCAGAAGTCTCAGTAATAGCGTCGTGCCCTCAAAGAACACGTAGAGAGGAATGAACATGATCATAGGCGTCAGCGGGTCCACCCCTGGGGTCAGGAAGTTTGCCATCAGAGCAAGGGCCAGAAACCAGTAAGGCCGCCGCTTGCTCAGCCAGCGCGAGCTGATGATCCGCAGCATGCCGAGCACGAACAGCACGACGGGCAGCTCGAACACCAGGCCGAAGCCGATCACCATGATCAGCACGAAGCTCACGAGCTCGCTGATATCCGGTAGATACGTGACGTCGTTGGGCGCCAGCGAGCCAAGGATCTTGATATAGAGAGGCAGCGCAAACATGGCGACGCTGACGCCGATGGCAAAAAAGACGATTGTCGCCACCACCAGAGGCAACACGTATCGCCGCTCGTGCGGATGCAGACCCGGGCTCACGAACCACCAGACCTGCTGGATGATCACCGGAGCCGCGAGCACGATTCCGATGTAAAGCGCCACCTTCAGCTGCAGGAGCACTCCACCGCCTGGTTGCAGGTATATCGCGTGGCCGATGCCGGCCCGAGTGATGAGAAAGGTGATCACCTTGCCGGCAACGAAGATGGCGGCGATGGTGGCGGCTGACCAGGCTATGAGCGAGATGATCAATGCGCGGCGCAACGCCTCGAGGTGCTCGATCAGGGACATGCGCTGCTCCTCGACCGGCATCCTCGTGCGAGGGCCGCGCTGCAGGACCCTGTCTAGTAGGGCCACCGCCGACTAGTTGTTGGAGGTCTTAGCCTCGGACGTCGAGCCCTTGGCGGTGCTCTCCGTGGGGGCCGGCGGCTCAGGCTTGGCCTGGGCGGCGGAGGTCACCTCGTTCGTGAGATCCGTGGTTGCCTTCCGGAACTCGCGCATCGCCTTGCCGACCGCGCCTCCGAGCTCAGGCAAGCGCCCCGGCCCGAAGATGATCAGGACGATGACGAGAGCGAGGACGATCCACAGCGGGTGAAATGGCATTTGAGGCGATTATAGGCCGGTGTTGTCAGCCCGCCATCAGGCCGAGATCAGGAAACTTTGATCGTGATCGAGGTGATCGTGTCGCTGACCGAGAGCGCCTGCACCTTGTCCATGCCCGAGGTCACCGTGCCGAACCGGTTGTAAACAGACGTCGGCCCGGATCCCGGCCACGCCGCCTTCTCGATGAAGAACTGGCTCCCGTTGACCGGGCCGCCCGGCACCCGCGCCATCCCCACGGCGCCGACGTCCCAGGGGGTGACCGTGGACTCCTCGGGCAGCGTGTAACCCGGGCCGCCTCGCCCGTCGCCTCGTGGATCTCCACCCTGGACGACCCAGTCCTCCGCCTTCCAGAAAACAAGTCCCGTGTAGTAGCCGTGGGTGGCCAGCACGACGAAGTTGTTCACGGTCACAGGCGCCACCTCGGGGTGGAGCTGGATGACGATGTCGCCCTGCGAGGTCGTGATCGTGGCCTCCAACTTTTGGGTGGCGGAGATGCACATGGGCTGCGGGCCGATGAACTCGTGCGGTGCAATCTGAGCTGACGTGGCGCAATTGGCGAGAGCAGGCGGCACCAGGGGCGCGAGCGCGTGCTTGATCAGCAACCCTGACCCAACTACAGCCGCGATCAAAACGCCCATGACGAGCAGCGCGATCCCCGCCTGGCGACTCCACGGCGCCGGTGCCTCGAGCTCATCGGGAACGACGGGCGCGGAGCGGCGGGATCTCGGCTGGCTCACTTCCGCGCCGCCGCCTCGGCGATCGCCTGGACCAGGCCGTGGGTCGTGTACTCGCGGGCGACGATCGCCACGTCGAGCCCGAGCTTCCGCGCGGTGTCGGCGGTCACGGGTCCCATGCAGGCGATCTCCGCATCGCCAAGGATGGCGGGGAGCCGATCCTCGGGAAACGCCCGCACGAAATTGACGACGGTGGACGAGCTCGTGAAGGTGATCACGTCCACACCCTCGCCATCGAACAGCCGCATCAGGGCAGGTCCCGCGTCAGCGGGGCAGACCGCTCGATAAACAGGCAGGATCTCGACCTCAGCGCCCCGGTTGGTGAGCAGCGATGGCAGGGCGTCGCGTGCGATCTCCGCTCGCGGCACCAACACTCGCATTCCCTGCATCTCCCAGCCTTCGAGCGCGTTCGCCAGTCCTTCCGCGGTGTACTCGGACGTCACCAGCTCCGGACGCAAGCCGTGGCCCGCAAGCGCATCCGCCGTCTCCTGGCCGATCGCGCACAGCTTCGAGTTGTGCAGGGCGCGCGCATCGAGGCCCGTCGTCAAAAGCATCTGAAAGAAGATGTCGACCGCGTTTGCCGACGCAAAGATGACCAGCGCCGTGCGGTTCAGGTTGTTGATCGCGTTGCGCACCCGGTCGTCCGTCGGCAAGCGCCGGATCTCGAGCGTGGGGACCTCGACCACCGCGGCCCCGAGGTCGACGAGCTCGCGCCGGAAGGGGTCGACCTGGTGACGGGCGCGCGTGATCAGGATCCGACGGCCATGCAGCGGCCGATGGGACAGCGTGTCGAGGCGCTCGGACATGCTCACACCGGGGCCGATCACGAGCAGCGCATCGCCCCGCAGGCCGTAGGTGGTCGCCTTGCGCGCCAGCTCGCCGAGCGGGGCGGTGACGCGGTGCTGTCCAGGCATCCCTGGATTGAGGATCAGCGCCGCGGGCGTTTCCGGCGCCCGACCATTCTGGAGAAGCGCGGTGATGCCCGATTCCCACCAGCCCGATGCGAGCCGGAGGACCACCGTCTCTGCGCCGGTGACCAGGCCGAATCCGATCGACGCCGACAGGCCTTCGATGGTGAGGGGGATTCCACTCATGACCGGCGCGGCCAGCTCCACGATCAGTCCGGGGACCGCCTCGAAATCGACACCCGCGCGCTCGAGCCTGTCGGCGATCTCGCTGCCGCTCGAGAATGCGTATGGGTTGCCTGGAAACAGCACGGTGACGTTTCGCCCGCTGCGCGCGAGGCGTATCACCTCCTCGACCGACTCGAGGGGAGCGATGTCAGCGTTTGCGGGCGCGAAGTGCAGCAGGCCGGTACCGCAACCGTCGCAGTTGCGGATCACGTCGGCCTCTTTGACCGCTTCGACTGCCTGCACGGTGGCGAGGCCGGGATGCCCCGGTCCGACGCCGACAAGCCTGACCCTACTCATGCCACCACACCCATCCCCACCCGGGACACGGTGAGACAGATTAGAGCTTTCGGCTGACCACGTAGCCGGCTAGCGCGGCCAGCGCAGAGGCGGCCTCACCGCCACCGATTCCTTTCAGCTGAGAGCGCGCCGCATCGGCGTGATCGCGCGCCTGATCGAGTGCCTGCTGCGGGCCGTTGCTGTTGCGAACCGCCTCGACGATCTCGCGGGCCTCGTGCTCACTAAGCCTGCGGTCGTCTTCGAGATCGATCGACGCCAGCATCACTGGAAGGGTCGCGAAGCCTTCGAGAATGTCGTGCCCGATGGGCTTTCCGACCTCACCTTCGGTCCCGACGTAGTCCAGCACGTCGTCAGCGATTTGAAAGGCAAGACCAAGCAGCCGGCCGTAGGTGCGCAGAGCGGTCCGCTTGGCATCGTCCAGCCCGCCGAGCAATGCGCCGATGTCACAGCATGCCGCGAGGAGGGTCGCGGTCTTCGCCTCAATGCGATGCATGTATTCGTCCACACTCGTGCTGTAGCGATAGCGGATCGACTGCTGCCGTACCTCACCGGCGCAGATCTCCATCACAGCCCGGGCCAGGATCGAGACCACCTCGGGGGTGTTCGTCAGCGCCGCCAGCTCGTAAGCCTTGGCGAAGTAGAAGTCGCCGATGACAATGGCCGGCTCGTCGCCGAGTGCGGCCGCGACGGATGGCCGGCCACGGCGAGTGGGCGAGCGATCGATCACGTCGTCGTGCACCAGCGTCGCCGCGTGCGTGACCTCGACCGCCATCGCGGCCGGCATGGTGCGGCCCCGGTCGTAGGTTCCGCACATCGCGGCGAGCACGACCAGCGCCGGTCGGATTCGTTTGCCTCCCGCGGCAAACAGCTCAGCGAGCGGGAGCGCGACCTCGGGCGGGTCGCCGGCGATCGACTTCGCCACCAGGTCTTCGACGATGCGGAGCTCCGGGTCCGCGGGCCCGAAAAGGGCGACCTGTTCCGTCAAGCGCCCTTGACCGAGAGCCGGTAACCGAGCCCGGGGACGGCCTCCAGGCTGACGCCTGTGTTCGAACGCTCCGAAAGCTTGCGGCGAAGCCTCTGCACGTGAGGGTCGACCGAGTGGTCGTCGAGATCGTGCGGATAACCCCAAACCTTGTCCCTCAGCTGCGCTCGCGTCAGCACGCGCTCCGGGTTCGCCGCCAGGACCGCGAGGAGGTTGAACTCCGTCATCGTGAGCGTGATCTCCTCCTCGCCGACCTTGACGCGGCGCGCGGCGTTGTCGATCTGAAGCGCACCGATGCTCAGGACCCCCTCGCGACCACCGCCGGTTTCAGCGAGAGCCGACCGCCTCAAGTGGGCGTTGATGCGGGCCGCAAGGATCCGCGAGTCGAATGGTTTCGTGATGTAGTCGTCCGCGCCCACCTCGAGGCCCACGACCTCGTCCATCCTGGTCGAGCGCCCGGTCAGCATCACCATCGGGCTCACGACACCTTGCCGGCGCAGTTCGCGGATGACCTCGGTGCCACTGATGTCCGGCAGGACCCAGTCCACCAGCACAAGGTCGGGCTGGGAGCTCCGGCCGAGCTCGATGGCCTGCGCGCCTGTCCCCGCCTCGATCACGTCGTGTCCCTGCAGACGGCATACCTCGGCGACCAGCATGCGCACCGGCACGTCGTCCTCGATGACGAGGATGCGGCGGCGGCGGCGCGGCGGCGGTGAGCTCAGTTCTGCGTCGGAGGCGCGAAACCCACCCGTCGTGACTCACGGGCTGAGCGCTTTGGTCTGCGCATCAGGATCACGCGCTTCTCCCCCCCGTCGACCACGCTGGCCAGGTCCCATCCTTCGGCTCCTGCCTCATGGAGGATCTTGACCAGCGTGACGCCGTCAGCAACCTGGGCCACGCTCAGAATTTTCGTCGAATACTCCCAATCCCGGCTCGGGAGTCCAACCGACGGGACCAGGCCGGCGGCCGTGCCGCGAGCTCCGTCGGGTTGGGCCGGACGCGCCGGCTCATCGGGCTCTTCGTCGGGATCTTCTTCGAACCTGAGGTCCATCGTGAGTCGATTGTAGGCCTGCGATGAATACCCCCGGCGGGGGTCGAACCCGCGCTGGACCGGGTTTAAGCCGGCTGCCTCTGCCATTGGGCTACGGGGGCAAGGTCAATTTTGCCTCCACGACCCCCGGTCACTCGTAGTCGAAAAAGCCCTTGCCCGTCTTCTTGCCCAGCCGCCCCTGCTCGACCAGCTTGCGCAATACCTCTGGGGCGTCTCCACCCTCGCCCTGCGCCTGACGGTCTTTCATCGCCCCATAGAAGATGTCGAGGCCGCTGAAGTCGAGCAGGTGAAACGGACCCATCGGCCAGTTCAAGCCCTTCTGCACCGCGACGTCGATGTCCTCCGCGCTGGCGTAGCCGCCCTCGAGGAGCCGCATCGCCTCCTCGGAAGCCGCGAACAGGATGCGATTGACGATGAATCCCCAGATCTCTTTCTGCAGCAGCACAGGCGTGCGCCCGATGCTCCGCACGAACTCCATCGCGGCATCCACAGTCTCCGCCGAGGTCTTCGGGCCGCGCACGACCTCGCACAGCTGCATGACCGTGACCGGGTGGAAGAAGTGCATGTTGCAGCACATCTCGGGCCGGCCGCTGACGTCGGCCAGCCGGCTGATCGCGATGGTGCTCGAATTGCTGGCGAGGATTGCCGTCTTCTTCGCGTGTTTGCCGAGCGCCTCGAACACACTCTTCTTGGCGTCGAAATTTTCGATCACCGCCTCGATCACAAGGTCGGCCGAGGCGGCGGCGGTGGCGAGGTCGCTCGAGTCGGCGATGCGGGCGAGCGCTTGGTCCGCCTGTTCCCTGGTCAGCCTGCCCTTCTCGACTGAGCGATCGACCAGCCTGCGGTTCTGGGCGCGGGCCCTCTCGAGCTGGCCCTCGACAGTGTCCACAAGGGTCACGTCGTGGCGTCCGCCCAACGCGGTCTGCAGCGCGATCTGCGAGCCCATGGTGCCCGCCCCGACGACCAGCACGCGCTTCAATTCATGCATGCGGGTGAGCATGAAGCAATTCGAGGAGGCGGCGCAGGCAGCCATAGACTCGATTCCCGAGGAATTTCAGCCCTACCTGGAGAACACGGTTTTCCTGGTCGAGGAGCACTCGACCGAGGGGCTGATGGGACTGTATGAGGGTGCGGGCGCCCTTGGGGCGGGTGAGGGGTTGCCCGAACGGATAACTCTGTACAAGCGATCTCACGAGGAGTCGACGCACACGATGGCGGAGCTGGTCGAGGAAGTGCGGCGCACCATCTTGCACGAGGTCGGGCACCACTTCGGAATGGACGAGGACGATCTACCTTATTAGTGCAGGGACCAGAAAGCGCGATCCCAGAGGATCAGCGGATCGCCGGTGCCCACCGCCGCGCCCTCAATCTCGCCGACGCAGATATCGTGATCTCCGGCCGGGTGGACCTGGCTGAGGCGGCATTCGAGCCACGCGGCGCAACCGTTGACGAGTGGGATGCCGTTGGCGCCGAGGCGGTGGGGCAGCGTGCTCCATTTCGGGTCGATCGAAGGGGCACGGCCGGCGAAGCGATCGGCGATGAATTCCTGGGCGCGCGTGAGCAGGCTGACGTTGAACGCCTTGGTCTCGAGGATGGCCGACCGCGTCGCCGACACATGCTCCAGGCCGACCAGGATCATTGGCGGCTCGAGAGAGATCGAGACGAGGCTGCTAACGGTAAGTCCGCGGAACTCGTCGCCCAGGCGGGCGCTGACCACGACGACACCCGCCGGAAGCCGCGCCATGACGTCCCGGAAGCGCTGCTCAGCCACGTTCCGCCAAGAGTAGGGCGGCACGGGCCCACGGGTTTATCGGGGGGTCCCCGCGAACTCACGCCGCCGGCTCTGGGTTCGTGGGGATCTTAGAATCGAGTCCGAAACGGCGGCGACGTAGCCAAGTGGTAAGGCAGAGGTCTGCAAAACCTCCATCCCCAGTTCGATTCTGGGCGTCGCCTCCAAGAAACAGATCCAAAAGACCGACCGCTTAGCGAGGAGGAGCCCGCATGGGCGTTTCGCAAATCAAGATGCCCCAGCTGGGCGAATCCGTGACCGAGGGAACGGTCGACAAATGGCTCAAGCACGAGGGGGACTTCGTCAAGCGCGACGAGCCGATCGTCGAGGTCGTGACCGACAAGGTCAACGCCGAGATCCCCTCGCCGTTCGAGGGCAAGCTCGTCAAGATCGCCGTCGCCGAGGGTGAGACGGTCCGTGTCGGCGCGGTCATCGCGCAGATCGAGACGGCCGCGGCAGCCGCGCCGGCCAAGGAACGCGAGGCGGGCGCCGCCCATACGGAGGTTCCCCCCGAGCCGGCTGGCGCCAGAGCCCCGGCGCCGGTGGCAGCCCCTCCCGCGGAGGCGTCGAACGGTGGCGAAAGGCAGCGCCTCTCACCAGCGGTGCGCAAGCTCGCAGCCGAACACAACATCGACCCGTCTTCGCTACAGGGTTCTGGTCTGGGCGGACGCGTGACCCGCGATGACGTCCTGGCGGCTGTCGGCGGAGGTGAGGCTGCTGCACCGCAACAGGTGCCGGCCGCCCCGCCCACCCCCACGGCTGCGCCTTCTCGAGATGGCAAGCGCGAGGAGCTCGTGAAGCTGAGCGTGATGCGCAAGTCGATCGCCGAACACATGGTGCGAAGCCTCGCGACCTCGCCGCACGCATGGACGCTGCAAGAGATCGACGTGACGAACCTGGTGCGCTACCGAGAGGCGGAAAAGGACAACTTCAAGGCGCGTCACGGCATGTCGCTGACCTACATGCCATTTGTCGCGCAGCTGGTTTGCGACGCCCTCAAGCAGTTTCCCTGGCTGAACTCCTCATGGACCGACGAAGGCGTGATCCTGAAGCGCTACATCAACCTCGGGATTGCGGTTGCCATCCCGGACGGCCTTATCGTCCCTGTGGTCAAGGACGCGGACCGGCTCGGTTTCACCGACCTGGTGCGGGTCACCAACGACCTCGTCGAGCGTGCCCGCAACAAGCAGCTGAAGCCGGACGACGTGCAGGGCGGCACGTTCACGCTGAACAACACGGGCGCGACCGGTTCGATCGCCAGCCAGCCGATCATCAATCAGCCGCAGGCGGCCATCCTCACGACGGAGTCGATCGTCAAGCGCGCTGTCGTGATCGATGACGCGATCGCGATGCGACACATCATGAACATGTGCCTCAGCTTCGACCACCGGATCATCGACGGCATGATGGCGGGCCAGTTCCTTGGCGCGATCAAGAAAGGGCTCGAGGAATGGACGCCCGGTAGCATTCGGCTGTGAGCTCCTCCGAACCGCTGCGACTCGAGCCGATACCGGAATGGATCCGCGTCCGGGTGACCGAGGGCGGCAACTTCAAAGAGCTCAAGCAGATCGTCCAGGGCCGTCGCCTCCACACCGTGTGCGAAGAGGCGCGCTGTCCGAACATCTTCGACTGCTGGAATCGCCGCACCGCGACCTTCATGATCCTGGGCGACGTCTGCACGCGGGCGTGCCGGTTTTGCGCGGTCACGTCGGGCCGGCCCGCGGAGCTCGACCTGGGCGAGCCCTTGCGTGTGGCCGAATCAGTTGCTGAGCTGGGACTCAAGCACGCGGTCATCACGTCGGTCGACCGCGACGACTTGAAGGACGGCGGTGCGGGAATCTTTGCCCGGACAATTCGCGCCATCCGGCGCCGCAGCCCCGCCACCACGATCGAGGTGCTGACACCGGATTTCCAGGGCGACTTCAACGCCGTGCGCACGGTGGTCGAGGCGAGGCCCGACATCTTCAATCACAACACCGAGACAGTGCCGCGCCTCTACACGCGCATCCGTCCGAAGGCCGTCTACGCCAACAGCCTTGCGCTGCTGCGCCATGTCAAATCGCTCGCCCCGGACTTGGTCACCAAGTCGGGGCTGATGGTCGGCCTCGGCGAGACCGAGGACGAGCTGCTCGAGGTGTTCCGAAACATGCGAGCCCACAACATCGACGTCCTGACGGTCGGTCAGTACCTTCGACCATCAAAGAAGCACGCTGAGGTGGTGCGCTACTACCGGCCGGAGGAATTCGTCCGACTGAAAGAGCAGGCGCTGGCCATGGGGTTCGGCCATGTTGAGGCCGGCCCGCTGGTGCGGTCCTCCTACCACGCTGATGAGCAGATCCCTGCCGTCCGTAAGAGCCTCCTGGCTGGGTAGCGTCCCCTACCGCGAAGCCTGGGACCTCCAGGCCGAGCTGGTCAGGGCGCTGCGCGAGGGGCGAGGCCGTGACACGTTGCTCCTGCTCGAACATCCGCACGTGTTCACCATGGGCAAGGCGGCGTCGGCGGACGACCTGCTCTGGGATGAGTCGGAGCAGGGCCGGCGTCAGGTGGACGTGGTGTGGTCAGACCGGGGCGGGGAGGCGACGTACCACGGTCCTGGCCAGCTGGTCGGATATCCGGTGCTCGACCTGGCGCGGTTCGAATTGACGATTCCGCAGTACCTCGAGCGCCTGGAGCGCTCGCTCATCGACTATCTGCAGGAGCTGGGGATAGATGCTGAGCCCGGGGAACCAGGCCTGACCGGAGTCTGGCGAGGGGGCGAGAAGCTCGCCGCGATCGGGATCAAGCTCAACCGCACAGTGGTCAGCCACGGCTTCGCGCTGAACCTGACCACCGACCTTGGGTATTTCGAGGGCATCGTCCCATGCGGGCATGCTGATCTCCGACCGACCTCGGTCGAGGCCGTCAGCGGCCGGAAGGTGAACACCCAGGCCGCTGCCCACGAATACGGCCGCCATTTCGGGGCGGCATTCGAGACCCCTCTCGAATGGGCGCCTGCTGAAACCGTGCTCGACCTCAGGCGGGTAATCTCCTAGGGAGCGCCCGTGCGAAGATCGCGGGAATAGGGAGTGTTACCAATCCGGTATTCCTACCGTGACCTGTCTGGCCGGCGGTGCGGTACTCCGTTTGGCCTCGGCCGTTATCGGGTAAGTGGGATATGAGCATGGCAACCAACCGTAAGAGCGTTGAAAAGGCCCGCACAGACCTTGTGCGCCTGGACAACGTCTCGATGGACGAAGACGACGAGATCCTCCCCGACTTCGAAGCCGAGGTGGACGACGGCCGGCGTGTCTGGGTGACCGCGGTCCTCGAGCGCACGGCCGTGATCGAGCCCGCCCCGGGCGAGCCGAAGGTCCTGGTCAACCGCAGGCGCCTGTTCGTGGACCCGCGACAGCTGCGCGTCCGCCACCTTGCGAGCAAGGAAGCCGCGCGGCGCGGCCGTGAGGCAGCCCGCCAGCTCCGGCTGCAGGAACAGCAGAGCTCAGCAGCCTAAGCGCCTCGACGGGCCCGGCAAGTCGGGCAAAGCGCCTCTGGTAACATTCGCTGCTGCCGCACGCGTCGGCACCTGCTGATTTCCGCGGCGTAACCCGCCGCCTAGCCCGAGGGAAGCCACTACATGAGCAAAACCGTCGAACTCGTCTCGCTGGCCACCATCGTTCCCCCTCCCAACCACGAGGTCAGCGGCGGCTTCAACGCGGTGGTGAACGGTAAGCCGGTACGAGTTCGTGCCGTCCTCGAGCGGACGGTCATCATCGAACACCACGAAGGCGGCGAGCGCAGCGTGGTGCGCAAGGACAGCTGCATGGTCAAGCCGTCCGCGGTGGCGTTCGTGCTCGGTAACCCGAACAACGGCGTCGGGCCGCGCCAGTGGCGCCGCCTGCCAGGCAAGCCACCGGCGCCGGCTCCGCAGAAGTAAGGGCCGGGCGGCAGTCGCTGCCCCCACAAACCAGGCCAGTCCTCTAGCGGGCCCGCCCCCCACCCCGTCCGGCCCCGCCCCCAACCGGCACACCAGCGGGCAGCCTACGGCTCGAAAAACAGCGTTTCAACCCAGCCTGTTAAGACGCCGTCAGTCGATGTGCTTGAGCGCGACCTCGGTCAGGAAGGGATGGAAGTCCTTCGACAAAGCGACCTCCTCGAACACCGTGCGCGCTTCGCCGAATCGGCCCTTCGACCAGACCTCCTCCCCGTAGCGCTCGCGCAGGTTTGACATCTCATCGTCAGCGATCTCGCGGACGAGGTCCGCGTTCACGGTCGGGCCCTCGCTCAACCGCGACGAATGCGACACCCACTGCCACACCTGCGATCGTGAGATCTCCGCTGTTGCAACGTCTTCCATCAAGTTGTTGATCGCGGCAGCGCCGGTCCCCCGCATCCATGACTCGATGTACTGGATGCCAACACCGACGTTCATTCGCAATCCGTTTTCGGTGATCGTCCCGCCCGGCACCTTCACGTCAGTCAGCTGGGACGCTGTGACCGAAACCTCCGGACGCTGGCGCTCGAGCTGATTCGGCCTATCGCCCAGCACCCTGTCGAACGCCTCGGTCGCCGTCGGCACAAGATCTGGATGTGCGACCCAGGTCCCATCGAAGCCGTCGTCGGCCTCCCGGTCCTTGTCCTCCTTGACCTTCGCCAGCGCAACCCGGTTCACCTCCGGGTCGCGGCGCGAGGGAATGAACGCAGCCATGCCACCCATCGCATGCGCGCCCCGCCGATGGCAGGTCTTGACCAGAAGTTCCGTGTACGCGCGCATGAATGGAACCGTCATGGTGACCTGGGCCCGATCGGGAAGCACGAACTCTGGGCGGTTGCGGAACTTCTTGATGATGCTGAAGATGTAATCCCAGCGTCCCGCGTTCAAGCCGCTCGAGTGGTCCCGGAGCTCATAGAGAATCTCTTCCATCTCGAACGCGGCGAGGATCGTTTCGATGAGGACCGTGGCCCGGATCGTGCCGCGTGGGATGCCGAGCTCGTCCTGGGCGAAGTTGAAGACGTCGTTCCACAGGCGCGCTTCGAGGTGGCTCTCGAGCTTTGGCAGATAGAAGTACGGTCCGCTGCCTTTCTGGAGCAAGCGTTTCGCGTTGTGAAAGAAGTACAGCCCGAAGTCGAAAAGGCTCCCCGATACCGGTTTGCCCTCGAGCTCGACGTGCATCTCGTCGAGATGCCAACCACGTGGCCTCACGAGCAGGGTCGCCACCTTCTCGTCCAGGCGGTACTCCTTGCCCTCTGGGCTGGTGAAGTTGATGCGCCGTTCGATGGCATCTATGAGGTTGACCTGCCCCTCGACGAGGTTCGCCCAGGTCGGCGAGTTGGCGTCCTCGAAGTCGGCCATGAACACTCGCGCGCCCGAGTTGAGAGCGTTGATCAGCATCTTGCGGTCGGTCGGCCCGGTGATCTCGACCCGCCGGTCTTGCAGGTCCCTGGGCGCCTTGGCCACGCTCCATTCGGAGTCGCGAACCGAGCTTGTGGTGACCAGAAACTGCGGCATCTCACCCGCGTCGATCCGCTTCTGCCGCTCGGCGCGGAGGCGCAGAGCTTCCTGCCTCCGGCTGCCAAACTCGCGCTGCAGGCGAGCGATGAATCCGAGCGCCTGAGGTGTCAGCACCTCGCCGGCGCGGCCTTCCACCTTTCTTTTCAGCTGGACCTGACCGGTGGTGGCCATCGTCACCAATCTACCGTCTTACCGGCCGGCGAGGCGCTCCACGATCGGCCCGAGCTCGTCCGCTGCGGCCCCGGGAAGGATGACGTCGTTGAAGCCGTAGCGCTCGCGTCGAGCGCGCAGGTCTTCCTCGATCTGATCCATCGTGCCGATCAAGAAGTGCGGCATCTCCAACACGTCCTGCGGCTCGAATCCCATCGACGGCGCCATCGCCGAGGCAATCGATTCGCGATCGTCGGTCACGTTGGCGAAGAACACGGTGAACCCCAGGTCCACCGAATCAAAGCGCTGGCCGGCCGCTTGTTTGACCCAACCTACCTTCTCTTCAGTCGCTGCGGCCATCCCCGTGCGAACCAGCTTCGGGTTGATGCGCCCTTCGTTGAGGTTGTAGTTGATGTGCACGATGTCGGCCTCGCGCGCGGCCAGGCTCAGCATCCGGCGACCGCCGCCCCCCAGCAACAGAGGCGGATGCGGCTTCTGGACTGGTGACGGCGATCCCTCCGCGTCTTTGATCGAGTAGTGCTTGCCTGAAAACGTGAAAGGCTGGCCGGTGAAGAAGCCCTTTATTACAACCAGCGCCTCTTCCAACCGTTCGATGCGTGTGCCCGCGGGCTCGTATGGAATGCCGGCCAGCTCGTAGTCGGCGACCAGCCAACCAGCGCCGAGTCCGAGGTCGAGCCTCCCGTCGGAAAGAAGGTCAAGCGTCGCGGCCTCTTTAGCGAGCACCCAGGGATGCCGGTAGTCGTTGTCAAAGACAAGCGAGCCGACGCGCAGCTTGGTAGTGGCGTCGGCCGCGGACATGAGGGCCGCGATCGGTCCCGGCTGTTCATCGAAGTGGTCGGGCAGATAGAGGCCCGAATAGCCCATGGCTTCGATTGCCCTGGCCCTGTCGCGCCACTGTTTGCCGTTGTGAGCGCGATGCTCCTGGACGCTGAACCGAAACGGCCTTGGCTTGCTCACCGAATCGACAGTAGCGGCTGATGGTGCCGAGGGCCGGATTTGAACCGGCGACACCTTGATTTTCAGTCAAGTGCTCTACCAAGCTGAGCTACCTCGGCACGGCGGGTAAT
>Ga0209806_1001371_pt1 | contig 16136 bp, 19 predicted proteins | sample GraSoiAngelo_152_FD_186166 | JGI IMG/M metagenome (GOLD analysis project Ga0209806, IMG submission 186166) | Grasslands soil microbial communities from the Angelo Coastal Reserve, California, USA - 14_1009_12_30cm (SPAdes) (version 2) | ecosystem: Environmental > Terrestrial > Soil > Grasslands ... | reverse complement strand
GGTTTAACTCTTGAGACCGCAACATTTTCCGCTTGACCCGCGGATAGCACTCTCCTACATTGCCGCCTGTGCGCTCTTGGCCGGCTGCCCGCGCCCGCCCGCGCCGCTGGTCCCGCAGCCACTGGCCCCGGCGGATCGGGACTCCGCCGTCGGCTGGAGTCGGGCCACGTTGCCGCTGCGCTACACCGCGATCCGGTTCCGGTGGACGTATCGGGACGACCAGAAACGCTGGGGCGGGCGCGGGCAGGCGCGTATCGCACCGCCGGATTCGCTGCGGTTCGATTACGTGGGGCCGCTGGGACTCGGCGCGGGCGCGGCGGCCATCGTGGCCGATTCGGCGATCTGGGCGGACCCAGAGAAGAACTTCCGCTCGCTGATCCCGGCGGTGCGGATGCTGTGGGCGGCGCTCGGGGTCGTGCGGCCGCCCGCACCCGACGCCGTGGTCTTTGGGGACGGGCGGGGCGATTCGACCGTCCAAATCTGGCGGTTCGTGCAGGACGGCGACACGCTCGACTACCGCGACACGCGGGGCGGTGCGGCGGTGCTCGAGGCGGAGTGGCGGCGACAGGGCGGAGTGTTAGCGCGCAGCCGCACTGAATTCGATCCGCAGCGGAGGCCGGCGCGCGCCCGCATGGATTTTCCCGAGGAGAGGGCCCGTTTTGAGCTTACGGTGGTGTCGGTCGATACGGCCGCGGTGCTCGATCCGGCGATTTGGCGCGGGCGCCGTTAGCCCCGTTCCGACTCTTCAGGCTTGGGTAACGTACTGCGCGCGGACTCTCAGTCGGAACGGGGTTAGCGCGCTGGCCGTCGCGGTCAGCGGGTGCCTGTACGGCTTCGCCGGCGGCGGCCTGCCCAACATCAAGACCGTTGCCATCCTGCCCTTCGACAACCAGACCGCCGAGCCGGCGCTGACGAAGGAAGTGAACGACGCGGTGCTCGAAGCGTTCCAGAGCCGGCTGGGGCTCCGGCTCGCGGGGGAGAGCAACGCGGACGCCGTGGTACGGGGGAAGGTCATCCGCTACGACCCCGACGTGACGGTCGCGTATCAGGCGGGCCCGCGCATCACCGACGTCACGCAGCGCCAGGTGCAGATCACTATCGACGTCGAGATCCTCGATCAACGGGAAGGCAAGACGCTGTGGCAGCGGCAGGGGCTCAGTGAGGTCGGCGACTACGCGCCCCCCCAGGAAGTCGCGGGTCGGAAGATCGCCCTCCAGAAGCTCGTCAACGACCTGGTCGACGGGGCGCAGTCGCAATGGTAAAGCACCGGGGCGCCAGCTCGACCGGTTGTCTCGTGTCGCTGCTTTTTCTGGTCGGCGGGCTGTACTACGGCGTCAACATCGGTGAGCTGTTCTTCCGGTACTATCGCCTGCTCGACGAAATGCAGACCCAGGCCCAGCTTGCCCCCTCGCTCGACGACGGGACGATCCGCCGCCGCATCCAGGCCGCCGCACAGGATATCGGGCTCCCGGCCGAGGCCCAGCAGATCCGGATCGCCCGACGGGCGTCGCCGCGGGAGATCGTGATCGAGACGGAGTACAGCGAGACCGTCAACCTCCCGCTGTTCAACCACACCTTCAACTTCCATCCCAAGGCGACGCAGCCGCTTTAGCCTGCCCACGTGGGCCCTGGCCGCTGGCCTGCCCCTCGTCCTCGGGGCCGCCGGCGGCATCGACGTCGCCCGCTTCTTCACCGTGTTCGCGATAATGTTGCTCGCCGGGAAATTCGCCGGCGAGGTGTTCGAGCGCCTGGGCCAGCCGGCCGTGATGGGGGAGCTGCTCGTGGGCATCCTGCTCGGTGCCGGCTTTCTCAAGGTGATCCCGATCGGTGCCGACGACCCGCTCACACCCGTGTTTCGGCTGCTCGCGCAGGTCGGCGTGGTGGTGCTGCTGTTCGAGATCGGTCTCGAGACCGATCTCAAGGCCATGATGCGCGTGGGAGTCGCCGCGACGGCGGTCGCGGCGGTGGGTGTCGCGGTGCCGTTCGGCCTGGGCTTTCTGTACTGGGCGTCCGGGTGGCACGGGTACGAGCACACGTCCGCCGACCCGCGGGTGACCGCCATTTTCGTAGGCGCGACGCTCACCGCGACCTCGGTCGGGATCACCGCGCGCGTGCTCAAGGATCTCCAGGTGCTGCACAGCCTGGAGGCGCGCCTGATCCTGGGGGCGGCGGTGATCGACGACGTCATCGGGCTCGTGATCCTGGGTGTGGTCTCGGGGCTCGCCGCTGGGACGGCATTCAGCCTGCAAGGTGCGCTGCGCATCCTCGGTGTGGCGGTCGCGTTCCTGTTTGCGGCCCTCTGGATCGGACTGAAGCTGGCCCCACGGCTCTTCGGCCTGGTCGATCGCATGCGGGTACGCGGCGTGCTGGTCGTGTCGGCCTTCGCGTTCCTGCTGCTGCTTTGTGTCCTGGCCGATCGCGCCGGCACGGCGCTCATCATCGGCGCGTTCGCGGCCGGGCTCATCCTGTCGGAAACGAATCAACTCGCTTCGATCGAGGAGCGCATCAAGCCGGTCGCCGACATCTTCACCCCCATCTTCTTCCTGAGCATCGGCGCTGCGGTGGACCCGCACGTCTGGAACCCATTCGTGCCCGAGAGCCATCAGACGCTGGCGATCGGCGGCACGCTCTTGGGCATCGCCGTCGTCGGAAAGTTCGCGAGCGGGTGGGCGGTCCCCTGGCGCCGGTACAACCGGCCGGCCGTCGGCGTGGGGATGGCCCCGCGTGGCGAGGTGGGGCTGATTTTCGCGCAGATCGGGTTGACGGCGGGGATTCTCTCGAACCGGCTGTTCAGCGCCATCCTGTTCGTCGTCATCGCCACGACACTCGTGACTCCGCCGCTCTTGCAGTGGACCCTGCGCTGGGGCGCCACACTCGACCAGGACTCGGCGCCGTGAGCACCGAGGAGAAGATTCGCGTGCCGGCCGACGCCACCCGGTGGCGCGAGCAGCAACGGGGTTCCCTCGTGTTCACGAACGGCGTGTTCGACCTCCTCCACGTCGGGCACGTGGCGTTGCTGGAAGCGGCGCGGGCCGAGGGCGAGGCGCTGGTCGTGGGGGTGAACAGCGACGCGTCGGTGCGGCGCCTGGAAAAGGGGACCGACCGCCCTATCGTGCCCGAGCGGCAACGGGCGCGCCTGCTCGCCGCGCTGGCCTGCGTGGACTGTGTCGTGCTGTTCGACGAGGAGACGCCGCTCGCGCTGATCGAGCGGCTCCGCCCCGACGTGCTCGTGAAGGGGGCGGACTATGCGCGCCGGGCGATCGTCGGCGCCGACCAGGTCGAAGGGTGGGGTGGGCGGGTCGTGCGGGTTCCGCTGGTGAAGGGGGCTTCGACCACGCAGCTGCTGGCGCGCCTCCGCGGGAAGGCCGGGCCGTGACCCCGCCCGCGGCTCAGACGAAGCTGTTGATCGCGACTCGCAATGACGGAAAGATCCGGGAGATCCGTGATCTGTTTATCGGCCTTCCGTTCGAGCTCAAGTTCCCCGCCGAGCAGTTCCTCGAGCGCCTACCGGATGAGGCCGATCTCGAGCGCGGCACGAGCTTCGCCGAGAACGCGGTCGCCAAGGCGCGGTACTTCGCGAAGCGCGCCACGATCCCGACCCTCGCCGAGGACTCGGGACTCGAGGTGGACGCGCTCGACGGGGCGCCGGGCGTCTTCTCCGCGCGCTGGGCGAAGATGCACGACGCGGGGGTGGGTGACGCGGCGAACAACGCCTTGTTGCTCGAGCGGCTGGCGGGGATTCCCGACGAGCAGCGCACGGCGCGCTACCGCTGCGTCGTAGCGTATCTCGATACGCCGCTCGCCAAGCCGCAGCTGGTCGAAGCCACGTGCGAGGGGCGGATCCTGTCCGAGCCGCGTGGCAGCGGCGGCTTCGGCTACGATCCGCTGTTCTCGTCGACCGACCTGGGGATGACGTTCGCCGAGGCGCCGCTGCCGGCGAAGCAGCGCGTGTCGCATCGCGGGCGAGCGATCCGAGCGCTCGTCGAGGTGCTGGTGCGGCGCTCTTAGTAGTGGGTCAGACGCAGGCTCGCGTCCGGTTCGACCACAAGAGCTGCACCGTGTAGCGCCCCAACTTCTTGTTCTGCCAGGCGCACGCGTCCCCGATCTCTCCATGGCTGTCGTCGTACCATCCTTGCGGGGGGACCGGATCGGTTACCGCTTCGGCCAGCTCGTGCGAGCAGATCGAGGTCAGCGCGTCCACCGGCCCGACGCCGCCGAGGCAGCCGGCGCAGTTCGGGTAGGGGACCACGGCGTAGAAGATTTTCGTGTCGATGTGGTCGTGGTAACCGCAGAACGCCTGGCAGGAGCGGTCGCCGCCCGCGACGACCGACACGCCGGGCGGAAGGAAGACGAAGTACACCGTGTTCGGACCGACGGCAGGGAAGGTCGTCTTGCCGGACAATTGCTGCTGCAGCATCTCGCGAATGGTGGTGTCAGTCACGCTGGGTTCGGGCTCGGGCGCGGTGACGGTCGCCGTGCCGACCCAGCGGCCCCGGCCGATCTTGTAGGGTGGCGCGTCGTACTCGCCCAGCTGGTCCAGGTACGGGCTCGCGACGATGAACCGAAAGAACTCGTTGAGCGTGGTGATCACGTTCTGCTGATCGGTCCCGTTCCACGCCTGCCCCCAGAATGCCGTGAATACTTGTGCGGCGGCAATCAGCGGGCCGCCGCGGTAGGTGAGCTCGGGCCCCGCCGGCGCCTGAATCCCCGGAGCCGGACCCACGAGGTCCTTGGGAAGCCACAACGGCACAACGCGGACGTGGTCGTCGAGGGCGGGCGGAACCGCCCGGCGTGGGCCGGCGGAATGTTTGGGGGTCATGGCGTTTAGGTACCCCACGCGTGGCTTTTTGGCGTGGCGTCACTAGGTTGTTAGCAGCGCTTCGGCGCGTCGGTGCGTCTGATCTGTGCGTCTGTGCGTCTGAACCTGTTTACTGTGGGCTAGCCGTACAACGGGGCGTAGCGCAGTCCGGTAGCGCGTCTGGTTTGGGACCAGAAGGTCCCGGGTTCAAATCCCGGCGCCCCGACTTCCCGACCTCAATCTGCTCAACGCATGCAACCCCTGCTCTCTGCCAGGGCCGTCACAAAGACTTCAGGAATGCGAGGATGGCTTCCTGATCGCTTTGCGTCAGCTTACCAAAACGGTTGGACACCCCGCTCGCTTCACCCCGATGCCGCACGATAGCGTCGCGTAACGTCAGCGACGCCCCGTCATGCATGAGCCGCGGGCGCAAGCGCACCCCCCACAACGGGGCGGTCCGCATCTTGTTCCGGGTGCGGCCGACACTGTCGAGCGAAAACTCCCTCCACGCGACCTTATAGACGGCCGGCCCATAGTGCTCCGGCATCGCCATGACGATCCCGTCGCCGGTGCCGACATTGTGCAGCAGGAAATCGCCGAAGGGGTGAAATGTCTTCTCGCCGAGCGCCGGCGGGATCGTGTCCGTGCCGCCGTTGAGCGTGGTCCCGGGCGCAGCCGTGATCAGGGTGCGGACGTGACAGGTGGCGCAGCCGATCGCGTCGAACAATTCCGACCCGCGTCGCGCCGCCGGGGTCGCGGCCAGCAGCGTGTCGCGGGCGGGCGCCTTGGTGGCCCGCAGGAAGCGGGTGAACCGGTCGATGTCCGCAAGCCCGGAGGAGTCGGTCGTATTGTTCGGCTCGGATACCGTATTGCATAGCGTGGTCACTTCGTCGGGTAACAGCCGGCTGGTAATGCCCATCTCATTGAGGTACGCATCGGCCGAGAACGAGAGCAGACTGGCGTGCTGATCCTTCCAGCCGAACCGCCCGATGCGCGTCTCCCCCGGGGCTTCCAGGATCGGTACATAGAGCGCCTGACCGCGGATCGTGCCGCGCGTCGTCCGGCGTTGCGCGCGGGCGATCTCGATCAGCGTCTCGTCGGCGACGGCTTCCACCAGGCCGTCGCCCAACAGGTTGAGGGACGCGCGCGTCGTGCGAATCGTCTCCGTGTCGGGCACCCGCTCTTGAATCTCGGAGTCCGGGAACGCCGCGTTCGGGCAAATGGCTCGATCGTTGACGAGCGTGCGACCGGAGATGATCACCGTCCCGCGCGCGATCGGGATGTCGGCGTTGCGGAACCGCCCATCCGGTCCCAGATGACCGACCCGCAATTCCGTGATCTGACTCGCCCCGCCCGAGGTGGGGTTTTGATGGCACTCGCGGCAGGCCTGCGCGTTGTAGAGTGGTCCCAAGCCATCCGCGATTTCTTCCACCTCGTCGAATACTTCCTGATCGGCTTGGTGGGTGGAGTCATTGCCCGCGCCGTTGCTCCGGTTGTCGAATCCGGTGGCTGCCTCCGCCGCGGTGCTCGGAACCGGGACCTGAATCGGTGGTGCGGGCGCACCCACACCGCAGGCCGCCAGCGTGAACGTCATGGCGGTGAGCCACATCGCGGGGCGCGAAAACCTGACGCCAACCATGCGAACCTCCTTACCTGGCCCGAAAATATTGCTCCCCCGGCTCCATTTTCCCATATCGGTCCCATGGGAGTGTGCCCGGGCGTTACGTGGACCAGCAGAGTCCACAACATTGTGCGGCCGGGGCCGCGGCACTATCAGTTAGGAGAAAGCCCCCAACCCGGAATCCACAATGGCTCGTCTGTTCTGGCTGACGCTCATAGCTGCCTTCGCTGCCGCCCTGCTTGCGGGCGCCTCGTGGGCCGCGGCCCTCTTCGCCGTGGGCACGCTGCTCGGCTCGCCTCCGCCGGAGATGGGCACGCAATCGACTGTATTGCTGTGGCAGGGCGCGCCGGAGCTGCGGGGACACCCCCGCGTGTGGCGCTTCGCATTCGGACCCACCCGCATCCCCGGAGCTCCCACGGTGCGCATCTACGTCACGCCGCTCGGGCGAGTGGTGGAGATCCAGCCGGCCGATCTCGAAGCGCGAGTGCAGGCCCTTCATCCGTACTGACAGATTGCCGGAGCGTGAACTCGGCGGCGCCGACTTGAAACCTAGGTCCTTTACCAATTGACACCCTCTGCTGGCCCCTTCAGGTTGCAGCTATGGAGCCACTCCGAGACACCCTGCCGGGGGCGTGGGCCCGTTTGAAACAGGACGTGAGCTGCGGCCTCCGACGAGGCGCCTGGTATCGCGTGGTGGGACTCACGCCGGAGGACGCGGTGCTCCAGGTGCCGCGCCGCGAACGGGTCCGGGTCCCGCGACGCTTTCTGCAAACGCTCTTGGCCCGACCACGCCACTGGACCGTCGTGCCGCGCCCTGCGAACGCCGACAACCTGCCGGAGCATTGGCGCTCCCGCTACGCCGTCTGCCCCGTGTGCCGCACCCGCGCACCCATCAGCGGGTACGCCCAAGACATGCAATGCGCGAACTGCAACGGGGAGTTTGGGATCGCGTGGGATGAGCGGTATTTGACGCCGGGGTGAGGCGCCAGGGGCGGAACTTCAGGGCGGGATCGGTGGTTTATAGGCCGTCTCGGACACGTGGCGAGATGCCCTATGAAGACCAAGAAGCAAGATGTCACCAAGCGTCGGTCACCCAGTGCGTGTCGGCATCCGCAACAATACGAAACCGATTGGCTGGGCCGCACCTACGTGGGCTGCCCGATCTGTAATCGCTGGAAACGCATGAAGGTCAAACTGGCGCCGGCGGACGGCAAACGGCTGGCGGCGTGAAGGCTACAGGGGCCAGGAAATCGTTTCCTGGCCCCGTTTTTTCTCTTCTTCCTTCTACTCTCCGTACGGAATCCAGATGTTCTTGACCTGAGTTGCCTCTCTCAGGAATTCCCGCCCTTCCCCCTGTCGGGCGTCCATCCAATCTCTGGCATGCCACTCGACCCACGTCCGCTTCATGTTCCCCGCAGACGCCCGCTCGACCTCGGCGCCGGCCGCCTGACTACCGAAGTACCACATTGCATCCACGTCGTCGTGCTCCGCCAGCACCTGCGCGAGCGGGTCCTTGATCCCGGTGACGATGTTGATCACGCCGGCGGGCACGTCCGAGGCATCGAGCACGGTGTACAGCTCGGTGGCGGCGAGCGGATGAGCCTCGGACGGGATCGCGACCACGGTGTTGCCGACCGCGACGGCGGGCGCGACCAGCGACACGAACCCCAATAGCGGGTCCTCCTCGGGGCAGGCGATGCCGATGACGCCAACCGGTTCGTTCATGGCGAGTGTGACGCCCCGGATCGGGGTCTGATGCACGGCCCCGTCGTACTTGTCTGCCCACGCGGCATAGGAAAAGAGACGCGCGATGCTTGCGTCCACTTCACCGCGCCCGTCGCCGACGGCGCCACCCGTGAGGTCCGAAATCCGCTCCGCGAATTCGTCGGCGCGCTGCGCCAGGTTCTCGGCGAGGTAGTACAGGACCTGTCCGCGATTGTGGCCGCTCGTCCTTGCCCATCCGTCCGCGGCGTGCGCTGCTTCCACCGCGTTCCGGATGTCCTTGCGGTTCCCCTCTGCGACCTCGGCCAGGAGTGCGCCTGACGGCGACAGGATCTTCCGGCTGTAGCCCTGGTCGGGCCGCACCTGCGCGCCACCGATGAAGAGCTTGTAGGTCCGGTCGATGGGAGGGACTCGGGGCTCGGGACTGGGGACTCGCGATCGGACCGGCGCGACCTTACGCTTCGGGCGTCCCACCAGAGCGCCCGAGCCCCGAGTCCCGAGTCCCGAGTCCCGATCTGGCTTCAAGTACTCCCACATCCCCTCTTTCCCACCCTCGCGTCCGAATCCCGATTCCCGGTACCCGCCAAACCCCGAGGCCGCGTCGAACAGGTTGGTGCAGTTGATCCACACGACGCCGGCTTTGATCTTCGGCGCCACATCGAGTGCCAGGTTGATGTTCTCGGTCCACACGCTCGCCGCAAGTCCGTACGGCGTGTTGTTCGCCAACTCAACGGCCTCGCCGGGGGTGCGGAACGTCATCGAGACCAGCACCGGCCCGAAGATCTCCACCTGGGCGATCGTGGCGGCGGGCGACACGTTCGTGAACAGCGTGGGCGGGTAGAAGTAGCCTTCCGTCGGGCAGGCCCACGACGGCTGCCACATGGTCGCGCCCTCTTCTACGCCCGTGTTCACTAGTGAGCGGATGCGCTCGAGCTGCACCGGCGCGACGATCGCGCCCATGTCGATCGCCTTGTCGAGTGGGGGGCCGACCCGCAGCTTCTCCATGCGCGCTCTGAGCTTCGTCACCAGCCGCTCCGCGATCCCCTCGTGCACCAGCAGCCGCGATCCCGCGCAGCACACCTGTCCCTGGTTGAACCAGATCGCGTCCACCACGCCCTCGACCACGCTGTCGAGATCGGCGTCATCGAATACGACGAACGGGCTCTTGCCGCCGAGCTCGAGCGAGAGCTTCTTCCCCGATCCCGCCGTTGCCTTGCGGATGATGCGGCCCACTTCGGTCGAGCCCGTAAACGCGATCTTGTCGATGTCGGGGTGGTTCACGATCAGCTCGCCCGTCCGGCCGTCCCCCGTCACCACGTTGAGCACGCCCGCCGGAAGCCCGGCCTCTTGCCCGATCTCGGCGAGACACAGCGCCGTGAGCGGCGTGAACTCGGCCGGCTTCAGGACGACGGTGTTTCCGGCGGCGAGCGCCGGCGCGATTTTCCACGCTACCATCAGCAGCGGGAAGTTCCAGGGGACGATCTGCCCGACCACGCCCACGGGCCCGTAGCCCGCGAACTCGGACTCCGCGAGCTGCGCCCAGCCGGCATGGTGCGTCAGGTGGCGGGCGACGAGCGGGATGTCCAAGTCCCGGGTCTCGCGAATCGACTTGCCGTTGTCGAGGCTCTCGAGCACCGCCAGCAGTCGGGAATGTTTTTGAACGGCTCGTGCCAGGGCGTACAAGTGGCGCGCCCGGGCGTGGCCGGGCAACGTGGACCAGGTGGGATACGCCTTGCGCGCCGCCGCAACGGCGGCGTCCACGTCCCCCTGCCCGGCCTGGGTGACGCGCGCCAGCCGGGCCGTCGTGGCGGGGTTGATGACGTCGAACGCCGCGTCGCTCTTGCCGTTGGTCCAGCGCCCGCCGATGAATAGTCCGAATGCGCCATCGTGCCGGGCGATCCACTCGAGCGCCGGCTTATCGCTCTCGGGCGCAGGCCCGTACGCCATCGTCTCGAAGATCTCGCTGACGGTCGTCATACCATCGGGTGCCTATGGGCCGCCGAGTAGCGCCCGGTGACGAAGTGCTCGAGCTGACGCTCGATGTCGGTGAGCAGCGCCGAGGCGCCCAGCCGGAACAGATTGGCGCGCAGCCAGCGGTCGCCGAGCTCTTCTTTCATCAGGATGAGCCAGTCGAGCGCCTGCTTGGCTTTGCGGATCCCGCCCGCCGGCTTGAACCCGACGGCGTAGCCGGTGCGCTCGTGGTAGTCGCGGATCTGGCGCGTCATGACCACTCCGACAGGGAGCGTCGCGTTCACCGCTTCCTTGCCGGTGGATGTCTTGATGAAGTCGGCGCCGGCCATCATGGCGACCTGGCTGGCGCGCGCCACATTCACGAGGGTCGCGAGGTCGCCGGTCCCCAGGATCACCTTCATGTGGGCGTCGCCACAAGCCTGCCGGAAGGCGCGCACCTCGTCGTACAGGGCCTCCCACGCTCCGGCCAGCGCGTGCGCGCGCGTGATCACCACGTCGATCTCCTGCGCCCCCGCGGCGACCGATGCCTTGATCTCCTCGATGCGCTGTGGCAGGGGGTTCAGCCCCGCCGGGAATCCTGTCGAGACCGCCGCCACCGGGATCTCGGAGCCTTGTAAAGCCTCCACGGCGACCGGGACGAAGGCGTGATAGACGCACACCGCGCCCGCCGTGATCCCCAGGTCGGTGGCGCCGAGCGCGTCGAGCAGATCGGGCCGCACGGGACTCTTCGCCTTGGCGCACAGCCGCACCACGTTGGTCGGCGTGTCGTCGCCCTGGAGCGTGGTCAAGTCCATGCAGGTGATGGCGCGCAGCAACCAGGCGGCTTGCCATTCCTTCTTGACGGTGCGTCGGGTCGGGATGGTGGCGGCGCGGCGCTCCACGGCGCTGCGGTTGATGTGCAGGGCGCGGACGAGATCCAGGTCGAGGGGAATGCCCGGATTGCGCCCGGGCTCGGTGAACACCCGTAGCGCTCGCTCGGGCGAGACCGGCGGCGCGACGTATCTAAGCTTGGTCTCCATGGCCGCCTCTAATCTACGACGGCTCTCTCTCCTTCGTCGTGTCCCGCTCGGCCTTGCGATCCTTGCGGGGCCGCTCTTCAGGTGCCGGTCGGCGCTCCGGCTGCTGCGCCTTGGGCTCCGCGCGCGCTGGCGGCGTGGGCGCTACCCGTTCGGGCGTCGGTCGCTCCGCCCGGGGTGCCTTGTTTTCTTTGGGCGCGGCTGCGGGCGCGGGCGCCGGCATGGGCCGCTCGGCGCGCGCCGCTGGTCGTGCCGGCCGCTCCGTGGGCTGGGGCTGCTCCGTGGGTCGCTGCCGCTCCGTCGGCTGCGGGTGCTCCCTCGGCTGCGGTCGCTCCTCGCGGGCCGGGCGGGCGGGACGCTCGACCGGGGCGGGCGCCGGCCGTGCCGCGTCACGTGCTGGTCGGGCCTGACGCGCGGGCTGCGGCTCGGCGACGCTTGGTGGGACCGACCGCGGTGGGGGGAGACCCTCGCGGGCGGGCCGCAGCGCGGGGGCGGGGGTGGGGGTGGGGGGACCCTCCGACCTGACCGCGCGAGCGGGGGCTGCGGGTCGCACCAGGAGCCGCTGGCTGGTGCCGGGCGTGCGTGCCCGCAGCGTGGCGATCGTCGCATCATCGAGCGGACGGCCGGGTCGGGCGCGCAGCGCCTGCTCGCGCGCCGAGAACGGGACCGGCGGCGGCGGGGGCTGTCGCTGGACGACCACCTGTCGCGTGATGACGTACATGGGGGGCCGGCGCGCCTCGACGATCGCGGGCTGCCCCAACACGCTGCGTCGACCCGGTGCCACGCGGGCCGTGGCGCCGACTACGCCAGCCTGGTCGAGCCGGTCGCGCGGCACCACGATCACGCCCCGGTTCACCGGGCGCGACTCCACGAACGTCTCGTGCGACACGACCGTCACCCCATCCCGCTCGCGACGATTCCGATAGTTGATGTTCGTGACGTTGACGTTGGTCACGTTGATGTTGGTGACGTTGACGTTCGTCACGTTCACGTTGCGGATGTACGTGTTGCTGACGCGATAGGCGGGCACGTACGGCTCTTCCGGCGCGAGCGGGAACCACGCCACACCGCTGCCGCCGGCGATCGCCAGGCTCCAGTTCCTGCCGCCGACGAACACCACCAGCGCCGGCGCGTACACCGGTCGCGCCACGACGCGGCCCGGCACCCAGGCCCACCCGCCGCCCACATACACCCAGCGACCGTAGTGGAACGGCGCGAAGCCCCAGGACGCGTCGTCGATCCACGTCCATCCCCATGGCTCCACCCAGGCCCAGTGCCCGTAGCGGTACGGCGCCCAGCCGGTGGCCACGCCACGGGGCGCCCACACCGCGCCGTAGTCCGGCGTCTCGCGCCAGTCGCCGTTGTCGTCCAGGTCCTCGTACCCGATCACGCCGTGCGACACGTAGCGGGCCGAGCGTGAGTCATCCCAGCGGCGGTCTCGCGAGGCGCACCAGTCCTCCCAGTCGTCCGACCGCATCGCGTCGTGGACGTCGTAGGTCGGCGAGTCGCCCCCCACGACGATGGCCGTCTGCTCGCGGCGCACCGGGAAAGCCGACCCTGCGGCGGTCACTTCGGCCTCGCCGCTCCGCACCGTGACCGAGGTCGTGTCGCCGGTCGTATCGACGTCCAGGCGGTAGACGCCCGAGCGGAGCAACGACACGGCGCCATTCGGCGTGTCGATTTCGAGGCTTTCGTCTTCGCCCAGGTCGCGCACGCGCACGTTGAGCGAGCCTTGAGACAGCCGCACCTGCGCGGTGCGGTCATCGAGGGCGAGGAATCCGAACCCGCTCTGCGGCGCCAGGCGGAAGGCGGTGGAGCCGGCCGTGATCTCGGCGCGCGCATCGTTGTCGGTCCAGAGGTGATCGCCGTTGTGCAGCGGATAGTTGACCGTGGCGGCGACCCAGTCGTCGACGTCGCCAGGTCGGAAGGAGACCGATCCGGCGACGAAGCTCAGGCGGCCGACTCGTCCGGGCGGATCCCGGTCGGGCCGGTCGGCATTGGGCCGGTCGGTCCCCTGAAAGGCGGGGAGGACGGCGAGCATCAGGAGCGGACCGAGGCAACGGGCGGTGCGCATCGTAATCTCCTCGTGCGGGCCCTAGTCGGCGGCGGCGAGACGCCCCAACGATACGATGTTGCGCCGCGTCGACCAAGTCACCCTGTGCGACGTGCTAGGGACGATTAAGTTTGCGATGCATCCTCGACGCGCCCGTAGCTCAGGTGGATAGAGCAGCAGCCTTCTAAGCTGTTGGTCGGAGGTTCGAGTCCTCCCGGGCGCATTCGAAGACTGCACGAGCTCGGGTCGTCGGCGGGATAGTAATAGTATAGTAAAGGAGAGGGTGAACCATGGTGCACGTGAACTACTGGGCCGTCCTCGTGGCAGCCGTCGCCGTGGTCGGGCTGGGCTGGCTCTGGTACAGTCCGCTGTTGTTCTTCAAGCCGTGGATGCGGCTGCGCGGCATGGACCCCGTCGCGGCGATGGCCGGAGCGAAGATGCCCGCCGGGAAGCTCCTCATCGAGTTGGTGCGCTGCCTCGTCCTCGCCTACGTGATCGCGCGCTTCACGGCATTACTCGGCGTCAGCAGCTGGATGGGCGCGGTGCACCTCGGCCTCTTCCTGTGGATCGGGTTCCCGGTGATCCTGCTCGCCGGATCGGTCCTGTGGGAGAACGTCCCGTGGAAAGTGGCCGCGATCCATGCCGGTGACTGGCTCGTGAAGCTGTTGGTGATACCGATCGTCGTGAGCGTGTGGCCGTAGCACACATTGGATCGCGCATCCCAAAGGCTCGGGAGACGCCACCATGCCCGCTGGATCACCGCCCCCGCCCCCGCCCCCGCCCACCCTGTACGAGTGGGCCGGTGGCATGCCCGCCATCGAGCGGTTGATGGACAGCTTTTATCGAAAGGTCCGCCAGGACGGCGTCCTCGCGCCGCTGTTCGCCCACATGAACGCCGAGCATCCGCGCCACGTGGCCCACTTCGTCGCCGAGGTCCTGGGCGGGCCCACGCTCTACACCAAGGAACGCGGCGGCCATCCGCACATGATCGCGCGTCATCTCGACCGTCACCTCACCCAGCCCCAGCGCGCCCAATGGGTGCGACTGCTGCTCGAGGCCGCGGACGAAACCGCCATCCCCGACGACCCGGAGTTCCGCTCGGCACTGGTCGCGTATCTCGAGTGGGGCTCCCGCCTCGCGGTCGTGAATTCGCAGCCCGGCGCCACAGTGGATCCCAACGCGCCGATGCCCCGGTGGGGTTGGGGCGTGCCGGGTGGGCCGTATCGCGGCTGAGCGCTCCGCCGCCTTGCGCCCGCGACCGGTGCGCCCGCAGCTTACGCCCGTGGAGCTGCGACCACTCACCCCATCCGACGATGAGCTGCTCAGCGCGCTCGAGCAGCAGGACGACGTGTGGGAGTTTGTCGGCACCCTGCCCCTGCCCGACGAGGAGCATCCTCACCACCTGTTCGCGATCGTCGAGGGGAAGGCGAGTGTGGGCGTCGCCGGGCTCGTCAGATCTCAGGCCCTCGAGGGAAAGGATTTCGAGCTGCTCTGTGCCTTGCGCTCCGAGGCGCAAGGGCGCGGCCTTGCGAAGCAGGCCTGCATGCTGGTCATGGCCTGGGGACTCGACACCCTCAAACTCGAGCGCGTCGTCGCCTGCATCGGCAACGGCAACGACGGAGCGCGCTCGATCGCGACCAAGCTCGGCATGACGGCGTGGGGCAGTGGGCCTCCCGGCACCACGGTCTACGTCAGGGAGCGTGGGACGCCCGAAGCGAAATAAACCAGCACGATTCTGCTGCGCCCTTGCAACACTTGCGAACGTCTGACGCCGGAACGACACTGCAGATACCTGGGTACACCCACGGACTGCACGATGACCGGCTCCGCGTTGTATTCAGTTTTGATGGTCGACGACAACGCCGCGATGCGCGAGGCGTTGGCGCGCTCGCTCGTGCGCCGCGGTTGCCGCGTCACGACGGCCCCGGACGGCGTCGCAGCATTGCAGGTGTTGAAGGAGCGATCCTTCGACGCCGTGATCACCGATCTCAACATGCCGGAGCGCGGCGGCTTGTGGCTGTGGCGTCAGGCGCTGGTGCTGCGCCCTGAGCTGCGCGGGCGGTTCGTCTTGATCGCGTCGGAGCCGTTGCCGGAGCCGCGCAGCCTGTCGCTTTTCATGGAGACCGAGCGCTTCGTGTTGAAGCCCCTCTCACTGGACACGTTGTGGCGTCAGGTCGAGGAGATTCTCGATGGTGTGCCGCGCGGTGACTCCGGCGGGCGCGCCGCCGAGCCGCCCGGGCGAGCCGCCCCGGGGGCGCCGTAGGTCTGCGGTCAGTTTAGCCGCGCGCTTCGAGTCGGTCCAGCGCAAACCGCAGTCGGAACATCGCCGCATCCAAATCCCGCAGGCTCTCTTCGTCGAGCGTGCCCGACTCGGCGACGTTGGTGAGCAGTTGCAGGGCGTTGCGGATGTGCTCGCCGGCGCTCTCGGGCGCGCGTCGCTCCGGTTGCGCACGGCGCTCTACCCCGGACCGGCGCTCCTGCACCACGATGGTGACCACGCGGCGGCGGTCGGTGGCGGCGCGGCGCTCGGTCGGCAGGCGGCGATCGGCGTGCGACAGCTCCATAGCTCGCAATGTGGCACGGGCTTTTGGCTTCAGCTAGTAATCCATTTGGGTGGGTGGCGTATCTTCAATCGCCAGACCCCCTTGACTCGGGTCGGGACGGGCGGTTAGCATTGGCGTCTGCGCGCGAACTTTTTGCGCACGGCTCTTTGAGAACTGATGGTCGAGCGTGTGGAGTGCGGACCCGTTTGAACGGCGCGCGGTCAGACGTGCGTCGCGAGGGTTTGACTCTGACGTGATATACGGACGACATACGAAACGCAGTCGTTCGGATGAGCTGTTTGGATTCTTCAATAATCATTGGAGAGTTTGATCCTGGCTCAGGACGAACGCTGGCGGCGTGCCTAACACATGCAAGTCGAACGGGACCGGGGGCAACTCCGGTTCAGTGGCA
>Ga0209806_1001368_pt1 | contig 16158 bp, 13 predicted proteins | sample GraSoiAngelo_152_FD_186166 | JGI IMG/M metagenome (GOLD analysis project Ga0209806, IMG submission 186166) | Grasslands soil microbial communities from the Angelo Coastal Reserve, California, USA - 14_1009_12_30cm (SPAdes) (version 2) | ecosystem: Environmental > Terrestrial > Soil > Grasslands ... | reverse complement strand
ACTTCGACTTTCGTTCCCCCGAAGGGAGTCTCAATGACTGGCTCAAAATGCAGACGCTCCTGCAAAATGTACTGCGATCTGCGCTCAACAGGGACGGCCGCAATGTCTTCTTTTTTCGGGGCAATTACCACGCCCAGCCCCGCAAACGAATACAAAGGTTTCAAGGCGTAGGCCTCGAGGTTTTCCGGTACGCGTTCCATCTGGTCCAGGAACCACGTCTTGGGGACCGAGGCATGCTTTAGGTAGGGAATCGAATACTTGGAAATCCGGAAATACCAGTTTGGATGCCCAGCCCATTCCACTTCCAGATCGTCGCGAAAATCAAAAGCTAGCTGGGCGCCTTTCCGCTCGAGCTCATCCACGATCGCCCGGTTATAAATTCGCCGGATGGGCATGCGTCGTCCCTCCGACTCCCAATACAACCGGTTCCCCTCTTTCTTGATTGCCCGGATATCGACCGTCTTGATCCCCAGCAACTTCTCGGTGAGCAGAAAATCTGGCAGAGTCTTCTGATGCAGCGGATCGATCTCCATCAATATGACATTTTCGGGATCCTGCGACCCGACGATTGCCCGTCGCAACAAGGCCAGATAGGAAGCAGAATCCAATCCGCTCAATAAGTACCGCAGTCCCTGGTCCAGCCCATATACATCCAGAAACGTCCGCGCCAGAACTGGCTGATAGGCGTAAAGGGAAGGGAAGGCCTGCAACTCGACCAGCTTGGGCCGCAAATCGCCGGCGGTGTCGCGCACCAAACCAAAATCCACTTGAATAAACATCGGATGCGCGGCTTCGTTCGGAACGCGAAACTCCGCCGGAATCGACTCCTCCGATCGCGCCCGATACGAAGGACTCTCGACCAGCTGCCGAATCAAGTCCTTCCCATCTGCAGCCATGCGAGCCAGCAATTCCGCAGGTAGGAAGCATGGCGTCTCCGAAACCCGAAAACCAATAGGCACCCCACACCGCTCCGCCAGGAGCGAAAGCAGTTCCGGATATTTCTCCGCACGGTATTTCGAATTGAAGGCCTGACGCCTGGAAGGAATCATCAGAGTAGCGCCAGCATCGCGCCGAACCAGTCTACTGTGTCAAACCCACAAAGGGCGCGAAGGCTTCGAGTTGGGCTCGTGGTGGAAATGCATTTCGACAGCGCGAGAGATCGTCGCCGCGCAGGGGTCCGTCGACTTCGTTCGGCTGACGCCTCACTGCACTCAGGATGACAGCATTTCGAAGGCTGGCTTTTTCCGTCTTTCTCCTTTGACGGCAGGCTGCATTGTCCGTGACACTTGCGCCCTTGCCGGACGACCAACGACTACGCCTCGATCAGAAACTCCCCGCCCTTCATAATCTGCTCGCCATCGACCCAGATATCGAACTTCCGCCCGACCACATCAATGTGCGTCGAGGAGTACCACTTCGCCCCGGTATGCTCCCCATAGGGATTCCCGAATGCGATGTGCACCCCGGGATACTTCTCGTCCTGCAAAATCTCGCCAATCACATCCTTTAGTTCAATATTCGTTCCAATCGCAAACTCCCCAACGCGATCGCTGTTCTCGTCAGTGTGCGTATACGCCCAGAAATCATCCCGTAGATCGCGGTTCGAACTCTCCGCCGAAACCAGACGATTCTTCTCTACCCGAATCGTCAGCGGATTCTCCTTCAGGTCGCCAAACTTGGCGCACAAATAATCCCCGACCACGCCGTCAATCACAAACTTCCCATTGACTTCGCCGGGCGTGGTGAAGACCTCCCCACCGGGCAGATTCCCCCATTTATCACGACTGATAATGCCTGACGTCTTCAGCCACTGATATGAAGGATTCAAATCGGCAACCAGATCAGTTCCGGCCGCGGTCCTGGCCCGAATCTGCGAAGCCTTGCGCACCATTTCCACAACCTTCTGGCTGATGCGATCCACCTTCGCGAAGTCCGCCCGCATGCCTTCGAGCATGATGCGGCGGTTAATGTTGACCATGTGGGCATGGCGGATCTTCCGCCGGTTCACGACTTCCGTCATCTGCATGCGTGACTGCAGTTCGTTGCGCTGCACCTTCACCGCAAAGATGCTGACGTCGGTCTTCTCGAGATCGTCGAGAATCTCCTGCGGCAGGCGCGTCAGAGGCCGCTCCGCTAGGTCCTCGAGCACGAATGCGTGATAGGGCGACCCCACTTGCTCGAGTTCCCGCACCAGAGCCGCGGCAATCTCGAGGCTGGCCTCATCGGTTATCACTGTGACGCGCTCGGAAGGTTCGACCCGCAGACACACCTGCACCGCATTGCGCGCGCCCGGAGTGAGTTCAGAATCGAAGGGGATTGTATTCAGAGGACGATGTGCGTGGCTGACTTTGTTCATTACCCTACTTTTTGTTCGGACACGGGAGCTGCCGTCTCGGCTACGCCCACTTCCGTCTCCTCAATGATGTAATCAACTACTTTTTTCAAATCTCCAGTTTCTTCGAACACGCGAATCTGCCGATCGGCGCCTGTGCCCATCTCCAGAATCTTGTGCACGTACTCAATCTCCTCGCGCGAACCCAGCTCGTCGACTACGTCGTCGACAAACTTCAGATACTCCAGAATCAAATCGCGCACCGGCACCTGGATCTGCTTGCCAAAATCGATCATCTTGCCGTTGATTCCGTAGCGTGCCGCGCGCCACTTGTTCTCCATGATGAGCGCCCGCCGGTACAACCGGAAGCCCTGGTTCGCCTCATACAGCTTGTACAGCTTCGCGACCGTCGCCTGGATGAGCGCTGCCAATGTGATCGTCTCATCCATCCGCATTGGAATGTCACAAATCCGGAATTCGATCGTATTAAAAAACGGATGCGGCCGGATATCCCACCAGATTTTTTTCGCGTTATCGATGCAACCGGTCTTGATCAGCAGCTTGATGAAGTTCTCGTACTCGCCCCAGCTCGGAAAATAGTCCGGAATATTCGTCCGCGGAAACTTGTCAAAGACCTTGCAGCGGTACGACTTCAACCCGGTATTCATCCCCAGCCAGAAGGGCGAATTCGTCGACAAAGCAAGGATATGCGGCACGAAATAGCGCGCGTGATTCATCATGTGGATGGCGGTTTCGCGATCCTCCACTCCGATATGCACGTGTAGGCCAAAAATCAAATTCGCTCGCGCCACCAACTGCATGTCTTCGACGATGTTCTTGTAGCGCTCGTCGGGATAAATCTCCTGTACCCGCCAATCGGCAAAGGGATGAGTCGCCGCCGACGCCAGCCGCAACCCGTTTTCCTTGGCCAGCGCGATCATGTCTCGACGCAGCTTTTTGACTTCATCCTTGGCATCCTTAATATTGCCGCACACCGACGTCCCCACCTCGACCACTGACTGGTGCATCTCTGACTTCACGCGCTCCTGCAGGCGCATCTTGCCCTTCTCGATCATTTCGGCGTGAATGTGCGAGCGCAAATCGCGGGTGACGGGATCTACCGTCTGGTACTCTTCCTCGATCCCGATCGTAAAGGTAGGCTTCATAACTTCCAGTTCGGATGAATCCGGCTCATCTGGACGAACGACACCACCCTAAAGGGCCCAAAGCCGCCCCTAGTATAAACAAGCTCTCCCAGGTCCCGGACCGGAAAAGCTTCCTGTCCTATGCACCGGCCGCTGGCGCCGGTTTCTGTGCCGTTTTCCGTACCGCCTTCTTCTTCACTCCCGGCGCTGGCTCGCCCTGCAAGAACGACGCCCAGTGCAATTCCCGCGCAGGATTCTCCTCGCTCAGTGCTTTCTTGACCGCCATCTCCGCCACCGCATTCACCACCCACTCAAAATTCTCTCGTCCTACCGAATTTACATCCGCATCCGGCGCCGGATTCATGAAATCGATGGCATACGGCACTCCAGCTTCCACGGCGAACTCGACGGTATTCAAGTCATATCCCAGTGCCCTGCACAAAATCAGCGAATCCTTTTCGATCCGCCCCTTCAGGGCCGAATGTGGCGGAGGGTTCCCTTTCACATATCGTTCATGATGCGGAAGCCGGGGGTCATAGCGCATGATGTGCACCTTCTCCTGCCCAATCACGTAGCAGCGGAAATATTCTTCAAATTCCACGCCGCGCTGCAGCGTCATGCATAGAGTCCCGGTTTCGTTGTAGGCCTTGAAGAACTCCTCGGGCGAATGCAGCTTGTAGACATGCTTCCACCCGCCTCCATCGAATGGTTTCAAGAACGCCGGCCACCCAACGTACGAGAAGATTTCGTCCCAATTCAGCGGGAATAGGAGATTTCGCATCGACTGCTCGGTTGTTCCCGGCGGATGCTGATTGTGGGGCAGCACCACCGTGGGTGGAATTGCAACACCCAGCTTCGTCGCCAGCGCGTAGTTGAAGAATTTGTCATCCGCCGTCCACCAGAAAGGATTGTTGATGACCACGGTCCCATGCAGCACGGCATTCTTCAGATAAGCCCGATAGAACGAGATATCCTGCGAGATGCGATCAATGATCACGTCATACTTCTTAGGCTCATCCATGCGCACGCCGCCGACCTGCACAAACTCGGCCGAAACATTGCCCCCGCCCATCGCATTGATCTTCTCGACCAGCGCGGGCGGAAACGTGTTCTCCATCCCAAACACAATCCCAATTTTTTTCATAACATCAACTCCAAATCAGCAATTCCAGAGCTATCAGCCATCAGCTGTCAGCCTTCGCCACCACCCGCAGCTGAGAGCCGCTGACGACTGAAGACTGACGACTAGAAGTATTTCCCCGCCATGCGCAACCAGAAAGGCCAATCGTGCCCCGTATGATCTCCCCAGATATCCAGCCAGTTCGGGACTGCCTTGCCATTCAGCATTTCTGACAGCTTCACATTCTGATCCAGACACATATCCCACTCGCCCGAAGCCAGCACAATCTTCATCTGCCGATACCGGCTCAAATACCAGTCATCGTGCATATTGGGCAAATAGTCCGTAGGACAGTTGAAATACGCGTCGTCGTCGTAATAGCCGTCCAGATACTGGTGAATATCGAACGCCCCGCTCATACTCACGCAATGGCTCACAATGTCCGGATGTTTGAACGCGAAATTCACAGCATGATACCCCCCAAAACTGCACCCCGTCACCGCCAGTTGCCCCGAGGGATTCCGCCACCGTAAGTAAGGGAGCAGTTCATGCAGGATGTACCGTTCGTACTGCAAATGCCGTAGCACGCGGATCCGCGGATGCGCCGACTTGTTGTACCAGCTCTCGGTATCGATCGAGTCCGGACAAAACACCTGCAGCTCTCCGCGGTCGATTTTGGGCGCCAGCACGCCAATCATGCCGCGGTCTTCATACTCGAAAAATCTTCCCATCGAAGTGGGGAAGACGAGTATGGGCGAGCCTGCGTGCCCGAACACCAACATCTCCATCTCCCTATGGAGTTCCTGGCTGTAGCCCTTGTGATATTCGCGATTCATGAGCCGAAGTATCTTACCTGAACTAACATTCTGCAGCCCGGACTCTGGCGCGTGCCCGCCTTTGCACTCGTCTGCCGCAAAATTCCTGCAGGCGTTTTGCTTTTTCGTGATACATCTTCAGAAACCGTTCGCTGCATCTGTAATGGCAATCCATAGGGGCGTGGCTTGAGAGGAGAAGCTTTCATGAAATGGAAGGCTCCCAGCCGTGCACTCCCCGCCGCAATTCTGGTCGTTTCTCTTGTCATCACCCCGCTCTTGTACGCTCAACAGCCTGATGCGACGCTCACGGGTACGGTCACCAGTCCCTCAGGGGGAAGGATCGCCAACTCTGTTGTTTCCGTCAAGAATTTGAACACGGGCGCCGCGTCCACGACGCAAACCGATTCCGACGGACGCTTCGTCGTCCCGAACCTCGCCTCAGGAGATTATGAGGTTTCCGCCTCAACTGACGGCTTGAACGCCGTATCAAGAGTGACGCTTGCCGCGCACGCGACTCAAACCGTGAACCTCACGCTGACCACGCAATCGCAGCCGCAGACGCCCGCCGGCAACTTGCCCAATGCCCCTTCCAGCAGCAAGACCGAACCATCGCTCTCGGATCTCGGCTTCACCCCGGAGCAGACACAAGCCAACGTGAAAGAGCAAGCGCTCCTCGACAAGCGCACCCGCATGCTCAAGATCCATCAAAAGCTTGGCCTGATTACGGCAGCCCCTCTCATCGCTACCATCGTCACGTCGCTCGGCGCCGGCGGCAAGCACACCAGCAACACCGATCGCACCGTGCACATGGTTCTCGGTGCAGTCTCTTCCGATCTGTATTTCACCAGCGCGTATTTTGCGATCCGGGCGCCTAGCATCAAGGGAACTTCGACCCGAGGCCCCATCCGCGTCCACAAGGCGCTCGCCTGGATTCACGGACCCGGGATGATCCTGACACCCATCCTCGGCGCGCTCGCCTACCAGCAAAAAAATAACGGCGAGAAGGTGCACGGCATTGCGGCCGCCCACGGCCCTGTCGCCATCGTAACGGCCGGTGCTTTCGGCGCCGCACTTCTCTCGGTCTCGCTCAAGTTCTAAGGACCCCCATGAACAAACCGAAATTGATTGCCCTGTTGCCATTCGTCCTTTGCACTCTCGCGCTGGCCGCCGATACCCAGTGGGTTCTCCAACAATGCACTCTCACCTATCACGTCTCGCACCCGCTCCATCAAACGGACGGCATCAGCCACGCTGCTCGTGGCAAGGGCATCTGCCATGCCGGACAATGCGACTTCCTCATCGCTGTGCCCGTGAAATCGTTTGATTCGGGCGACAGCAATCGCGATCTTCACATGGTGCAGGTCACCCGCGGAGCCGAGTTTCCGATGGTGACTGTCCGGACCCGCCTGCTTGAATCGGCCGGCAACGACGCCAGCATTCAAGCCGATCTCGAAATTCAATTCGCAGGCCAGACTGCGCATTATCAACACGTGCCCTTTCAGCTTACAAAGCAAGGCGCCGATGTCCGACTCTCGGGTACGATTCCCGCTACCCTGACCGACTTCAAAATCGAGCCGCCCACGCTCCTCACCCTGCCGGTCAAAAACGAAATTCCCGTTCGCATAGAAATGACGTGGCATCCCACGCAATAAAAAGTTCTGCACAGCACATGAGAACCAAGCGCGGAGTCTGACGCCTGGAGCCCTCTTCCATTCATTCTTTTTGCATTAAGCGCTTTCCTGCAAATCCGCTAAGATGCTTGCCAATGCACGTCCTGACAGAAGCTGAAGTCCATCGTCTCCTCGATCCGCGCGCTCTCATAGCGGCGATCGAAGACGGTTTCCGCACCCGTTATCCCAGCACTGTCATGCCGACGCGCACCCAAATGAAACTCGAAGGCGGCGTTTTTCTGATCATGCCCTGTTATGATCGCGCCGGCCGGGGCCTCGGGATGAAGTTGGTCAAATTCAACGAGAGCCCGCGCCTGGCTGAAGACCGCATCCAGGCCACCTATATCCTTCTCGACATCGAGTCGGGCTGTACGAAGCTGGTCATTCCCGCGAACTACCTTACCGACGTTCGCACGGCAGCGACCTCTGCGGTCGCAACTAAATTGCTTGCGCGCCCAGACGCACGCGTTCTCGGGGTGTTCGGAACCGGCCGCCAGGCCCGAGCCCATCTGCACGTTCTACGCTACGTCCGCAACTTCGAGCGTGCTCTCGTCACTGGCAAAGATCCCGTCCGCTCCAAGGACTTCGCTCAGCAGATGCAAACCGAACTCGGTATGAAAGTGGAAGCGGTCTACTCGCGTACCTGCGCCGCCGAATCCGATGTTCTCTGCACCTGCACCACCTCGAAGACGCCGCTCTTCGACGGCAACATGCTTCGCAAGGGAACGCACATCAATGCGGTTGGAGCGTTTCAGCCCTCCACGCGTGAACTGGACGACATCACGATCCGCCGCTCGCGCATCGTGGTCGACACTTACGACGGAGCGATGGCCGAAGCGGGAGACCTGCTGATCCCGCTCAACTCCGGTGTGATCCGCCGCGAGAACCTCCTTGCCGACCTGCATGAGTTGGTGAGCGGCCAAAAACCAGTCCGCACCAGCCCCACGGAAATCACGCTGTTCAAGAGCGTTGGCAATGCGCTTGAAGACCTTGTCGCCGCCGAACTCCTCGAACAGAGCGTCCTATCTCTCGACGGTAAACCGAGCCAACTTTCAGCTTCGCCCTCCTGAATGACGGTCCGTTGTTGTCCTTTTAATGGTTAGCACTGACTCACAACAGACTCTGCGATCTCGAGTGCAGATCTCGGCGTGCTCATGCGTTTTTAAGATTTTGCGCTCTCCCGCACGCACATCAGAAACACACCATTAGAGAGCGGGCGAGCTGCAACTGGGAACTGATACGATGGAATATCGCAATGCGATGAAACCACCCGCTCCCAGATCGACCGCTCGCCGCACTCCTCTCGTGCTTGCGGTGCTTACGCTGATTGCAATCGCGGCTTTTGCCGCTGTCTCGCGGCTGGTCACGCGGCTCAAGGCCAATGAAAAACAAATCGGTTGGCACTCATTCGAAGCAGGCCTTGCCGAAGTGCAATCCGGCCGTCCCGAGCGCGCGCTGGACGATTTCCGCGCCGCCCTCTCTTACGATCGCGATAATCCCCAATACCAGCTCAGCCTCGCTCGCGCCCTCCGCGATACCGGCCGTCTCAACGAAGCAGAAGCCTACCTTCTCCACCTCTGGGAGGCCTCGCCCCAGGACAGCACCATCAATCTCGCTCTCGCCCGGCTCGCCGTTCGTCGCCAGTCCGTCGAAGAGGCCCTTCGCTATTACCACAATGCGATCTACGGAGCATGGCCCACCGATGCCGACAAGAATCGTCGGCAAACCCGTTTTGAGCTGATCGAGTTCCTGTTGAAGCAAAATGCGAAACCGCAAGCGCAAGCCGAGTTGATGGCCCTCGCGCAGGTGCTGCCACCCGATTCTGCTCAACACCTCACGGTCGCGGACTTAATGCGTCAAACCCAGGACTACCAGGGCGCTCTGGATCAATATAAGATCGTGTTGAAACTCGATCACGCGAACCTGTCCGCGTTGGCCGGAGCCGGGGATTCCGCCTTCCAGCTCGGGCAGTATCGAACCGCCGAAAAATACCTGCAGCAAGCGCTGGCAATCCAGCCCGGAAATACCCAGGTCCGCGCCCAGTTCCAGACGGCAAGTTTGATTCTTCAATCTGACCCATTCTTGCGCCACATCTCGGACGCGGAACGCAACCGGCGCATTAGCGTGGCATTTGCGCACGCGGGGGAGCGTCTCAAGGGCTGCGCCCAATCGCGAAACATCGATCTACCCGCGAAGCCCGCTAACGAGAGCAGCGCGCAAAATTCTGGAGCAAACGATCTGCAGTCTCTCTGGGCTCGGTGGCAAGCCGCGCGCCCAAGGGTCCGCCGGCTCAATTCCCCAACCAATGCCGACCTGCCCGACACTCTGATGGACCTCGTGCAAGAGATCGAGCAGCAAACTGCGCAGCGATGTGGAGAACCCTCCGGGCTCGATCTCGCTCTCCTGCTCGGCGCGCGGGGTCGGGAGACGGCCGATCAGTGAGCGACGCTCCGATCAGTGCGTCTTCGGCGGGTATGCCTGTTTCCGAGAGTCCCAGCCGTTCCAGCGCCCTCGCCCGCCGCTTCGCACGTCTGACCCTGGGCACCGACTTCGAAGAGGAGCGCTTCTTTCTGATTCTCTCCATCTTCATCGGCGTATTCTCGGGGCTCGCGGTGGTTTGCTTCCGGGTCGCCATCGACTGGAGCCGGATCGCGCTTCTGGGCCCGCTTCCGCATCCGAGTGCGTTGCGAATCATCGGAGCGCCGACCGCAGCCGGTCTGCTGGTCGCAATTCTGGTCATTCACTTCTTTCCGGCAGTCCGCGGCAGCGGCGTCAACCAGACCAAGGCCGCGCTCTACATCTTTAACGGCTATATTCCGTTCAAGAACGCAATTGGGAAATTCATCTGCTCCGCGCTCGCGATCGGCTCCGGACAATCCCTCGGCCCCGAAGATCCCTCTCTGCAGATTGGCGCCTCGCTAGCCTCCGCCCTCGGACGTCGTCTCGAACTCTCGCGTGAGAAACTCCGGCTGCTCGCTCCCGTCGGCGCCGCCGCCGGACTCGCTGCCGCCTTTAACGCCCCGATCGCGGCCGTGCTATTCGTCATTGAGGAGGTCATCGGACGCTGGAGCGCCGGCATCCTCGGCTCGGTCGTCCTCTCGGCGATTTCGAGTGTGGTCGTGATGCGCTGGTTCCTCGGCGCCGACGCGCTCTTCCGCATTCCCGTCACCGCGTTCGTTCATCCAGGAGAGTTGATCGCCTATGCTGGACTCGGCATCGCGGGTGCCTTTGCTGCTGCGATCTTCTCGCGCTCGATCGGATTTTTTCGCCCGCGCCTTCGCGGTCTTCCGCGCTGGACGCAGTACTTTCAGCCCGCGCTCGCGGGCCTGCTGATCGGACTCATCGGCTGGTTAGGATTTCCGCAAGTGATGGGTGCTGGCTACGAATTTATGGACCAGGCCATGCACGACCAGTTCACATGGAGAATGCTCGCCGCTCTCGCCGGCCTGAAAATCCTTGCGACCACGCTCTCGTTCGTGAGCGGTACGCCCGGCGGAATGTTCGCCCCTACTTTGTTTATCGGCGCCATGCTGGGGGGCGCGGTTGGAGGGATCGAGCGCCACTTCTTTCCGCTGCTGACCGTCTCCACGGGAACTTACGCTCTGGTCGGCATGGGTGTTCTGTTCGCTGCATTCCTGCGCGCGCCGATGACCTCCGTCTTCATGGTGCTCGAAGTCAGCGGCAACTACTCCATCATCGTTCCAGTCATCGTCGCTAACACCGTCGCTTACGTGATCTCGCGCAGCCTCCAGCCCATCCCGATCTTCGACACCCTCACCCGGCAGGACGGCCTCGTACTGCCTTCGCTCGAAGAACAGCGCGACGAAAACATTTTGCGCGTCGAAGACGCCATGCAGCCGGTGCCCACGACGATCCTCGACGGCAATGCGCCCGTCGAGGTGGCCGAACTCCGCGCGCGCGATCTACCTGACAAGATGTTCCTCGTCCGCATGGCTCCGAGCGGATGGAGTTGCCTGACCCGCGATCTCCTGGAGCGCCTCACCAAGGAAGGGAAGAGCGCACTCACTTTAGCCTCTGTCCTTCCCACGCAGCGTCTTCCATTCCTTTATCCCGACCTGCCTCTCGATTCTGCCCTGCGCCATGTAAGCCATGCGGAACTGATCCCGGTGGTCAACCGCGCCGACTTGCGTATGCTCGAAGGCGTCGTTACCCGCGACGACGTCCTAAGCCGCTACCAGGCTGACGCGGTCGCTGATTAGAGCGATTCCGTACAAACCGGCCGCTCACGCTCTTTGTCTGTGCGGCGGTGCCGCGTCCTGCTTTGCCGAGACCGCCGGCTATTCCGCTCCACCTGCGCTCCCACGTCGCGGCCGCAAGGCTCTCTATGACTTTTTTGGAGGATCGAAGGGCCGCGATCTCCCCATGCACATGACCTGGCACAACCTCATTTTCGATCCGGCCCGGCAGATCGGAGTCGGCGAATACACCTTTCGCTACAAGATTCAAACGCATGGCCTTGTGATGGTAAGAATCGAGCACGGTCTGATTACTAAATGGCGCGAGTACGAAGTCGAATCCAATCTGCCCTGGGACCAATTCACCGGCGAAAACAAATTTTGATCATTCTTGCCCTGCTTCGCGACTCGACGCCAGGATTTCTCGCAAGGACGCCTCCAAGGGGAGAGCCCCATCAACGCTGGGCAAGTGTTAAAGATTTGCTAATGGGCTCGATCTTGGTGTTGGCCAATCAACGAAATGGCGGGAAGTTTTCTGACCCCTTCAGCAAGCCGTCCCTTTCCTTTCAACATCTTAGCTCCGCTCAATGCACCATTCCGCCGCTAAACTGCCATTTTCCCCCGTTCATTGGCTAATTGATGCGAATCCTCCACCCCCTCAATAGGATAACTGTTGAAGCAGTGTAGGCTGGAGCGGGGCTTTGGTCGGAACTCCAGGTTCAACCCAGGGATCCTAAACGCACGCGAAGCACGACTTTGCTTGTGATCCCGGCAAAGCCCAGAGACCGAGCAAAGCCCGCAAACCGTAGGAACCAAAGCTAGAGCCTAGAGCCCAAAGCCTAGAGCCTGAATTTCGAAAGCGAGAGCATGATGCACAAACCTGTGAAGTATGTTGAAAAGGCAGTCACCGTCGCAGCGACGGGAGTCTGGGCCGTCTTCGAACGCCTGAACCGCATCAAGCCAAACCCATCGCCGACGCCCAAGTGGTCGGACAAGCCTCTGCTCAAGTCCTACGAAAAATCCAAGCCGCCTCTCGGTTGGCCGCGCACCACCGACTCGCTCTGCCCCAAGTGCGTGCCTGAAATTCGCCAGCAGATTCTTGACGGCGAACTGCCCCATGAAATTCTGCTCAACGAGAAGGTCGGCGAGATCAAGGCCACCATCATCGAGCGCGACGGCAAGATCCTCATGGTGAAGGATTGCCCCAAACACGGTCACTTCGAAGACGTTATGTCGATTGACCCTGAATTCTCACAGCACCTCGAGGAAGTTTTCCCGGGACGCGACATCACGGCCCATAACGACGAGAAGCTGCACAACCATGGGTCCTCTACCGTGAAGTACGGCCGCGGCTCGGTGCTGACCGTCGACCTCACCAACCGCTGCAACATGATGTGCGATCCCTGTTTCATGGACGCCAACCAGGTCGGCTTCGTCCACGAACTCACCTGGGAAGATATCAAGACGGTTCTCGACAACGCCGTCACCATCAAGCCGCGCCGCCAGATGTCAGTGCAGTTCTCCGGCGGCGAGCCCACACTGTCGCCATACTTCCTCGACGCGATTCGCTACGCCCGCAAGGTTGGATACAACTCAGTGCAGGCGGCCACGAACGGTATTGAGTTCGCCAAGAGTCTCGAGTTCGCCCAGCAAGCGGTGGAAGCCGGCTTGCGCTACGCCTATCTGCAGTTCGACGGTATCGGCAACGCTGCCAACTCGCATCGGGCGGTCGGCAACCTGTTCGACGTGAAACTCAAGGCTATCGACAATCTACACGCCGCCGGCTGCGAGATCGTTCCGGTCGTCACCATCGTGAACGGCATCAACAACGAGCAAGTGGGTAACATCATCAAGTTCGCGCTCGACAACCCCAAGAAAATCGGTTTCCTCTCGTTTCAGCCTGTCAGCTTCACTGGGCGCGACGAAGCCGTCACCGATGAGCGTCGTCAGGCTCAGCGCTACACCTTGAGCCATCTGGCGCACGACGTAAAAAATCAGACGGGCCTTGGCGAGCCCACACGCGATTGGTTCCCCATCAGCTTCATGGGCACATTCAGCGACTGGGCCGACGTGATGCATGCCAACGATGCCAATAACGATTGGGGCCAGCTCTCCTGCGGCTGTCACCCGAATTGCGGTACCGGCATGGCGGTCATGATCGACAAAGAAACAAAAGAAGCCGTCCCGGTCACCGCGTTCCTGAAAGGCGATCAGCTGGCGAAAGACATCGCCAAGGTTAACGACGCGGCCCGCAGCAAGTTCTGGAGCGGCATCGGCATGGCCCTTTGCCTGATGAAGAATTACGACCCGTTCCACTCGCCCACCCACTTCAAGCTGATGGACCTGCTGCAGAAGTTCGACAAGAACTACAACGTCACGGGGCGCAACTACGGCAAAGTCGGCCCCGACCGCACCATGGACGACGTAATGAAGCGGCGCAAGGACCGCTGGAACTTCCTGTTCATCGCCGGCATGTGGTTCCAGGACCTGTTCAACTACGACTTCCGGCGCACCGAGCAGTGCATCATTCCCTACGCCACGCAGGAAGGGGAGATCTCCTTCTGCGCCTACAACACCGGTGTGGGCTGGCGCAACATCATCGAGAAGATGCACATGACCGCGACCCTCACCAAGTGGTACGAGGAGCACGGCCGTCACGAAATCTTCGCGGGCGGCAAGAAGGTCAATCTCGAGAACACCAGTCATTCTCTTGTGCTGAACGACGAAATCGTCACCAAGGAAGTGCAGCACGATCTCGACAAGCTCGGCATCGCGAAGACCGCGCGGGAAGAGAAAGTGCGCGCCCGCGACCAGAAACAGAAGAACGACCCCGCCTACAACGCCCGCATGGCTGCGCTGTACCGCGAAGTCGTCCTGAAAGAGAAGACGGCCACCTCCGAAGGCGGCTTCATCCCGTTGAATGCGCTGAAGAATAACGGAGGCATTGCGCCAGCGCCAACGCCGGAAGTGAGCGAGCCGGTGCTGGGAGACTGAGGGCGGAGAGCGGGGTGTCAGGCCTCAGATCTCAGCTGTCAGGTGAGACGAAGCGTCCCGCGAAGTTAGGGTGGGCTCGCCTCGAAGCTTCTCGCTCAACGCTCAAAATTGTTAGTCAGGGAAGGGCCGCTGAGAGGCGGCCCATTTTTTCGCATCCTTCACTTGTTCAGATCTGTTATTGACACCCTGAGCGAAGTGAGGTGCCAGCCGCAGGAAGGCGAAGGACCCCATCTCGGCAGCGATGGTTCCGCCCGCGTAAGGTCTTTTCATCTGACCGCTGATCTTACTTCACCACCAGCCGCGAAAAATAAGCCTCCGTTGTGTTGTGTGCCCAAAGCCCAATCTGGCCATGTGACTCGCCCAGCTTCAAGTCATTCACTACGAGCGCCGGCTGTTCCGCCCCGTTCACGTACAACTGCGCCTTCGTGCCGGAAACCACAATCTTCATCTTCGTCCACACTCCCGGCTCCAGATCGACATACGATTCGTACATTCCGGGGCTCTCCTTACGCAGCCTTTCCCAGGGAAAATCCGGGGCCGAGACGTATTGCGTTGAGTGGTTACGCCGAAGTTGATTGTCGCAGCGCGCATTCGTGGGGCGCAAATAGAAATACTCTCCCCTCGTGCCTTTCGCTTGCACACGAAACGCTACTCCGATGAACCCACGCACATCGGCGGGCGCGCCCGCCCGCGGCGCTCCTGCTACCTCCACTTCGATCGTGCCATCACGAAAATCCGGTCCCATCAGGACGGCGAGCATGTCTTCATCGGCGTTCTCATGCCCCACTGTTGGAATCAGCTGGATCGAGCGACGACCCCGGTAGGTGACTACTCTGGCTTCGCTTCCAATCGCGACCAGGTCCTTGGCTGACTCAAGAGGGAAGTATGTCTTTTTCGCATCACGCGCGAAGGCTGCACATAACAGAACAAAAAACAGCAGGCTGGCTTCCAGTCGGCCGGACAAGCTGCACCTCCAAGAACTTGTTCTGACTTGCCAGGGGAAAGACTGAGAAACTGCAATTTGGTGAGCACCAGATGCTGCCCAAGTTCGCCCGCAGTGATGTTGGCACGCATTTAGGCCGGAAGAAGGATTCGTATCGGGACCCGGCATTCGGGGGTACTCAACACGGGCGCGAGAAACTTCATTTAGGGCGACCTCACTGATCCACGGGCGGCGAATATTCCTCGACCACCGACCAACTCGTGCGCGACAGGTCCGCAAACTCTTTAACATCGGCCGTTGCGGCCTGCCCTTCGGGCGTCGCCCAAGCCGCTTCCATTGATTTCCAGTCATCGAAGTAGAGTTCTACGATCGCGCCCCATCCAGGATGTTTTCTGGTGGGGTCGGGAGACACATGGTTCTGTATGTATTTCCGCAGTCCCGGAATCTTGAGCGCCATTGGCGCATGCACATCACGCAGAAATCTGTGAAACTCTGCCTCGCTCAGCTCGGGTTTCTTGTAAAGCACAACCATGAATTTCAGCATGAGTGATCTGCGTCCTCCGCGCTCAAAACGAGGAAGGAAAAGAAACGTCCGGAAAAGCTCTTAACCGCAAAGTTCGCGAAGGAAGCGCGGAGGTCGCAAAGAAAAGAAACCTTGGAGTCAAGATTTTTCATTTTCCTCTTCCTGAAGCGAGCAGTCTCCCTGGAACGCATGCCCAAAATTATATGCACGGATGATTGCGCTTGATGTTCAGAACTATGGTGGAGCATCGAGCTACGAACCACGGAGCGAACGTCAGTAAGCCCGAAGCCCGAAGCTGTAACCCTGTTCCCCGCTCGTTAATGTCTGTAGCAAGTTAAAATGTCCGCTTTTCGTAGCACACGAGATGTCCGGTTTTAGAGTTAACCAACCGCCGTCGGGGCGGTGGGAAAGTGGGAATCC
>Ga0209806_1001367_pt1 | contig 16177 bp, 15 predicted proteins | sample GraSoiAngelo_152_FD_186166 | JGI IMG/M metagenome (GOLD analysis project Ga0209806, IMG submission 186166) | Grasslands soil microbial communities from the Angelo Coastal Reserve, California, USA - 14_1009_12_30cm (SPAdes) (version 2) | ecosystem: Environmental > Terrestrial > Soil > Grasslands ... | reverse complement strand
ATACCGACGACCTTAATGAGCGCGAAGTTCTCGATGTCGCTTCGGAGGGGCATGGGTAAGCCTCCATGATGTCCATGCCGCTGCCCCTCCCCTAGCGGTGCGCTCATGGCTATTCAGTTCGCGCGCTGACTATAGTCCGCAAACTCAACGTTTGGCGAGCGGGATTTGTGATTCGTCCGCTTAGGGCATGAGGCCTTTGAAGATCTTTCCGATGCGCGAGGTCACGCCCTCCAGGGCTCGACCGCTGGCACGATCCTCTTCAGACGGCCAATTGCGCGCGCCCCAGAGGAGAAGGCCGCTCGCCGCGGAGTAGGGCGGGGTCGCGATCTGGTCGGTGAGGCCCCCAAGGCCGGTCGGCCCCGCGATGCGGGCGCTCATGCCGAGCTGGTCGCGGGCGGCGCGCTGCACGCCGTTCAGGAGCGAGCCACCTCCGGTCAAGACGAGGCCCGCCTGCAGCCGATTCGTCGCGCCTGCCGCCTCGATCTCGGCCCCGATGAACTTGAAGATCTCGCTCACGCGCGACTCCACGATCTCGGCGATATGCCGGCGGGTCACCCCGTGCGAGCTTTCCTCGCCGATCGAGGTGACCTGCAGGACTTCGTCGGGGTCCACGTTCATGGGAACGGCGGAGCCATAGCGGAACTTCACGCTCTCGGCCACGTCGGGGGTCACCCGGAGCACGATGCCGAGGTCCGCGGTGACACTCCGACCGCCCATCGGGATGGTCGCGCAGTGCGAGATCGAGCCGTCCTGAAAGATCGCGACGTCGGTCGTGTCGCCGCCGATGTCGGCGAGGCAGACGCCCAGCTCGCGGTCCTCGTCGTTCAGGGTGGCCTCCGCCGTCGCCATTGGCGCAAGGACAAGCTCGTCGATCTCGACCCCGGCGCGCTGGACGCATTTCGTCAGGTTCTGGACGCTGGTCGACGACGCGGTGACGATGTGCGTCTCCACCTCCAGACGCACCGCGGTCATCCCGATCGGGTCGCGAACGCCCTCCTGGCCGTCGACGACGTAACCGCGGGGGACCACGTGCAGGATCTCCCGCGTGTTCGGTATCGACACCGCCCGCGCCGCTTCGATGGCCCGCACCGTGTCGCCACGGTCGACGTCGTGCCGCGAGGAGCCGGAGACCGCGACCATGCCTCGAGAGTTCTGCGAGCTGATGTGGCTCCCCGAGATGCCGACGAAGGCCGACCTCACTTTGAGCCCAGAGATCCGCTCGGCGGCCTCGACGGCGCTCGCCACCGACTGGACGGTGCGGTCGATGTCGATCACCACACCCTTCCGGAGACCGTCCGACGCCGCCTGACCGATCCCAATGACGTCGACCCCACCGCGGGCGGCCATCTCTCCGATAAGGACGCAGACCTTCGTCGTGCCGATGTCGATGGCGACGAGCACCGTTTGCTCAGCCATGACTCACTCCGATCATTGCAGGGGAAGTATCCCCTTCAACCCCTCTCCGCTTGCCGCGATAGCGGCAACTTAACCGATTCGGCCACCGCATTTAGAGGAAGTGGCGGCGGATGACCGCCACGTTCTGGAAGATCCGCCAGCCGAAGGCGAAGAGCGCCACCAGATAGAGGTCGATCCCGAGGCGGTCGCCGAGGAAGGTGAGGCCCGCCGCGAGGAGCGCGTTCGTGTAAAAGCCCGACAGGAAGATGCGGGTATCGAAGTGTCCCTCGAGCTCGGCCCGCGCCGCGCCGAGCAACGAGTCCAGCGCAGCGAGGATTCCGACCGCTGTGTAGCGCGCCCACTCGATCGGGAGGTTGAAGCGAAGCGCCAGACCCAAAAGCACCCCGGCAACGAGACCGAGGAGCGGAAGCAGCACCTAGCTTGGACTGAAGACGATCTGATCCGGGCTGCGCACGTCGACGTAGTCTAGCTTTCGCTGCGGGTTGTCCCGCAGGAATCTGCGGACGAGCGCGATCTTGTCGTCGATGCGCTCCGCGCCGCCGAAGCGGATCTCCCACCCCGCGGCGACACGCAAAACCAAACCGGTCGCACCGGCCGCGAGTACGACTCGCGGCGAGGTCGCGTCCGGTCGCAGCTCCTGCGGCCCGAGCCGCGCGAGCTTCGTCGCGGCATCGACGAGCGCAGGATCGAGCCGATCGCCAGCCTGCCGCGACCGCTGCTCGTCGGTGATGCGCAGATCGGGCGCGCCGCGCGGATCGATCGACGAGAAGAGGACGCCGTCGGCGTCGACGAACCACTCCGCGCCGCTCGTGGCGGATGCCCACCGCGCGATCGCGACCCGCTCGGTCACGACCACCCGCGCTCGATCGGGGATCCGGATCTCGATAGAGGCGTCGCGCACCGCCGGCAGGTGCACCAGGAGATCGCGGGCGCGCGCGGAGCTCGCGGTGAAAGCCTGCGACCCAAGAAGTCCGCTCGTGACCACGACCGCGTCGACGGCGACGTGATGCGCGCCTTCGATGGCGACGTCGCGTATCCGCCAGTAGGGTCCCATCGCCGCGGCGACGATCGCGGCGCCGCACGCCACCGCGGTCACCCCTGCGACCACGCGATCGAAGTCGGCCGGGCGACGTGGCGGCCGGAGCCGCCGGGGTCGCGAGCGGGCTCGAGAGCTCAGCGCGCCCGCCGGCGTGCGTCTTCGAGGGCCCAGTCGATGAAACGCTCGAGTAGATCGCCGAACTTGATGCCCGCTGCGCGCGCGGCCTTGGGCAGGAGGCTGTTCGCGGTCATGCCCGGAATCGTGTTCACCTCGAGCGCGACCATGCGGTCCTTGGACCACATGAGATCGAGCCGCGACATGCCGCGGCAGTGGAGCGCGCGGTGCGCGCGCACCGCGAGGTCCTGCGCGCGCTTGGCGGCGTCCGGCGGAATATCGGCCGGGCATACCTCTTCGCTCTCGCCGGCGTCGTACTTCGCGCTGTAGTCGAAGAAAGCGCGTTTCGTCAGGATCTCGATGACCGGCAACGCGGTGAGGTCATCGTTCCCGATGACCGCGACGGTCAGCTCGCGGCCCCCTGTTATTTGCTCCTCTACCAACGCACGCGAGTCGTACTTCAGTGCGAGGCTGATGGCGGGTGGCAGGTCGGCGGCCTGAGCGACGATGGAAGCTCCGACGCTTGACCCACTCGCGACGGGTTTTACGAAAGCCGGTAGTCCGACGGAGCTCGCCAGCTCGAGGTCGGACTTTGTTGTGCCGGTGACCACGACGCCGCGGGGCACATCGAGGCCCGCTGCCGCGAGGACCTGTTTGGCGACCTCTTTGTCCATGGCGAGCGCCGACGCGAGCACACCGGAACCGGTGTACGGGACGCCGATGGTGTCCAGCAGCCCCTGGATGCGTCCGTCCTCGCCCCAGGTCCCGTGGAGCGCGATGAGCACGACGTCGATCGGCTCCACGTTCGCCATCACCCGCGTGGCCGGAACGAGCGCACGGGATGCGCTCTCGATCTGCTCCTCGAGGCCGCGCGGCAGCTGGTGCATGGGATCGAGCTGTCCGCCGCCTGTGATGAGGCGCTGTGCCTGCTCGCGCTGCTCCGCCGTGATTTCGGGATTGCGGGCCATGAAGGCGAGGGGGTCGAGCAGCACCACCTCGAAGCGGTTCGAGTCGAGACTTGCCGCGATCTGCGCGCCCGTCGCGAGCGAGATGTCGCGCTCGGCCGACGCGCCGCCGGTCAACACGCCGACTCGGATTTTCCCGGCCTTCACCATTCCCCCACCAGCTCGACCTCGGGAACGAGCTTCACGTTGAACCGCTTGGCGACCTCTCGTTGCACGAGGGTCATGAGCGCGTGGACATCGCTGGCCGTCGCGCCATTCGCGTTCACGATGAAGTTCGCGTGCTTGGGGCTCACCATCGCGCCGCCGATCGCGCGCCCCTTGAGGCCGGCGGCCTCGATGAGGCGGCCGGCGAAGTCGCCGGGCGGGTTGCGAAAGATCGACCCGGTGTTGGGCTGCGCCAGCGGCTGTTTCTTGATGCGTTCGTTGGCCATCTCCTTGATTCGCTTCACCGCGTTGGCGCGATCCCCGCCCCGCCCGCGGAAACGGGCGCGAACGCAGACGATCGGCGTGCCCTGGAGCGTGCTCGTCCGATACGCGTAACCGAGCTCCTCGACCTTCGCCGTCCACCTGTCGCCGTTCATATCGACGAGCTCGGCGTTGACGAGGACGTCGGCGGTCTCGCTGCCGAAGGCGCCGGCGTTGCCGTGGACGGCCCCGCCGACCGTGCCGGGAACGGTCGCCATCCATTCGAGGCCCTCGATCCCGGAGCGTGCCGCGACCGCAGCGACGTGCGCGAGCTCGGTGCCCGATGAGGCGGTCACGATGTCACCGTCGACGCTGGACTCCCGAAAGGCGTTCTGCAGCACCACTCCACGGATGCCGCGATCGGCGACGAGCAGGTTTGTGCCGCCGCCGAGGACGAACACCGGGAGCTCGTTTTCCCGCGCCACCTGTATCGCCTCCAGGAGATCCTTCTCGGTCGCGACGCGGAGGAAGAAGTCGGCGGGCCCGCCGATTCGCAGCGAGGTGTGTGGGGCAAGTGGCACGTCGCGCGCGCCGAACGTCGCGATGGTCAAACCGCGGCCCGCTCGCGCAGAAGCTCGAGGAGCCGGATGCCCGCGGGACGGATGTCTCCGGCCCCGAGCACGAGCACGAGATCGCCGGAGCGGGCGCGGTCCGCCAGCGCGCGGGCTGCGGCTTCGGCGTCGGCGACGTACGCGGCGCCGGCGCGCGAGGCGAGCGCCTTCGCACCGGCGCGAGTGTCGGCCGGCTCGCGCGCGGACGAAAAGGTCTCCGCGACGACGCGATCGTCCGCCGTGCGCAGTGCGGCGACGAAGTCGTCGAAGAATGCGCGAAGCCGGCTCGGGGTGTGTGGCTGAAAAAGCACGATCACGCGACCGCTCGTGCGCACGCGAACCGCCTCGATGGAAGCGCGGATCTCGGTTGGATGGTGCGCGTAGTCGTCGACGACGGTGATCCCACGAGCCACCCCGAGCTCCTCGAGGCGCCGCTCGGTCCCGGTGAACGTCGCGAACGACTTCGCCGCGGCCGTTGCGGGAACCCCGAGCGCGTCGGCCGCGACGAGCGCGCCGGCGGCGTTCCGGGCGTTGTGCGCGCCGGGCAGGCGAAGTGAGACCGGAACCGCCGGGCCGGAGGGCCGGGTAAGGTCGAACGACACGCCCTGCGGCCCTTGCACGAGCTCGACCACGCGATAGTTCACCTTCGGAGCCATTCCGTATGTCGCGATCTGGCGCCCGGCGAGGTCGTCACCGCGCCTCGCCAGCTCCGCTGCGGCCGGATCGTCCGCGCACGCTACGAGCCATCCGCCGCGCACGATCCCGGATGCAAATCGCGCGAAGGCCTGCTTCACATCGTCGTGAGTGGGAAAGACATCGATGTGGTCGTGCTCGATGTTCGTGACGAGCGCGAGCTCGGGCTCGAGCGCGAGAAAGGCGCGGTCGTATTCGTCTGCTTCGATGACGAGAACGTCTCCGCGGCCGGCGTACGCGTTCGTCCCGAGGTCGCGGAGCACGGCACCGCAGATGAGTGACGGGTCGAGCCCGCCCGCGCGAAGCGCCGTCCAGGTGAGCGCGGTGGTCGTGCTCTTTCCGTGCGTTCCCGCGACAGCCACGACGCGTTTGCCGCGGGCGAGCTCGCGCCACGCGTCCTCGCGTTTCCACACCGGTATGCCCGCGGCGCGCGCGGCGGCGACCTCGGGGTTCGTATCGCCATAGGCGCTCGAGCGCACCAGGACGTCCGCGCGGCCGACGTTCTTCGGGTCGAACGCCGTGGCCACGGTCGCGCCATCGGCGGCGAGGGCCCGTGCCAGCGGCCACGCTCCGCTGTCGGACCCGCTCACGCCGTCGCCTCGCGCGAGGAGCAGGCGCGCGATTGCGGACATGCCCATGCCACCGATCCCGACGATGTGAAAGCGCCTCACGGACACCTGCCAAGCTTGCGAAGCTCGCCGGCGATGGCCGTCGCTGCGTCAGGGTGGCCCGCGGCGCGCGCGGCCTTGGCCATGCGCGCGAGTCGTGCAGGGTCGTCGAGCAGGCCGGTGACCTGAGCGACGAGGCGATCGGCGTCGAGCTGGCTCTCGCGGATCACCATGGCCGCACCACGCTCGGCGATGTCCTGGGCGTTGGCCATCTGATGCGCCTCCGCCGCCGCCGCGAATGGAACGAGGATGAGCGGGACACCGAAGGCGAGAGGCTCGGCAATCGAGGAGGAGCTCGCGCGTCCGACGACGAGGTCCGCCGCCGCGAGCGCCGCGCCCATCTCCTCGTGAAGGTATCCGTAGACGTGATAGCGCTCACGGAGCTCGGGCGGCAACGTCTCGCGCTTCGCCGCGACCTGCGCGAGATGGGCGTTGCCGGTGTGGTGGATCACTGTCGCGCGGCGGAGAAGGCGGCTCACCGCCCCGAGGACCGCGTGGTTGATCGGAGCCGATCCCTGGCTGCCTCCGGTCACGAACAAGACCGGGCCGTCTGCGGGTATCCCGAGCTTCGCGCGACCCGACTCCTTCGTCCATTTCAGAAGCGAGCGGCGGATGGGGTTGCCGTCGACGAACGTGCGACCGCGCGGCAGTACCCGGAGGGAACCCTCGAACGTCGCGCCGATCCGCTGCGACCACCCGGCGAGCAACCGGTTGACCCGTCCGGGAATCGCGTTGCCCTCCCAGATGTAGACCGGAACGCGCGCCACCCGCGCGGCGAGCACCGCGGGGAGGGACGCAAGGCCACCCGTCGTGCAGCACACGTGCGGACGGAACTTCATGATTTGAACGAACGCGTCGACGCTCGCGATCGGCATCAGAGCGGCGCGCGTGACCAGCGAGAAGCGCGAGTCGGGATCGCGGAGGGACGGCATCACGGTCGCGTGGAACGGAATACCCGCGCCCGCCACGAGCTCAGCCTCGAGGCCGCGACGACCACCGATGAACAGGAAGCTGGTGTCGGGATCCGTTTCCCGTAGGGCTTCCGCGACCGCGAGGAGCGGGCTCACGTGTCCGCCCGTCCCGCCACCGACGAGAAGCACGCGGCACGCTCGTCCGCTGCGTGGTTCGGGCTCGACCAACGTTCAGGAGGATACCCACGGCGATGAGCCCCACACAGAGCGAGCTGCCGCCGTACGAGATGAAGGGGAGGGTGATACCGGTCATCGGCACGAGGCTCGCGACGACCGCCATGTTCACCCACGCCTGGAAGCAGAGCCACATCGTGACCCCGGTCGCGAGCAGCGCGCCGGTTGAGTCCTCGGCGCGGAGGGCGATGCGCACGCCGCGGAACGCGAGGGCGAGGAAGAGCAGGACGATGACCAGGGCCCCGGCTAAACCGAGCTCGTCGCCGAGCACCGCGAAGATGGAGTCCGTGTACGGATGGGGCAGGTACCCGAACTTTTCCTTCCCCGCCCCGAGACCTTCCCCGAACGGGCCGCCCAGCCCGAGGGCGTAGAGCATCTGGATCGTCTGGAACCCGAACTTCTGGGGATCCGACCACGGATCGAGGAACGTGAGCAGTCGTTGGTAGCGGTAGGGCTGGGCCACCGCCAGCGCGAGAACGCTGACCGCGGTCAAGCCCCCGAGCGCCGCGAACTCCCGCAGGCGCGCACCGGCGGCGAAGTACATGGCCAGCGCGACGACCACGACGACGGTCGCGGTGCCCAGATCGGGTTCGGCCACGACGAGGCCAACGACGAGAGCGGTCACGAGGATGAATGGCAGGGTGATCCGCCACGAGCCGATCTGGTCGCGCTTGCCGCCGAGCCAGGTCGCGAGATAGACGATGAGCGCGAGCTTCGCGAGCTCCGCCGGTTGCAAACCGAAGCTGCCCCCGAAGCGTAGCCAGCGCGTCGCGCCGCCCGCGCTCTGACCGACCCCGGGGATGAGCACGGCGGCGAGCAGCGCGACCGCGAGGATGAGCAGCGGAACCGCGACAAACCGCAGGAGGCGGTAGTCGATCCGCGACGCGAGGAGCATGGCGGCGACGCCGAGCGCGGCCCACGCCGATTGCTGCGCGAGGAAGGTCCCCGGATCGTCGTTCGCGTCGAGTGCGGTGATACCACTCGCGCTGTACACCATGGCGAGCCCGAAGCAGAGAAGAATCAGAACGACTGCGACGAGCGGGAGGTCGTAGCTCGTCGTCCGCGCGAGCCCGAGCTTCACGAAGCGAACGCTCGCACGATCGCCGCGAATTTCTCGCCGCGCTCGTCGGCCGACGAGAACATGTCGAACGAGGCGCACGCCGGCGAGAGCAGGACGACGTCGCCGGGCCGCGCCATCTGGCGAGCCGCGGTCACCGCGTCATCCAGCGTCTTCGCGCGGCGCACGTCGAACGTCCCCTTCGGGTCGGCCGCCGCGATGGCCGACGCGATCTCGTCGGCGGCGCGCCCGATCAGGATGGCCCCGCGCGCGCGGTGGACCAGGACGCGCGCGAGCTCGCTGAAATCCGCGCCCTTGGAGATGCCACCGAGGATGACGACCGCCGGGCGGTCGTATGCGGCGATCGCGGACATCGTCGCGGCCGGCATCGTCGCGGCGGAGTCGTTCACCCAGAGCACGCCGTCCTTCTCGGCGACCGTCTCGAGTCGCCGCGGCACGCCCTCGAACTCACGCAGGACGCGACCGATCGCGTCGGCCGGGATGTCGAAGGCGTCACCCACGATCGACGCGGCGAGCGCGTTGGCGATGTTGTGTCGCCCCGGCACCCGGAGGTCGCTGGCTTTGCAGAGGAGGGCGCGGCGATCGCCCGACACGAGGACGAGGTCGCCGTTCGCATCGAGATGCGCGCCCCGCTTCGGTCGGAATGACAGGGAGAAGCCGCGCACCTCGGAGGCGGCGCCGGTGTGCAGCGTGACCGTCGCCGGGTCGTCCAGGTTCAGAACGGCGATGTCGCGAGGACCCTGCCAGGCGACGATGTTTCGCTTGGCCGCGATATACGCGTCGCGCGTGCCGTGGTGGTCGAGATGATCCTCGAGGACGTTCGTGACGACCGCGACGTGCGGGCTCCGCCCGAGTGTCTCGAGCTGGAAGCTCGAGAGCTCGAGGACGACGATGTCGTCGGGGCCGAGACTGTCGACCTCCTGGATGACCGCCGTGCCGATGTTGCCCCCGACAAGGACGCGCCGCCGCCCGAGCGACAGGACGCGCTCGACGAGCGTCGTCGTGGTCGTTTTTCCCTTCGTGCCGGTGATGCCGACGATCGTCGCGGGCGACAGACGGAAGAAGAGCGCCATCTCCGTAAGGACGGGAACGCCGCGGGTGAGCGCGCGGAGGATCGTGGGAGACCGCGGGCGGATGCCCGGGATGACAAAAACGAAATCGGGGTCGGCAAGCGCCTTGTCGTCGCTCGACGGGCCCAGGATCAGATCGACCCGCGTGTCGCCGAGCCGGGCGATCCCGTCGACGAGCTCCTCGGCCGGCTTCGGGTCTGTGACGGTCACGATCGCGCCCTTGCCGACAAGAAATCGCGCGAGGCCCGCGGTGGTTCGGCCTTTGCCGAGTCCGATGATCGTCACGCGCCGGCCGCGGAACTCCTCGGCCGTGACCTCGGGATCGAAGGTGACCGTCATCCCTGTCGCCCGATGAAGCCGAGCTGCGTGCCGTACCGTCCGTCGGCGTCGCGCCCCCGGTACGACCACAGGTCGTGCCCGCCGCTCAGCGTGCAGATCCGCGACACCTCGATCGATTCGACGCCCAGGTCGCGCAGCTGGGCGACGTTGGCCGACCAGAGGTCGAACGCGGTCGCGCCAGTAGAAACTTCGCGCAAGTAGGCGCTCTGACCGCTCGCGCGAACCAGATCGGCACGCGCTCCGTCGATCGTGTAGCAGCACGGGCCGATCGAGGGACCGATGGACGCGACGATCGAGGACGCACGGGACCCCGCGCCGACAAGCGCGCGGACGAGAGCCTGCGCGACGCGGAGGCGCGTTCCCTGCCAGCCCGCGTGTGCCGCGCCGATGCGCCCGGACACCGGGTCGACGACAAGGATCGGTACGCAGTCGGCCGCCGCGATGCCGAGAAGCACGCCGGCGCGATCGGTCCAGAGCGCGTCGCCCTCGGGCCACGGCTCGATGGCGCTATCGAGGCGCACCACGCCGTTCCCGTGCACCTGTCTAACGCGGGCGACCGCTTCGAACCCAAGTCCATGCGCGAACTTCTCGCGATTGCGCGCTTGCTCATCGACGGGGAATACCGATCCGGCCATGCTCCCCTGCGCCCGCGTCGTGAACCCCGCGAGAACGCGGTGCCGCTCGAGGAGAGGCGACCGGAGGAGACCATCGCGCTCGACCCACGTCGAGGTGATCACGCTCATCGCATCGGCGTGGCGAACGCGAGGATCGCAGCGACGATCCCGGCGAGCGCCCCGATGAGCCAGAAACGGATCGTGACCTTCACCTCGGGCCACTCGAACTGATTGTGGAGCGGCGCCATCCGGAAGATGCGCTTGCCACGGAGCTTGTAGCTGCCGACCTGGAGGATCACCGAGCCCGTCTCGGCGACGAAGATGACCCCAGCCACAGGCAGAAGGAGAACGAAACCGGTCGTCAGAGCGCAGCACGCGAGCGTGGCTCCGATCGCGAGCGCTCCGGTGTCGCCCATGATGACCTCGGCAGGGTGCACGTTGAACCAGAGAAACGCGAGGAGCGCCCCCACCATCGCCGCGCAGAACACCACGAGCCAGTCGTAATGGACGGCCGCCGCGATGAAGGCGAACGCGAGGAACGCAAACACGCTCGTGCCGCCGGCGAGGCCGTCCATGCCGTCGGTGAGGTTCACGCCGTTCGATGTCCCGACGATCGCGACGACGGCGATGATCCCGAACACGACCGCACCGACGACCCACTCGCCCACGAGCGGAACGAAGATGCCGTTGACCGCGAAGTGCTTCTGTATGTAGATCGCGGCGGCGACCGCCACGATCGTCTGCCAGACGAGCTTGTGGCGGCCCCGGATCCCGAAGCCGTACTTGACGTTTACGAAGTCGTCGATCGCGCCGAGAGCGCCAACGCCGACGAGCGCGCCGATGGGCACGATGGTCTGCGGGATGTAGCTGTCGCGCTCGGTCTGCGGCAACAGGAACCACACGAACGCCCACAGGACCGCAACGACGATGATGAACAGCGCGCCTCCCATGGTCGGTATGCCCTGCTTCGCGAAGTCCCGGCTCGGTCCCTCCCGCCGGATGTTCTGGCCGATGCCGAATCGCCGTAAAAGTCGGATGTACGGCCCGCCGAAGATGAGCCCGAGGAGGAACGCCGAGAGCATCACGCCGAGGGCGAGGATCGCGGTCGCCATATCAGGCCTTCGCCGCCGGCTGCACAAGAGCATCGGCGAGCTGGTCGAGCGCGAGCGAGTGCGAACCCTTCACGAGGACCGTGTCACCTCGTCGCAGGATCCGCCGCAGGAGAATGAGGGCCTCGGCACCGTCGGTTACCTCGTGTGTTTCGCGAAGGCCGGCGGCCCGCGCGGACCGCGTGATGGTCCGCGCCAGCTCGCCGACGCCGACGAGCACGTCCGTTTGTTTGGCGGCTTCGCGGCCGGCCGCTTCATGCGCGTCCGCGGAAAGGGTCCCGAGCTCGAGCATGTCGCCGATGACCGCGACGCGACGCGTCGGCACGGATCCAAGTACGGCGAGTGCCGCCATTACCGCGGCCGGGCTCGCGTTGTAGGAGTCGTCGATGAGCACGAGGTCCGCGGTGCGACGGACGTTCATGCGGTGCGCCGGCGCATCCATCGTCGACAGGGCGGTCGCCGCCTCGTCGATGGGAACCCCGAGAGCGATCGCCGCCCCGAGCGCGGCCAGCGCCGACGCGACGAGATGCCGCCCCGGCAAGGGAAGCCGCACCTCCACGCTGTTCGCACCGTCCCTCGCGACAAAGCGCAAACCTTCGATGCCTCGAGCGCTCACCTCGGTTGCTCGGAGGTGCGCATCCACGGCCTCGCCGAAGAGCACGACGCGAGCTTTGGTCCGCGACGCGAGCGCTCGAACCCGCGCGTCATCCGCGTTGAGGAGCGCGACGCCGTCGGCGGGCAGGGCCTCGATGAGCTCGGACTTTCCCATGGCGATCGCATCCACGCTCGGCGTCCTTGAGTAGTGGACCGGGACGTCAGGGATGCGCGTGATGATCCCGACCTGGGGGCGCACCAGCCGGCAGAGGTCCGCGATCTCGCCCGGAACGTAGAAGCCCATCTCGATCACGGCGACCTCGTGACTCGGCTCGATCCCGAGGAAGGTGAGCGGCACGCCGATCTCGTTGTTGAATGAGGAAACTGTCCGCAGGACGCGGTAACGCGCGCCGAGCGCGGCGGCGGTCGCCTCCTTCGTCGTGGTCTTGCCCACATTGCCCGTGATGCCAACGGCCGGGATCGGGTACGCGTCGCGCAAGGCCTCGGCAAGACGCCGGAGGGCGTGCTGGGTATCGGCGACCTCCACGACGAGGGCGCCGTCCGGCAGGTCACCGACGGGGCGCTCCACGACGGCCGCGCGGGCGCCGTGCGCGAACGCGTCCGCCACGAATTCGTGGCCGTCACGACGATCGCGCAGGGCGAAGAAGACGCTGCCCGGTTCGGCGATGCGCGAGTCGAACGCACCGCCGACGAACCGCTCGTCCCCGTTCGGGACGCCGTGGATGACCCGTCCACCCGTCGCGCGAAGCATCTGGTCGAGGGTGAACACGTTCGTCGAATGGTACCGAGCGTCAGGGCCGATCCGGCTGAACGCGCCCATAGCGCAGCGCGTCGGTCGCGATCGCCTTGAACGTGTTCATCGCGGGGACCGTGCCGAGAAGCTTCGACTGCGGTTTTTCGAGAACCACTACGACCACCATGCGCGGGTCGCTTGCGGGGACGAAGCCCGCAAACGACGATATGTACGCGTCGTCGACATAGCGCCCTTCGTCGCTCGGGATCTGCGCCGTGCCCGTCTTTCCGGCGACGCTGTAACCCTTGAGCGCCGCCGCGTTGGCGATGCCGTTATCGACCGTCGTCGTCAGCATCGTGCGAAGCGTCGCCCCGGTCTCTTCCGAGATCACCCGGCGGACTGGGACCGGCGCGGTGCGGTGCTCCCCGTCCGCAGCGCGCCGGCCTGTCACGACATATGGCCGATAGAGAGTTCCGCCGTTGGCAATGGCAGCGTACGCCGCGGCAAGCTGCAGCGGGGTGATCGAAAGGCCCTGTCCGAAGCTGATGGTGCCGAGGTCGACGGGATACCACTCTGCGAGCGGTCGCACGATGCCCCCGGTCTCAGCGGCCAGGTCGACGCCGGTACGCTGACCGAAGCCGAACGCCTGCAGATACGAGTTCAGGTCCGAAGCGCCGAGCTTGCCGGCCACGAATACGGCCCCGGCGTTCTGCGAGCGCGCGAGGATCTGGGTGACCGTCGTCGGCCCGTAGACCTTGCACTGCGCGTTGCAGAGCGTGCGACCGCCGATCACGGCGTAGCCAACGTCCTGGTAGCTCGTGCTCGGTGTGACCACGCCCCTGTCGAGTGCGGCCGCGATGGTGATTGCCTTCATCGTCGATCCCGGCTCGTACGTCCATGAGATCGCGCGGTTGCGGAGCGCCTCCGCATTCGCCGTTCCGACGCGTGCGGGGTCGTACGTGGGCGACGACGCGATGGCGATGACCGCGCCGTCCTTCGGGTCGAGGACCACGACGGCGCCGCCAGCGGCTTTCTCACGGTCCACGACCGCGGCGAGCTCTCGCTCGACCGCGTTCTGGACGGCGAGGTCGATCGTGAGCCAGAGCTCGTCGCCGTTCTTCGCGGGCACGGCCGTCCGCAGGCCGAGCGCGAGCTCGCGGTTCGCCGGGTCGCGCGCCACAGCAAGCCGCCCCGGCGTACCGGCGAGCGCGTCGTCGTAGCGGCCTTCGACGCCGTACTGCCCGAGCCCGTCGTCGTTCACGAAGCCGAGGACCTGCGCGCCGACCGCTCCGTTCGGGTACAGGCGCTTCGGCTCCATCTCGAAACCGAGACCGGCCAGGTGCAGCGCGGCGATCCGTGCCGCCGTCTCCTCCGGAAGGCGGCGCCGGACAAAGAGCCATTCCGCGCCGCTGTCGAACGCAGCGCGGAGAACCTCGACTTTCTCGCGGAGTATCGGAGCCAGCGCGACCGCGACCGCGGATCGCGTTTCGTTGCCGGCGTCGTCTTTCATCTGCGCCGGGATCGCGTACAGCGAGCGTAGGTCCACGGTGGTCGCAAGCACCGCGCCGCTTCGGTCGCGGATGACGCCCCGCTGCGCGGCGACGGCGAGATCGCTATGGACCTGGTCGGTCGCTCGGCTTAGAAGATCGGCGCGTCCGACGGTCTGCCAGTAGGCGAGCCGCGTCGAGAGAAGGAGCGACGCGCTGGCGAAGAGCGCGAAGAGAACGCGAAGACGCGTGTGCGAGACCGTCGCCGTCATCCTTCACCTCCGCCGCGCCTCGTGGCTGGTGCCCGCTCCCCGCCGACACCCCGCCGGCTAGCGTGTGGCCGCGACGGCCTCCGGACCGACGACGCGGATCGTCGCTGCGCGAACCAGGCCGAGCCGCTGCGCTTCCGTTTCGACGCGCGCCGGTGAGTCGAGGCGAGCGCTCTCAATGGCGAGGAGCGCGTTCTGCCGCCGGACCTCGTCGCGCTGTGCCGCGAGGCGTTGCGCTTCGTAGCCCGCCGCCGAGACCGCCGTCGCCTGCGCGAGGTACAGCAGGACGAGGAGGAAGCACGCGACGATCACGCCGCTCGCGACGAGGAACGAGCGGATTTCCCAGCTCGCGCCCCGAAGCCGCGCGGTCTGCCGTGACGCCCCGCGACGATGCGGCACGGCGTGCCGATGGAGACGGTGCTGCGCTCGCCGCGCTTGCGGCGCGCGCACGGCCTGCGCGAAGGTCAAGGCAGGCGCTCTGAGACGCGAAGGGCCGCGCTGCGGGCGCGCGGGTTGCGGTCTACCTCCGCCGAGGCCGCACGTAGCGGCCGCCGGGTAACGACACGCAAGCCCGCGCGGTGCCCGCAGACGCAGGTGGGGAGGTGGGGAGGACAGATGCAGTCGCGCGATTCACGCGCGAAGAAGTGTTTGACGATGCGATCCTCGAGCGAATGGAACGAGATGACCGCGATCCGACTACCGGGACGGACGACACGCATCGCCGCAGCCAGTGCGCGCTCGAGGTTCGCGAGCTCGTCGTTGACCGCGATGCGAAGGGCCTGGAAAACGCGCGTCGCGGGGTCGATGCCGCGAGGCCTCCGCGTCTTCACGCCGGCGACGAAACGGCCGAGGTCGTCGGCCGCCTCGAACGGCGCTTTCACGCGGCGACGGACGATCGCTCCCGCGACGCGCGCCGCCTCCGGCTCCTCGCCGTACTCGGCGAAGACACGTCGAAGGTCCTTTTCGCTCCAGGTGTTCACGAGGTCGGCCGCCGTGTCGCGAAGGTCCGGGTCGGCACGCATATCCAGCGGGCCTGGCGAGCGGAAGCTGAAACCCCGGTCTTCGTCGGCAAGCTGGATCGACGAGAGGCCGAGATCCAGGAGGCAGCCGTCGACCGGAGCGAAGCCGTGCTTGCCGGCCACGTCGTCGAGAAACGCGAAGTTCGCTCGCGCGAGTACCGCCCGATCGCCGAAGCGCGCGAGCTCTCGCGCGGCGATCGCGAGCGCTGCGGGATCGCGGTCGAGCCCGAGGAGCCGACCGCTCGGAGCGCTGGCGTCCAGGATGGCGGCGGCGTGCCCGCCCCCACCGACCGTCCCATCCAGATACCGGCCGCCGTCGCGGGGATCGAGGTGGGCAAGTACTTCGGCCACGAGAACCGGCTCATGAACCCTCTCGATCCCATCGTTAGATCCCGAGGTCCCGGAGATCGTTCTCGACACCGCTCTGGACGCGCGCGAGCTCTGCGCGCCAGCGTCCGGGCTCCCAGACCTCGAGATGGTCGGAGTTCCCGATGACGACGGCTTCGTTCCCGAGGGAGGCGTACTCGCGGAGGTGCGCCGGGATGACGACGCGCCCCTGCCCGTCCGGGTCCGCTTCATGGGCGCCGGCCAGGATGAAGTGGCGGAAGCGCGACACAGCGGGGTCGGTGCGTGGTCGCTTGGCGATCTCGGAGTTGAGGTCGTCCCATTGGTCGGCCGGAAAGACGGCTAGGCATTCGCCTATCCACCGTGTCACGACCGCTCCTTCTTTGAAGCGGCCTCGGAACTTGGCCGGGATAGCGAGCCGACCCTTCTCGTCCAGCGAGTGG
>Ga0209806_1001365_pt1 | contig 16190 bp, 11 predicted proteins | sample GraSoiAngelo_152_FD_186166 | JGI IMG/M metagenome (GOLD analysis project Ga0209806, IMG submission 186166) | Grasslands soil microbial communities from the Angelo Coastal Reserve, California, USA - 14_1009_12_30cm (SPAdes) (version 2) | ecosystem: Environmental > Terrestrial > Soil > Grasslands ... | reverse complement strand
AAGATGCCAAGTTGTGAAGTACAACAGCAGTGGCGCCGCGGCGGAGCTGCGATTCAAAATCCACCGCAAAGAACACAAACTACACAAAGGAAGACAAGGCCCCTTCGTGTTTCTTCGTGACCTTTGTGCTGAATTTCAATTTCCCAAATCGGGAAGGTAGCGCCGGCATCTTGCCGGCCCAACGCGAGGAAGCCCGTCGAAAGCCGGCGAGACGCCGGCGCTACTGGCTTTTCTCAGGCGTCCTGCCGCGCTATCCTGAATCCAATAAGTGGGAGAAACACCATGAGTATGGCCGATATCTGGAAAAGCCTGAAGACGCCCGAGCACCGGCTGGCGTGGGTGGTGGCGATTGCGGCCGATGCTCTCCAAATCGCGGTGGCGCCGCTGTTCGCGGAGGGTGGGATCTCGCCTGCTGACGTCGTCCTCGATGTTGTCGTTGGCGCGTTGCTGATCCGCTTGCTGGGCTGGCATTGGGCTTTTCTGCCCACATTTGCAGCCGAGCTCATGCCCGGCTTCGACCTGTTTCCCACCTGGACCGCTGCCGTCTTCTTCGTGACCCGCCAGCAAGTTAGGACGGGCGAGCCCGAGATCCTGCCGCCGGGACCTGCCCCCGAACCGCGCCGCTAAGCGAAGCCCGCGTTTTTCTTGACGCTTTGGTGTAGTCTTTTCCGTGGTTTGAGGGCTCGGTCGTTTTCTTCACGAACCACCAACTTCACAGGATAGGAAACACTCGTGCCAGCCACCGCTCGCTCCGTTGCTCCGCCTCACGTTGTCAGCATTGCTGATTTCCGTCCACTTGCGCGCAAGCGCCTGCCCCGCGCGGTTTTTGATTATCTTGACGGCGGCGCCGAGGGTGAGAAGACGTTGCGCGAGAACTGCCGCGCCTTCGACGACATCACCTTCCGCCCGCGCTGCGCGGTCGCATTTGCGGACTGCGGATTGAAAACGACGGTGCTCGGTCACGAGTTGTCCTTTCCCGCCATGCTCGCGCCGGTGGGCTACCTCCGTCTGATGCATCCCGAAGGCGAGGTCGCGGCGTCGCGCGCCGCCGGCAAAGCCGGAACGGGCTATATTCTCTCGACCCTCTCCGGACACCCTTTGGAGAAAGTACGGGGCGCATCGCAAGGTCCCGTTTTCTACCAGCTCTATCTCATGGGCGGTCGCGCGGCAGCGGAGGCCATCATCGAACGCGCCAAGGCGGTGAACTGCACGGGGCTGGTGGTGACGATCGACACGCCTGTGGCCGGCATGCGCGAACGCGATTTTCGCAATGGCGTGAAGGAACTCATGGGATCGAATCCCCTGGACATGATTCCTTTTCTACCCGATGTGCTCTCGCGCCCGGGCTGGCTTTTGGGATTTCTGCGAGATGGCCGCGTGCCCAAACTCGCCAACGTCGTGGTTCCCGGCGAGGGCCCTATGGGAATGACCGATGTCGCCGCTGCACTGGCCGCCTCCGCGGTTACTTGGGACGACTTCCGCTGGATCCGCGAGCTCTGGACTGGTCCCATCATCGTAAAAGGAGTGCTGACCGGAGAAGATGCGCGCCGCGCCGTGGACGAAGGGGCCGCGGCCGTGAGCGTCTCAAACCATGGAGGCCGCCAGCTCGACGATGTGCGCCCGTCGATCCGCGCTCTCCCCGAAGTTGTGAAAGCCGTGAACGGCCAGGCGGAGGTTTGGATGGATGGTGGGGTGCGTCGCGGGTCTGACATCGTGAAAGCGCTTTGCCTCGGCGCTCGCATCGTGCTGTGCGGCCGGGCCTACGCCTATGCGTTGTCCGCGGCTGGAGAAGCCGGCGTCACCCGCGCGCTCAACATCCTGCGTGAAGATGTGGAACGCACCGTGCGGCTTCTGGGCTGCGCGTCCGTGGGCGCGTTGGATCGTTCGTACGTTGAGGTTCCAGCGAGCTGGGCGGCGTAAGAACAAAACCAAAAGCAACCACGAAGGACACGAAGGAATCACGAAGGCTCTTTCCCCCAAATTCCTTCGTGCAACCTTTGTGCCCTTCGTGGTTGTTTTTTGCCTTCCTCCGTGCCTCTGTGTTTCTGTGGTGAAAAGGTCTTTGCTATCACGCGAACAGGAATTCCTTCGTTCGTAACTCTTTGATCGTATCCCGCAGCTTCGCGGCTTTCTCGAATTCGAATTTCTTCGCGGCTTCCCGCATGTCGCTTTCGAGCTTGGCAATAAACGCGTCCAGCTCTTCCTGCGACTTGAAGTCGGGGATGCCGCTTTCCTCCACCGACGTCAGGTCGGCGTAGTCCGCCGCCACAATCGAGGCGAGCGACATCTCGAGCGGCCGCACAATCGACTCCGGCGTGATTCCGTGCTCTTCGTTGTAGGCCGTCTGGATCGCCCGCCGTCGATTGGTTTCGTCCATCGCGTGCTTCATCGAATCGGTCATGCGATCGGCATACAACAGCGCCCGCCCGTTCAAATTGCGCGCGCAGCGCCCGATGGTCTGGATCAGCGAACCTGTCGACCGCAGGAAGCCTTCCTTGTCGGCATCGAGCACCGCGACCAGCGAGACTTCCGGCAGATCGAGCCCTTCCCGCAGCAGGTTGATGCCGATCAGCACATCAAACTCGCCCCGCCGCAGATCGCGAAGAATTTTTACGCGCTCCAGCGTCTCGATTTCCGAGTGCAAGTAGCGGCACTTCACGCCGACTTCGCTGTAGTACTCCGCCAGATCCTCGGCCATGCGCTTGGTCAGTGTGGTCACCAGCACGCGCTCGTGCCGCGCTACACGCTCGCGGATTTCGTGCAGGAGATCGTCAATCTGTCCCTTCACGGGACGAACTTCCACCGGCGGATCAATCAATCCAGTCGGACGAATAATCTGCTCCACCACCACTCCTGCCGATTTGGTCAGCTCATAAGGCCCGGGCGTCGCCGAGACATAGATAAGCTGGTTCATGCGGTGCTCGAATTCTTCGAACGTGAGCGGACGATTGTCGAGCGCCGACGGCAGACGGAAGCCGTACTCCACCAGATTTTCTTTTCTGGACCGGTCCCCGGCGTGCATCCCGCGCAACTGCGGCACGGTCTGATGCGATTCGTCGATGAACATCATGAAATCGCGCGGAAAATAATCCAGCAAGGTAGGCGGAGGCTCTCCCGGCAGACGGCCGGTGAAGTGGCGCGAATAGTTCTCGATGCCGTGGCAGTAGCCCATCGACTTGATCATCTCGAGATCGAACATCGTGCGCTGGTGCACGCGCTGCGACTCGACCAGGCGGCCCTGTTTCTCGAGTTCGACTTCCCACCACGCCAACTCCTGCTTGATCGACTCGACCGCGGAAGCCTTCGTTTCTTCCTTCATGACGTAGTGCGTCTTGGGATAAATCGGCAGGCGCACGTAGCGCTGCTTGACCGTCCCGAACAACGGATCGATCTGCGAGAGCGCGGAAACTTCATCGCCCCACATCTCTACGCGATACGCCATGTCGTCGTAGGTGGGGAAGATTTCGATCACGTCGCCACGCACCCGGAACGTTCCGCGGCGAAAATCTCCGTCGGTGCGCTCGTAGAGAATCTCTACCAGCTTGCGCGTAATGTCCTGCCGCTTGATCTTCTGCCCCTTCTCCAGAAAGAGCAGCATGCCGTAATAGGCTTCCGGCGAGCCCAGGCCATAGATGCAGCTGACGGAGGCGACAATCAGGGCGTCGCGGCGCTCGAACAGCGACTTGGTCGCCGACAGGCGCAGCTTGTCGAGTTCATCATTGATGGTGGCTTCTTTCTCGATGTACAGGTCGGCCGCAGGTACGTACGCTTCGGGCTGGTAATAGTCGTAATACGACACAAAATATTCGACCGCATTGTGTGGGAAGAAGCTCTTGAATTCGTGATAGAGCTGTGCCGCCAAGGTCTTGTTGTGCGCCATGACAATGGTCGGGCGATTGACCGCCTCGATCACCTTCGCCATGGTGTAAGTCTTGCCCGACCCGGTTACGCCCAGCAGCACCTGGTGCTGTTCCCGGTCAAACACTCCCCGAACCAGCGACTTGATCGCAGGCCCCTGGTCCCCTTGCGGCTTGTAATCACTGACGAGTCTGAAATCCATATAGAGAAGCAGCTGGTAGCTCTTAGTCGTTAGCTCTTAGCCAAACGCCCGCCTCGCAACCCGCGCTGCCCATTCGAAAATGATCAGCAGGTCTACAGAGCGCGATTTTGGCCATAGAGAATCTTTTTATTATATCGCGGCCAACCATGGAGAGGCGGGCGTCCCAGGGCGCCCACGGCGGACGCCTGATGGATTAGCAATCCGTGAGTCATCAGGAACTGTGCTCTGGCGTTGCGAATTTCACAAGATTCGAAAGACGACGGGCGAGGACGCCCGTCGCTCCATCAGCCATCAGCCATCAGCCACCAGCCATCAGCCACAAGCCATCAGCCACAAGCTATCAGCGCCCTACTTCACCTCCTCCATGCTCACAATCTTCGAGGCTGTGTGGAACTTTCTGTAATCCTTGTAGGTGACGTCCTCGTCTACGTTGAAGTTCTTCACGAGCGCGAATCGTACGTCGACGTGTACCGCAACGTGCCGCGGCAGCCAGACTTCATCGTTGACGCGCGTGGTATCGATGATGATCCTCGACCCCTTGTGGATGCGCGCCAGAAATAAGCCGAACGAGACGGTGTCGATGCATTGCGCATCCAGTTTCACCCACTGATTTTCGGCGCGATCGATCCAGACTCGAAAACGAAACTTGGGCAGAACTTTCGCTTCTTTGCGCTTCGGCTCGAAACCGGGACGCGGCTCGGCATCGATCACGTAAGTTTCCCGGCCGTCTAACTGTTCGACTCCTTCGAGCGTGAAATTGTAGGCGTCGGCGACTTCCTTCACGAACTGGCGGTCCTCTTCGCGCTCTTTCTCTTCCTGTTTCAGACGTTTTTCGCGCTGCGCCTCGCTCTCATTTTTCCGCTTGTCGATGATTTTCTGAATTTTCTCGTCCTCCTTCGCGGCATCTTTCGGCGAAAGCGGCTTGTCATTTTTGGAAGTCAGGCGGCGGCATTGCTCGCGGTAAATCTGCATGACATCGTAGGTGCGAACCTCGGTCGAGGCCACCTCGCCTTTCCCGTTCAGCTTGTGCTCTTCGACCCGCTCCACGTAGGTGTAGTCGCGTTGCCGCTTGTCATTCTCATCGTCCTTCTCCGCTACCTGCCGGATCAGGTCCTGGATCTGCTCCCGGGAAAGCGTTACGGGAGCGGGGGACAGCCCGTTATCTGCAGCGATAGACGGAGTGGCGCCCGAGGTTGGCGGCGAAGACTCTGCTTGCCCGAATGCAGGTGTCCGCGAGACGACCAGGAATGAGAGAACGAAACAGATGAGTGAGCGCTGCATTTGTCTATTTAATTAACTACGGAGCGAGAGAACACGAGGTTCCGGGAAAGGTTGTGGACGGTCACGGAAGCAGCGATTGTGGAGCGGACTTCTTAAAGCATCCACCTGTTCTTGAGAATAAATTGGGGCTGAAACATTTTACCGGCATGCACGTAACTGCACACTTCTTTACAAGCTTTTAACACTTTTGCGATCGATTTGGTCTATTGTGGATTTCCCCGCATGTGCCCCCCACACAGCAGGAAGGAGTGTCTTCATGAATCGCTCGACTACCCGGATCCTGTGCGTGGATAGTTCGCCACGGCGACTGAGAGAGTTGACGGATGCTCTGGAACGAGCGGGCTTCGAAGTGTGGACGGCACGCGGTGCCAGCGATGCTGTTTGCCTGGTTTCCGGATTGCACTTCGATGTGGTCGCTATCGACCATTTGTCGGCATCCTCACGGCCGGAAGTGTGGAACTGCCTGGCAGAATCGCACCCTGCACTGCCGATTCTCGTTCATCCGGGCGCGCCTCGCACCTCAATGTTGTGCCGGAATCCTCAAGTGATTTCTTCCGGACCTTCAACGAATCACGAAATCGCATTGGCTCTTCTGCTTTTGCTGCTCGGCGAGGGTCCAATGTCGAAGATCCGCAAGTCGCAGTTCATCGCTGCCTAGCGCGTTGCTGAGAGACTCGCAGTGGGATTGCGCTTTGAAAGCGCTCGGCTTTCAGCAGTTGCGGGAAATTCCGGACGTAGCAAAGAGTTTTTCAGCAGACTAACGGGACGGTGAATTTTGCTTGGGGGCTCAGCAACGATCAGGCTTGACGGGCGGGGACGCCCGTCGCTCCATTTCATTACCGGACTAGTCTTCATTACCGGACTAATCTTTCGCGGTGTTTTTGTACGCCTTGCCCAGAATCTCTCCTTCATAAAGATGCTCTTCCACCCGGTGCAAGCGGCGCGCGATGCGCTTGCCGAACAAACTGTAATGGGGAAGATCGAAAAGATGGTAGGCGATGAACCAGAGCGGTTTTTCGGTGGTCATCCACTCCAGGTGATCAAAGCGTGACAGATTCACTGGGCGAGAATAACGGCGCAGAGTTCGTTCCCGGCGAAGGTTGAAATACATGTTGAAGTAACTGAGAGCAAGTTCGCGCAGGCTGCGATAGACAGGTTCGCGATAACGCAAACCGTTGTAATTGGATTTCGCCACCGCGCCCCAATTCCCATCCACGCGATAAACCGCCAGCACGTGATCGGTGTCGCGCGTTGCTTCCAGATCCATAATCAGCGGAGGATAACCATTGGCTCGCAAGGCCGCTGCTGCAAAGATCGCAGCCTCCAGGCAGTGCGAAGTGTTTTCCGCCAACACCCGGCGTGGCGACCACGCCGTGTCGGCGAGGTGATAGGGCATGGCATCCAGATGTTTTTGAATGCCATAGGGATCTTTCAGGCTGCGCAGCTTGCGCAATTCTCTTGGGGTTAAGCCGAGGTGGTCGCGGTTCATTGGCTATGCCGAGTGTAGCCTAGTAACGATCGCACTTGGATTGGCGTAATAGGTCCGGCTCGAGGGCTTCAGTCTCTAGCTAGCTCTCGACCTGGGGGCGTCTCGTTTTGGCTTACGCTTTGGATGTTATTCCAATGCGCTTCGCGGTTATTTTCGCCGATTCTTTACCAAGTCCGTGCTTCGTCAATAAGATATCTTATAGATAATGTAAAACTACTACACATTTTGCGTTGCACCCCCGAAAAACGTATTGGCATTGTTCCCTAGAATGCCTGTTAATAGCGTTTAGAAGCCCCAGGGCGCAAAGTTGAACCTCGGGATGGCCTAAGGGTCATCCGAGAGGTGCAAGCGCGCCTGAACGCATCCGGTGAGAAAATGTATCTAGAAGCTAATATCGCCGGAATGCGAAAAGTAGACAGACTGGTTGTGGAGCGACGGGCGTCTCGCCCTCCGCTCCATCTGAATGTTGCACTTACGCGATCAGCGAAAAAGCTCCGCCAGTTCTTGCGGCGTGTCGACCAGGATATCCGGCGGAGTCAAATCGAGAGTCTGCGGAGCGAAGCCGTAGGTTACTCCCACGGTCCACAGGCCGGCGTTGCGCCCGGTCAGCACATCGTTGGACGAATCGCCCACGATCACCGCGGATCTTGGGCGGCACTGGTTCTCCGTCAACAACGTCTTGGCGCCCAGCGGGTCCGGTTTCTTGGTCGTAAAGCTGTTCCCGCCATACACCTGCGAGAAAAATTCCGCGAGTTGCAACGCTTCGACAATGGCGCGCGAAGGGTTCACTGGCTTGTTCGAGAGCACGGCCATGGTGCGCGGCTGCCCGTTGTTCGACTGGCGGATCGTCGCCAGGGCCTGGGGTATACCGGGGTACACGTGCGTGTGGTCGAGCTTGTGCTCGCGGTAGTAGGTGAGAAAGAAATTCAGAGCCTCGCGAACCAGGCCTTCGTCTTCGGGATCACCGAGCGCGCGCCGGACCAGCATGGGTGCGCCGTCTCCGACGTAGGTGGCGATCACATCGCCGGGCAACTGCGGCCGTCCCAGTTGGCGCAGCATCGCATTCACCGTATGAATCAAGTCCAGCCGGGAATCGATCAGCGTGCCATCGAGATCGAAGATCACGAGTTTGATTGAGGCGGGATCGAATTGGCGATTGGTGCGGATCATCTATGCGATCTCAGGATAAATGATGGGTGGGGCGCTAACCCTTTCAGAACCGGAGATCCCTGGGATTGTTGGCGAGTGCTGATCTTGGAAAAATCCCCACCCTAAGCTCGCAAAGAACGCGAAGCTTAGGATGGAGCACCCGCTGAATGGCGAGTGCTGATGTTCCCTACCGACCGGTCGCTCTTCGCCAATGCTGTATTCCCCAACTTCCCCTCTACAGTTACAATGCAACCTGCACATCCCCCAGCCGACAGGGTACTGAATGGCGACTGCGAAGACCGACCCGAAGCTGAGCGCGCTCTCGACTGAAGAGCGGAAGACGAAGACCTACGAGGGGCTTACACGCGAGCAACTCATTGATGCTTACCGGATTATGTACACCTCGCGGCGGGTGGACGATCGCGAGATCCTGCTCAAGCGCCAGCAGAAGATTTTCTTCCAGATTTCCGGGGCCGGGCATGAAGCCATCGGCGTCGCTGCCGCCCTCTGCCTCAGGCCAGCGTACGACTGGTTCTATCCTTATTACCGTGACCGGGCGCTGGTGCTTGCCCTGGGAGCTACTCCCTACGAGATGCTGCTGCAGGCCGTGGGCGCGGCCGATGATCCCAGTTCCGGTGGCCGGCAGATGCCTTCGCACTGGGCTTACCGGCGACTCAACATCGTTACCCAATCTTCGCCAACGGGCACCCAGATTCTGCAGGCGGTCGGATGCGCGGAAGCCGGAGTTTATCTGCGCAATCATCCCAATGTCACCGAGAAGGCGAGTGGCGATTACCGCCAATTCAAGGATGTCAGCTTCCGAGGCGACGAGATCACCTATGTCTCCCTCGGCGATGGCACCACCAGCGAGGGAGAGTTCTGGGAGGCGCTCAACACGGCTTCCAACAAAAAGCTGCCCATTGTGTTCGTAGTCGAGGACAACGAGTACGCGATCTCGGTCCCGGTGGAAGTGCAGACGGCGGGCGGCAACATCTCGCGTCTGGTTTCCGGGTTCCCGAATTTCCATTTTGAAGAAGTCGACGGCACCGATCCGGTGGTGAGCTACGCGGCGATGAAGCGCGCGGTGGATTATTGCCGCGCGGGTAAAGGACCGGCGTTCGTGCACGCGCACGTGATCCGGCCCTATTCGCATTCACTGTCGGATGATGAGCGGCTCTATCGCCCCGATGTCGAGCGCCAGCGCGATGCGGCGCGCGATCCCATCAACCGCATGCAGATGTTCCTGATCCGCGAAGGCATTCTCGACGAGAACAGCATCAACAAGCTCGAGAAGCAGGTTGAGGACGAGATGCAAGTAGCGGTCGATCGCGCGCTGGAAGCCAAGTTCCCGACGCCTGAAACGATCACGAATTTTATTTACTCGCCGGACCTTGATCCGACTTCGGCGCAGTTCGAAACGCAGCCGGTATTCCCGCAGCCGGCTGAAGCACCTCCAGCAGACGGGAAGAAGACTCCGGCCTTGCCGAAGACGATGGCGGAGCTGATCAATGCGACTTTGCGCGACGAGATGAAGCGCGACGAGCGCATCGTGGTCTTCGGCGAGGACGTGGCGGACGCCAGCCGCGAAGACTACCTGAGGAAAAAGTTGGTAAAAGGGAAGGGCGGGGTCTTCAAGTTGACGGCCGGGCTGCAGATGGCATTCGGCTCCGACCGCGTCTTTAATGCACCCATCGCGGAAGCGAATATCGTGGGCCGCGCGACCGGCATGGCGACGCGCGGGCTGAAGCCAGTAGTCGAGATTCAGTTCTTCGATTACATCTGGCCGGCGATGATGCAATTGCGAGACGAGTTGCCGGTCATCCGCTGGCGCTCGAATAATGCATTCTCGGCTCCGCTCGTGATCCGCGTGGCGATTGGCGGCTACCTGACTGGAGGCGCACTCTACCACTCGCAATGCGGCGAGAGCATTTTCACGCACATCCCGGGACTGCGTGTGGTGTTTCCTTCCAATGCCCTGGATGCGGCTGGTTTGCTGCGAACCGCGATTCGATGTGACGATCCGGTATTGTTCCTCGAGCATAAGCGGCTTTACCGCGAGACCTACGGACGCTCGCACTATCCCGGGCCGGACTTCATGATTCCGTTCGGCAAGGCACGCATCGTGCAGCCCGGCACGGACATCACGGTCATCACATATGGTGCGGTGGTGCCCCGGGCTATGCAGGCCGCGCAACGTTTGGAACGCGAGCATGGAGTGAAGGTCGAGTTGATCGATCTGCGCACGCTCAATCCGTTTGATTGGGAGACGATTGCTGCCTCGGTAAGGAAGACCAACCGCGCGCTTGTGGCCTACGAAGATTCTCTGAGCTGGGGTTACGGCGCTGAAATCGCGGCCCGCATCGCCGATCAACTCTTTCCCCATCTGGACGCCCCTGTTCGGCGCGTCGCTGCCATGGACGTCTACGTCGCCTACCAGCCGATTCTCGAAGACGCCATCCTGCCCCAGGCCAATGATCTCTTCCGCGGGATGAAAGAGCTGGCGGAGTATTAAGACCCGTCGCCGGCCGTTGGCTAGCTTTTAGCTGTTAGCTCTTAGCCTTTAACTCTGCGCCTGAGACGCATATGCCCGGCAATTGTGACCGTGAACATTGTGCGCAGTAACCAGTGGTCGCCTTGCTTAGATTCCAGTGGGCGTGATGGAGCTTGGAGCTAAGGGCTAATAGCTGAGATCTGCTTTTCGCGGACGACCGCCGACTGGTTTTATGAGCCCTGTTACTCACTTTCTGACGGGTTGGATTCTGGCGAACTCGACAGCTCTTTCCCGTCGCGATCGCGCCCTGGTAACTTGGTCGGTCGTCGTCCCGGACATCGATGGTCTCGGCATTGTTGCCGAGGTGCTAACTCGCAACACATCTCACCCTCTATTGTGGTTCTCCCGCTACCATCACTCGCTTCACAATCTTGCTTTTGCGCTCGTCATTGCGATGCTGGCCTTTGCACTCGCTGAGCAGAAATGGAAGACCGCGGCATTGTGTTTTCTGGGGTTTCATTTGCATCTGTTCGAGGACCTGTTGGGCTCGCGGGGGCCCGATGGCGATCAGTGGCCGGTTCCTTATCTGGCGCCGCTTTCATCTGCGGGCAATCTGACGTGGCACGGGCAGTGGGCCCTAAATGCGTGGCCGAACTTTGTAATCACGATGGCTCTCCTCGGAATGACTTTCTATCTGGCCTGGCAGCGTGGGTATTCGCCTCTAGAGATGGTGTCGGAGCGCGCGGATCGAGCCTTGGTGGCCGCGCTGCGAAAGCGATTTCAGAACGCGCGCGCCTAGGTGTTGCGGAAGAACCCTTCACCACGGAGACACAGAGGCACAGAGAAAGGCAAAAGCTTGAGCCTCAAAGGAAGACGGTGAAAGGGCCTTCGTGATTCCTTGGTCCTTGGTAGTTGCTTTTGGTTATCGGACGGGAGGGGCGGAGATGACCAGATTCAACGGCGACGCGCCGCTCACGGTGGTGCTGATGTGTTCGGTGGGATTGCCTGCAAGCGCGAATGTGAAGGTGGCGGTCAGCGTTTGGCCTGTGGCGGACGGCGCGAAGCGCCATTTGTGAAGTGCAGTTTGGACTGCTGCTGTGAACGCGGGGTCTCCCGATTCGATTTTCACGTGAGCGATGCCACGATTTTCTACCGTGAGCAGGGCTGTGACCGTTCCTTGCTTGCCGGCCTTGCGGGCTGTCTCCGGATAAGCCGGGGCGACAAAGTATTTCACTTTATCAGCTGAGCAGGGTTCGATTGCAGCAGGCGGAGCGGGAGAGCTTTCATCCTCCGAGGAGTCTTTCTCCAGCCGGCAATCACAAGGATTTTGCGGAGCGCACACATAGTGCATTCCTTCGGGCGGGGCGGGATGATCGCAGGTGCGCTTCTGAATCTGAAATCCCGCACACACCAGAACGATCAAGGTCAACGAAAGAAATCTGAGCATGGAGCCCTCCCGCCGATTTCTCAAGGCGAACGATCGAATAGTTCTCTCTTATAGATCGCACGAGCATGCGATTTTTGCACCCGTCATGGGCGAAAAGGAAAGAGGCTGCTCGGGAGCAGCCTCTCTGTTTTTTCTTGTCTATGGAGCTCCGGGCGTTGCCGCCCGGCGGACGGGCGAGACGCCCGTCCCTCCACAAGCATGTGCCCGGGACTCAATGTTAGTCCTCGGGAAGTTGCAGCACATAGCCACCACGCCCATGGGTTGCAGCGTAGAGCCTGCGCCCCTTGGTGGAGATGGCGACTGCGCAGACCTCGACCATCGGCATCCCAGTACCCGCGCTCTGCCAAGTGGAGCTTCCCTTAGGCAGGCGCAACACGCCGAAGTCGTTGGAGGCGTAGAAATCGCCGGTTGGATCGTCGCGAACGACGGAAGTTATCGGCATATCTCCGAGGCTGCCATCGATGCTGGTGAAGGTAGCGGTCCCCGAGTTCGGGTTAAACCTAACCTCGAAGATGTGGCCGGGAGTGGTCGGTGTTCTGGCACTGTACCCGGAATAGGAGATCCACGCACGGTTGGGGTTCTTGGCATCCACATAAATGTAAGTGGGTACCCGGTTGGGCGCCGCCGCCGACGTGGAATCAATCCGCGTGTAGGTAACGTCGCTACCGTCGGCGCCTGGCACATTGGAAACGTCGTCGGCGTTCTTGGAAACAAACACGCGTCCGGTGGTCGTTGCCGCCCAGAGCGTGCTCTTGTCGCCGGGAGAGCGCCCGATGGCATTCACGACTCCGCCCACGCGGTCGGAACCAAAAAAGGTGGAGGTGAGGTTGCCATGCGCATCCGAAAGTCCCGTCGGGCTACCGAGTTCGACAAAGTCACCGCAGAGCACCTTGAAGTCCCCGGTGAACTCATTGCAGTGCTGGTCGAGGTAAGCCCGTGGACCGCCGTTGTCTCTAGTCCGCCAGACTCCTTGCAGCCCGGCGAAGATGCTGCCGGCACTGGCAGGATTGGGGTCGTAAATGATGGGTATGTAGAACGACCATCCCTCCGCCGGTGGAAGGAAGAATCGATCGGCGACCCAGTCCCATCCCGTGGTCACGGTGCCTTGGAAGTTCACGTCAACCTGCGGGGCGAAGTAAGTGTGGAAGCGGATGTCAGGGTTGGCAGCATTGAATCCTGACTGCCCGCCATCACCACCAATGGTTTGTCCCCAGAGCACGCTGGATCCTTCGTACAGGAAGGTGCCGTTATCCTGGGTGCCCCCCAGCAATTCCTTGCTCGGGTTCTTGGGATTGATCGAGAAGCTCTGGAACTGCAGGGTGTCCAATCCGTTGTTGAGGCTGGTGAGTTGGGTCGGCACCGCCGAAAGCAGCCGCTGACAGGCGGTGAGATTATCGCCAGTCAAGCCGCGGGCAGCGCACTGACTGGAGACGTCGGTGTAGGTCCCATTGGAGCGCATCAAGCCGCCATCGGAGCCTTCAAACCAGACGTTCGGGTTGTCGGGCAGGAACACCAGTGCGTGCTGGTCCGGGTGGATACCATTGTTGTTTGGATCGGTACCGGCATCGGCAATCATGTCGGTGAAGGTCCGGTTGTTGTGGTCGGGATCAGGAGCTCCAGCGGTAGTGGAACGCAGCACGGCGCGGCCGTTGGACAGGCCATTTCCGCCAGACCCCAACTGTTCGCGATAGAGATAGGAACCGAGCACGAACACCGTGTCCGGATGTCCTTTCGGGGTGTAGATGGCATTGTCATACCAGCACTGCCCGGTGCAGTAGTTGTAGGTTGCGTAACCGGGATCGCCGACTTTCGAGCTGGTCAGGTTCTTCCAGCTCGAACCGTTCACATTGCCGCTGGCCAGCGTCGAGGCGGGCTGGTTCATGTTGTCATTGCGCCAGACCTGCGAGGCGGGCCCATTCGGTATGTCGGCTCCGTTACCATCAGCCACGTACATGCGGGTGAGGCCGCTCTTGGTAGTAACGGCAAACGCGGTGCGGTCAAACGGGTCGAAATGGGCTGGGTTGCCGTCGTTGTCCTCGGAGTAGAAGACCTGCTGGAAGGCTCCGCCGTTGTCTGAAGGGTCGCTACGGAAAATGCCCAGACCGAAAGCGCCCACATAAACGACAGCGGGGTTGCTGGGATCGAGAGCGACTCTACTGGTGCCCTCGCTGAAGCCGCCCGGCGTGATCGGCAACGTCAGGAAGATGGCGCTGAAAGTGTTGCCGCCGTCAGTGGATTTGTAGAGCCCGACAGGGGCAACGGTCCCGACCGGCGGATTGCCGGTGTCGCCAGAAGAAGAAGACACACCACGCACGCCACGCGTGGTCCCCACATAGATGGTGTTGCCGTTGGTGGGATCGATGACCACATCGCTGATGGAGCGGTTATTGGCGAAATCGCTGCCCGGTAACCGGGTCCAGGAGTTTCCACCGTCCGTCGACTTATAGATTCCCTGCCCGGCGCCAGAGTCTCCGCTGGCGTTGGGTTCACCGGTTCCAACGTAGATGGTGCGTCCGCTGGGATCGGTGGGATCAATAGTGATGTCGCCGATGGCGTTGGTGGCGAAGCTGCCGGAGATGAAGGTCCAGCTGGGCGTGTTATCGAGGGCGTTATTCGTCCTCCAGATTCCGCCGCCCGCTGCACCCACGTACAAGCGGCAGTGCCCCTCACCGCAATGGTGTTCGATGGCTAAAGCGGAGATGCGGCCGGAAGCAACATACGGGGCCGCCGTGCGATTGAGGATTTCAGGATAGAGAGCAATGCTGGGACCAATCGAAGTCCATGGGGCATCAACCGTTTGGCCCCTTTGTCCTGCCTGTGACTCCGACTTTACTCTAGCGAAGTGATTTGAGGCAGCATTGCTGAGTTCGATGGGAAGGTCGCTGCCCGGGTAGGCGCGAAACCTGACCTGCTCCTTGGCATAGGAATTAGGGGCGCCCTCGGGTTCGCCGCTCCCGATGCGGCTGAAAATAGTCTCGGCCCTTCGCTTCATCAAAGGATTGATAGAATTTTTTTTGGCAACTTCGGCAGGTTTAGCTGTTTGTTTGTGTTTTGCGGATTTGAAATGTCCGAGAATGCCTGCGGACAAAACGGTTGACAAGAGAAGTACGAGGCTGAGCAGTACTAGGCTCGCTCGTACGTTTGAACGCAACGACTGGTTCCGCATTGTTTCACCTCTAAAGGAGGGCGGCTTAGTGAAGGGGCCCGGGACTTGCCGCCCGCAGGTAGGCCAGCAACACTATGGGTGTCTATCTGCCTTGTCAAGGGAGAGATTGTAAAAGTTAAAGCGCGACTTGGCTTGCTGGGCGCGGCATTTGGAGCAAATGGAACGGCCGGTCGGTTTGTGCATGCGTCGCGGGCCAAGTGAAGTCATTGGCACTGCTGGGGAATCAGAAACTGCCAAGAATTCGTACGATGAACGACAGATCACTTCGACCAGCCTCGGCCGCCTCCACGAATGCCGTCAATCGAGATCGCTCCCGCTCCGAAGAAGATCAATGCGAATGCAATTGCCCAGAGCGCCAGGGGAAATTCGTAGCCGCCATTGCCCATAAAACCGTGCTTCCAGTGGACCCTGGCGATAGCCACGATCATGTCCACGAGGACAGCAAAGGCAACGCACCGCGTGAACAAACCGGCGATCAGCAGGATGCCACCGCCAAATTCCGTAAACGCCGAGACGTAGCCGAGCCAGGCAGGGAGCCCAAGACTGGCCACATGACCGGCGAATTCGTGCAGGTGGCCGTTTACCTTCTGCCAGCCATGGCCGATCATGATCACGCCTAAGACCAGGCGCAAGATCACCAGAGCCAGAGGTTGCATTCGATCGAGATAGCGCAAGCGTCCTCCGCGTATTGATCAGAGTATCGTCTGGCGCGACGCGCAGAAAGTGCACAGTGTGGTTGCAGCGGCAGGAACTTCAAAAGCTTGGAACCACAGAGGTACGCAAAGGCATACAAAAGAACACTTCATTTGTCATTCGAACGGAGTGAGGAATCTGTGGTCCCCGGCAGTGTCAAGAGAACGAGATTCCTCGCTGCGCTCGGAATGACAAGGGTTATGCAGTGAAGTCGCGAAACAACATATTCGCGAAGAACATGAAGATCTGTTGGCAGCTACTGGATTGCGTACTGGATCTGGATTCCGCGTTTTTGCATTTCGTCCAAAAACATGTCGGCGGGGACATCGCGTTCCTGGAGCACAGCGCCGCGTTTGCTGATGGCCCCCGATGCCAGCATCTGCGTGACGATGGATGCCGGAAAAGCAGTGGTGC
>Ga0209806_1001361_pt1 | contig 16210 bp, 14 predicted proteins | sample GraSoiAngelo_152_FD_186166 | JGI IMG/M metagenome (GOLD analysis project Ga0209806, IMG submission 186166) | Grasslands soil microbial communities from the Angelo Coastal Reserve, California, USA - 14_1009_12_30cm (SPAdes) (version 2) | ecosystem: Environmental > Terrestrial > Soil > Grasslands ... | reverse complement strand
AGCCAGGACGGCAAGGCCGCCGCCAAGGACGGCCGCCTGGAACTGGCGACCGCGGGCAGCCCGAAGGTGGAGCCGAGACCCGAACCTGAGCGGGAAGGACCAAAGACCTCGCGATGAACGAGCGCGAGGATCGCCGGCGCCACACGCGCTGCTCCTTCTGCGGCAAGGACCAATCGCAGGTCCGCAAGCTGGTGGCCGGCCCGGGCGTCTACATCTGCGACCAGTGCATCGACCTCTGCCAGGAGGTCCTGGAAGAGGACACCAAGACCACCTCGCAGAAGCGAACCAAGGGCGGTCTGATCCCCAACCCCAAGACCATCTGCTCCGCCCTCGACCAGTACGTGGTGGGCCAGGACCACGCCAAGAGGGTCCTCTCGGTGGCGGTCTACAACCACTACAAGCGGATCGCCCACAGCAAGATGGCGGGTGACGTCGAGCTTCAGAAGTCGAACGTCCTGCTCGTCGGCCCGACCGGGTGCGGCAAGACCCTCCTGGCGCAAACGCTGGCCAAGATCATCGACGTCCCCTTCTCGATTGCCGATGCCACCTCGTTGACCGAGGCCGGCTACGTCGGTGAGGACGTGGAGAACATCCTGCTTCGCCTGATCCAGGCCGCCGATTTCGACATCGCCCGGGCCGAGCGCGGCATCATCTATATCGACGAGATCGACAAGATCGCTCGCAAGTCGGACAACCCCTCGATCACCCGCGACGTGTCCGGGGAGGGCGTCCAGCAGGCGCTTCTCAAGATCCTGGAGGGTACCATCGCCAACGTCCCGCCCCAGGGCGGACGCAAGCATCCGCACCAGGACTTCATCCAGATCAACACCACGAACATCCTCTTCATCTGCGGCGGCGCGTTCGACGGGCTGGAGCGCCTGATCGAACACCGGATCGGCCACAAGCAAATCGGTTTCGGCTCTGAGGTCCACGGCAACCGCGACAAGGAGAGCACCAAGATCCTCAAGCAGCTGCAACCCATGGACCTGCTCAAGTACGGCCTGATCCCGGAATTCGTGGGCCGGCTGCCGATCTCGGTCACGCTGGACTACCTGGACGAGGCCGATATCATCCGTATCCTGACGGAGCCCAAGAACGCGTTCGTGAAGCAGTACCAGAAGTTCTTCGCCCTGGACGATGTGCAGCTGGTGTTCGAGCCGGCGGCGCTGACGGCCATCGCGCGAAAGGCGCTGCAGCGGGGCACCGGGGCCCGAGGCCTGAAGAGCATCATCGAAGACATCCTCCTGAACTCCATGTTCGAAGTTCCGTCACGCCCGGAGGTCAAGCGATGCGTCATTACCGAGAAGTCCGTCCTTTTCAGCACCGAGCCCGAGATGTTCGCGGAAGAAGAGCTCGAGGAGATCGCGCCCGAACAAACTGCCTGACCCCACGGCGTCCGTGACCAACGTCGCCAGTCTTCAGCTTCCCCTCCTCCCCCTCAAGAACGTCGTCCTCTTCCCCCACATGATCGTCCCGCTCTATGTCGGGCGCGAGCGTTCCATGGATGCCCTCGAGGCGGCCATGGGGAACGGGAAGAAGATCTTCCTCTGTACCCAGCGACGAGCTGACTGCGAGGATCCGGGCGAGGAGGACATCTACCGGGTGGGGGTGCTCGGCGACGTGGTCCAGTTGCTCAGGCTTCCCGACAACACGGTCAAGGTCCTGATCGAGGGTTCATCCCGGGCCGTGATCGAGCGCTTTCTCCAGACCGAACCACACCTGCGGGTGGAGGTGGCGCGCCTGGAGGAGGACTTCCAGTCTTCCGCAGAGGTGGAGGCGCTGATGCGCGGCGTGGTGGACCTCTTCGACCGATATGTGGAGCTCGATAAAAAGGTGCCGCCGGAGGTGAACCTGACCGTCCGCGGCATCGATGATCCGGGCCGGCTGGCCGACATCGTTGCCTCGAACCTGAACATCGGTGTCACGGATAAGCAGGACGTGTTGGAGACGTTCCAGATGAACGCCCGGCTGGAAAAACTCTCCGCTGTCCTGCAGCGTGAGGTCGAGATCCTGGACATGGACCGCAGCATCAGGCAGCGGGTGCGCCAGCAGATCGACCGGCGCCAGAAGGAGTTCTACCTCAAGGAGCAGATCCGCGTGATCCAGGAGGAGCTGGGTGGTGAGGAGGCGCACCTCACCGAGCTGGATGAGCTCCGGGAGAAGGTCAAGGCGCTCGAACTCACCGAGGCTGTCCAGGACCGGTTGCTCAAGGACGTCGACCGCCTGGAGCGGATGCCGCCCGGCTCACCCGAGATCTCGGTGCTGCACAACTACCTCGACCTGGTGGTGGCGCTGCCCTGGCACGAACGGACAGACGATGTTACGGACCTGCGGGTGGCGGAGAAGGTGCTCGACGAGGACCATCACGGCCTGCAGAAAATCAAGGAGCGGATTCTCGAGTTCCTGGCGGTGCGTCAGCTGACCAAGTCCCCCAAGGGGCCAATCCTCTGCTTTGTCGGACCGCCGGGTGTGGGCAAGACCAGCCTGGGAAAGTCCATCGCTCGCGCGCTAGGGCGCAAGTTCGTGCGGGTCTCGCTGGGCGGCGTCTCGGACGAGGCCGAGATCCGCGGCCACCGCCGAACCTACGTCGGCTCGATGCCCGGGCGGATCATCAAGTCATTACGCGAGGCCGGCAGCCGCAACCCCGTGTTCCTGCTGGACGAGGTCGACAAGATGTCCTCCGATTTCCGCGGCGACCCCGCCTCCGCCCTGCTCGAGGTGCTCGACCCCGAACAGAACCGGAACTTCTCCGACCACTACCTGGAGATCCCGTTCGACCTTTCCGAGGTGCTCTTCATCACCACCGCGAATGTCCTCTACACCGTTCCCCGGGCACTGGTCGACCGGATGGAGGTGATCAACCTTCCCGGCTACACCGCAGAGGAGAAGATGGTGATCGGACGCCAGTTCCTGATCCCCAAGCAGCTGGTCGACCACGGGCTGACCGACAAGCACATCGAGTTCTCCCGGCCCGCGATCGCCAAGATCATCAATCGCTATACGAGCGAGGCCGGGGTCCGCAACCTGGAGCGGTCGATCGCCAGCGTCTGCCGCAAGGTGGCGCGCGAGGTGGTTCGGGGCAAGACGCGCCGGGTGACGGTCTCGCCCGGCAAACTCGACGACCTGCTCGGTCCCCCCAAATTCAAGCCCGAAGAGGGCAACAAGGAGCACCTGATCGGAGTCGCCAATGGACTGGCCTGGACCGAGGTGGGCGGCGTCCTGCTGACGATCGAGGTGATCACCATGCCGGGCAAGGGCAACCTGAACCTGACCGGGCAGATGGGCGATGTGATGCAGGAGTCGGCCCGGGCCGCCCTGTCGTACGCGCGCTCGAACGCGGAGGCGCTGGGGATACCGGTCGATTTCCGGGAGAAGCTTGACCTGCACATCCACATCCCCAAGGGCGCCATCCCCAAGGACGGCCCGTCCGCCGGCATCTCGATGGCGCTGGCCATCGTCTCGGCTCTCTCCCGGCGCCCGATCCGGTCGGACGTGGCGCTCACCGGGGAGATCACCCTGCGCGGACGGGTGTTGCCCGTCGGGGGACTGAAGGAGAAAGTCCTGGCCGCCCACCGGATAGGCATTCGGACCATCGTCCTGCCCGAGGACAACGAATCGGACATCGTGGATATCCCGCCCGAGGTTCGCAAGCGGCTCACCTTCAAGTTCGTGAAGTCGATGGACGAGGTGATCGCGCAGGCACTGTTACCCAGGTCGGATGCCGCTGCCGAGGTCGAGGAAGTCGAGCCGGCCCTGACCGAGGAGCCCGCGGTGGCGAACGCGGTCGACCGACCCCAACAGGACAGCCCGCCAGTCAGCTAACCCGCGCGGGCGGCGTTCAGGGCGTGCCTTAGACTTGATGCCCAAATGAGCGGGGCTGGTATGGAGACGCGGTACGACCCCAATGCGGTCGAGCAGCGCTGGTATCAGACCTGGGAGTCGCGCGGGTGTTTCAAGCCAGCAGAGAAGCCGCGCACCGGTAAGGCCTTCACCATCTCGATGCCGCCGCCCAACATCACCGGCGACCTGCACATGGGCCACGCCATGTACACGCTCGAGGACGTGCTGATCCGGTGGCATCGAATGCTGGGAGACGCCAGTCTCTGGGTGCCCGGCACCGACCATGCCGCGATCGCCACCCAGAACGTGATCGAGAAGCAGTTGGCTAAAGAAGGCACCTCGAAAGAGGCGATTGGCCGGGAGGCCTTCGAAGAACGCGTGCAGCAGTGGTACGCGCAGACGGGCAACACCATCCTCCATCAGATGCGCCGGCTGGGATTCTCAGCAGACTGGTCCCGAATCCGGTTCACCATGGATGCCGAGTACGTCGCCGCGATCCGGACCGTGTTCGTAGAGCTATGGAAGCAGGGATTGATATATCGCGGCCCGCGCATCGTCAACTGGTGTCCGCGCGATCAGAGCGCCATCTCGGATCTCGAGGTCGTCTACGAGGAAACAGACGACCATCTCTATTACCTTGACTACCCGGTCGAGGGCGGGGGTGTGATCAGCGTGGCCACGGCACGCCCGGAGACGATGGTGGGCGACACCGGGGTGGCCGTGCACCCGGACGACCCCAGATACCGAGGCCTGGTGGGGAAGCACGTCACGCTTCCGATCGTGCATCGCCGGGTGCCGATCGTGGCCGACGAGGCCGTCGAGCGGGATTTCGGCACGGGCGCGGTCAAGGTGACGCCCGGCCACGACGCCACGGACTATGAGATCGGTGAGCGGCAGCACCTGGAGGTGCTCAGCATCCTTCACCTGGACGGCCGGCTCAACGTGCCCCAGGTACCCGAGCTTGACGGCAAGCCCGTGCCGGAGGCGCGGGCGCGCATCGTCGAGATGCTGAAGGCCGAGGGGGCGCTGCAGAAAGTCGAACCCTACCGGCACTCGGTCGGGCACTGCGACCGCTGCGGCGCCGTCATCGAACCGCTGGTGTCGGCGCAGTGGTGGGTCAGGATGAAACCGCTCGCCGGCCCGGCCATCGAAGTCGCCGAGAAGGGTGAGGTTCGCTTCCATCCGGAACGATGGACCGAGCAATACCTGCGCTGGATGCGCAACATCCGGGACTGGTGCATCTCGCGTCAGCTCTGGCTTGGGCACCGGATCCCGGTCTGGACCTGCGCCAACGGCCATGCGGTCGCCTACCTTCAGGACCCGTCGGCGTGTTCGGAGTGCGGCGACCGGTCACTGACCCAGGACCCGGACGTCCTCGACACCTGGTTCTCCTCCGGGCTCTGGCCATTCGCCACGCTCGGCTGGCCGAAGGACACGGAGGACCTGCGCCGCTTCTATCCCACCCAGGTGCTCGATACGGGCCGCGACATCATCTACCTGTGGGTGGCCCGGATGGTCTTCCTGAGCCTGCACTTCATGCGGACCATCCCCTTCTCGGACGTGCTGATCCACGCCACCGTGCTGGCCACGGACGGACGGCGGATGAGCAAGTCCCTCGGAACCGGGGTCGATCCTCTCGACGTGGTGGATGCCTACGGGGCGGATGCGACGCGCGCCTGGTGCACCTACTTCGGCACCAGCGGCCAGGACATTCGCTTCTCGCAGGAGAAGATCAAGGACTATCGGGATTTCGCCAACAAGCTCTGGAACGCTACCCGCCTTGTCCTTCTGAAGAGCGAAGCGGCGGGCCGGCCCGACCTGTCTCGCCTCGGCCCGGCCGATCGCTGGATCCTGGGCCGGCTCAACCGGGTGGTGGAGATCGTGACCCGCGGATTCGAGCGTTTCGAATTCGGCCCGGCCATCGATGCGCTCTACGAATTTGCCTGGCATGAGTTCGCCGACTATCACCTCGAGCTGATGAAGGCCGGGCTGGCGGAACCGGGCGTCGCGGCCCAGGTTCTCGAGGTGACCCTGCGACTGCTTCATCCGATCATGCCCTTCATCACGGAAGAGCTCTGGCAGCGGCTGCCGCACCAGGGCGACACCATCCTGTATGCGCCCTGGCCCGTGCCGGACCGCGGGCATGAGGACGCCGCGCTCGAGGGCGAGATGGCGCATCTCGTCCAGGTGGTGCGCGCGGTGAGAAACCTGCGCCGGGAGGTCGATCAGCGAGTTCGGCGGCCGCCCGCCCGGATCGATTCGAGCCGGCCCCTGCTCCAGGATTCAACTGGCCGGGCGTACATCGCCACCCTGGCAGAGCTCGAGCTCGACGGCGCGGGGGCAGCGGGTGGCCAGACGGTCGTGGTCGGCGATACCACCGTCACCATCGGCCTGGCGGCGGACGGTGGCGCGGAGAGACCGCGGCTCGATGCGGAGCTGCGCAGGCGCGAGCAAGAGATCGCGGCGCTCGAGCGCAAGCTGGCGAATGCCGCGTTCACGAGCAAGGCTCCCGCACAGGTAGTCCAGAAAGAGAGGGAGCGTCTGACCCAGGCTCAACAGGCGGCGGTCCGGCTCCGGGAGCTTTTGGGACAGAAGCCGGGATAGGGTAAGGTATAGCGGTTATCACGCCGGTTAAGGAGGCGACGTGCCCAACCTCACTTCTCTAAGGCCTCTTCTCTACATCATCGTCTTCTACCTGATCGCCTTCTGGCTCAGCCTTTCCTACTGGGCATTCCGGGACGCACGCGAACGTTCGCCGAGCGTGGCGTTCCATGTGTTCGCCACCGGGATCTCCCTCCTGCTGCCGATATTCGGCCTGTTCATCTACATGATCATCCGGCCGCCGCTGACGATGGCGGAGCGGCGAGCGCTCGAGCTGGAGACCGCGGCGCTTTCCGAACCGGGCGGTCCCGCGCGCGAGCTGCGCCCCTGTCCCAGCTGTGGCGAGCCCATCGATTCCCAGTACGTGCTCTGCCCGCATTGCAAGACCCAGTTCAGCAAGCTCTGCCCGCGGTGCAACAAGCAGCTCAAGCTAGGCTGGAGCGTGTGCCCATACTGTGCCGAGGAAGTGCCCCTGCAGGGCAGCGTTCCGACCCCGCGCATCGCCAGGTAATCGCAGGAAGTAGCCGGCGCGCGGGCGTGGCGGCCCCGTTGATGCGCTAGAGCATGCCGCTTCAGCTGCAGGCGCTGCTGCCGTTCGCCGCGATCGTGGCCGCGGCCCTGGCCGTCCGATTCAGGCCCGCCCGGCGCACGAATGGCGTGGTCGCCGCCGCCGGCGCCGGCGCCGCCGCGACCATCGCGCTGATCGAGCTCGTCCGATTGGCTCCGGGCGAGCGCGTCGATTCCTCCTACCTCAGCACCTTTCCCTATGCCGAGCTGACCATTCACTCTGACGCTCTCTCGCTGAGCTTCGCCGTAGTAACGGCCTCAACCGCCTGCCTCCTGATGCTGGTCCGGGTCGTCTCGCGCGGTGACCGCCGCGACCCCTGGTTTAACTGGCTGATCGCGACCGCCGCAGCGCTCTCTGTGGAGCTGGCCGGCAACCTGCTGTTGCTCTACGTTGCCTTTCAGCTGCTGACCCTGGCCTGGAGCGGCGCCCTCGATGAGGCGGCTCCGCGCCGGCGCTGGCTCCGGTTCACGCAACAGGCATCCGACCTGGGGCTGCTGTTTGTGGCTGGACTCACGATCCAATCAGTGGGCACCAGCGCCTACTCGGGAGTTCCCTCCGACACGATCGGCCCGGCTGTCTTCCTGGTGGCCCTGCTTCCGGCCCTGACCAGGATCGGGGCGCTCGCCATGCCGTTGAGCGGCCCGCAGGCGCCTGTCCTCTTCGAGCCGGCTGTCGCCTGGGCGGCGCCGGCAGGGTACCTGGTTCTCCGTCTGCTCTCGCTCACCGGCGGTCGGGTCCCGACCCGCACCATCGAGGTGGCGCTGTTCGCGGTGGGCCTTGTTGCCGCCGGGATGATGGCGCTGCTGGCTGCGGTCGAAGGATTGCGGCCGTCGCTCCCGGTGCGGCTGGTGACCGTACTGGCGTTGACCGCGCTCGCCATCTCGGCGCTGGGGACTCCGCTTTCCACGCTCGGCGCCGGCTGGCTATGGCTGCTCCTGATCCCTTTGACGGGCCTCACCTGCGTGCGTCTCGGTCCGCGCTCCCTGGCCCGGGTGATCCTGCTCTTAAACCTGGCACTGGTCCCACCCGGCGCCGCCTTCATCGGACTGTGGCTGGCCGGGCAGGGACTGATTCAGAGCACCGTGCTCTCGCTCGTACCCCTGGCGCTGGTGGCGCTCGTGGTCGCGGCCGGCGTGGCATCGGTGATCGCGCTGGATGAGCACCTCCGGATCGACCTGCCCTCGGGGTGGGGGCTGGCGCTCCTGGCGGCCGGCGCCTTCCCCGGCATCGCGCTTGTCTACCTGGTGGCCCCGGCCGCGACGGCTGTTCGCGCGATCCCGGGGGGAACCTTCCAGGTCAATCCGCTGGGCATCACCGCCGGAACGCGTTTCTGGCCGGCCGCCCCAGTCTGCCTGGCAGTCGCGGCGGCGCTGTTCATCCTGCTCGAGCGGCTCGGAACCCGGCTGCCGCTGCGCCGCTCGTCGATCGACGTTGTGGCCCGGCTCGCAACGATACGGTTGCCGAAGCTCCGGTTGCACAACCTGCCAGATGAGGTCACCCTGAGGCGGGCCTATTGGGCGGTCTTCGCTGCCGCGCTGGCAGCCGCGGTGCTGGCGCGATGATCCTCTACCTGCCCGTCCTGGTCTTCCTCGCCGGGCTGACCCTCGCCCATCGCCGGTCCCGGGTCCAGCGGCTGATCGGGCTGCTGGTGATGGTTGCCGGCGGCGCCGGCAGCCTGGCACTGGTCGTCGAACCGGCGGTGGCAGCCGGCTGGGCGCTCGGACCGATCGCCGCCGGGCTCCTGGCCCGGCCGGTTGGAACGCGGCGCCGGCTTGCTTTCGAGGCCCTGGTTCGCCGGTCCGTGGTCCTGGTGGTGGCAATCCTCGCCGCTGGCATCGTAGCTTCGAAGCTCGGCTTGGGCGAAAACCCGTGGCCCCTCACCGGCGTCGTCTGGTTCGCCGGGGCCGTGGGTCTCGACTGGCTGCTGATGCCCCTGGACGACGAAGACCGGGCCAGCGGCGGGGTTCTCACCGTCGCCGGTTTCACGGGGGTGCTGGTGCTGGCGACGGCGCCGGGCGTGCTGACCGCAATCGTCGCCGGGCTGGCCGCGGTGGTGCCGGCAGTGGTGAGCCGATGGCGCGGCCTGGGCGCTGCCCCGCCACCGGTCCGGGCCGGCCTCCTGCTCGCTGCCGGGATAATCGCCGTGGCGGGGATCTCTACCACGGCGCTGTTTGGGGTCTCGGTCTCCGACGTCCGGCTCAGCCTTGCCGGTGTTGCTCTCCCGGGGCTCGGGATCGTGCTGCTGGCGGCTGCCCTCCAGGGTGAGGGCTGGGCATGGCTGGGACCCGTGGCCGGTCTGGCCGTGGCGGCAACCTCGCCCGTACTTCGTTGGGCCGCGCTGGCCGCGGTTGCCGCGGCGCTGCCCTCGACCGACCGTCGAGGCCAGCGTTTGCTCTGGGCCGGCATCGTGGCGCTGTTCCTGAGCCCGGTCATCCAGGTCTTGGCGGCTGCGCCCTTTGGTCTCCGACTCTCGCCCGTTGCCCTTGCCGCCGGCCTGGCCCTGGTGGCGCTCGCCGCCTCGACCGGGCCAGTCAGAGCGCTCGTGCTTCCGGCCGCGAGCGTACAGGTGCTGCAGGCTGTCCAGCAGTTGGGTCAGGCAGGGATCACCCGCTTTCAGCTTGCGGCCGCGGCGGGAGCCATTCTTCTGTTGGCCTACCCGCTGATGGTGGAGACCGGTTCCCGACCCGTCAGGGTCCGGGTGAGTCGAGCCGTCATGACTGCCGGCCTGCTCCTGATTGCGGTCGCGGCGCATGACCCGCTGGACCTGGGATCGGTGGCGGCCTTTCTTCTGCTGATCGACCTGGCCGTGGTAGCGCCAGCGCGGCTCGACGGACCGCTGGGCAGGTTGGCCGAGTCCGGATGGCCGCCTGCGGTGGCCTTCTCAGGTCGGGTCCTGGCGGTGGCCGCGGCCATCCAGGCTTCGGTCGCTCTCGGCGCACTCGCGGTCGCGCTCACCGCCGGTCTGTATCTCTCTGGGATCCTGTCGAGCCCTCGGCGAAAAGCCGCCGGAGCGCCGCTGACGGTCAGCGGCTGGACGGTCGCGGTCGTCTCACTTGGGTGCGGGCTCGCGCCCGCAATCTTCCTGCGGATGCTGCACGTCTGATCCGGGCGCTGGCCGATGTTACAATCGGCGGCGCCACGGAGATCGGATGCAGCGGTCAACCCTAGTTGGCCCGAGCCACACGGCTGGTGCTGGCGTCGTCGTCGCCAAGACGTATGGAAGTACTGTCCCGAAGCGGGCTTCGCTTCGATGTCGTCAGGCCGGGGATCGACGAGGTCCCTCCCGTGCCCATGCCACCAATTCGCTACGTGCAGTGGGCCGCCGAAGCCAAGGCACGGGCGGTGGCGAAGCGAGTTCGCAACGCGCTCGTGGTCGGCGCCGACACCGAGGTGGTGCTTGACGGCAAGGTCTTCGGCAAGCCCATGGACCGACTCCACGCCCGGCGCATGCTGCGCGCGCTTTCCGGCCGGACCCACGTCGTGTACACGGCGATACACGTGATAGATGCGGCATCGGGCGATACCACTCATGGGTACTCTCGCACCAGGGTCACCCTGCGTCGCCTTTCGGACAGGCAGATCGACGCCTACGTGCGCACGGGCGAGGTGCAGGATAAGGCCGGTGCTTACGCTATACAGGCCAGAGGGCGAAGCCTGGTCCGTAAGATCGAGGGGCCCTTCGACAATGTGGTCGGCATGCCGATGCACCTGCTGCGCCGCCTGTTGCGCGAGTACGGAGTGAGCCTGCCGCCTAAACCCGAGAAATGAAAGTGATGATTGCCTTGAGGCGCGCGGCGATCGGGTTGGCGTTGCTCGTAAGCGTGCCGGTCGCCGCCTGCGGGGCCGTCAGTGGTGCCCGCCTCCAGGTGACTCAGACATCGGATGCGACGGCCGGCACTGACCACAAGGGCCACCTGGCGCCCGGGACGTTTGCCGGGATCACGGTCGCGATCCGCAACATCGGAGCCGCGCCGGCCCGCGGGCTGACCATCCAGGACCTGCTGCCCAGCGGCTTCCGCTACTACGAGCTCACCACCCTTGGCGGCAACGCGATTCGGACCTCGACCCAGGAGCCGGGGGCGCAGGGGGACCCGCAGTGGGGTACCTGGACCATCCCCGCCGCCAGTGCCACCAGGGAGAGCGAGCTCGTCCTCAGCTTCAAGGTGCAGGCGGCGACCCAGCCCGGGGACTACACAAACCACGTCAAGATCAATGGCTCCGAGGTGGGCGAGGTCGACGAGGGCGATGGCCTGCCAATCGTGGTCGAGCCGCGACCGTCCCTGGCCGTCACCACGGCCGCCACCACCGACAAGGCCACCACCGGGGGCACGGTCACCTACGTGATTTCCGTGAACAACGTGGGATCCGCCGTCGCCAGGGCCGTGGTGGTGTCCGCGACACTACCGCCCGGTTTCATTTACACAAGCACCACCGGCTTCGAGGGCAACAGCTCGCGCATCACCAACGTCGACCCCCCGGGCACCAGCCTTCTGCCGGTGTGGGCGTCCTGGAACGTCCCCGCGCAGGTCAACGGCACACCCGGGCTGCTGCGCATCACCTTCCAGGCGCGTATCCTGGCCGGCGTTAAACCGGGTATCTATACGCTGACCACGGGCCTGACCGCCGCCCAGGATATTCCAGCGGTGACCGCCGGCAACGGCGCCCCGGTGGCGGTGGGTAAAGGGACCACGATCCCGATCAGCGTGACGGTCGCGCCCACCTCTCCCTATGCGCCCCAGGGTGGGAGCGTGACCTACGTGATCACGGTGGAGAATGACAGCAACGACGCGGCCACGGGCGTCAGGGTCACCGATACCCTGCCCGCCGGATTCACCTTTCAGGGGACCAACAGCATCGTGGTCGGTGGGAAGGGGGTGGCTTCGCGCCTGCAACCGTCGGTGGGAACCACCACTCCGCAATGGGGTCCATTCAACATCCCCGCGGGCGGATTCAACGGCGTGACCCTGGTGATCACTTTCACCGCCAGCGTCAACAGCGCCTCCCTCGGCCCGCACCCGAATGTGGTTTCAGGAAGCGCAACCAACGCGCAGATCACCGGAGCCGCGGACCAGAGCCCGGTCAACGTGACAGCTGGCTAACGAGCGGAGCGAGCTTTAGCGTCGGGCGGGCGGGCTGCAGGCTCGTGCGAGCAACACGAGCGCATCCACGCGTTGTTGCGCGAGTGCGCCGCGAGCCGTCGCAGACCGCACCCGCCCGTTTCGTATCCTCGCGTGAGGATATGCGCAGACCGCAACCGCCCGTTCAGTATCCTCGAGAGAAGACATGTCTAAGACACAACGCGAGCTGAAGGCGCTGCGCCAGTCGCAGCGAGAGGAAGCGCTGCGCCGCCAGCAGGCGAAGGATCGGCGCAGCCTGATGATCATCGCCGGGTCGATCCTCGCGGCCGGGCTGCTGATCGCCGGCGTGGCTATTTATCTGCATAACCAGGAGACCAAAGGGTCGGCGAACCGGCTGACCTTCCAGGCGGTGACCGGCGTCGCCGGCACCCAGATTCCGGACGAGGGACCGCGCAATCACATCGATCCGTCGATCACGCCAACGTACAAGTTCTATCCGCCGACCTCGGGGCAGCACTACGGAACGCCCGACGGCCCGGCGCCGTGGCAGACAACTGACCAGACGTTGCGCGAGGGAACGTTCGTGCACAACATGGAGCACGGGGGCGTGGTCATTCTCTATAACTGCCCGAGCGGGGCGGCCTGCGACACCCTGAAGAGCCAGCTGTCGAACTACGTCAATAACCTGGCGCCGGTTGAGCCGCAGTTCGGCGAGGTGAAGATGCTGATGACTCCGTACTCGAAGGGCATGACGAAAAAGGTTGCCCTGGTTGCCTGGAACTGGATCGAGTTCCTGGACGGATACGACCAGGCCGAGATCACGCGCTTTTACGAGATCCACGTCGACAAGGGACCCGAGCAGATCGGATGATAGACTACGTAGTCGCGCCCTGGGGCGCTTTGCCTATGTACGCCATTGTTGCCGCGAGTGGAAAGCAGTTTCGGGTGAGCGAGGGTGACCGGATCGTGGTCGATCGGGTCTCCGCCGACGTGGGCGAAACCATTCGTCTCGAGTCGGTGCTCATGCTGGGCGGCGATCAGGCGCCGCAGGTGGGAAAGCCATTTGTGAGTGGCGCCTTTTTAGAAGCCACCGTCCTGGCGCACCGGGCGGGCGACAAGATCATCGTGTTTCGGATGAAGGAGCGCAAGCGCTTCCGGCGCAAGGTCGGGCACCGGCAGCAGTTGTCGGAGTTGAAGATCGGGTCTATCCACGCGCCCGGCCTGAAGCGGAAAGAATCGGCCACATCCAAGGAAACCCCTGAGGCGGGGGCCGCCCCGCAAACGGCGGGGACCGCCGTCGCTGAGGAAGGGCCGGCGCCCAGGAGCCGCACCAAAAAAACCGGTCAGGGCAGCCGGAAGAAAACGCAGGAGTAGAAGTTGGCACACAAGAAAGGCGCAGGCAGTTCGCGAAACGGGCGGGACAGTGTTGGCCAGCGAGTCGGCCTCAAGACCGGCGCCGGCCAGGCGGTCAATGCGGGGACGATCATCCTGCGGCAGCGCGGCACCGCCATCCATCCGGGCGCCAACGTCGGCATGGGGCGCGATCACACGCTGTTTGCCCTGGTCGACGGGACGGTCCGATTCGAGCGCACCGGGCATGGGCGTAAGCGCGTTTCCATCCTCCAGGAAGCGACCGTCCACTAAGCTACCGCGGGCCTCGCGGACCGGCTGATGTTCACCGACCGCGTTCGGGTCTTCGTCAAGGCGGGGGATGGGGGAGCAGGCGCCCTCAGCTTTCGGAGGGAGAAGTACGTTCCTCGGGGCGGCCCCGACGGGGGCAATGGGGGCCGGGGCGGCAACATCATCCTCGAGGTCTCAAACGACCTGAATTCCCTGGCGGACTTTCGCTACAAGCACCACTTCGTGGCACCCGCCGGCGGGCGCGGTGGGGGCAGCCGCCGCCATGGGAAGGACGGACGCGACCTGGTACTCAAGGTGCCACCGGGGACCCTGGTCAAGGAAGACGAGGGGACTACCCTCGCCGACCTGATCGCCCCCAAGCAGCGCCTGGTCGCGGCGGCCGGCGGGCGTGGCGGTAGGGGGAATGCCAACTTCAAGAGCGCGACCCGGCAGACCCCACGCTTCGCCGAGCTGGGCGAGCCAGGAAAGTCGCGCTGGCTGACCCTCGAACTGAAGCTGATCGCGGACGTGGGGCTCTTGGGATTGCCGAATGCCGGCAAGTCCACCCTGCTGGCCGCCTCCAGCGCCGCGCGGCCGAAGATCGCGGACTACCCGTTCACGACGCTCGAGCCCGTCCTGGGCGTGGTCGAGCTGGATCCGGAGACCACTTTTGTCATGGCCGACCTGCCCGGCCTGATCGAGGGGGCGTCGGAAGGCGCCGGGCTGGGGCTGCAGTTCCTGCGCCATATCGAGCGGACCCGGGTGCTGATTCACGTGGTCGACGGGACGGCCGGCGATCGCGAAAAGCTCTGGTCGGACTACGAGCAGGTGCGCGGGGAGCTGCGCAAGTACAGCTCGGCGCTCGCCCGCCGCCCGCAGCTGGTTGCGATCAACAAGATGGACGCGCTGGCCGACGCCGGTGAGGTGCTGGCCTTCCGTCAGCGCCTGGTTCGCCTCCGCAGACGGTCGTTTCCCATCTCGGCCGCCACGGGTGAGGGAGTACAGGACCTGCTCTGGGCGGCAGCCCGAGCGCTCAAGAAAACCCCCCGCGAACAGCTCGCCGAGCCCCTGCCGGCGCTGAAGGTGTATCGGGGGCCGGCCACGGCAGAGCCGTTCACGATCGTTTCGCAGGAGGGCGGCTTCACCGTGTCGGGCTCCCAGCTCGAGCGCCTGCTGGCCATGACCGACCTGCGAAACCCGGAGGCCCTGGCACGCTTTCAGCGGACCCTCGACCGGTGGGGCTTGAATGAGGCGCTGGCAAGGCACGGGGCTCGCGGCGGGGAGACGGTCCGCATCCGCGACGTCGAGTTCCTTTACGATCCCAGCCGGTGAGCCGCGCCACATGATCGGGATCCTGGGAGGGACCTTCGACCCTGTCCACCTCGGACATCTGACGGCGGCCGAGCAGGTGCAACGCGTGGCCCGGCTGGAGGAGGTCTGGTTGATGCCCAACGCCCGGCCGCCGCACAAGGTCGATGGTCCCTATGCGAGTGCACAGGACCGGCTGGCGATGGTGGAGCTCGCTGTCCAGGAGCGCCCCAGCCTGCGAGCGTCCGACGTCGAGGTGCGGCGGGGTGGCGTCTCGTATACGGTCGACACGTTCGCCGCCCTGGCATCGTCGTTTCCCGGCGCGACGTTTGCGCTTCTCCTCGGCTACGATGCCGCGCTGCAGATCCGTAGCTGGCACCGGGTGGACGATCTGTTGCGGGCGGCGCATTTCGCCATCTTCGAGCGCCCCAGTGTCGAGCTCAAGGAATCCGATGTCTATGCGCTCGGCTTTCCGCCTGAACGTACCCAGTTCCTGCGCATCCACACGCCACCCATCGCCGCGCACGAGATCCGGGCGCGGCTGCAGTCGGGGAAATCCGTGAACGGCCTGCTGCCGCCCTCGGTCGCCGCTTACATTCATGAGCACGAGCTGTACGGGGCGCGGCGTAAGCCCGCCGGGGTGTGAGGCGGCGATGGGATAATTGGGAGGAATGACTCCCCTTCAGCTGAGCCGGCTCATTGCGGATGCGGCTGAAGAAAAGAAAGCCCGGGCGGTGGTCCGGATCGATATCCGCCAGCGAACCTCGATCGCGGATTACTTTGTGATCTGCGAGGGGGACACCGACCGCCAGGTGCGGGCGATCACCGACTCGATCCTGGACACCTGCCGCGAGCAGGGGGTCCGCCCCCTCCGAACGGCTGGCTACCAGGAAGGGTCCTGGGTGGTGCTCGACTACGCCAGCGTGATCGTCCATATCTTTCTGCCCGGGGAGCGCGCCTACTACGACCTGGAGACGCTCTGGCGCGCCCCACGCAAGCGCGTCGCAGCTGGCGGCGCAAACGGCGAGACAGCCAAACCGCGGCGCAAACCCACACCTCGCAAGGCCACCACTCGTAAGGTCAGCAGCCGCTAGGCGCAACCGCACGGCGCGACTTGTGCTGGAAGCCTGAATCGGCGATGGCCGACGTGAGATAATACCGCGGAGCCGCCCAGACGTTGGGCGCTCAGACCGAG
>Ga0209806_1001357_pt1 | contig 16236 bp, 17 predicted proteins | sample GraSoiAngelo_152_FD_186166 | JGI IMG/M metagenome (GOLD analysis project Ga0209806, IMG submission 186166) | Grasslands soil microbial communities from the Angelo Coastal Reserve, California, USA - 14_1009_12_30cm (SPAdes) (version 2) | ecosystem: Environmental > Terrestrial > Soil > Grasslands ... | reverse complement strand
TGCCTCATCCGGGAGACTTCCGGGAGGCGGGTGTGATCGCGGCCGCCGAGGACCTCAACAATCCACTGCGCGTTGTCCGCGGAGGCGGGGCAGCGGGTGAGCGGCGGTCGCTGATCGAGGTCGACCAGCCGCAGGTCGTGGTCGAGGCGATCAAGCGCGCGGAGGATTCAGACGCTGTCGTGGTTCGCCTGTACGAGGCATGGGGCGGCCGCTGCCGGGCGAAGGTCCGGACGTCGTTGCCGGTCTCCCGGGCTTACCTTTGCGACCTGCTGGAGCGGGATCGGACGGAGATTGCCGTCCGCGACGGCGAGCTCGAGATCGACGTCGGACCTTTCAAGATCCTGACGCTGAAGCTCGCTCGCTGACCCGCTGACGCGCAGGCCACCACCCGGAGATGGCCAGGGCCAGGAGAAGCCCGACCTCAAAGAGGGTCCAGCGGTTCAGGCGGATCGGTGTCGTGCTGTTGACATAGGGAACCGAGATCAGCCAGCTTGCTGCGATCGGCAACCGCCACGCCCAGGCGGCCTTTTCTTCCCACACGATCCATGCCGCGGCGCTGAGCAGACACAGGTCTGAGCCATGCAGATAAGGGACGACAAGCAACGAACCGACCGCACCGGCCGCGATCGCAAGGCCGGGCGAGTGACGCAGCCGGTACGCGGTCAGGAGCGTGATCCCGACGATGACCACCCTCAGGGCCGTCGCGACCACACCGGTTACTCCAAACGCTCCTTCGACGGTGAGATTGCTCGCACCTTCAGGCAGGGTCCCGCGCAGCTGATCGATGTAAGCGCTGACACCACTCGGTCCCATCGAGGCCAACGCCGCGACGCCGATCACCACCCCCCCTGCCGCCCAGGAGGCGAAGGTCCGATAGCGACCCGCGGCCAGGAGCGCGAACGGCACGAGCAATGCGGTGTTCGGCTTCAAGTACAGGAGGCACAGCGCCAGGCCCGCGGCCACGTCCTTTCGCTCCCGGGCGAGCCGCGTCGCAAGGACGGCACCCGCCGCGACAAGTGGGGCCACCTGACCGAGGTTCAGGGCGTGCACCACCCACCACGGCGCGAGCGCCCCCGCGGCGTAGAGCCAGCGCTCGAAGCCGGACTTTCGCGACGCCCATACCAGCGCCCCCGCAAAAGCGACGAAGTTGACCGCGGTCCATACCCAGTACGCGACCCAGTAGGGAAGCGGCGTCAGGGGCGCCGTCAACCATGCGACCGGCGGGGGGCTGAGGAACGGCTGCGCGATCTGACTGGAAACAAGCTGCTTCTGGGCGTCCGCGACGATGCTCTGGTCATAGATGAAGGACCATCCGTGCTGCACGCCGACAACGGCCGCCGCCAGATAGGTGTGAAAGTCGATGCCGATCGGCTCGTAGCGATTCAAGACATCGAAGACCAGGGCGATCAATACGACGAGGAAAGCCAACGGCGCCCACAAGCGTCTAGAGATACTTCAGCTCCGTGACCCTTCCACTCTCGGCGGAGGCGTAGGCCGCCAGGATCATCTTGAGGACGTTCACCCCTTCGACCTCGGTGTTCAGCGGCCTCCGGCCCTCGCGCAGGCAGGCGATGAAATCGACCACCTCCAGCGCGTAGGTGTCGGGAGCAGACGGGCCGGCTTCCTGGGCCACGACCTGCTCGCCGCCGCGTGGCTTGAAAAACAGAGCGCGACCGTCGCTCCACAGGCTTCCATCCTCGCCGGCCACCGAGAAGCGTTCTGTGCAGCCGGCCGGCTCGTATGCCCAGCCGGTCACGATCGACCCGATCGTGCCGTCCGCAAATTCCACCAGCACATGGGCGGTGTCCTCTCCCTCCAGGAACAACAGGCGGTGCCGGCTCAGAATGGCTGTCACTTTGATCGGCAGGCTGTCGACGAGGTGCAGCAGCAGGTAGTTCGGGTGATATCCGGTGTCGATCAGCTCGCCGCCTCCGCTGGTCTCCCGCCGCGCCCGCCAGCCGAACGTCTCAGCGGTCCCCTTGAGCGCGAAGACGTCGGTGGTGCGAGCCGCGTAAACCTTGCCCAGCTTGCCCTCACGAATCATCTCGCGAGCAGTCGCGACCGACGGGAGGAACAGCTGATTGTGGGCGCACATCAGGGTCACACCGGACGCGGCCACAGCCCTGGTCACAGTGTCCGCCTCGTCCAGGGTGAGGCACAAGGGCTTCTCGCACAGGATGTGCTTGCCTGCCGCGGCCGCCGCGACGATCGCGTCCTTGTGCAGATGGTGCGGGAGACATATGTCCACGGCATCGATCTCGGGCGATGCCACCATCTCCCGATAGTCGCGAAAGACCTGGACGCTGCCGAGCTGCGCTGTGTATTTGCTCGCGCGCTCACCGTCAACATCCGCGATCGCCGTCACCTGAGCGTGATCGGCCGCCTGTAGATAGCCTGGGATGTGTTGACCGGCGATGTTGCCGGCGCCGATGATGCCGACCGCGATCTTTCCGTTCTTGCTCATATTCCTCGCTGCGGTATGTTGCACCAGGGCCTCGGTCACATGTCCAGAAGCCATGTCGCCATCTCGATAAAGGCTATTCGGAGTGGCGGCGTTCGACGCGCGGGCCGATTGACGTCAGGACCTCGTAGCTGATGGTCTGCGACCATTCGGCGACCTCTTCCGCGGTGATAACCACGTCGCCGTCGCGGCCGATCAAAGTCGCGACGTCGCCGACCTGGACCTCCGGAACATCGCTCACGTCGAGCGTGATCGCGTCCATGCTGACCATCCCGATCAACGGCGCCCGCCGGCCGCGGACCAGAACCTCGCCGCGGTTGGCTCGGGCACGCTGCACGCCGTCGGCGTAACCGATGGCGACCGTGGCGACGCGAGCCTGGCCCGGTGCGCGCCACAACGACCCGTAGCCGACGGTCGCGCCCTTCTCCACCGTCTTGACGTGCGTCACGACCGAGCGCAGCGCCAGCGCGGGCTTTGTCCCGGGCCACTCGCACCCGTAGATCGAGATTCCGCACCGCACCGCATCGAGCGCGAAGTCCGGATGCCTCAGCGCGCCTGCCGAGTTGCATGCGTGTCGCATACCAGGGCTCACGCCAAGACGCGAGACCGTGTCGATGAAGAGGTCGAACTGGCTCCGTGTCATGGCATCGTCAGACTCGGCCTTCGCGAAATGGGTCCAGGTGCCGGCCAGGCGCGTGCCCCGTGATTCGTCGATGAACTGGGCCAGCGCCGGCGCGTCTTCAGGCGCGCACCCGAAGCGGCCCATGCCGGTGTCGATCTTCAGGTGCACGGGCACGGGCCGCTCCGCAGCGCCCAGCGCTTCAGCCAGCTCGCGACTCGAGACCGTGATGCTGCAGCCGGTTGCGGCGGCGGCCTTGGCCTGGGCGGGGAGCAGCCCGCCCATGACGAGAATCTGCTCCGGGTCGACAAGGCCACGAATCTGCGCCCCCTCCTCCAGCGTCGCCACGGCCAGTCCCGTCGCCCCGCCCTCGAGGGCGGCGTGCGCGACGGGGACCGCGCCGTGCCCGTAACCGCCGGCCTTGACGACCGCAAAGAGCTTCGTCGCTTTGGGCAGGTGATGCAGGATGCGGTCGCAGTTGGCGCTGATCGCGCCGAGGTCGACGTCGGCCCAGCGCAGCGAGTTTTTCAGAGTCCGCCCTGGCGGAGCACGTTCATGACGAGAGGGATCTCACCGAGCAGGTCGCTCGCCAGGAGGCCTGAGTCGCCCAGCCGCTCGGCGATGCGGCGCCCCGCCGCGGCGTGGACGTAAACGCCCGTCACCGCGGCCGCGTAAGCCTCGGAGCCCTGGGCGATGAGGCCTCCGATGAGCCCGGAAAGCACGTCGCCCGTTCCGCCGGTCGCAAGCGCGGGAACCTCATGCGGGTCCTCGCTGGTCCTGCCGTCGGGGTGCGCCACCACGGTGTGCGCGCCCTTCAAGACGACGACCGCCCCCCACTCCTTGGCCGCCTTGCGCGCGACCCCGACCCGGTCGCCGTTGACCGCGTCCGCGGTCTTGCCCATCAACCGCCCGAGCTCGCCCGGATGCGGCGTCAGGACCCGATTCCTGCCGAGCTTGCCCTTGGCCCGTTGCGACTCGGCGAGCGCGTTGAGCCCGTCGGCGTCGATCACGAGAGGACATCTCGCGTGCAGCGCGAGGTCAAGGACCAGGCGCCACGTCGAGCTGTCGCGGCCCAGTCCCGGTCCGATGATGCCGACCTCCGCGCTCGCGAGCTGGCGAAGGATCGAGTCATACGCCGCGTGCCCGACCGCGCCGGGAACGACCTCAGGCACGGGCGTCGCCATGACCTCGGTGCACTTAACGGCCAGGATCGGATAGATCGTGTCGGCGACCAGCAGCCTGACCAGGCCCGCGCCCGCCCGGGCCGCCGCGGTAGAAGAGAGGTAGGCGGCTCCGGTCAGACCGAGGCTCCCGGCGAGCACCACCGCGGTTCCGAACGTGCCCTTGTGCGCGTCCTTCGGTCGGGCCGGGAGGAGCACGGCGTCGGGCGCCGGCAGCATGGTGCCGGCGTCTGGGATCTCCAGATGCGCGGTCGCCACGGCAAGCCGGCTGTGGTGGGTGATGCTCACCTCGACCTGGGCGCCGCGGTCGTTGCCGAGGAGGCGCGCCCGCGGCGCTCCGTTCGGCCCCGGAAGGACTTCGATCCGGCGGCGGGGAAAGCAGATCCCCGTGCCGTCGAAGCACTTGATCACCGCTTCTTTGGCCGCCCAGCGGCCGGCCAGCCGTTCGTCGTTGCCGGCGCAGTAGGCGAGCTCGGCGGGTGTGTAGACCTTGTCAAGGAAGCCGCGACCGGAGCGCCTTACCGCGAGCGCGATCCGATCAACCGAGACGGCGTCTACCCCGATCCTTTGCACCCGCCAATTATTCGACGGTCACCGACTTGGCGAGGTTTCGCGGTTGGTCGACGTCCTGGCCGAGCTTGACCGCCACGTGGTAAGCGAACAGCTGCAGCACGACTGTGTTCAGGACGACCGCCGCCGCCTCGTCCACTTCCGGGATCTCGAAGACATCGGTCGCGACTCCGTTGAGCGAGCGATCCCCCTTGGTGATCAGGGCCAGGACAGGCGCGTTGCGGGCGACGATCTCGTGGACGTTGCTGACCATCTTGTCTTTGGTCGTGCCGGCGGTGCAGATGGCGATCACGGGAAACTGATCGTCGAGCAGGGCGATGGGCCCGTGCTTCAGCTCGCCGCCCGATGTCCCTTCTGCGTGTATGTACGAGATCTCCTTCAGCTTCAGCGCGCCCTCGAGCGCGACCGGGTAGCCCAGCCCGCGGCCCGCGAACATGAAGTTGCGGTACTTGCTGTATTTGTGGGCCAGCTTGATGATCTCCTTCTCTCGGGCGAGGATGTCGCGGACCTGGTCGGGAAGCGCCCGCAAGGCCTCGACCAGCTCCCGCTTGCGTTCTGGCGAGACGCGTCCCTTGACATCCGCAAGCCGCATCGCAAGCAGGTAGAGGCTGACGATGTGCGCGTGCAGAGTCTTGGTCGAGGCGACGCCGATTTCGGGCCCGGCGTGCAGGTAAATCGCGCCGTCGGCGTCGCGAGCGGCGGAGCTGGCGACCACGTTCGTCACCGCGACCGAGAGCGCGCCGCGAGCCTTGGCCTGCTGCATTGCGACAAGGGTGTCCGCCGTTTCACCGGATTGGGAGATCACGACGCCGAGCGTCTTCTCGCCGACGGTCGGCCGCCGGTAGCGGAACTCAGACGCGTCCTCCGCCCGGGCGGGGATCCCTGACCAATCTTCGATGACGTACTCGCCGATCATGGCCGCGTGACGCGAGGTGCCCATACCGAGGAGCAGGATGTCGTCAATCCGGCGCAGCTGCTTGTCGGTGACGTCGAACTCCCGGAAGGAGACCGTGCCGTCGTCGGTGAGCCGTCCGCGCATCGCGTTGGCAAGCGCTTCGGGCGTCTCGTTGATCTCCTTGAGCATGAAGTGGGGATAGCCACCCTTCTGCGCCTGGCTCACGTCCCAGTCGACGTGCACGATCTTGGGATTGACCGTCACGCCGTCCAGGGTCGAGACCTCGGCCCCGAGCGGCGTCACCGCCGCGACCTCGCCCTCGCCGAGCACGAGCACGCGCTTCGTGTAAGGGATGATCGCGGTGATGTCGGACGCGATGTAGTACTCGTTGTCGCCGATTCCGACGACGAGCGGGGCGTTGAGTCGCGCCCCGACCAGCAGCTCGGGGTCGTCGCTCGAGAACATGGCCAGCGCGTAGGCTCCCTTGATGCGCTTCAAAGCCGCGCGCACGGCGGCCAGGAAATCGCCCTTGTAGTTGGCTTCGATGAGGTGCGGCACGACCTCGGTGTCCGTATCCGAGGGAAACTCGTGCCCCGCCGCCTCGAGCTCGGCTTTCAGCTCGGCGAAGTTTTCGATGATTCCGTTGTGGACCACGAAGATCTTGCCCTGGCAGTCCGTGTGCGGGTGGGCGTTGACGTAGGTCGGCTTCCCGTGGGTCGCCCAGCGCGTGTGGCCTATGCCCAGGTTGCCACTGGGCATGTTCGTTTTCAGCTTCGCGATCAGGGTGTCGACCTTGGCCTCGGACTTGGTGACGCTGGTCCGAACCGCCTCGCCCGCCCTGGGCAGCTCGAGGACGGCTACGCCCGCAGAGTCGTAGCCCCGGTACTCGAGGCGCTTGAGGCTTTCCATGAGGATCGGCGTCGCTTCACGATCGCCGAGGTAGCCGATGATCCCGCACATGTCTTACCTGAACTAACTCCTGGGGCGCGTAATTCGACCGGTGCCAGGACGTTGGAACGGCGCTGGAGGCCGTCAGGTTACTCCTAGGGCCCGACGTTGGGGTTGGCCGAGATCGAAAACTTGACGGTGGCTGTCGTAGCGTCGCCGGTGACGCCGTTCGGGTAGGGGATCTGGACCTGGAACGTGGCGTCGGAGGTGCGGTTGCTGAGGTCCATGGCCGGCAGGGTGATGTTCCGGATCCGCACCAGGACCGCCGGATCGCCGCTGATCGTCGCGAGCGCCGGCGTGATCGTGACACCGGTGATCTGATAGTTCGGCGGTGGCAGATGGGAAGGTTGCGAAGCGACCAGCGGGACGGATGCGTATGTCGTGCCGGCGAAAGCCTCGACGTGAATGTCCGCCGAGGTCACGTCGATGCTCGGTGTCGGCACGGTGCGGACGGACAGATCCAGGTTGCTGGTCCCATTCTGGAGCTGCACCGGCTGGTTGAGGTAATCGTTCTTGCCGACGACTTGTCCCGGAACACTCGTCACCGCCCGAAGGTTGTTCTCCCAGCTCACCGGGCCGTTGAAATGAACCTTGCACGGGCTTATCCCCTGCCCGGCGGGGCATGTCGCCACCGTCTTGGTCGGATCGATGCTCCAGCCTGCTGCCGCACGCGCGTTGACCAAAACAGGGACCTCTACTTTCTGCAGGGTGTCGACCGTGACCGCAATCGGCGGCGGGTTCTGCACCAGCACGTCCGAGATGAGTGATTTTGCCGTCACATTCAACTTCACAGCCGAACCGGGAAGCGCGCGAGTCGCGTCGACCGAGGCGATGAGGTTGCTGTCGTTGACGCGGCTGATCACGGCCGCCAGACCCGAGTAGTAGACGGTGGTCTTGGCGGGCGGGTTGATCAGGATGATGTTGGGCGGCACGGTGTAGTTAAGGCCTACGTCTATGTGGTTGGTGGTCGGTTGGTTCTGGGAAAAGGCGAGGGTGCCCAGCATGAGGATTGCAAGGCCGACCGCAAGCAGCTTGAGCCGCCACTCGTTGGTGACAAGTGTCCAGTTCATCGGCGGAACCTGAAGATGCCATTGCCGTTGGCGGAGGCGACTTTGACGGCCACCCTCCGGCGCAAGCTGTCCTGGTCGAGGTTGCGGCTGATCTTTCCCTCTTCGATCACTGAGATGTTTCCGGTCTCTTCCGAGACTACGAGGACAAGCGCGTCCGACGCCAGGGACAGCCCAAGGGCGGCCCGATGGCGCGTCCCGAGCCGTTCCCGGACGCTGCCCTCCTCGGGCAGAGGCAGAAGGCAGCCCGCCGCGATGATGCGGTTGCCCCGCACGATGACCGCGCCGTCGTGCAGGGGCGAGTTCGGATAGAAGATCGCCTGCAGCATCTCAGCTGAGATCTCGCCGTTTATGCGCACGCCTGTCGCGGCGTAGTCCTCCAGCCCCACCTCGCGCTCGAACGCGATCAACGCTCCGGTCCGTTTCGTGCTCATCCGCTCGGCTGCGCGAATCGCCTCGCTGATCGCCTGGTTGTACTGGCGCGTGTTGTAGCGGGACAGGGGCCGGCCTATGTGGCTCATCCGGCCAAGCTGGTCGAACGCCCGCCGCAGCTCGGGTTGGAACATGACGATGACCGCGATGACGATGAAGAAGGTCGCGTTGCGGAACAGCCAGGACAGGAGGATGAGGTTGAAGGTCGTCGAAACGATGCCGACCACCGCGAGCAGGATCAGGCCGACCAGGATCTGGGTGCCCTGCGTCCCGCGCAGGAGCCGCAGCAGCTGGTAGAGGATGAAGGTCACCACGGCCACGTCGACCACTTCGGCCGGACCGATGTGGCGGGCCACCTCCAGGAGCTGCAGCCAGAAGTCCTGGATCTGCTGGACGAGGTTCATTCGCCGAACATCTCCGCCAGCAGGGCCATCTGCGCATACAGGCGGTTGCCGGCCTGCTGGAAGACCACCGAGCGAGGACCATCTATGACCTCATCGGTGACCTCCTCGCCGCGATGGGCGGGCAGGCAGTGCATGAAGACCGCATCCGGGGCGCGGTCCATCACGGCCTGGTTGACCTGGTAGCGCATGAAGGCTTTGCGGCGAGATTCCTGCTCCGGTTCCTGCCCCATCGAGGTCCATACGTCGGTGTAGATGGCTGTGGCGTTGTTCAAATTCGTGAGCTCGTCGGTCACCGTGACGGTGTGGGTGCCGGAGTCGATGCTACGCGCGCGCTCGATCACCGCGGCCGGTGGCTGGTAGCCAGATGGGCTGATGACCGTGAGCGCGAGACCGGTCAGCGCGGAAGCCTCGATGAGCGATGTCGCGATGTTGTTGCCGTCGCCGACGTAGACGAGGTGCTGCCCAGCCAGGTTGCCGGCCACCTCCTCGAGAGTCATCAAGTCGGCCAGCACCTGGCAAGGATGCGAGCGATCGGTCAGCCCGTTGATCACAGGCTTTGCGGAGGCTTTGGCGAGCGCGACCATATCGTCATGCGAGCGGAAACGAGCCACCACGCCGTCCACGTAACGGTCTAGCACACGCGCCGCATCAGAGATCGACTCCCGGACGCCAAGCTGGACGTCGTTTTCGCTCAGCGTTGTCGTGGAACCACCGAGGCGTGCGATGCCCACCTCGAAAGAGACCCGGGTGCGATGGGACGGCTTCTGGAAGAGCATCGCCAGGTGGCGGCCTAGGAGGGGCCGTTCTGACCAGGCGCCGGCCTTGATTTTTTGGCCCAGGTCGAGGACCTCGCGCAACTCCTTGCGATTGAGGTCGGCCAGGTCGATGAAGTCTCGGCCCTTAAGCGAAACCACAGGAGCGATCATGATCGCTCGTCGGCCCTACAGACGAGGCTCGATAAGCTCGCCGGCGACGACCGGCGAGATCGCCAGGTCGCGCAATGAATCGAACTCGGGCAGTCTGGAGCGGAGCTTCGGGTCGTCCCTCAGCCGGAGGATCAGGTCGCGGCAGGCGGTGGGTGCGAGACCACAGCGAGCCGGCTTGAAGCTGAGCGGGGCCTCGTTCTTGAGCTGGATCGTCAGGCTGTCCGTGATTCGAACGTTGGGCCACGAGTGCGGATCGGTGAGCGTCACGGATTCCATTTGAACCCAAACGGCGCGCATCTCGTGCCGGCCCTGAATGACCAGCAGCCGGTCGCGGAAAAGGGCCAGCCGCGCCGGCGGCCAGTAGAGAAGCCTGGTTCCGCACCAGATGACCACGGCGGCGCCGCCCGCCGCGCCCGCGGCGAAAGCCACCCCGGCGACCGCAGCTCCGGAAAGAGCAAACGCACCGACGGTGAGCGCGCCGAAGGCCGCGACCCAAACCATCCCCGCCACGCCAAGCGTCACGATCGACCGTCGTGATCGAACGTAAATCAAGCTCGCCCCAGCACCAACGAGTAGTGTATTCCCGAGCCTTGATGCAGGACGTGATCGGGGAGCGCACCGCGATCGACAGGGCGGTTTCGGGTAAGACGGTCTGCACGCTCTTCAGCGATGCCGTCGCGAAATGGGGCGACAGGCCCGCGCTTCGCTGGAAGGAAAACGGCGACTGGAAGACCCTGACCTGGGGCGATTACCGCGACGAGGTGGCCGCCGTCACGCTGGCTCTGCGCGCGATGGGCTTTGGGCCGGGGCAGTTTGGCTTGATCATGGCCCGCAACGCGCCCGAGCATGTCATCGCGGATCTCGGCATCGTGCACGCGGGCGGTGCGGCGATCAGCATCTACAACACGCTGGCGCCCGAGCAGATCGAGTACGTTGCCAATCACGCTGAAGCGACGGTCGCCTTCGTCGAAGACGAAGCGTTTCTCGAAAAGTTCCTGGCCATCCGGTCATCGACTCCCAAGCTGCGCCATCTGGTGCTGGTTCGCGGCTCCGCCCCGGAAGGCGTGATGACGTGGGAGGCGTTGGTCGCGAAGGGGCGGGAGATGTACGCCGCCCAACCAAAGGCATTCGAGGAGTCGTGGCGCGGGGTCGGGCCCGAGGACACCGTTTCGTTGATCTACACGTCAGGCACCACCGGGCCACCGAAGGGCGTTGTCTATTCCCACAACAACATCCTGTGGACGCTCGAGTCGATCCAACGCTTCTATCCGCTGGAACCGCAGACGTGTGTCAGCTATCTACCCCTGGCACATGTGGCCGAGCGGTTCACCTCGCAGTGGCGCGGCATTCACCTGGGTCACGAGGTCTGGCTCTGTCCGGACCCGAACCTGCTGCTGCCGTACCTGCTGGAAGCCAGGCCGACCTTTTTCGTGGGTGTGCCGCGGGTCTGGGAAAAGCTCATGGCGGGACTGCAGGCTGGGATCGCGGCCGAGCCCGACGAGGCCAAGCGGAACACGGCGCAGGGCGCCCTGGCCGCGGCCATCTCCGCCTACAGGCTGCGCCGCGACGGCAAGCCGGTGCCGCCGGAGCTCGCCGCGGGGGTGGAGCGGGCTCAGCCCCTTTTCGTCCTTCTCCGCTCCAAGGTTGGTCTCGACCGCTGCGAGACGGCCATCACGTCGACCGCGCCATGCCGACCTGAGGTGCACGAGTTCTGGGCCGCCCTCGGCATGCCCCTTTTCGAGGTTTGGGGCATGAGCGAGCTCACCGGTCCCGCCACGGTCGTGCCGATGGACGACCACCAGGCGCCGTCCATCGGCAGGCCGATGCCTGGGGTTGAGATTCGGCTTGGCGAGGATGGCGAGCTGCTGGTTCGGGGCGGCAACGTGATGGTCGGCTACTACAAGGAACCGGACAAGACGGCGGACATGGTCGACGCCGACGGCTGGGTCCACAGCGGGGACATCGCCGAGCACGGACAGAACGGGCAGTTTCGAATCATCGACCGCAAGAAGGAGCTGATCATCACCTCCGCGGGCAAGAACATATCGCCCGCCAACCTGGAGGCGCTCGCAAAGTCGAGCCCGATCATCGGTCAGGCGGTCGCAGTTGGCGACGGCCGAAACTTCATCTCGGTCCTCGTCGTGCTGGACCCGCAGGTAGCGCCGGCCTGGGCGAAGGCCCACGGCGTCACGGCCGCCTCGATGGCCGAGCTCGCTGATGACCCTGCCGTCATTGCCGAGGTCAGGCGAGCACTCACCGCGGCCAACTCTCACCTGTCCCGTGTCGAGCAGTTCAAGCGCTTCACGATCCTGGCGGCCGAATGGTCGCCGGAGTCGGAGGAGCTGACTCCGACCATGAAGCTCAAGCGTCGCGTGATCAACAGCAAGTACCAGCCACAAATCGACGCCATGTACGCGAATCCGCCGGGCGGCCACGCCGTCGATCCGGAACGTGAAGGCGGCTAGGGCTTAGCGCCGTTCTTCCTGGCCGCGGGCCTGAAGCTCATCACAGCTTCGGTGAACAGCCGAGTCGCGAGCCGGGTCTTTGGTTCCCCTGTCCTGGCTGCGAGCTTGCTGAGCTGATCGATGACGCGCGGTTCGATGTTGAGGCGATAGAGCTGCTTGACGACTGGTGCTTTGTCTTTCATGCCACCGATTGTCGGTTGGAGTTGGTGCAAGACCAACCCCGGTTGTTAAGAGCCTTCCCTTCGTGAACATTCGTTCGTAATCTTCGTCGCATGTCGGACGTATCTGAGTCGGTTTTGCTGCTGGTCGCTCGGATCGAGGAGTTCTGCGCGGCACCGATCCGCGAGACGGGTCCCGAGCTGACCGCCGATCTGAGGGAGCTCGCGCGGGGCCGAAACCTGCTCGACCTGAAGTTCTCTCAGATGGCTGCGGCGTTCGCTGCGACGGATGAGTTCGACCGCGAGGGGTCCTATTCGCCGATCCACTGGATCCGCAAGAACTGTCACATGACGGGCGGCGCTGCCGCGGATCGCGTGGCGGTCGGTGAGCAGGTTGCACATGTTTCCGAGACGGTCGCGGCCATGGCCGGAGGCCAGATCGGATTTCCACATCTCGCGCTTATCGCGCGGGAGGCGCAGGCTCTCGTCGAGTCGGGAGGCAACAAGCAGTTCGACGAGACCAGGCTCCTCGACAAGGCGAGGCAGTTCAGCGTCGGTCGCTTCCGCAACTTCTGCCACCACTACCGGCACTCCGTCGATCCCAAGGGCTACTCGACGCGGGAGGCGGAAGCCGCCCAGGCGCGTGCGTTGAACCTGACACCGGGCGAGGGCGGAATGCTGTGGATTCGCGGCGTGCTCGATCCGGAAGGTGGCGCCGTCCTGCGAACCGCCCTTGAGCCATTGGCGAAGCGCAAGGGAAAGGACGATGATCGGAAGCTCGACCGACGACTTGCCGACGGATTGGTGGAGATGGCTAACAACGCTCTGGACCGCGGGACGCTACCGCAACGAGGTGGGCAACGTCCGCACCTCCAGGTCACGACCACGCTCGAAACGCTGCTTCAGCGCTGCGGCGCGCCGGCGGCCGACCTGGAGCTGTCACTGCCGATCTCGGCCGCGGCCGTCGCGAGGCTGGCGTGCGACTGCAACGTGACGCGGCTCTTGCTCAACGCGGATTCGCAAGTGATCGACGTGGGACGCACGACGCGAAAAATTCCCGGATCGACCAGACGCGCCCTGAACGTGAGGGACAGAGGATGCAGATGGCCAGGTTGCGATCGGCCGGCGTCGTACACATCCGGGCATCACCTGAAGCATTGGATCAGGGGAGGATCCACTGACTTGCGCAACCTCGTGCTTCTCTGTCATCGGCATCACTGGATGGTGCATGAGGGTGGGTGGCAGATCGTCCGGACGGATGACGATCGGTACGTCACGGTGCCGCCGCAGATGGACATTTTCCGGCAGCCGGCTCGAGGACCGGATACGGACGTGGCCTGACCCGTCAGGCCAGCTTCGTACTCAGGCGATCGATGTCAGCCGGGATCATGCCGGACGCTTCGAGGTAGCCCTCGACTCCTCCCCACTTCTGCTGCAGGTGGTCGAGGACGCCCAGGATTCGGTCTGGCGGGCAGCGGAGCTCGTCACGGAAGGCGGCCCGCTTGTCGGGATCCGCCTCACCGATCCACACCTCATATTGCCTGGCAAGCTGGCGGTCGGTTTCGGCGTAGTCCGCGGCGATGTCTTCGTGCGCCACGCCCGCAAGCTCCAGCAGCATCGCCGCGACCAGGCCTGTACGGTCCTTGCCCGCAAAGCAGTGAAACAGGACTCCGCGCTCCGCGTCGGCGACCTGCTGGAAGACGTCGCGGAATGCCTCGGGTCGCTTATCCACGATCATGAGGTAGCGCTCCAGCATGTTGCCCGCGTCGCCGATGTTGTTCATGTTCGCGTCGTCGATGAGCGGCGCATGGACGTACCGCACGCCCTCGGATCGCGAAGGGGGAACTGGGTCTCTGGACACCTCACCTGGGCTGCGCAGGTCGATCACGGTCGCAACGCCATACGCCTGCATCGCCTCGCGACCGGGCTCGGTGAGGTGGCCGAGGTGATCGGACCGGATCAGCACGCACGAACGAGTCAGGCCACCCGGGCGCGGCAAACCACCCAGGTCGCGGGTGTTCTGGCAATCCGGCCAGTCGAGCCGGCGAGAGGCGGCCGAGGCTAGCGCTTCGTGTACTGGGGAGCTTTCCGGGCCCGCTTCAGTCCGTACTTCTTGCGCTCCTTCATGCGGGCGTCCCGTGTCAGCAGACCGGCCTTCTTCAGTGCGGCCCGGAAGTCGGGGTCGAAGCGGCAAAGCGCGCGCGCGATGCCGTGCGCGATCGCCCCCGCCTGGCCGCTCGTGCCACCACCGATGACCTTGATCGTGATGTCGAATCTCCGCTGCGTCCCGGTCACGCGGAGCGGGGCGAGCGCCGCCATCTCGAGCACCCGGCGCCCGAGGTACGCCAGAGGGTCCTTCTCGTTGACGGTGACCCGGCCTTCGCCCGGCGTCAGGCGCACGCGGGCGATCGCATTCTTCCGGCGCCCGGTGCCTCGATTCAGCGTATCAGCCAATCTTCAGGTTTCCTTTCTCATCGAAGGCCAGGGTCCTCGGCCTCTGCGCGGCGTGGCCGTGCTCGGCGCCCGCGTAGACACGAAGGCGCTTCAGCATATCCGCCCCGAGGGTGTTCCGCTGCAGCATGCCGCGGACGGCGGTCGTCACAGGAAACGTCGGGTCGAGCTCCTGCGCTTTCTCGAGCGTCCGCCGGCGCAGGCCGCCCGGGTAGCCCGAATAGCGCGTGTACTCCTTGGTCTGGAGCTTGCTGCCGGTCACCTTCACCTTGGCGGCGTTGATGACGACCACGTGATCGCCGGTGTTCAGGTGGGGCGTGTACGTGGGTTTGTGCTTGCCGCGCAGGATCGCGGCCACACCTGAGGCCAGGCGGCCGAGCACCTGGTCTGTCGCATCGACGACAAACCACTCGCTTTTCAGATCTGCGGCTTTCGCCGTCCACGTTTTCTGTTTGCTCATTTCTCTTCTTTTGGGTTTCCTAGTAAATCACTTCCACCAGAGTCAGCCCGCCGGCGGGAGCCGTGCGCGGCGCCTGGCGGCGGTCCCGCGCTCGAAGGAGCTCTCCCACCCACACCGGCGGCCGCTCTCCACGGCCCACCTCAGCCAGCGCGCCCGCGATGCTGCGCACCATGCCGCGCAGAAAGCCCTCCGCGACCAGCTCCAGCTCGACGAAATCGCCCCGCCGCTTGACCTGAGCAGAGTGCATCTCGCGCACCCGCCCATCGGCCGGCTCGGACGCCGAGCAGAAGGTGGTCCAATCGTGCTTGCCGACAAGCGCGCGCGCCGCCCGTGACATTGCGTCGACATCGAGGGGGCCGCGCACATGCCAGCAGCGTCCCCGCTCCAGCGCGGGGCGGGCCGGACGGTCCACGTATCGATACCGATACCGGCGCCGGCGCGCCGAGTAGCGAGCATGGAAGTCGTCGTCCACGGCCTCGGCCGACAGAACCGCGACGTCCTCGGGCAACTTTGCATTGAGCGCCGCCATCAACCGCTGGGGCGAGATGCGCCCGTCGGTTTGGAAGTTGGCGACCTGCCCTTCCGCGTGGGCACCCGCGTCGGTGCGCCCCGCGCCGTAGACCGTGGGGTCATCGCCCGTGATCGAGCGCAGCGCCCGCTTCAGCTCGGCTTCCACGGTGCGACCCTTCGCCTGCTGCTGCCAACCGGCAAAGTTCGACCCGTCGTACTCCAGCACGATTCGAATATTCACTTGTTAACGGATCGGATCACGCCGGGCGCGCGCAGGGCGCACTAATCCACGAGTTCGATGATCACCATCGGCGCCGCGTCGCCTAATCGCGGGCCCTTGTGGATGATTCGGGTGTAGCCTCCCGGCCGCTCCGCCAGGCGGGGGATGAGGTTGGAGAACAGCCTCTCCACGACCTCAGGCTTCGAAACCTCCCGGCTCACGCGCCGTCTTGCGTTGACGTCCTGGTCTTTCGCGGTAGTGATGAGCCGCTCGACCCAGCGCCGCAGCTCTTTTGCGCGCGCCTCGGTTGTCGTGACGCGGTTGTGCTCGAGCAGCGAAGTGCAGAGGTTGCGCATCAGCGCCTTGCGCGCATCGGTGTCTCGGTTGAAGCGGCGGCCGCTCTTTTGGTGTCGCATTCAGCGCCGGCTAGCCGCGGAGGACCGTGCCCATCTCTTCGGGCTTGATGAAT
>Ga0209806_1001354_pt1 | contig 16261 bp, 15 predicted proteins | sample GraSoiAngelo_152_FD_186166 | JGI IMG/M metagenome (GOLD analysis project Ga0209806, IMG submission 186166) | Grasslands soil microbial communities from the Angelo Coastal Reserve, California, USA - 14_1009_12_30cm (SPAdes) (version 2) | ecosystem: Environmental > Terrestrial > Soil > Grasslands ... | reverse complement strand
GGATCTTGGGCGGCGAGACGGTTCGACGCATAGGCGATCAGCAGCAGCACCCCCGCGGCCCGAACCGTCCTCATCTCCCCTCCATCCAGGTCACGAGTTGTTTGACGAGTGCGTCCGCGTCTCCCAGGGCCACCGTCTCCACCGCCGTATCCGTGTAGCGCGTGGTCAGGCTCGCGGTCTTGATGTCGTCGAACGGCCCGAGCAGCGCCTTGACGCTCGCGAGGCCGGCGTTGCCGGTGTACAGGCTCCGTACCGTCAAGGCTACGACGACCGTTCCGTTCACTTTGGGCTTGGTCTGTACCGCGGCGACGAGCGCCGCGCACGCGGCGCGCCGCCCGGCGCCGGGCGCAGCCAGGAGTCGGTCGCCGTAGGGGAGTGGCCGCTTGGCGAGCGAGACCGGCGCGAGCACGTCGACGCCGAGCGCCCGCGCGTCGGCGGCCGTGGCGGCGCCCACGTCCACGTAGGCGTTGTCGACGGTGAAGACCGGGTCGGGCGCGCCGCTCCCGACCCGGCCGCGCGTCAAGTGCGTCGACTTGACGGCGACCACGCCCGGCACCGCGCCCTTCGTGCCGAAGACGGTCACACGGTGACCCTCGAGCTGCTGGTCGAACAATGGATACGTCGTGGGCGCGCCCACCCGGCGCAACAGCACGTATCCGTCGCCCGTGATGTTGCCGACGACGTAGCCGAGCTCGTCGAGCGGGCATTGCACCAGGCGCTTGGGAGCGCCCTGACCGATGGTGAGCGTGACGTTGCCGGCGCGATCGCGGGTGCTGCCGGGGAGCAGGCCGAGCAGCGAATCGGTCATCGCCTGCTCGAGCCCGGTGACGGCGGTCATGCTTCCGAGCCGGATCGCGAGCGGGTCGACGGATTGGGCGGTGAGACGGTTAGACGGATAGACGGTCAGAAGAAGCACAGCATGTGCCGCTCCTCGAGCCGTCCAACCGTCTAACCGTCTACCCGTTTTCTGAGAGCGTGATCTCAATCTCGTCCCCCGTGCCGAAGGCCGAACCTTTCGCGGAGAGCCGCACCGGCCGCTCCGGCACCCCCAGTCGCGCCAGCGCCAGCACCGCGGCGGGCAACAGGCGATGCTCCACCTCGAGCACGCGCGCGGCGAGAGAGTCGGGCGTGTCGTCGGCGCGCACCGGCACCGGCCATTGCGCCAGGATCGGGCCCCGGTCGTACTCCTCGTCGACGTAGTGCACCGTCGCGCCCGACAGCGCCGCGCCGCTCGCGAGCACCGCCTCGTGGACGCGGCGTCCATACATCCCATCGCCGCCGAATGCCGGGAGCAACGCCGGATGGATATTAATCACGCGCCAGCGAAATCGCGCCACCGTCGCGGGCGGGACGCGCTTCAAGTATCCCGCGAGGACGACGAGGCCGGCGTCGCCCACGGCCCGGACGAGCTCGGCCGGGTCCGCCGGATCGGTCAGCACCTCCACGGGCACGCCGGCGCGGCGCGCCCGCTCCAGCGCCGCCGCGTCGCCACGGCTCGACACGACGCGCGCGATGCGCGCCACCGCGCCCCCCCCCAGGGCGTCGAGCAGCGCCTGGAGATTCGTCCCGCCGCCCGACACCAGCACCGCCACGGGAACCGGCGTCACCGCGTGCAGGGGGCAAGCGCGGCGGGCTTGGGGCCCGCGGTCACGGTCAGGGTGAACGCGCCGGTCGCGCGGCGCTCGCTGCTGGTCGCCACGATGAGATAATCCCCGGGGGCGGGGAACCGTATCGTGAGGCGCGCGTTGCAGCGGCCTCCCGAGTCGTCGTCCTGCTGCGGCTTCGTGCTCCCGGGCCCGAGCAGGAAGAGGTAGGCGTCGAACGCGCTGGACGCGAGGTCGATCGTCACCGTCTCTCCTGCGCGGCCGCGCAGCTGCCATTGCTGCGCGTAGGTGCTTTCGGCCGGGAGCACCAGATCGTGTCGCGTGAGGGAGTCGCGCACCGTATCGCCCACGGCGATCGTGCCGCGCGGTCGTCCCTGCGCGGCGAGCACGACCACCAGTATCCCGATCCGTCGCCAGGGCTCCATGGCGCCCGCAATCTGCGGGCGCTAGCCGCCGCGCACAATCTCCGCCGCCGCAGCCGCGAGGTCCGAGACGACCGGAAAGCCGAGGGCCCGCGCGGCGGCGACATGCTCGCCGCCCCGCCCGGTGGACACGAGCATCCCGTGCCCCCCCCCCAGCACCCGCGCCGGCTCGATGTCGCTCACCCGGTCGCCCACCCAGTAACAGTGCGCCAGGTCCAGGTCGAGCTCGACGGCGGCATCGCGGAACAGCCGCAGGCCAGGTTTTCGGCAGTCGCACGGTCCCGTGACGTCGGGGTGATGCGGGCAGAAATACGCGCCGTCGAGTCGGGCGCCGCGCTCCGCCAGGAGCTCTACCATGCGGCGCTGCACCGCGGCGTAGGCGGCCGCGTCGTACAGGCCGCGTGCGATCCCCGACTGATTCGAGACGGTCACCACGAGCCATCCGGCGTCGTTGAGGCGGCGGATTGCGGCCGCCGCGCCGGGGAGGAGGCGCACCTCGCCCGGCTCGTGCAGGAATCCTGGATCCTCCACGATGGTTCCGTCCCGGTCGAGAAATACGGCGCGGTGACCGGAGTGCGGCTCAGCCATCGAGCGCGGACCGCACCGCGCGGGCGACCGTCTCGACCTGATCGGGGAAGATGGTGCGGGGATCGAGCAGCACGCGGTCGTCGCCGATGCGCGCGACGATGGGAGGGTCGCCGGCGCGGAGGCGTGCCGCCAGGGTGTCCGGGGTCAGGGGTCGGGGGCCGGGGGTCAGGCGAACGAGCCAGCTCTTCAGTTTCGCTCCCGGAAACGAGCCGCCGCCGACCTCGGACTCACCTTCGACGAGCTCCGCACCGGCGCCTAAGCCTCTCTGCAACGCCTCCCCCCGCCGACGTATTTCCGTGACGCTTTCAGTCAGCATCCGCAATACCGGAATCTCAGCGAGGGCTCGCTCCGGATCTCGATACAGCGCAAGCGTGGCCTCCAAGGCCGCGAGCGTCAGTTTGTCCGCCCGCACGGCTCGGGCGAGGGGATCGTTGCGGCACGCCTCGATCGCCGCCCGCGTGCCTAGCAGAATGCCCGCTTGGGGACCGCCGAGCAGCTTGTCGCCCGAGAACGCGACCGCGTCCATGCCGCTCGCGAGCGCCTGCGGCACGGTCGGCTCGCCCGTGAGCCCCCACGGCGCCAAGTCCACGAGCAGTCCGCTGCCGAGGTCGTACAAGCTGGCGACGCCGCGGGCGCGGCCCAGCGCCGCGATCTCCTGCGCCGGGACCTGGGCGGTGAAGCCGGTGACTTGGAAATTCGACTGGTGCACCTTGAGGAGCAGCTTGCTCGCCGGCGTGAGCGCGGTTTCGTAATCCTTGAGATGCGTGCGATTCGTGGTTCCCACCTCGACCAGCGTGGCGCCCGATCGGGCCATGATGTCGGGGATGCGAAACGCACCCCCGATCTCCACCAGCTCGCCGCGTGAGACAATCGCCTCGCCGCCCCGAGCCAGGGCCGAGAGCGCGACCAGCACCGCGCCGGCGGCGTTGTTCATCACGATCGCGTCTGCGGCGCCCGTCAGCTCCACGAGGAGGTCGCGACACAGCCCGTGGCGTGAGCCGCGCGCGCCCCGCGCGAGGTCGTATTCCAGATTGGCGTAGCCCGCACCGACGCGGGCCAGCGCGGCAATCGCCGGTTGCGCGAGCGGAGCGCGGCCGAGATTGGTGTGCAACACGACGCCGGTGGCGTTGATCACCGGTCCGAGCGACAGAGCGGCGAGCCGCCGCACGCGCGACCGGATCGCCGCGCTCCAGCCTTCGGGCGGCGCGCTGCCGCCGTTGGCACGGGCGGCGTCGATGGTCTCCCGCACCGCGCGCACCACGAGACTCCGCGGCCCGGTCGCCGCGAGCGCCGCGACGTCGGGCTCGGCGAGCAGCGCATCCACGGCGGGCAGGCGGCGACGCGGGTCGGTCATGGCGGTTTGGGGCGGGCTTTGGTGGTGTCGCGGGTGACGGGCTTGCGCACCGGCACGACCAGCACGCCCTGCCCATCGGCCGCGACGCCGCTCAAGTTCGTGGTGCCGCGCACGCGCACCAGATACTTGCCGCCGGGCGCGAGCGGCTGGGCCGTCTGGACGACGAAGCGGTCGTAGGGAACGGGGCGTTGGGCGAGGAGCTTGCGGACCCGGGCCGTGTCGACTTTGGCTGCGGCAGTGTCTGGACGCGCCGCCCGACCGACGCCCCCCGGAACAGCGGGCGCCCGCTGGGCTGCTGCGGGGGGGGGCGTCGGTCGGGCGCGCGACGTGTCCCGGCGCGCCGTGGTGTCCTTGCGTGCCGTCGTGTCGCGCAGCCGCTTGAGCGAGTCCTCCACCGCTCGGGCGCGTGCCTGAATCGAGTCGAACTTCGCGGGCGTGTAGAGCGCCCGCACCGCGACTGGGGTCGAATCGGGCAACGTGAGTATCCGCACCAGGGCGGTGTCCAGCGCGCGGCGCGGGTCGAGCGGAGCGGAAAACGCCACCCGAAAGGCGAGCGAATCGATCGGCTCGACCGTGCGCACCCGTGGGCCGACGGTGTCGTGCACGAACGCCCACAGCAGCGCGCTCGCGGTCGAGTCTACGGTCACGGTGACGGTGTCGAACGCCTCGCGGCGGTCCTGGCGACGGTTGTTGTTCTCGTCCTGGATGGCCCACACACGGTAGCGCCCCGACGGTACGGCGGCGAGCCGGAAGTTGCCGGCCGAGTCGGTGAGCGTGATGTAGGCGACCGTGTCCGGGAGGAGCGCCGCGCGGATCACCGCCTGCGGCAGGGTGCGCTGGTCCGCCCACAGCAGCACCGTGCCCACGAGCGTCGCGGCCGGCACGGCCGGGCCGGTCGTGAACACGATCGTCGTGCCGGTCTTGGTGCTGTTGCGCCGCAGGTCGGCGATCCCGGGGAGCAGCTGCAGGTGGTACACGCGACCGCGTTTCCATCCCTCCTGCGGCGACACGTGGATCGAGCTGCGATGCCAGGAGATCTTGACGTCGCTTCCGACGGGGGAGAGGACCACCTTCTGGGCGAGCCCGCTGATCGCGCCCGCGGTGCCGCCGCGCGACGGCATCTCGTCGATCACCTCGTCGAACTGCACGACCGCATCCCCGTGCAGGTCGGGCGTCACTGCACCGGACTCCGGAACGGTGCGGAGGATGGCCGGAGCGGTGGTGCGGGGCGGGCCACCGGGCGGATCGCCTTGGCTCGCGCACGCGCCCCCGCCCAGCAGGGCGGTCAGGAGCAGCCCAGCGACCTGAGCTTGTCGGCCAGCGCCTGCCGCTGGTCTCGCCACGCCCGCTCCTTTTCGCGCTCCTTGGCGACCACCCCAGCGGGCGCCCGCGCGATGAAATTCTTGTTGGTGAGCTTGGCGTCGAGGGCCGCCAGCTGGTGCTCGAGCCGCGTGAGCTCGCCCAGGAGGCGCTGGCACTCCTGACGCAGGTCGATCGCGTCCGCCAGCGCGACGAACACCTCGCTGCCGTCGCCCAGCACGGCATGGGCGCCCGCGCCGCGCAGGCCGCCGTCGAGCTGCAGCTCCGACAGCTGGGCCAGCCGGACGATCGTGTCGCGTTCGCCGTCGAACGCCGCCCGGATCGCTTCGCTGCGGGGCTTGATGGCGGCCACGAGGCGCGCCTTGGGGGGGACTCGGTACTCCGCCCGGATCGCCCGGATCTTCTCGACCACCTGCCGCACGCGCAGGAACTGGAGGTCGAGCTCGGAGTCCACGAGGTCGGGTCGGAAGGTCGGCCAGGTCGCGGTCGCCAGCAATTCGTCCGGTTTCCGCCCCGGCAGCTTCTGCCACAACTCCTCGGTGATGAACGGCACCACTGGGTGCAGCAGGCGGAGCGCGGTGTCGAAGCAATGGGCGAGCACGGCGTGTGCTGCGACGGACGCGGCGTCGGGGGCCGCTCCGGCCGTCGCGGCCCCCGATGCCGCATCCACCGCGAGGCGCGGTTTGACGGCTTCGACATACCAGTCGGCGAGCTCGCCCCACACGAACTCGTAGCACCGCTTGGCGGCTTCATCGAGCTTGAACTGCTCCAGATATGACGTCACGGCGTGGACCGTGTCGTTCGCCCGCGTCAGGATCCAACGGTCGGCCAGCGGCAGGCGCGAGAAGTCCAGCTCGTCGATCGGGCGCACCCGCTCGGGCAGCTGCGCCAGGATGAACCGCCCGATGTTCCACAGCTTGTTCGCGAAGTTGCGCCCGGGGGCGAACGTTGTCTCGAGGTCGTTCGGGTCGAGGATCACGTCGGCGCCGAGCGAGCTGCCCGCGATCAGGGTCCAGCGCAGCGCGTCCGCGCCATACAGCCGCACCACGTCGAGCGGGTCGATGCCGTTGCCGAGCGACTTGGACATCTTGCGATGCTGGGTGTCGCGCACCGTGCCGTGCAGGTACACGGTCGTGAACGGCAGCCGCCGATCCATGAAGTGGTAGCCCGCCATCAGCATGCGGGCTACCCAGAAGAAGAGAATCTCCGGCGCTGTGACCAGCGTGTGTCCGGGATAGAACCGGGCCAGGTCGGGGGTGCGGTCGGGCCAGCCGAAGGTCGCGAACGGCCACAGCCACGACGAGAACCAGGTGTCGAGCACGTCGGGGTCCTGCTCGACCGGGCCGCCGCACTTGGGGCAGCGCGCAGGGTCCTTGCGGTCGGCCCACTCGTGGCCGCACGGCGTGCACCGGAACACCGGGATGCGATGTCCCCACCACAGCTGGCGGGAGATGTTCCAGTCGCGGATGTTCTCCATCCAGTGCTCGAACGTCGCGTGCCAGCGCTCCGGCACGATCCGGAACGTCGCCTGTCGATAGGCCGCCAGCACCGGCTCGGCGAGCGGCTGCATCTTCACGAACCATTGATCGCTCAAGCGGGGCTCGACGATCGTGTCGCAGCGGTAACAGCGCCGCAGCGCGTGGCGGTGCGGCTCGATCTTCTCGAGCAGGCCCCGCTCTTTGAGCATGTCCACGATCCGCTGGCGCGCCTCGAACCGGTCGAGGTCGGCGAGCGGCTTCGGCACGCGCGTCGCGTGCTCCATGCGTCCGTCCTCGGTCATCACCAGCGGCATCTCCAGCTTGTGCCGCAGCCCGATTTCGAAGTCGGTCGCGTCGTGCGCGGGGGTCACTTTCACGAACCCCGTTCCAAACGCGGGGTCGACTGCCGCGTCCGCCACGATCGGAATCGGGATATCCGCAATCGGGAGTTGGGCCACCTTTCCCACGAACCCGGCATGGCGGGCGTCCGTGGGGTTGACCGCCACGGCCGTATCCCCGAGCAACGTCTCGGGGCGCGTGGTGGCGACCGTGAGGAAGGGACTCGGGCCCCCGTCCACGGGGTAGCGGATGTAGTACAGCTTGCCGTCCGTGTCTTTCGATTCGGCTTCCTCGTCCGACAACGCCGTGAGGCAGTGCGGACACCAATGGATCACGCGGTGGCCGCGGTAGATGAGCCCCTCTTCCCACAGGCGCACGAACACCTCGCGCACGGCGCGCGAGTACCCCTCGTCGAGCGTGAAGCGGGTGCGGCTCCAGTCGCACGAGCAGCCGATGACCTTGAGCTGCTCGAGGATGGCGTTCCCCGTCTCCCGCACGAACGCCCACACCCGCTCGACGAACTTGTCGCGCCCCAGGTCGAAGCGCGTCTTGCCCTCGTCCGCGAGCAAGCGCTCCACCACGTTCTGCGTCGCGATCCCGGCGTGATCGGTGCCGGGGAGCCACTCCGCTTCACGCCCGCGCATCCGCTCGAACCGGATCACCACGTCCTGAATGACGTCGTTGAGGCCGTGTCCCACGTGCAGGATCGCGGTCACGTTGGGCGGCGGGATCACGATCACGTACGGCTGCTTGCGAGAGTCCACCCGGGCCGTGAACACGCCGCGGTCGAGCCAGCGCTGGTACAACGGGCGCTGGACAGCGTGGGGATCGTACTGGGGTGGAAGCTCGAAGCGGGGCTGCGGCATTCCTTTATAATAGACAGGACGGCGGAGGTTGGAGGAGGTTCGGGAGGTTAGAGGAGGTTGAGACGCGAGTGGGCCAACCACCCCTAACGTCCCGAACCTCCCCGGTCCTCCCCCATCCTGCTAGAATACCGTCCCATGGCCGACGAAACTCTGCAGCTCCCCGTGAGCCGCCTCGCCCGGTGGATCGCGATCGCGGGGGTGATCGTCTTCGCCGTCGCGCTCTACTTCCGCGACGGGCGCCGGCTGCCGCCGCTCACCAGTCCGGCCGGCCCCGCCGCCGCTCAACCGGCTCCCTGACCCCGATGGTCGCCGCCGAAATCCGGGTCACGCTCCCCGACGGGAGCGAGAAACGCCTTCCCCCGGGCTCCAGCGGAGCCGATCTCGCCAAGGCGATCGGGCCGGGGCTCGCCAAGGCGGCGCTCGCTGTCCGGGTGAACGGCAACGCCTGGGACTTGGCGCGCCCCCTGCCCGACGGGGCGAAGGTCGTGATCCTCACGGACAAGGATCCGCAGGCCCTCGAGGTGCTGCGTCACTCGTCGGCCCACGTCCTCGCGACCGCGGTGCGCCAGCTCTTCCCGCACGCCAAGATCGGGTTCGGGCCGCCGATCGAGGACGGGTTCTACTACGACTTCGAGGTGCCACGGCCCTTTGGGCCGGAGGATTTGGAGGCGATCGAAAAGAAGATGGTGGAGGTTGTGAAGGCGGATTACCCGTTCGTGCGAGAAGAAGTCTCCCGCGCGGAAGCCAAGACCCGCTTCAAAGAAGACCCATTGAAGCTCGAGCGGATCGAGGACCTCGGACCGGACGAGGTGATCTCCGTCTACACCGACGGGCCGTTCGTGGACCTGTGCCGCGGGCCCCACGTGCCCAGCACGGGGCGGATCAGGCACTTCAAGCTGTTGCACGCGGCCGGCGCCTACTGGCGGGGCGACGAGCGCCGCCAGATGCTGCAGCGCATCTACGGCACGGCCTGGTTCACCAAGGACGAGCTCGACGGCTACCTCCGGCGGCTCGACGAGGCCAAGAAGCGCGATCATCGCGTGCTGGGGAAGCAGCTCGATCTGTTTTCGATTCAGGAGGACGTGGGCCCGGGACTGATCTTGTGGCACCCCAAGGGGGCGATGCTCAACTTCCAGCTGCGCCGCTTCATCGAAGACGTGATTTTGGAGCGCGGCTATCAGCTGGTGTACACCCCCAACGTGACCCGCGAGGAGCTGTTCCTGCGCTCCGGGCATCTGCCGCTGTACGCCGAGAACCAGTTCCCCGCGATGGCGGCGGGCGAGGGCGAGGCCGAGGGCGTGCGCTATCGGGTGAAGCCGATGAACTGCCCGATGCACATCCTCATCTACGCGTCGCAGCAGCGCAGCTACCGCGACCTGCCGATCCGGCTCGCCGAGATCGCCAACGTGTACCGCAACGAGCGCTCGGGGACGCTGCACGGCATGTTGCGCGTGCGTGGCCTCTCGATGGACGACGCGCATCTCTTCTTGCGCGAGGATCAGATCGAGCAGGAGATCTTCCAGCTGCTCGACATCGTCGAGCTGGTGCTGGGGAAGACGTTCGGGCTCTCGTATCGGCTCGATCTCGCGACGCGGCCCGCCAAGAAGCTCGGCACCGACGCGACCTGGGACCAGGCGGAGCGCGCGCTCGAGCAGGCGCTCAAACACCGCGGCGCCACCTACCGTGTCGATCAAGGCGGCGGGGCGTTCTACGGACCGAAGATCGACATCAAGTTCAACGACGCCATCGGTCGCGAGTGGCAGGGCGCCACCATCCAGCTCGATTTCGAGCAGCCCGAGCGCTTCGGGCTCGAGTACACGGGCGAGGATAACCGGCCGCACCGGCCGGTCATGATCCACCGGGCGATCTACGGCACGTTGGAGCGGTTCGTGGGATTCCTGATCGAGCATTTCGCGGGAGCGTTTCCGCTGTGGCTCGCGCCCGAGCAGGTGAAGGTGCTCCCCATCTCGGCCGCCCAGGCGCCCGCGGCCCGCACTTTGCACGATCGGCTGCGGGCGGCGGGGATCCGCTCGTCCGTGGACGAGCGCAGCGATACCCTGAACTACCGCATCCGCGACGCGGAGCTGCACAAGGTGCCCTACATGGCCGTGGTCGGGCAGCGCGAAGCCGAATCTGGGTGCGCCGCGGTGCGCGCCCGCGGCGAGGGAAAGAAGCAGGTGGTGGTTCCGATAGACGAATTCGTAGCGAAACTGACCGAAGAAGTTCGCACCCGGAGTTTGACACCGTTAGTTTGAGACTTGATGAGCACTAGCGATCACACCACCCCGGTCATCCTGAGCGCCTGCCGCACGCCCATCGGCAAGTACCTGGGCGGCCTGTCGGCGCTTCCCGCTCCGCAACTGGGCGCCCTCGTGATCCGCGAGGCGGTGCGCCGGGCCGGCGTCGACCCCGCGGCCGTGGAAGAAGTGATCATGGGCAACGTGCTCCAGGGCGGCGTGGGTCAGGCGCCGGCGCGCCAAGCAGCGATCCACGCCGGGCTCCCCGGGACCGTGCCCGCCGTCACCATCAACAAAGTCTGCGGCTCCGGTCTCAAGGCCGTGATGCTCGCCGCGCAGGCGATTAAAGCAGCCGACGCGCAATGCGTGGTCGCCGGCGGCATGGAGTCGATGTCCAACGCGCCGCACTACGTGTACGGCATGCGCGGCGGGATCAAGTTGGGGAACCGCGAGCTGGTGGACGGACTGATCCGCGACGGTCTGTGGGACTCGTTCTCGAACGTCCACATGGGCAGCCTCGCCGAGTACACCGCCACGAAGGCAGGCGTATCGCGTGTGGATCAGGACCGGTTCGCCCTCGCCAGTCACCAGAAGGCCGCAGCCGCCATGGCGGCGTGCCGGTTCAAGGCGGAAATCGTGCCCGTCCAGGTCCCGGGGAAGGGCGGATCGACGCTGGTCGACAAGGACGAGGGCCCCCGCAAGGACACGTCGCTCGAAGCGCTCGCCGCGCTGAAACCATCGTTCCAGCCGGGCGGCAGCGTGACGGCGGGCAACGCGCCGGGCTTGAACGACGGCGCGAGCGCGCTCGTCGTCGCGTCGCTCGCGTTCGCGCGGGCGCACGGGCTCAAGGCGCTGGCGCGCATCACCGCCTATGCCACGGGCGGCGGCGAGCCCAAGGATCTCTTCTTCGCGCCCATCGTCGCGGTCCAGAACCTCATGGCGAAAGCCAAGACGACCATCGACGACTACGCGCTGATCGAGGCGAACGAGGCGTTCGCCGTGCAGGCCCTGGCCGACGGCCGCGCCCTCGGCTGGGACTGGGAACGCGTGAACGTGAACGGTGGTGCCATCGCGCTCGGGCATCCGATCGGCGCTTCGGGGGCCCGCGTGCTCACGACGCTGCTCTATGCCTTGCAGGACCGGAAGCAGACGACCGGACTCGCCACCCTGTGTCTCGGGGGCGGCAATGCCGTGGCCCTCAGCGTGGAGATGCTCTGATGCAGGCTCAAACCGCCGTGGTGTCCGCTCCATCGCTCACCGCTCGACGTGCCTTGGTCGTCGCGCTCGGCGCCGCGCTGGTCGCGATCGCGGCCCAGATCGCGATCCCGCTCCCCGGCACTCCCGTCCCGATGACCCTGCAGCCGCTGGCCGTGCTGCTGGTGGGCGCGTGGCTCGGGGCGGGGCTCGGCGCCGCCTCGCTCATTCTGTATCTCGCGCTCGGTGCCGCCGGCCTCCCCGTGTTCACGCCGTACGGCCTCCCGGGCATCGCCCGGCTGCTCGGGCCCACCGGCGGGTACCTGCTCGCCTACCCCGTCGCCGCGTTCGCCGTCGGTCGCCTCGTGGGTGCTACTGACCCCGCGCGCAAGCCCGGGGTGGCCCGGCTGTGCGTCGCCGTCTTCACCGGCCTGGTGCTGATTCACCTCGGCGGCCTGGCCCAGCTGCTGATTCTCACCGGCAGCGCGAGCGACGCGCTGCGACTCGGTACGCTGCCCTTCGTGATCGGCGACCTCGTGAAAGTCGTGATCGCCGTCCTGGTTCTGAAGCCAACCGTGAGTCCGCTCCGCGCGCGCCTATGACGGCGCGCGTTTCATTTGCGCGCCGGGCGCGAGGCCCCGCCGTCGCCGTCGCCTGGATCGTGGCGTTCACCGTTCTGGGCGCGGCGGCGAGCTACGGCGTGACCAAGGTGCCGGTGCACCCGGACCCTCGCTGGTGGCTCGCGTGGAGCTCGGTCGCGACGGTGCTGGGCTTCGGTCTCGCCACCTGGATCGTGGGCCGCGTGCTCGATCACCGGTCGTGGGAGGCGCTGGGCTGGCGCCCGCGTACCGGCGTCCCCCGCGGGCTGCTGCTCGGCATCGGCGGCGGCGCGGCCATGGCCGCGACCGCCGTGGTACTCGCGGTGGCGGGTGGGCGGGCCGCGGTGACGGCGCGCGGCGCGTGGGCGGCCATCGGCTGGACGTGGACCACCGCCGCGGTCCCCCTGGGCGTGGGATTTCTGCTGGCGGCCCTGACCGAGGAGCTGATGTTTCGCGGGTACCCCCTGCGGCGGCTCGCCGACGCGGTCGGCACGGGGCCCGCGACCGCGATCGTGGGGCTGGGATTCGCGCTGGCGCACCTCGGCAACCCCAACGCCACGGCGTTTTCCACCGTCAACGTCGGGCTCGCGGGCGTGTGGCTCGCCGCCGCGTTCTTCTCACCGGGCGCGATGCCGCTCGCCTGGGGCGCGCATTTCGGCTGGAACGCCACCCTGGCGCTCGGGTTCGCCGCGCCGGTGAGCGGCTATGCGTTCCCCCTGCCGGCACTCGAGTATCGTCCCGGCCCGCACCAGTGGATCGACGGTGGGGCATTCGGACCGGAGGGCGGCATCGTCGCGACGCTGGTCATGCTCGCCGGGACGGCGGGCCTGGTCGCGTGGAACCGGCGGGCGCGCGGCGCCGAGGCCGCGCCGTGAGCCGGGTGGCGGTGGTGGGAGCGGGGACCATGGGCAACGGCATCGCCCACGTGTTCGCCCAGCACGGGTGGGACACCGCGCTGATCGACGTGGCGCCCGGCCTGCTCGAGCGAGTGCTCGGGATCATCCGGGCGAACCTGGAGCGTCAGGTGAAAAAGGGGACGCTCACGACCGAGCAGCGCGACGCCGCGCTCGGGCGCATTCGGACGGCCTCGAGCCTCGACGCCGCGGCGGATGCGGAGCTCGTCGTGGAAGCCGCGACCGAGCAGCCCGAGGTCAAGTTCACGATCTTCCGCGACCTCGACCGGGTGGCGCCGGCGGCGGCGATCCTCGCCACCAACACCTCCTCGATCTCGATCACGACGATCGCCGCCCAGACCCGGCGGCCCGCCCGGGTGATCGGGATGCACTTCATGAATCCCGTCCCGGTGATGCAGCTCGTGGAGGTGATCCGCGGGCTCGAGACGTCGGATGAGACCGTTGTGAAGGTGCTGGAGGTCGCGAAGGCGCTGGGTAAGATGGCCGTCGAGGTCAACGATGCGCCCGGGTTCGTCGCGAACCGCGTCCTCATGCCGATGATCAACGAGGCGGTGTTCTGCGTGATGGAAGGCGTGGCGACGCCCGAGGCGGTCGACACGGTGATGAAGCTCGGCATGAACCATCCGCTGGGGCCGCTCGCGCTCGCCGATCTGATCGGCCTGGACGTGTGTCTCGCGATCCTCGAGGTGCTGCAGCGCGACTTGGGAGACGACAAGTACCGTCCGGCGCCGCTGTTGCGAAAAATGGTCGCGGCGGGGCGGCTCGGCCGCAAGAGCGGACGTGGCTTCTATGTCTATCGCGATTGAGCCCGCAGGTCTCTCGGAGACGCAGCGCCAGATCGTGGAGCTGGCGCGCGAATTCGCGCGCACCCGCATCGAGCCGTACGCCGCCGAGTGGGATCGCACCGCCCATTTCGCCCGCGAGGTGATCGACGCGCTCGGGGAGCTGGGGTTTCTCGGGATGTGCGCGCCCGAGGAGTGCGAGGGCATGGGCCTCGACACCGTCACGTACCTGCTCGCGCTCGAAGAAATCGCGGCGGCCGATGCCAGCATCGCCGTGTCGCTCTCGATCCACAACGCGATTCCCACGACGATGCTCGTGCGCCACGGCACGGCGGCGCAGAAGGAGCGGTTCCTCAAGGGCATGGCGCGAGGCGAGCTGCTGGCGGGGTTCGCGCTCTCGGAGCCCGAGTCCGGATCGGACGCCGCCGCCCTGCGCACCCGGGCGGTGCGGGACGGCGACCGGTGGGTGCTGTCGGGCGCGAAGGCGTGGGCGACGAACGGCGCCACGGCCGACCTGATGATGGTGATGGCCCGCACGGAGCGCGGCATATCCGCCTTCATTGTGCCCACCGACGCGCCGGGTTATCGTCCGGGGAAGCCCGAGGAGAAGATGGGCCTGCGCGCCTCGAACACGGTCGCGCTGGCGCTCGAGGACGTTCGCCTGCCGGCCGACCACCTGTTGGGCGAGGACGGGGCGGGGTTTGGATACGCGATGGAAGGCCTCGACGCCGGCCGGCTGGGAATCGCGGTGCAAGCCGTGGGCATCGCGCGGCGGGCGCTCGAGCATGCGGTCGCGTACTGCGACGAGCGCAAGCAGTTCGGCCAGCCGCTGCGCGAGTTCGAGGCCGTGCAGTTCAAGCTCGCCGACATGGCCACGCGGGTGGAGGCGGCGCGCGCGTTGGCCCACGTCGCGGGGGCCCGCCGGGACCGGGGCGAGGACGTCACCACCGCGGCGAGTATGGCCAAGCTGTTCGCGTCCGAGACCGCGATGTGGGTCACGACGCAAGCGGTGCAGCTGTTCGGCGGGTACGGCTACATGCGCGACTTCCCCGTGGAAAAGCTATTCCGGGACGCCAAGGTCACGGAGATCTATGAGGGGACCAGTGAAATCCAGCGGATCCTCGTCGCGCGCGGTCTCTATCCTCGAGGTTGAACTGTGTCCGAGCGGATCTACGTCGGCGCCGACCACGCCGGCTTCCAGCTGAAGGGGCAGATCGTGGACGAACTCAAGCGCCTCGGCTACGACCCGGTGGACGTGGGCCCGCAATCGATGGACCCGGCCGACGACTTCCCCGACTACGGCCGCCCCGTGGCGGAGGCCGTCAGCACCGGGAAAGTGCGCCGCGCAGTACTGACCTGCGGCACGGGGCTCGGGATGGCCTATGTGGCGAACCGGTTCCCGCGGGTGCGGGCAGCCGTGGCCTGGAGCCCGGAGATCGCGGAGCTGGCGCGCAAACACAACGACGCGAACGTGCTCGTGCTGCCCGCGCGCTTCGTGAGCGATCAGGAAGGGTTGGAAATCCTGCACACGTGGCTCGACACCGCGTTCGAGGGCGGGCGGCACGAGCGGCGCGTGGCCAAGATCGACTCATGATCGATCGGCGCACCCCGCTCGCCCAGGTCGACCCCACGGTCGCCCAGCTCATCCGCCGCGAGGTGGAGCGGCAGGAGCACGGGCTCGAGCTGATCGCGAGCGAGAACTTCGTCTCCGTCGCCGTCATGGAGGCGATGGGCACTGCCCTGACCAACAAGTACGCCGAGGGACTGCCGAAGAAGCGCTACTACGGCGGGTGCGAGGTGGTGGACGAGGTCGAGCAGCTCGCCATCGACCGCGCCCGGGCCTTGTTCAAGGCGGAGCACGTCAACGTGCAGCCGCACTCGGGGGCGCAGGCCAACATGGCCGCCTACCTCGCGGTCGCCAAGCCGGGCGACACTCTGCTCGGGCTGGCGCTGCCCCACGGCGGCCACCTGACGCACGGCGCGCCGGTGAACTTTTCGGGCACGCTGTTCCGGGCGACGCATTACGGCGTGCGTGAGGAGACGGGCCGGATCGACTATGATCAGGTGCGCGACATCGCGCGGCGCGAGCGGCCGCGCCTCTTGATCGGCGGGGCATCCGCGTACGCCCGCGTCATCGATTTCGCGGCGCTCCGCAATATCGCCGACGAAGTGGGCGCGATCTTCGTCGTGGACATGGCCCACATCGCGGGTCTCGTCGCCGCAGGAATCCATCCCTCGCCCGTGCCGCACGCGCAAATCGTGACGACCACCACCCACAAGACGCTGCGGGGCCCGAGGGGCGGCCTGATTCTGTGCCGGGAGACGTTCGCCAAGGACGTGGACAAGCAGGTGTTCCCAGGACTCCAGGGCGGACCGCTCGAGCACGTGATTGCCGCCAAGGCCGTGGCCCTGGGCGAGGCCAATACTCCCGAGTTCAAACGTTACGCGCGGCAGGTGGTGCAGAACGCGCAGGCGCTCGCCGCGGCGCTGGTGGAGCGCGGCTACGCCATCGTCTCGGGGGGCACCGACACCCATCTGATGCTCGTGGATCTCCGGCCCAAGCA
>Ga0209806_1001348_pt1 | contig 16297 bp, 18 predicted proteins | sample GraSoiAngelo_152_FD_186166 | JGI IMG/M metagenome (GOLD analysis project Ga0209806, IMG submission 186166) | Grasslands soil microbial communities from the Angelo Coastal Reserve, California, USA - 14_1009_12_30cm (SPAdes) (version 2) | ecosystem: Environmental > Terrestrial > Soil > Grasslands ... | reverse complement strand
GTGAGCGCGTCTGACTACCCCGAGATCCGCGCCGAGCTCCGGGAGCGCATCCAGCAGGATCCCTGGGCCGCCGCGCTCGGCATCCAGTACCTCGACCTGCGCCGTGGCTACTGCCGCGTGCGCCTCCGGCTCCAGCCTCACATGGTGAACTTCCAGGGCTACCCGCACGGCAGCGTCATCTTCGCCCTCGCCGACGTCGCCTTCGGCGCCGCGTGCAATTCCCACGGCGAGGCGGCGGTCGCGCTCAACGTCACGATCGCGTTCCTCGACGCGGTGACGCCGGACGCGACGCTGATCGCCGAGGGGCGGGAGAAGAAGCAGGGGCGCCGGGCCGGATTCTACGAGATCGAGGTCACCACCGAGGACGGCGCGCCGGTCGCGCTCGCCCACTGCGTCGCTCACCGCGTTGGCCGCTGATCTGATCCTCCACGGGGGGACGGTCATCACGATCGACCCCGCCTTCCGCCTCGCGGAGGCCGTGGCCGTCGCCGACGACCGCATCGTCGCCGTGGGGGGAAATGCCGAGGTCCGCGCGCTCGCCCATGGCTACACCTGCTTGATCGACCTCGGCGGCCGCGCCGTCGTCCCGGGCCTCGTCGACGCCCACGCCCACATGGACCGCGAAGGTCTCAAGACGGTCTGTCCCTCGCTCGCCGGCGCCGCCTCGATCGAGGACGTGCTCCAGCGCATCGAGGCCCTGGTGCGAGTGGCGGCGCCCGGCGAGTGGATCGTGACGATGCCGCTCGGCGACCCGCCCTACTACTTCGATGTGCCGCAGAACCTCAAGGAGGGGCGGTTCCCGACGCGCTGGGAGCTGGACCGCGTCGCCCCGCGGAACCCCGTCTACATCCGCGCGATCTGGGGCTACTGGCGCCACACGCTCCCGCTCGTCTCGATCGCCAACAGCGAGGCTCTGCGGCGCGCGGGGATCACCCGCGAGACCGTGCCTCCGTGGGAAGGCGTGACGATCGAGAAGGACCCACGCGGCGAGCCGACGGGCGTCTTCGTCGAGGAGACCCCCGTGCCACTCGTCGAGCTCTCCCTGATGGCCACGGCGCCGCGCTTCAGCCATGCCGAGCGCGTGCGGGCGCTCAGAGACTCGATGCGGATCTACAACGCCACGGGAACGACCAGCGTCGTCGAGGGCCATGGCGTCGCCGAGGAGGTGCTCCGCGCGTACGAGGCGCTCGCCGATCGCCGAGAGCTGACGGTGCGGGCCCATCTGCTCCTGAGCCCCTCGTGGGGCGCGAGCGATCCCGTATCGATGCGAGCGCGGCTCGACGCCTGGCAGGCGCGAATCGCCGGCCGTGGCGCCGGCGACGCTTTCCTCCGCGTCGCGGGCCTCGTCGCCGAAGGGAATCCGACTCCCGACAACGTGGTGCGCGCGCGGGCGATGCCGTACACGGGTTGGGCCGGCTTCGCCTACGACGCGGCACTGCCGCGCTCTGCGCTCCGGGAGATGCTGCTCGAGGCCGCGCGGCGCGAGATCCGCATCGCGAGCATGGGGACCGACCTCCTCGACCTGTACGCGGAGGTGAACCGTATCGTGCCCATCCGCGACCGACGCTGGGTCGTCGAGCACATCAGCACCCTCACCGCCGGCGAGATCGCCTCTCTCCGCGACCTCGGCGTGGTCGTCACGACCCACACGAACCGCTACCTCTTCAAGGAGGGCGACCTCCTCCGCTCACGCCTGGGCGCCGACGCCGAGGACTCGATCGTCCCGCTCCGGAGCCTCCGCGACGCGGGTGTCCACGTCGCGCTCGCGACCGACAACGTGCCGACCTCGATGTTCCACCCGATCTGGCACGCGGTCGCGAGGCGCGAGCGCTCGTCTCGCCGCATCGTCGCGCCCGGGCAGCGTCTGTCACGAGAGGAGGCCTTGCGGGCGGCGACGCTCGAGGGGGCCTATCTCACATTCGAGGAAGGTGAAAAGGGCTCGCTCGAGCCCGGCAAGGTTGCCGACCTCGTCGTGATGTCGGACAACCCCCTGACGTGCTCCGAGGACCGGATCAAGGACATCACGGCCGAACTGACGATCGTTGGAGGTCGAATCGTCTACAGCGCGGGGAGTCTGCGCCCCGGTTCTCCACTCTCCTCCAGGCCCTGAGACCGACTGCAGCACCTGGGTTCTCCCCTCGCGTTTTCCAGGATTTACCTAATTGTCGGAAGACCGCCCGCGCGCCACCTTGGCAGGGTGCAAGGGGACTGAGAGATTGGTTGCCGGACACTAGGGGAGGGGTTGATGAGGGTTGTGTGCGCGTGGTGCCAGAAGGAAGGGCGGCCAGCCTTGCTCCGCGAGGAAGACTCGTGCGACGGCTCGCTCGAGTCGCACGGAATCTGCGACGACCACAGTGTCAAGCTGCTCCATGAGATCAAGATGCGACTCAGGCAAGCATGGTCCCTCAGTTTGTCGGAGGGCGCGGGCGTCCCGCTGTAGGGCTTCGCGCCCCTCAGGTTAGCCGCGCTCGTAAGCGAAGCGCCGTACCTTGTCCATGTTCGTGCCTTCGATACGGATCAGCCGGGTCGGGCCGTCGCGTCGCGGGGAGTGGACGTCGCCTTCGTTGTAGACGTGCGCCATCCCCGGCTTCAGGGTGTAGCTCCTGACGGGGCGCACTCTGCCCGGCTTGGCCTGGGCGGCGGGCTCGACGACCGCCCAGTCGCTCATCACGGTCTCCCCCGAGCCTGGCCGTAGATCGCCCACGACGGCCCATGGTCGTGCGGCTGGCTCTCCTTGGCGCCCGTGTAGACGTGAGCGAGAACGCAGAAGCCGAGTTGCGAGTCCTCGTAGAGGATCTTGCGCTCCGGCACGCCGTCGCCGAGATGCCTGGCGATGAATGCCTCGTCCTTCAGGACCTCCTGGACGAGCGCGCACACCTTCTGGCGACCCCCGGGCCCGGGTTCCGTCGCGAGGATGCGGTGACAGGCGGCCGCGAACTGTTCGAGCGTGTGCCCCATCGAGGCCTCCTCAGTCGCCGGGGTCGTCAGCGCGCGACCGGAGCGTCGACGACCTTGATCTCGTGCTTCTTCACCTGCTGGATCCGCGGCCCGGTGACGGTGACGAATTCCAGGTCGAATCCAGCTTTCGCGCCGGGACTGAGCTTTCGCTGCTCGGTCGAGGCCGTCGCCGTGCCCAGGACCTTGCCGGCGGAGTCGAGCGCTCGGCCGGCGACCTTGATCGGCCCCAGTGGGACGTCGGCGAGGTTCTGCACCGTGCCCCGGACGTGGAGGTGGCCGGCGGCACACACGTACGTCCCCGGCTCCATCCCGGCGTGGCGCTCGGTGCTCTCGAGCTCGACCTTGACCTTCTCGGCAAGGTTGGCGGCCAGAGCCAGCGAGACGCCGTGGACGACCATGAGCCCTGCGATCAGCCATGCGAGGCGTGCCTTCATGCTCAACCCCTCTTTCCTTGTGCTGCGGGAGCGCGGCTCCCGCTCCCTTCCTATACTGCCTGAGGCCCATCGAATCAACCCACCCGCCTCGAGCGGACCCGATTCGAGTCGAATTGCTGGGGGGCTCTCTCCGGTGTCCTCTGAGCCAGGACGCGCTGACGGGCAGTTACACGGGGCGCGACGTGATGCTACGACGCTCGGGGCGGAACACGTCCACCCGGCTCGTCACGCACCGCACAGCCGGGCGATGTCCTTCCAGTCGCGGCTCGTCACGATCGGGGTCGGCGTGTCCCGGACCTCGGCAGCCAGGCGCTGCAGCGTGGTGATCCGCTCCGCGGTCGCCGGATGGGAGGCAAAGTAAGCGAGCGTCGGCGGCGCGCCCTTCTCCGCGGGGACGAGCTGGCCGAGGAACGAGCTCAGGCCGCGCGGATCGACCCGCGCGGTCGCCAGCATGCGGAGCCCGGCGGCGTCCGCCTCCGCCTCGTACTGGCGCGAGTAACGTAGCGTGCCGAGAATCCGGGCGGCTTCCAGGCTATACGCCATCAGCGCGCTCACGTCGCCGGCCACCGCGGCCGCCAGGAGCCCGGCGGAGGTGTGCTGCACGACGAGCCGGGTCGGGTGCCGATGGTAGACGTGCTGGATCTCGTGGGCGAGGACCCCGGCCAGCTCCTCGGGCGTGCGGGTGCGCTCGAGCAGCCCGCGCAGGACGACGATGTGGCCGCCGGGCGCGGCGAACGCGTTGACGGCCGGATGGTCCACGATCGTGACGCGGATGCGGTACGTGTCGGGCGCCCGCACGACGAGCCGGGCGACGATGGCGTCGACCGTCGCCTGGAGGGCGGGGTCCAGGCATCGCCGCTCGCTCGGCGCGAGCTGGGCGACCGCGGCCCGGCCGATCCGGTCCTCCCACGAGACCGGAAGGATCGACGCCACGACGCTCGACGCGGCGGGAATGCCCCAGACGTGGAGGGCGCCGCCGACGGCGACCACCGCGAGCGCCGCGAGGGCCGTGACGAGCACACGGAGACTCGGACGACGCGGCCCACGGAACCGCCGGCCCGCCGCCCCGATGCCGCGCAGGGTGACCAGCAGGGCCGGGTCGTCCACCAGGAGGGTCTCCGGCATCGCCCCGCCGCGCTCGAGACGGATCTGCTCGCCGGCGTAGATTCCCTGCGTTTGACGGATCGCGCCAAGCGGCCACCACAGCGTCGCGCCGCCCTCCACCGCGATCTCGAGCCCGGTCGCGGCAACGCGGACCGAGGCGCGCCGGCGCACGGGGGTCTGCCCGTCGAGATAGTGCGCGGCGAAGACCGTCGCCATGGCTACGCGATGCCGACGTCCATCCCAAGGAATGTCGAGAGCGCATCGCCGGTAGCGGCCTCGCTCTGGGGGGCCTGCACGACGCCCGCGAGGTCGAGCGCCCCGGCGAGCCTCACGGTGTCGCAGGCGAACCGCGCGTTTCGGACGAGCACCCACGGCCAACCGAGACCGAGCGTCACCATGAGCAGCAGCGCATTACCGCCCACGAGGTTCAGGAGCAGGCGTCCCGTCACGGTGGAGCGGAACCGCGCACGGTCGAAGGTCGTGTGCTCCCAGAAGTAACGGCGCTTCCGTGCCACGTACCAGAACCAGCCGAGCCCGAGCGTCGGCACCGTGAGGAGGACCGCCACGACGAATGGAAGCAGGAGTTGCCGGCCGTTCCCGTCGAAGCCGAAGGGGCGGTTGCCGAAGTGCGCGTGCGCCACCATGAAGGCGCGCCGTCGGGTGTCGAACACCGGATAGTAGAGGCCCAGGGTGAGCGTCGTGAGCATCGAGCCGCCGATGAAGAGCTTGACGAAGTCCCGGGTGCGTCCGCGGAACGAGAAGCGGATGCCCCGCCACGACGTGCGGCTCAACCGGTAGCGGTGCGCGCCGACCGCGGCGATCGGCATGAACACCGACACGACCACGTACCCCAGGAGCTGCGCGGAGCGCTCGAGGAGCGGGCCGGCGCCGAGGAGCCGCGGCAGCAGGTTGAGCGCGATCACCGGCAGGATGAAGAAGGCCATCGCTCTCGCGAACCCGCGGGCCAGCTCGCCACCCGTCCCGTGGTAGGCGAACCGGTCACCCTCGAGCGCGGTCTGGCCGAAGACGTAGGACCGCACTCTCGCCTTGCCCCAGAAGTAGTAGCCGCCCAGGGTCAGGAGCGCCCGGAGCATGTTCACGATCTGGATCCCGAACAGCGTGCCGGCGTGGCCGTGGAAGGAGAGGGCGTAGACGCCGCCCGACGCGGCGGCCGGCACCAGAGGAGCTGCGGGCGCGGACGGACGGGGCGCGGGTGTCCGCCGCATCTTCTCGAGCGCAGCCAGGTAGGTGGCGACGACCACGCCACACCTGGGACACCGCTCGCTCGACGCCTCGGCTTCTTGGCAGCGCGGACAGGTCATGGCACGCCTCCGGCTCGCAGAACTATCGTTGCGGATCGTGCAAGGGGGGTGCCACAGGGGCGTCCACGAGATTCCGCGCGGTTCTGGGACGGAGCGGATGGGCACGTGCCAGGACGACTACGGGGCGACGACCCGCGTCACGAGTGCCTGCGCCGGGCGCTGCGCAGCAGCTCGAACACGCGGGCGGGCGTGAGCGGGATACGGTCCACCGTCACCCCGTACTCTGCGAGCGCATCCTCGACGGCACCCGCGATGGCGGCGCCCGGCGCGATGACGCCGCTCTCGCCTACGCCCTTGATCCCGAGCGCGTTCACCGCCGACGCGTGCTCGAGGTGCTCGACGCCGAGCGGAGGCACCTGGTCGGCGCGGGGCAGCGCGTAGTCCATCAACGTGGCGGTGAGGAGCTGCCCCGCGTCGTCGTACATCAGCTCCTCCTGGAGACCCGCGCCGATCCCCTGCGCGATACCTCCGTGGACCTGACCTTCCACGACCATCGGGTTGATGGCCCGCCCGCAGTCGTGCACCGCAGCGTACGCGAGCAGCCGCACCGCCCCCGTCTCGACGTCGACTTCGACGGCGGCGCCGTGAGCACCGAACGCCCACGTCACGCTGTCCGGGTAGAAGAACCCGCACGCCGAGAGGCCCGGGCTCCCGCGGCTCGCGAGCGCGCGGCTCCGCACGGCGGCGCGCGCGACCGCGCCGAGCGGGAGGCCGCGGTCGGGCACGCCCCGCACCGACGCCCGGCCCTCGGCGAGGACGACATCCTCCGGCGCACACTCGAGCTGTTCCGCGGCGACGAGCTGCGCCCGACGCGCGACCTCGTCGGCGCTCTTCGCGACGGCGGGCCCGGCCACCGCCGCGACCCGGCTCGCGATCGTTCCCATGCCGAAGCCGACGAGCTCCGTGTCGCCGCCGAGGACGACGACGTGCGCGAGGGGCACCCCCAGGCGCTCGGCGCAGATCTGGGCGAGCGTGGTCTCGTGGGCCTGGCCCTGCGCCGCCACCCCCACGCGCACGAAGACGGTCCCGCCCGGGTCCACGCGCACGTCGGCGCCCTCGAAAGGCCCGAGCCCGGTGCCCTCGACATAGACCGAGAGGCCGACACCGAGGGGCCGGTCACTCCCGCGGCGCTCGCGCTGCTGCTTGCGCCAGCCGGCGTAGTCCAGGCGCCCGAGCAGCCGGTCGAAGCCGCTCACGTAGTCGGCGGGATCGTAGGCGATCGGCACGCCGTCGCGGTAGGAGAGGCCCGAACGATACGGCATCTCGTCGGGGCGGATCATGTTGCGCCGGCGCAGCTCGGCCGGGTCCATCCCGAGACCGCGGGCGGCGCGGTCGAGCAGGCGGTCGAGGACGAGGGCGGCCTCGGGGCGCCCGGCGCCGCGGTACGCGGCGATGAACGTCTTGTGGGTGACGACGTTGTCGCCGGTCGCCCGGTAGGCGGGCACCCGGTAGGGGCCGGGCAGATGGTTGATCGTATTGAGCGTGATGGCCTCGCCGAGCGTGGGGTAGGCGCCGTGGTCACGCGTGAAGCGTGTTTCGAGTGCCACGATCGTGCCGTCGCGCCGAACCGCCATGCGTGCGTGATGCGCCTGGTCGCGATCGCCGGCCGCCGTCAGGAAGTGCTCGGACCGGGTCTCGGTCCACTTGACGGGGCGACCGAGCGCACGGGCGACGGCGGGGACCAGCACGTCCTCCGGATAGGCGTGACCCTTGACGCCGAACCCGCCGCCGACCTCTGGCGTGCGCACGCGCACGCGATCCTCGGGGAGTCCGAGGACCCTGGCGATGGCGCTGCGCACGGCGAACGGCACCTGGGTCGAGCTCCAGACGCTGAGCACCCCGCTCAGCGGGTCGACAACGGCGAACACGCCGCGCGCTTCGATCGGCACGCCGGTCATCCTGGGATAGACGAAGTCGCCCTCGACGACCACCGCGGCCTCGGCGAAGCCTCGGTCGGGGTCGCCGACCACGACGCAGTTCCGGCCGGCAAGATTGTCGGGCCAGTCGGGGTGAACACGCGGCGCGCCGCGGGCGAGCGCCGACGCGGGCGTCGTGGCCGCCGGCAGCACCTCGTACTCGACGCGGACCCGCTCGGCGGCGTCGGCGGCGCGGTACCGATCCTCCGCGACGACAACCACCACGGCCTCGCCGGCGTGGCGGACGACCGGCCCGGCTAGCACCGCGTGGGCATACGACCGGATCGTCGGTGTCGGCACGAGCGGCGGGATCGACCCGGCCAACTCGGGCAGGTCGTCGACGGTGAGCACCGCGACCGTCCCCGCGCCCGCGAGCGCCGCGCGCCGGTCGACGGCGAGGACGCGCGCGTGGGGATGCGGGCTCCGAACGACCGCGAGGTGCAGAAGCCCGGGGGCCGTGAGGTCGTCGAGGTAGCGGCCCGCGCCGACGAGGAGGCGCGCGTCTTCCTTGCGCTTGACGGACACGCCGACCGTCACGCGCGCGTCGCCCCGAGGTGCGCGTCGCGCTTCGCCTGCAGCCCGGGATCGGCGTAGGACATGAGGTCGGGGCGGGCGCGCCCGAGCATCACCTGGATCCAGGCGGCCTCGAGCCCGATGTTCTCGAAGCCGTGGACGACGTCGACGGGTGCGGAGACGCAGTCCCAGCGTCCGAGCACTGTCTCCGCGCGGTGGCCGGCGCCGTCCTCGAAGAAGACCTTCACCTTGCCCTCGAGGACGAAGAACACCTCCTCGACCTCGTGGCGGTGGGCCGCGTTGCCCTGCCCCGGCGGCACGAACATCACGCTGAGGGTGAAGTGCTCGGCCGGGATCGCGCGGACGTCGGTCTTCCCGGACGCGCCCGCGCCGATGTAGCGATGCTGGGCCCGCCGGTAGCCCTCCACCCGCGCGTCGGCGAAGGCGTCCCAGTCGGGCACGCGTTCCACGAACAGGGCCACACGGGTGCGCAGGAGCTCCTCGAGTGGCGCCGGGGCCGTCGCGCCTACGGTCGTCATGGACGGTTCCTCCTCATGCGATCGCGGACTCCTCTGGGGTTCGACGGTGGCGCCTATCTTAGCCGATTCCCTGCGGCGACTCGGCGGGGCCCGTGACGACCTCGACGTGACCAACGAGTGCTTCGCGCGGCTATTGGTTAGGTATACTGCCAGAGTGTCCAAGCGGGTTCTGATCGTCGAGGATGACCCCGAGATCATCCAGCTCCTGCAGGAGTTCTTCACGGGCCTGGAGCACGGCCACGACTATGAGGTCGAGACGGCGACCGATGGGGTCAAGGCGGTTCCCCTCCTCCGCCGCACGCAATTCGACCTTGTCCTGCTCGACATGCGTATGCCGCGCATGGACGGCCTCGAGCTACTGAAGAAAATGCGTCAGAACAAGATACGGGTCCCGGTGCTCATGGTCACAGCCAATGACGACGCCGAGGCCGCCGGTGAAGCGCTGAGCGCCGGCGTCTTCGCGTATGTCCCCAAGCCGTTCGACTTCCCACGCCTCGAGCATCTTGTCGCGCTCGCCCTCTCGGGAGGGCCGCCCGCTGACGCCCCGCGATCCACCTGAGTTTCACCGACGTTGCCCGCCACCGGCGAGGACCTGGTGGACGACCCGCCGAACCTCCTCGACATCGAAGGGCTTCGTCAGAAACGGCAGCCCCGCGCGCTCGATGAAGGCCCGCTTCTCAGGATCGAGGACATCCCCCGTCAGGAACACCACTCGCTCACGCAGCGCGGGAAATCGGCGCTCGATTTCACGATAGAGACCGACGCCGTCGACGCCCGGCATCTTGGTGTCGCTGAGGACCAGGTCATAGGTTCGCTGCGTGAGGAGCTCCAACGCCCTATCGCCGCCCAGTGCAACCTCGACGTGATGTCCCATCCGCTCCAGGGCTTCGGCGAGCACCCCGGCGATCTCTGGTTCATCGTCAACGACGAGGATCGCCTTGGCGCCGATCGGGGGAAGGGTGGGGAGCACGGTCGCCCCGGCCGCGCGCGTGGGCCCGAGGGGGCGCGTCAGGATCGGGAAGTCGATCTGGAAGGCGGCTCCCTCGCCGGCTCCGCTGGCGACCGCGATCGTGCCGCCGTGCTCCTCGACGATCCCCTGGCACAGCGAGAGCCCGAGGCCCGTCCCCTGGCCCGGCGGCTTGGTCGTGAAGAACGGCTCAAAGACCTTGGCCTCAATGTCGCGCGGGATCCCGGGGCCGGTATCGGCGATCGCGAGCTGGACACGCGCCCGCTCACGGGCGAAGCGGGTCGTGATGGTGATCCGGCGCGCGGCGGGCAGGCTCCGCATCGCCTGATGCGCGTTCGCGACGAGATTGACCACGACCTGGTGGAGTTGGTGGGCGTCGGCCCAGAGGACGGGGAGGTCGTCCGCCAGATCGAGGACGGCCTCGATGTTGTCGGTCCGCAGCTCGTAGGCGAGGAGCTCGACCGCCTCTCGAACCACTTGATTGAGGGCCACCTCATGACGCTCCGGCGGCTGCTGGCGGGCCATCGCGAGGAAGTTGCGCACGATGCGCGCGCAGCGCTCGGCCGCCGCGCGGATCTGCTCGGTTCGCTGGCGGAGAGGTCCGTCCCGGACGACTTCTCGCATGAGATGCGTTTGTCCCATGAGGACCGCCAGGGGGTTGTTGAGCTCGTGCGCGACACCGGCGAGCAGGGATCCCATCGTGGCGAGCTTCTCGCTCCGCAGAAATTGCTGGGTTCGCTCCAGGACCGTCTGCTCGAGCGATCGGTTGTGGCGCTCGAGCTCGAGATAGAGCCGCCGAGTGTCGAGCAGGTTCTTGATCCGCAGGAGGACTTCGAGCCGGTCAAACGGCTTGGCCAGGAAGTCTTTCGCGCCGGCGGCCAGGGCGCGCTGCTTGGCCTCGAGCGTCACGTCCGCGGTCAGCACGAGCACCGGGAGATAGACGTCCTCGGGAATGGAGAGCTGCTGGATCACGGCCACCCCGTCGAGGTACGGCATCATGAGATCGAGCAGGATGAGATCCGGTTGGAAGGTCTGGTAGAGCGCCGGCGCCTTCCGTGAGTCGGTCGTGCTCTGAACGTCGCGGTACCCGGCGTCTTTGAGGAACCGCTCGAGGAGCCTGACGTTTCCTGAATCGTCGTCGATGACGAGGATTCGCGCCGGCGTCTGCGCCTTGTCGCCCATCAGGGCCACCTCACCGCGTGCAAGAGGTCGTCGCCGATTTCCGGAAGGTTCGCGCCCGCAACCCGCTCGGCGGAATCGCAATAGCGGTGCCACTCGCGCGCGAGTTGGCGAAGTCCTTTTGATTTCTCTTGCTCTGTTGTCCCGTGGCCCGGCGGCGCGGCGCGGGTGCCTTGCACCACTTTGGTGCAACTGCACCAGCCTGGTGCAGCCGCGAGTCCGGCGTGCTGAAGCCTGGGCTAGTGACCTGGTCGGAGCGCGGCGCGGAGCCGGAGGAAGCTCTTCACCGCGGCGTTGAACGCCGCAGGCGCTTCCAGATTCGTCAGGTGGCCCACGCCACGCAGGACGACGTGCCGCGCCTTCGGCATGACGTCGGCCATGAATCGGTGGGGCTTCAGGCAGGGCGTGTCGTACTCGCCGACGATCAGGAGCGTGGGCACGCCCAGCACGCGCAAGCGCGCGTCGAGGCTGTAGATGCTCGGCCGCTTGGCCAAGACCTCGAGGGCGGTGTGGGCGAGGCCCCGGGCCCGATGGGTCATGAGACAGGAACGGACGAGCCGCTCGGCCTCCGGCCCCTGGGCCACGTAGCGGGCGAAGAGCGGGTGCGCGATCGCCATGTCGGCGAATGCCTCCACGCCGCCACGGTTCAGGACGTCCGCGAACGCGCGCAGTCCCGCGGCCCAGTCGCCGGCCGCCTCGGAGCCGGCGCCGGTGTCGGCGACGATCAGCGCGCTGACCATTGCTGGATGGGCGAGGGCGAAGTTCAGCGCAATGTTCCCGCCCATGGAGAGTCCTCCGACGACCGCACGCCCGATCTTCAGGTGCGCGAGGAGCGCGTGCAGATCGGCGACCGACGTCGCCTGGGAGTACGCCGCGGCCTCGGGCGGCGCGTCCGACAGCCCGTGGCCGCGCACGTCGTAGGCGATCACGCGGCGGTACCGCGACAGCGCGCGAACCTGGGGGTCCCAGCTCCGGATGCCGCACGCGAAGCCGTGGACGAGCACGAGCGGGGCGCCGCGCCCGGCGACTTCGTAGTAGAGCGAGACGCCATTCACGCGGGCGATCGGCATGGGGGGCAGACGAGACGATCAGGGAGGCGGCGGCTCGACCCTACCCGCGCTTCCTGATCTCGTCGATCTTCCGGTCACGCTCGCCAGCCAGCCGCTCGAGGTCGCGCCCCATCTCTTTGCTGAGCTTCTCGATTTCCTCGTGGCTCTTCGCCTTGGCGAGCGCATCCTGGTGGAGGATCTCGCGCTCGGCGACCTTGGCCTGGTAGACGTTTCGCGCCTCGGCGATGCTGACCTTCTGCGCGTCTGTGAGCGGGCGCTGCTCCTCGACCGCGGACTCCCGGTCCTTCTGGCGCAACCGCTCCATCGCGAGCTCGTACGCTGTCTTCGGGCCGTCGCCAGACATCGCGCGAGCCAGTATAGCACTGGGCGCCCGGGGCGCCGCCGGGGTCTCCCTGGTACCTTCGCCCCTCCCGTGCAGCGCGCGTTTTGCTCATAATTTTGTTTATAATCTAGTGACGCGTGGGCGACGGCTCGCCCTCGCGAGAATGCCGCACCAGCCGCAGCCAGAGCTTCTCGTCGACCAGATTGGGAGCGTTCAGACACGATGGGCATCAAGCTCTCAGCAAAGTTCGCTCGTCAGGAAACCGAGGCGGCGCGCTTAGCGCGCATCGCCAGAAAGCGCATCCCGAGCGATCGAATCGCGACGATCCGGCGCATGCTCGGAGTCCCCGAGCCTGAGCGCCAGATACTGGAGCGACGCAGTCATCGGACTGACGCTCTCGCGTGTCCAGAGTGTCACCGCGTCTTCGCCCTCCCGATGCATCTGGGGCGGCACAAGAGGGCAAAGCATGGCCCGATGGACGCCGCGTAGGACGCGGCCCTAGGATGGCCCTTTCGACGAGAGCGATGCCGGGAGCACTCGGCTCACTTCGGCATGCGCCATCACAACATCCGGAGAGTCCTGCAGCGCGTCAAGGTACTTGAGTTGGAACTCGCTGTCGCCTCCGGCTTTGAGCAACCGGTACGCGCCCTGGAACATTCTGGCGACGGTCTCCTCCGTCATCGGGTCGCCCGCATCCACGGTCGCGTCAATCTCCGCGACCATCACCGAAAGCGACCGCAGCCAGGCGAACTGCGGGTCCGTTATGACAACCTGAAGCAGCTCGCCTGACGGAATCGACCCGCGCCGGTCTTCGTATCTACGCCGCTCACGGTCTAGAAGTGCGCGGTGAAGCTTCATCAGCCGAGCACTGAGGTCGCGAAGGCGTTCGCGGTCGTGATCCACGTCTATTGACCTCCGGCACCGCCAGGACGATCTTCCCGCATTTGAGTGGCGGAGGGCGAGGGATTCGCACCCCCAAGGGCCTCTTCATCGACACCTCCCGATCTCGCGGCTGCTCCTCAGCTCATCGCGCGGACCGCCTCTTCGCGGATCAGCGTCATGATCCGCCGCTTGATGGCGATGAACTCGTCCGCCGTCAGCACATCGACCGAGCGGGGACGCGAGATGTCGATCGCGACCTCCTCCTTGATGCGGCCTGGCCGGGCCGTCATGACGTAAACCCGGTCACCGAGCCGGATTGCCTCGTCGATGTCGTGGGTGATGAAGAGCACCGTCTTGTGCGAATGCTCCCAGATCTTGAGCAGGAGCTCCTGCATGAGCGAGCGGGTCTGGCTGTCGAGGGCGCCGAACGGCTCGTCCATGAGCAGGATGTCGGGGTCGTTGGCAAGCGCCCGAGCAAGTGCCACGCGCTGCATCATGCCGCCCGAGAGTTGCTTGGGGTAGGCGCGCTCGAAGCCTTCGAGGCCGACTTCCGCGATGAAGCGGCGCGCGACTGCGGCGCGCTCGTCGGCGGCCATGCCGCCGATCTTAAGGCCGAACTCGAGGTTGTCCTGCACGGTGAGCCAGGGAAACAGGGTGTAGGACTGGAACACCATGCCGCGGTCCTTGCCCGGCTTGGTGACCAGCTTGCCGTCCAGATAGATGGCGCCCGCCGTCGGCTGAATCAAGCCGGCGACCAGCCGTAACAGGCTGGATTTGCCGCAGCCCGACGGGCCGACGATGACCGAGAACTCGTTCTCGTCGACCTCGAGGGAGATGCGGTCGAGTGCCGTGACTGGGTGTCCCATCCGCGGCGTGAAGCGCAGGATGACGTTGTCAATGCGCAGCTTGCCCATGTTCGGCGGACCGCGTGCCTCAGGGGTTGCTGGCCCAGGGCAGCAGCCAATCCCGGATGAACTTGAAGAGCTGGTCGGAAATCAGGCCGAGCAGGCCGATCACCATGATGCCGAGGAAGATCTGGTCGGTGAACAGCCCGCGCGAGGCGTTGAGGATGAGATAGCCGAGCCCCTTGTTGCCGGCGACCAGCTCGGCGACCACGAGATAGGTCCAGGCCCAGCCGAGGGTCACCCGGAGCGTGTCCATGACGCCCGGCATGGTGGCAGGGATCAGCACACGCGTCACCACCGTCCGCCGATCCGCGCCGAGCGTGTAGGAGACGTCGAGCAGATCCTGGGAGACGCCGCGCGAGACGTCGGCGATCAGAATGAGCTGTTGGAAGAAGGTGCCGATGAAGATGACGGTGATCTTTTCCTCGATGCCGATGCCGACCCAGAGGATGAGCAATGGGATCAGGGCCGAGACCGGGAGATAGCGAACGAAATTGGTGACCGGCTCGACCGCCGCCTCGACGATCTTGAAGCTGCCCATCAGGATGCCGAGCGGCACCGAGATCAACGAGGCGACGATGAAGCCCGCCATGATCTCGGTGACACTCGCCGCCGTGTTCACGAAGAGCGAGCCGTCCCGGGCCATGTCGATGCCCGCCTGGACGACGGCGACGGGGGTCGGCAGGAAATCCGAGCGCACCAGCCCGCCATAGCTGAGCGTGCACCAGGCGAGCAGGCTGCAGAGCCCCACGAGCGTACTCACCGTGAGGTAAACCCGCCGTGGGATCTCCCTTTTCGGTGCGGTATACGCCTCGAGGAACGAGGCGATCATTCGTTGACGAATTCGTAGTCGATAAGATCGCTCGGCGTCGTCTTCACCTGGATCTTGCCGTGGCTGGACCAGACGTCGATGGCCTCCTTGACGGTCCGGGAGAGCGGGCCCGGGTTGGCTTTGGTGCCGAAGAAGTTCTTGTTGTCCTCGGCGCCGTAGAACTTGATGCCGGTCAGCGTCTCGGCGAACACCTTCGGGTCCTTGAGCCAACCGCCCACGCCCTTGGCCATGATCTGATTGGCCTCGTCGGGATGGGCGCGCTGATAGGCAACGGCCTCGTTCCACGCCGCGACAATGCCCTTGAGCTCCTTCTTATGCGTGGCGACGAACTCCTTCGGAACGATGAACACGTCGGTGATCAGGCCGGGCGTCTTCGAGCTGTCGGTTAGGAGATGGCCATGCTCGCTCGCTTTGCCGCGGCTGAGCCAGGGCTCCCAGGTCACCGCTGCGTCGACTTTCTTCGCCACGAAAGCGCTCCCCGCGTCCGCCGCCGTCATGTTGACTGTCTGCAGGTCGGATTCCTTGAGGCCGGCCTTGGCCAGCAGCACGTTGAGATAGAACTGGGACACCGAGCCCTCGTTGACCGCGACCTTCTTGCCTTTGAGATCCTTGATCGACTGGATGTCCCTGGTCGCGACGATACCGTCGCCGCCGTTCGAATCGTCGATCGCCGCCACATATTTGAAGTCGTCCGGCTTCTTGAGGTAGAGCAGCGCCGTGTCGACCGTGCTCGCGATCACGTTGATCTGCCCGGCGCGCAGCGCGGTGAAGCGCAGCTTCGGATCCTCCATCACCGTAAGCTCGACCTCGACGCCGTGATTCTTGAAGAAGCCTCTGTCGCGCGCGATGTAGAGCGGCCCATAGCCCACCCAGGTGGAATGGGCGATCTTGATGGTCTCGGCCGCCGCGGGGCTGGAACCGACCGGGCCGCCGACCAGGCCCCATGCCGCGACGGCCAGGGCAGCGCTGAGAAGTTTTCGCATGCGTGACCCTCCCTGAGTTCGAGTGGCTGTGGCCGTGCGACGCAGTCTCGAGCGTCGGCGGCGCGCGTCCGGCGCTCATGAAGGACTTCGGGTACCCGCCGACCCAGAAACGTCCTTTCACGGTCTCGAGGATCGGAGCCGCACCGACCTGGCCGCCGGCCCCTCGAGCGGTGCTACGACCGTCAGCACCGCCAATGTTCGGGGATACTAATGTAGCTCTCGCACCTGCACAAGCAGGTCCGCCGTACGGTCAGCGCGAGCGTCTGGGGATGCCGTCCTTGCTCGCCCCGCGCAGGGATTGCCGCCCAGCCACTAGGCCAGTTCGTGCGGGATGCGCGACCGCCCACAGGGCGAGGTCGGCGCGCAGCCCG
>Ga0209806_1001347_pt1 | contig 16310 bp, 17 predicted proteins | sample GraSoiAngelo_152_FD_186166 | JGI IMG/M metagenome (GOLD analysis project Ga0209806, IMG submission 186166) | Grasslands soil microbial communities from the Angelo Coastal Reserve, California, USA - 14_1009_12_30cm (SPAdes) (version 2) | ecosystem: Environmental > Terrestrial > Soil > Grasslands ... | reverse complement strand
CGAAGGAGGATGGGCTCGACCGGATTCGAACCGGTGACCTTCGCCATGTCAAGGCGATGTCATAACCACTAGACCACGAGCCCAGCGACCGCGCCTAACCTCCGATGCGGTTTAAGCCTTTCTTCCGGGCCCGTCCATCGGCGTCCACCAGGCGGACATCACGGCGCCAAACCCAGACGTCTGTTTCGTCACTTCGTCAGTGCGGCCACAATCGCGTGGCAGAAGGCCGGGAGGTCGTCTGGGAAACGCGACGTGATCAAGTTCCCATCGACAACGCATTCCTGGTCCACCCAATCCGCGCCAGCGTTGATGCAGTCGTCCCGCACGCTGGCGTACGACGTCATCCGGCGGCCTTTCACGATGCCCGCGCTGATCGGCACCCAGGCCGCATGACAGATCGACGCGACGATCTTGCGGGCGTCGTTCATCGATCGGACGAACGCCAGGATCTCCTTGTGCTGGCGCATCCGGTCCGGGCCTGCGACCCCTCCGGGGATGACGACGGCGTCGAAATCCTTCGACTTCAGGTCGGCCGCTTTCATGTCGACTTCGCACGGATACGAGTGTTTCGAACTGTAGATCCGCTTCTCGTGCCCCGCAAGGACGACCTCGGCCCCTTCCTCAATCAACCGATAGTACGGGACCCAGAGTTCGAGGTCCTCGTGGCCGTCTTCGGCGAGCACGACAATCTTCCTCCCTTCGAGCGTCATGAAGGCGGCAAGGCGGTCCGCGGAGAAATGCCTTCCGTTGAGCGCGACGGTCCATCCAGCGACCCGCCTCAGCCCGCCAACATGACCACGTTCGGGATTCCTTGGAAGTGCTTGTCTCCGGTCACCAGGTCCGAGTTTCGCGCTTGGGCGCAAGCCAGAATGATCGCATCTACCATGTGGAGGCCTTCGCGGATCTTCAAATCGGCCGCTTGCTCGGCCACAGCGGCGTCCACGTTGATGACTGAGGTCCGGGACTTGATGAACCGGATGCGATCCGCCGGATCATGCCCTTCCCGGAGGTACTTGGCTCGGATCTCGGCGAGGCAGACGGCGGGCGTGAACAGGACCTCCCTACCTTCGAGCAACGCCTTGATTTCCGCACCCGCTCGGGAGCCTCGGAAGTATTCCACCCACGCCCAGGAATCAATGGTCTTCATGGGCGTCGCGTTCGTCCCGCAAGGCTTTCGTGTTCAACCACGGATCCGCGCCGAAAAGCGTTTCCTTGGAGCGGAACAGGCTCTTCGCCAAGATCTCATTGATTGCATCCGAAAGCCCCCGGGGCCCAACTTTCCTCAGAAGGTGATCCTTCACGTCCTCTCGCAAGAGGACCGTCGTCTTCACCGGCATAATGTATACGTAAACGTATACGTATACATATACATTTTGTGGCGCGATCGCGACCGTCAGCCCCGAGACCGGAATCGGAATCGACGGACCGGAAGCGATATCTCCCGTGACGGCCTCGCACGTCCGAATCCGAGGTCGCGACCGTGACGTCGAAGGACAACTTCGAGTTCGCCCACGAACACCGCCGGGAAGTGGCCTGGATGTCGCAGAACACGAACACGCTCCCGGTCCATCCTGCTATTCTGGACGCGATCCGGCAGAGCGTCGACGACCGCGAGTTCAACCTCTATCCACGGAAGGCGGGAGTGCCCGGCCTCGTGGAGGCGATCCAGGAGGATCTCGGTCTCGAGGGCTTCGACGTGCTCTTGACGAACGGCGGAATCGAGGGGGAATACATCGCCACGCGGTCGTTCCTCGCTCCCGGAAACGAGGTCCTCTCCACGGACCCGTCGTTCCTTCCGATCCATGACCAGGTTGCGATGTCGGGCGCGCGGGCCGCAGAGGTCGACATCTATCGGAAACCTTACCATCTCACACCCGAGTGGGCGAGCGCGGCGATCACGCCGGCCACGAAGATGCTCCTGCTGATCGACCCGAATAACCCGCTTGGTTCCGGCTATGCCCGTGATCAGATCCGCGGCCTCTCCGACGTCGCACGCGATCACGACCTGTGGCTCATCAACGACGTCACGTACCGGGACTTCAACAAGGAACATGTGCTCGCGTCGGCGTTTTATCCAGAACAGACCCTGATCTCGTACTCGTTCAGCAAAGGACCTGGTCTCGCGGGGATGCGCATCGGGGCTCTCCTCGCCCCTCCGGGCGGCCCCCGCCACGCGACGCGCGATCCGGGCGGGACGGTGATGAAGGCCCTCCGCCATTTTGACACGAACGTCCTGGGCGTGAACGTGCTCGCGCAACGAGCGGCCCTCGCCGCGCTGCGCACGAAGAAGGAATGGCTCCCGGAAGTGCGGCGGACCTGCGAACGGAACCAGGCCACCATTCGTCGCGCGGTCGAGAAAGTCGACGGCGCCTCCTTGCCCATCTATCCCTCCAAAGCGAACATGTTCGTGATCGATTTGTCCGAGAGCGGCGTGAATCCGGAAGAGGCCGAAGAACGCCTCTTGTTCGATCACCTGGTCCACACGCGCGCCGGATCCTATCTGTCGAGGAGGCACGGAAGCAAATTCCTCCGGGTCTCCTTCACCGTGCCGGAACCCGACGCGAAACGGTTCGCGGAGGCATTCCCCGCCGTGATGGAGGGGCTCGCGAAGTGAGCGCGACAAGCTCATAGCCCCGAATGTGACTCCCGGTGGCGACCATGGGATTCCTTCAAGAGATCGCAGGCCGGGTCGAAGAAGTCGCGGCAGCAGGCGGCAAGTTCGCAGATGCATTCGTTCGGACTGCCGGAGCCACGGTGGCGGGAGCCCTCGTCTTCGTGGAGCGCGAAATCGGATACGCCCAGCATGCCGCCAAACGCCCGAGATCGGGGAAGCCGGGAGAGAAAGAGGGCTCTCACAAGTAGGGACACCGCGCCTTGACGCTTCGGCGCGCACGGTCTCGAAAGCTACTTAGCGCTCGCTCGCGGTAGCGGGGCCATATCGGGAGTGGATCGGGTGGGGAAGTCCGAGTATCTCAACTTCGTGAACGGAGAATGGGTGTCTTCCCACACGGAAGACACGTACACGGTGATCAACCCCGCGACCGGCGGGAAGATCGCCGCGGTGCCACGGTCGGACCTGCAAGACACGCGAGCGGCGATCGACGCCGCGCGAGAGGCCTTCGACAAAGGCAAATGGCCTCGCATGACGCCTGGAGATCGCGCGGCCGCCCTCTTCAAATTGGCGAATCTCATCGAGGCGGACATGGACCGCCTCGCTCCGATCGAATCGCAGAACCAGGGGAAGACGATCAAGCAGGCCCGGGACGGCGACCTGCCGTTCAGCGTGGACAACCTGCGATTCATGGCGGGCGCGGCTCGCACGTTGACGGGCCAGGCGTCGATGGAATACGCCTACGGCGCCACGAGCGTGATCCGGCGCGAGCCGATCGGTGTGATCGGTCAGATTACGCCATGGAACTACCCGTTCATGATGGCAATCTGGAAGCTCGCACCCGCCCTCGCCGCCGGGAACACGGCCGTCCTGAAGCCGGCCTCCCTGACGCCGCTCACCACGCTCGAGCTCGGCAAGCTGATCGAGGGGGCGGGGATTCCCGCAGGAACCGTGAATCTGATCACGGGGCCCGGGGCCATCGTCGGGAACGAACTCGCTTCGAGCGACAAGGTCGATATGGTCTCTCTGACCGGGGACACCGCGACGGGCAAGGAGATCATGAATGCCGCGAAATCGAACGTGAAGAAGCTCCACCTCGAGCTGGGCGGCAAGGCCCCCTTCGTAGTCTTCGAGGACGCGAACATCGCCGCGGCGGCAGAGGGCGCCGTCGCCGCCTCCATGGTGAACGGAGGACAGGATTGCACGCAGGCCGCGCGCTTCATCGTCCAGGACAGGGTATACAAGAAGTTCGAGGACAAGTTCCTCGAGCGGCTCAAGACGGTCCGCATGGGAGACCCGCTCCAGCGATCGACCGACCTCGGACCCCTCGTTTCCTCGAAGCAGCGAGAGAAGGTCGAGGATTACGTCGAGATTGGAGCGGACGAGGGAGCGAAGCTTGCGCTGGGCGGCAAACGGCCGAAAGGCAAGGGCTTCGATAAGGGATGGTACTACGAGCCGACCGCGTTCGTGGATACCGACCCCTCGATGCGAATCGCCCGCGAGGAGGTCTTCGGACCCGTCGTCAACGTCCAGAAGTTCTCGAACGAGGACGACGCGATCCAGGCGGCGAACGATGTCGTCTACGGCCTCTATTCCTCCGTCTGGACGAAGGACGTGCAGCGCGCCCATCGGGTCGCGAACGCACTCCACTTCGGAGCGGTCGAGATCAACGAGCACCTGCCGATCGTGAGCGAGATGCCGCACGGCGGGTTCAAGCAGAGCGGATTCGGCAAGGATCTCTCCGTCTACAGCCTGGAGGAGTACACGCAAATCAAACACGTGTTCATCGACCTCACGGACGCGGTGCGCAAACCGTGGCACTACATCACGTTCGGCGATCCGACGTGAGGCGACGGGTCCAGACGGTCACGCCGCGATGTCCCGTTCCGACCATTGCATCGGGAGATCCCGAGCGGCCCACTCCCTGAACACCCGCTCCCGGTCCAGAGACTCCGGGGGATGCACGCCCGGCCCGGGCGTCGCCCGGTCCGCCAGCATCGCCACTCCGATCGCGGCGCCGACGGCCTTCAGGTAGTACACGGCGGTCGTGGAGCGACGGCGGTTCGCATCCGGATGCGACATCACGACGTCGCCGCGCCGCACGATGCGATGACCGTCCCTCACTCCCTCGACCTCGACGGTCAAGGCGGTCGCTCCCTGCAACGGGAGGACAAGTGCGGAGGGTTCCGGGAAGGCCGCGAGGAGGGCCCGCCGGAACGAAACCATCTGGTTTCCGACGCGGATCATCCGGGAGTCCGAGAGGAGGCCGAGTCGGTCGAGCGAGATGAGGGCTCGGACCACGTCCGGATGGAGTGCGTGCTTGTAGTCCACGTAGCCTACCGGTTTCCCGAGGAAGCGAGGAAGGGTCTCCACCTCCTCGTGGGAGACGAGGTACGTCCGCTGGACCCCGACGGGAGCGGGAAAGGAAAAGTCCTCGGGCTCGCTCAGCGGCTCCCTGGCGGCAAGTCCACCATCGAGCCATACGGTGGGTCGAACGAGGACGTTCGCCAGGAACGCCTCTCGAGAGGAGAGCGGCAGGTAACCTGGACCCGGGGCCGTGACGAGGTCCCCGGCGCGGATCCGAATCGCGTCGATCGCCTCGAAGCGTTCCGCCGCATCGCGGGCCATCACGTTCGAGATGCCTGGATCGAATCCCATGGACACGAGCGCGGTCCGCCCCGCGGACTTGAACTCGTCCGCCCTCGCCAGTTGCGCGAAGATCCCGGGCTGGGCACCCGGCTCCAGAGGTCCGGCGGACGCGATGTCCAGGTAGTGCGCGCCCGCCACGAGGGCCGCCTCCATGATCCGAAGATTGTAGCGCGGAAGGGTCGTGTTCACGACGATGTCCGCACCTTTGATCGCTCGCTCGAGGGCGGCATGGTTCTCCACGTTGAGCTGGGTCGCTTCGATCGACACCCGACCGGGGATGCCCGTGAGAACCCTCGCGCGCTCCCCGAATTGGTCCGTGAGCAGAAGGGAAGACACTCGGCGATCCGCCCGCAGTTCCGAGGCGAGGGTCCGGCCCAGTCCGCCGACCCCGAGGATTGCGACCCGCATCTATCCGACCCAGGGTTCCTGGTAGCGCTTAGTCTTTTCGTGGCGGTTCCCGGGGGTCGCACCCATGGAAACGAGGAGGTTCCATGGTCGGCGGATCGCTCGCCCTATTATTACGAGAATAGTAATCGATAGGCGGAAGGGAAGTCTTACCGCGGCACGTCCGCCTTGGAGCGGAAGCGGGACTTTCTCCATGACCGACGGCGCAGGACGGAGGACAACCGCGCTGGATGCAAAAGCGATCTGCGTGCCAAGGTGTCGTGCACCTCGCATCCGATGTCCCCGCGGCCCGCTCCTCGCGGGCGGCTCAGCCACGCACGCGACGAATCGTCTCGAGTGATTTCAGGGAGGCGCCGCAAGACGGTGCACCTTGGTGATAACCGAATCATAGCCGCTTATGTGCGGCCCCTCGCTTCTCCTGACGGGGTCGGCGTTGGCGGACGGTGTTCCGCGGTTCCACCGCGGCCTCCCCCTCTCCGCGTCATCGCGGCGGCTCTCGCGAACACGCCTCGATCCGCGACGCCGGCCTGTTTAACCGTTTTGATTTCTGTAGAAGGCCATCCAGGCGCCGCGAGCTTTCGACTTGCGATTGTCTCCGATAACCGAAGCGATCCGCGAAAACGGCCCCCGATGGCCCCGGAAAATTGTGGGTTCCGTCGATTGTCACGCTGGCGTCTTGGTCGTCTGCGTGGAATCAAGCCGACCCCGTGGCATGGGCTGCGCGGGGCCGTTGAGACGACGAACGAACAGGCGCAAGGCAATCTGCATTCCGGTCCGGAGAGGAATCAGCTTCGGCGGTCCGATGCGAGCGTCGTAGTCAATCGGCAACTCCGTGATCCGCGCTTGCGAAAGGCAGGCCGACCCGAAGAGATCCGCTTCGAGATCGAAGCCATGCGCCTCGAGTGGGATCTTGCGAAGTGTGTCCGCCTTGAATCCCCACATCCCCGTGCACACGTCCGTGACGGAGACTCCGAAAAGGAGGTGAGCGAGCGCGCTCAGCACGCGGTTACCGATCGCGTTCAGAGGCGTCATCGCGCCTTCCGCCATCCGTCCGCGGAAGCGGGAGCCGAGGACCACATCGTTCCCGGAGGCGAGGGCATCGAGGAACGTCGAAATCGCTTCCGGGGGATAGCTCCCGTCCGCATCGAGCATGAGGAAGAATTCCGGTTCGCGCGAACCGCCGTCCGCGCGGTCCCGGGCACGAAGCAGGTGGTCGAACGCCTGGCGCATGCCGTTCCCCTTCCCCCGTCCGGCTTGGATGAACACGCTCGCGCCGTTCTTGCGGCCTACCTCGAGAGTCCGGTCCGTCGAATTCCCGTCGACGACCCAGATCGACACCGTGTATCCGGCCGCCTCGAGCTGGGCGCGAGGAATCCGGTCCAAGACATGGCCGATCGCCCGTTCCTCGTTTAGGGCCGGAAGGAAGATGACGACATGGCCTCGGGGACTAGGTTGTAGGCTGTTTTCTGCGGCGCCCGCCAAGTGCGCCGCGTCGTCCTCCGATGGGCCACCCCCCATCGCCTCTGCGATTACGGTCGTCTGTTTCCCCTCCGGCCCCTTTATTGCGATACGATCCTCAGGTTCGCGGGCGTGCTGCTCGCCCGTCCGGCCCTGTCCTCGAGCCGGTCGTAACCTGGGAGGAGCTCCTCCAGGAACTCCGCGTTCCGTTCCATTTGATACGTGAGGAAAAAGAGGGCTCCGTACGAGTCCCCGCGCGGGCTCGCGGCGATCACATCGTCGCGCGCGAGCTTCGACAGATGATGCTGGACCGTCGTGTAGTGGAGCTCCAGCGCGCTCGCGATCTGGTTCGCGTTCAAGGGGCCCTGGTCCTGGAGAAGTTTCAGGATCCGGCACCGATTGTAGCCACCTCGCGATCGTGCGAGCAGGTACACTAAGGTGCGTCGGAACGGCGTGTTCGGCCGCTCATTCCCGTGCGACGTCGTCGATCGGACGTCCACCCGGGCCGGAATCGGCCACACGCTCGCCGAGCGTGCGACGATCACTCGTTCAGGTGCGCCGGACATTGCTGGACGCGGGCAATCCGAGCGAGGGGGATATCCACCGCGTCTTAACACGCGCATCTCCGCATGGGGAGTGTGCGGCGCGCGTCACATCGAATGATTCAACTTGCAAAAGACTATAACATATAAGTGATTGCCAATTCATTCCCTTTCTCCAAAGAGGGCCCTGGTGAACCGAATTGGCTAGTCGCACCGCGGTCACGAGGACCATCCGGTTGGACGGAGACACGGACCGGGCACTGTCCACCTTAGCCGAGAAAGAGCGGGTGAGCGTCAATTTCCTCGTGAACCGCGCCCTTCGAAAATTCATCGAATGGGATGTCTACGCAGAGAAGTTCGGGTTCCTCTCCTTGCCCGCCTCCATGATCACGAAGATGATGAGCTACCTGTCCGACGACGAGGCGAAGGAGATGGGCCGCTGGGCCGGGCAGAACCTGGTGAAGGACTTCCTCACCTTCTGGTTCAAGGAGGTCAGCGTCACGACCCTTGTGAAAGGGTATCCCGCCCTCGAATCGAAATACGGGAAGTCGTTCGAATACGAGGAGCACGTCGACGGCGGCCGCTGGACGATCATTCTGAAGCATGGCCGCGGCATCAAGTGGTCCTTCTACTATGAGGAACTCCTGCGTTCCGTCTTCGAACAGCTGTTGAAGAAAGAGGTTAAGACGGAACGGACCGAAGATCAGGTCGTTGCGCGGTTCACCGCCGTGTAGGCCGGTCTCAGCAGAGGTCGCTAGGTGGCGATCTTTTTCTTTGGGGGCTCGCCCTCCGCGTTCTCATAGCCGGCCTCTTGGAGCGCGGTCCGCTCGATTGCCTCCGCGAGCCAGCCCATGGTCATCCGTAGTCCAAGGCAAACGCGATCGATCTCCGCGTCCCCGGTGTCGGCCTTCTTCACTTTCGACAGCAGCATCGACTTGACCATGTGGGCGTTCTGATCGCCGAACGTCTTGTCGAAGGCTCGCCAGTAGGCCTGTTGGAACGCCGGGTCGTCGCGGGCACCCATGGCTTTGGTTAGATGCGGGACGGTACCGCCTCCTGGGCCTCTCCGACCGTCCAAGTCGGGCAGATGGTTCGGCCTCGAGGCTGCCGAGCGTCCTCGCAGGGAATCGACATTCTCCTCCCGATCCTCATATGGCCAGCCTTTCCAGTCGACCTCCAAGACACAGCAAGCCCTTGATAACCCATTCGGTTAGTTGTCACCACGAGTGTGTGGTGTCCTCGGTGAGCCCAGCACTTTGCGACGTCGACCGAACGGTTCGTCCTTGGCAACCGGGAGACAAGGAGGTCCCGATTCACAGGCCGACCAAACACATAGACATCTCGTCGGACCGGCCTCTCACACCGCGCCACCCAGCTACCTCCGTGGATGCTAGGCGAGGTTCCCGCGTACATGTGGATGGACAATCCGGATTCCCCGGGGGCCGATGTCGATCGGAATGGGACCCATCTGGTGATTCGTGCCGCGCATCTTGGTGATCTCGATGTATCGGACCCGCGCCTCTCCCGCCGGGACGATGCTGAACTTGATGACTCCATCCGCCACGAACTCTTCCACGCCGGTCCACGGGGAGTTCCCCATCGATCCGGTTCCCTCTTCCGTGATCAGCAAGGTCGTGCATCCGGAGGCACCGCCCACGATCTTGCCGAGCAGCACATGGGTGAAGGTCCGGAGGTCCCCGACCGTCTGGAAGGCCGGAGACATCGCGGTGAAAGAGTCAATCACGAGTCGCTCGGTCTCGTTCTCTTCGATCTCCCGGGCGATCTGCTCCCACAGCGCCGGAAGTCCCTCCGAGGTGGGGGCGGGAATCTCAAGGAAGGCGAACCGCTTCTGTGCGATCAGCGGTTCGAAGTCGAGTCCGAGCCGGCGCATGTTGTGCAGGTAGGACTTCTCGCTCTCGAGCATGGAAACGTACATGCCCGCCTGCTTCTCCTTCTTCGCGCCGTGATGTAGGAAGTGGGAGCCGAAGATCGTCTTGCCGGTACCGGGCCGCCCGGTGAGGGTGATCAAACTACCTGATAGGAACCCGCCCTCGAGCATCCCGTCGAACTCCGAAAGCCCGGTCGCTGCGCGCTCCTCCATGCTCGGCTCCGGCGTCCTCGCCACCGCGACTTCGGTCATGCCGTCAACCTCTTCTTAGCGCTTTGCATGGAGCGGGCCACGGTCTCGAAGAAATCAGCCTGGGGCGCGCGCCGCCGGATGTGGACCGGGACCGAAAGGGGTGGTTCGCTCGGCATTCCGCCCCGTTCCCGGGACAAGGGAACGTCCTGGAGCGGAATCAACTTGAATTCCGGATATCCATTCGCGAAGGAGAACGTGAGACCATAGAACCCCGTCCTCGGCTTCACGCCGTAGAAGACGAGCGTGCCCCAGCGAGTCGTGATCACGAGATGGATTTGCGAGATGTTCGCGACCTTCTCGGTCAACTCCAGGTTCGGCCTCGCGAGGATGGACTGGATGTCCTTGTTCACGGCGACGCGGGCCGCGACGGTCGCAAGGAAGTCCATGACCCCTTGTCCATAGAAGTTCTCGACGGTGTCGAGGGCCATGAGTTTCCAGATGATCTTTCCCTGATTCTTGAACCTCCCATAGACCTCGAGCCACATCTCGAAGTCCTTCGCCATGTCTAACGAGAACTTGATCGCCACGGGGTCTTCGACGCGGTCCGTCGTGAAGACGCGCATGTTCGCGTCGTACAGGTCCTCCGCCATGAACTGCGTCGCGAAGAGTCGCGACCGTTTCGGGTCGAAATCGCTGTAGGGAAACATCATCACGGCGTTGCCCGTGGCCAGGAAATTCAGGAGGGCCGTGAGGGGCACGTACACTTGCGCCTCGAACGGCACGTCGCCTCGCATTTCGAGCAACACCGTCGAGCCGCGGGCGACGCCGCCACCGAGGAGGGCATCGAGGTCTCGGCTCCCGGTCGACATGTGCGTCTCCGTGTTCTCGACGGGGCGGAACTCCGCCGTCTCTTCGGGGAGCTTGAAGTCGAACGGCTCCAAGTACTGGAACCGGCCTCCCGCCAGGGTGAACAAATACTGGTCCTGGCGGATCGGAACTCCGCGGAGCTTGCGAATCTCCAACTCTCGCAGGCGCCGGTCATCGATCACCTTCTGACGAAGGATCAGGATCGCGTCCGCGAGCTGGTCCAGTGTGGTATTCGCCTCCGAATGTTCGCTCACCAGGATGAGACGCGCCCCTGTTTCTTCCAGGACGGCCATGAGGGACTGTTCCACCTTCATGCGCGCTTCCGCGGGGATGTAATCGGAAATCCCCTCCCACGAATCGAGGACGACGAGCGGATTCTCCATGCTCGACAACAGGTCATGGAGGCCCGAGATGACCCGGTGGCCGACGACGAACTGGGTCGGGTCGAACTCGAGGGTGGAGAAGAATTGTACATTCGGTTCCGCGGCTAGTTTCGGGAAGAGGGCGTGTTGGAACGAAAGCTTCTCTGGGTACGTCCGTGTCGAAATGTGGACAGAATCGCCTTCGGAGTGCAGCAGCGCCATGAGTTCCAGGGCGAGGTTCGTCTTGCCGGTTCCCGCATCCCCTTTCACCAGGAGAATGTAGCCCTTGCGGCGGAGCACCGCCTCGAGTTCCGGCGGGACCGATCGCAGATAAGTCGGCGACTCGTTATCCTCAATCATGTACCGCGTCGACCTCCCACAGCGCTTGAATACATGAACGAGGACCGCTTAAAAGCTTGTAGTAACCTTGTGGTCACCAGCCCTCTCCCTCTGGGTTCTCGGGAGCAGGATGCCAGAGGGCCACATGAATGCAGTGAAATCGACCTGATTCGTTGGAACTTATAAACCGGGGAAAGATTCTGAATTTGGCAGGCCATGCAGATGCCTTGGCGGAGCACAGTTCTGTTCATCATCGCGGTCGCTGGAATCCTCTTCGCGGTGGCGACCCGGAGCATGGTCGTCCTGCAGGCCCTCACCATGGTCTCCTTCGCCTTGCTCGGCGTGCTCGCGGTGGTCTTGGTTCGGCGCGGTGGTCGCTCGTTCCCGTCGGACCCCAGGCTCCCTCGTGTGGCCGACCGCCTTCGAGAACTTCGTCGCCTCGCCGCCGCCGCACGGCAGGATTCGTTGGAAAGGCTCGACGGGGGCCGGGAGTCGATCGACGTGTATCCGTGGCCCGAGGAGGAGGATGTGGTGCGCGTGGAAGATCATTCCATGGCCCGCCGGCTCGCCGAGCGACTGGCGCCTCACGCCCCGGACGCCGCGGTCGAGGGACGTCGATCGGCCCACCACGAGACGTTCGCGGAACTACTGCGCGAAGGGGAGGATCTTCGGGCCCTCGGGCGGCTCCTGAAGCTCGATCTGAACGCGTATGGGAATCAGCTCGCGAAGGGGCTCGCGGCCGCACGATCCGGGCGATTCGAGCAATGTGGACTGTACATCCAGGTCGCGAACGAGAGGCTGCGGTTCCAGGTGCACGCAGCCCTCGCGGAGGAACTTCTGAGCCTCCGAACGCCCTCGTACGAACAGCGTTGAGCGGCACCTACCATTTCGTATCGCTAGCAGCGTGCCCCCAGGCCGGAGTGCCGTGTGTGGCCTGTCAATTCTTCTCGAAGCGAGGCCGTCCCGCCTCAGGGCGACGGTTCCGCTTGTACGGAGAACGCGCCGCTGAGCCGCAGGTAGAGGAACACCGGCTCCCCCAGCTTCGCCACGGTCTGGCCGTGGTCCGTGAGCGAGTACGCGACACGCGGTGGCCGTGTCGGTTTCACGTCCCTCCGGATCAGGCCGGTCTCTTGCATCCGGGTGAGCTTGCTCGACAGGACGCGGGAGCTGATCCGGCCAAGGCCTCGGCGGATCTCCTGGAATCCTGCGGACTGGCGCATGTGCAGGAGGGTCAGGATGTCTAAAGACCACTTGCCGAATACGGTCCGGGCGATTTCCACGTTCGTCGTGATGGGATCGAACAGTCCCACGGAAGCGCTGTTCCACCCGGCGTCTCGGACGATGTCTTGGGAGAATCGGGAGCAGGTATCGACGAGATCGGAGAACCGGCGCTCGAGTCTTTCCGCCTGCGAGTCGGCGCGTACCTCGGTCTGTTCGGGTCGTGCAAGCATCTATCTGACCAACTACCGTCACTGCGGGAATTGGATACTAAGCCGTATGTGATGACTTGTGTTCATCTTGATTATCGACGCCGCGCTTTGTTACCGAAAGGATACGGGGGTTACAAATCGGCGCGGGACAAACCCCGGGAGGAATGGCGACAAGGCTCCTTGGCCGTGCAATGACCGGGAGGCCGAATCCACGGCAGCGTCCTTTTGCGGTCACCATGGGACTGATTTTTGGCCTCACCATCGCGGGGCTCCTGCCGCTGGTCCTCGCGCAGCCCGCGCGGGCCGCGAACGTCGCCTTGCCGCTTTTCGCAAGTGCGGCTGGTTGGGGGAGTACTTCCGGGGGGGAAGCCAATCCCGGGCCGACTTTCGTCGTGTACCGCAACGACCAGATTGACGTCACGCTGACGAGCGACGACGGCCTCCCGCACGGGTTGTGGATCGACTACAACGGCGACGGGATCCCGAATAGCGGGGACTACATCTCGCCGAAGACCTCGGCCACGCAGAACCCCATCCAGTTCAGCTTCCCCGCGGACGTCGCTGGCCAGTTCACGTATTATGATCAATCCATTCCTCTGAACACGGGCACTTGGTCGACCCGGGCGAACGGTGCCCCCTCCGGGACGTTCAACGCGCCCGCGTCCGGGACCTCCTGGACAGGCGGCAAGGCCCATGACATCTCCTTCGACCTCACGGACCCGGACGGAGATCCGATGACCTACACCCTCACGTACAGTTACGGCGGGGGAGCGAGCCAAACAATCCGTCCGTCGACTCCGGCGACCTCCAATCCAAATGTCGTCTCTTGGACTCCGACCGGGTTCAGCGCGACCGACACGGTCGTGCACCTGGAAGTCCTCGATTCGCGAGGGGCCCCCGCCCACGTGGATTCACCCCCGTTCGAGGTGGACTCCACGCCGCCCACGATCTTGTCGTCCTCGCCGAGGTCCGGCGCGACCCTGGTGGACCGGAACACGCTGATCCAGGTCAATTGGTCCGAGGCGATGAAGGAAGCGACGACCGGGGTTGCGAACGCCTTCGGCGTGCGGGGTGCCGGGGGACCATGGCTCGCGGGGACGGTCACCTGGTCGTCCGACGCGACTCAGATGACCTTCCGCCCGACCGGCTCTCTGAGCGTCGGGACCGTGTACGAGGTCTACGTCAATAGCACGGCCACGGACCATTCCGATCCGGGCAATCCATTCGTCGCCGGCAGTGCGTGGACGTTCTCGACGGGATCGACCGCGGACACCACGCCGCCGTCCATCCTCGCGATGGCCGCGGATCCGCCGGTCCAGCTCGCGAACGGGCGTGTGAACCTGACCGCGGATGTGCAGGACAACGTGGGGATCCTCAAGGTGTTCGCGGCCGTCCGCGGACCGGAGACCGACCAGAACCTGACGATGGCGCACGCATCGGGGACGCGTTGGTACGTGAATCACAACTACACGGCGGTGGGCCACTACAACTTCACGGTGTGGGCCACGGACACTTCGGGGAACGTTCGTTCGCGGTCCGCGGGTTTCGACATGTCACCGCAGGGAACGGGGAATGTTCCCGCGCCCCTGTATGTGAACGTGACCGTGACGGATGGCATCGTCGATGTGACCTGGAGTCCGGTGTCCTGGCCGAGCTTGGCCGGCTACAATGTCTATCGTGGGAACGGGTCCTCGGGTCAGTTCACGAAACTCACGATCACTCCCGTCCCCAAGGCCTTGCCGACCATGTACCGCGACTCGACGGCACAGCCGGGTCATACCTACTTCTACACGGTCACATCTGTGAACACGACGGGCTCTGAATCGGGGTACGCCCAGGCGTTCTCGGTCCTCATCCCGCCGTATACGACTCCTCCCCTGTTCGACCCGGTTCCGTGGGCCGTCGCTGGGGTCACATTGGGCGTGATCTTGGGGGCACTCTATGGCATGGTTTGGCGACGCCGACCCGCGTGAGCGACGTACCCCCCGCGACGCGGTGGGTAGCACCCGCCTATGGCCCTTCGTCCTCACCGTCTTCTTCGGCATCCTCTTCGCGGGCATCGCGGATCTGGCCTGGCTCACCGCGACCGGATCGACCGCGCCCTGGTTCACCGGGGCGGTTTCGGCGCAGGTATACACGTCGACCCTGACGACCGCGACAATCGCGACGTTGATCCTCGCCTCCCTCGCCGCGAGCAAGCTCGGCCTCCTCGACTCGAGAGCCCGGGCGGCCGCGGGCCGCCAGGTTGACGACCGTGCGAACGCTCCCCGCCTCCCGGTCGAGGTGCCGCGCTCGGTCGTCCTCGCGCCGAGTCGCACGACGCGGGCCGAGGGGCTGGATCAGATCCTCTCGGAGCTCGAACGGTTCGCCGAGGGGCCCATGGTCGAAGTCCGGGACCGGCAGAGCGGCGATCCCGTTCCGATGTCCTTTGCCGCGTCGGTCCCGCGGACCGCGGGTGCCGGGCGGGGACGCGGGCTGCCGACCGCGACCCGCGACGCGCTCCGACGAGCGCGCGGCCTCGTGTGGCAGACCGTCGCCGGACCCCTGGCGGTGTTCCTCATCTTCATCTCCGTCGCCGGCGCGATGCTGCCCGGCACCGGCGCCTTCGCCCAGACCCACTTCCAGCTCAATACCGCACTCATCCTCTTCCTCGGGTACGGATGGCCCTTCCTGGTGGCCTGGACGGTCGCAGCCATCGCGCTCCTGCATGTCCTCGTCCGGGCGGAGTCGTTCGAGCAAACTACTCCGGCCTCGACGTCTCGAGCGGATGCCCCGAATGACCGGTCCGCGCGGAGAGGAAACGCGCTGTACGATCACCGGTAGCCCGGTCTTCGTCCGACTCCTTCCAGGATTCCACGAACAAGCCTGAAGCGAAACGCACCGGAGCGCTTCCCCCTGGCGGTTTCATCGTCCAGCTTACTCCGGACCTTGAAGCGCTCGACGACAATTGTGTGCGAGAGCCTTCATATGCGGGGCTCTCACAGTGGAACGACGGAAGGGGGAAGGCATGGCGACTGAGACCGTGGAACTGGAACAGGAATGGAGGACCTCGGATCGCTGGGCGGGCATCCTGCGGCCGTATGGTGCTGCGGACGTGGAAAGGTTGCGAGGCTCGATTCGGATCCGGCACACGCTCGCGGAACTTGGGGCCGAACGGCTCTGGGAACTCCTTCGGACCGAAGACTATGTCCAGGCCCTCGGGGCCCTCACCGGGAACCAGGCGATCCAGCAGGTCCGCGCGGGACTGCGCGCGATCTACCTGAGCGGATGGCAGGTCGCGGCGGACGGGAATGATGCGGGTCACATGTACCCCGATCTGAGCTTGTATCCGGCCGACAGCGTCCCGAACGTCGTGCGTCGGATCAACAACGCACTCCGTCGGGAGGATGAGAAGCAGCACATGGCAGGCAAGGACGACATGGACTGGTTCGCACCGATCGTGGCCGATGCGGAGGCCGGGTTCGGTGGTCCGCTCCATGCGTTCGAGATCACGAAGGCGATGATCGAGGCCGGCGCGGCCGGAGTGCACTTCGAGGACCAGCTCGCGGCCGCGAAGAAGTGCGGCCA
>Ga0209806_1001344_pt1 | contig 16329 bp, 17 predicted proteins | sample GraSoiAngelo_152_FD_186166 | JGI IMG/M metagenome (GOLD analysis project Ga0209806, IMG submission 186166) | Grasslands soil microbial communities from the Angelo Coastal Reserve, California, USA - 14_1009_12_30cm (SPAdes) (version 2) | ecosystem: Environmental > Terrestrial > Soil > Grasslands ... | reverse complement strand
TCTGGCTGCGCGAGCAGGCCCCCGGGGTGCTGGAGCGCGCGCACTGTTGGCTAATGATGCAGGACTTCATCGCTCATCGGCTCTCCGGCGCTTACTCGACTGAGGTCACCATTGCCAGCACGACGATGCTGCTCGATCTGGCCCGGCGAGACTGGTCGCCGCGCATGCTGGCGATCGCCGGCGTCCCCGCAGTGCTCTTCCCGCCGCTCTCGGAGGCCGGGGCGCCGGTGGGCGAGGTCACGCGCGCCGCGGCCGAGGCAACGGGGCTGCCGTCCGGGCTGCCCGTGGCGACGGGCGGGCACGACTGCGAGGTCGGGATGCTCGGCTCCGGCGTGGCGGAGCCGTCCACCTTCGTCGATATCACCGGGACGTGGGAGATGCTGATTGCCATGCTGGATCGGTTTCGCGGACGGAGATGGGCCTGGTCAGCCGTCGCGCTGGCCGCCGTGCTGATGCTGGGCGGCGTGACATATGGATTCGGCGTCACCAAGTCCACCCAGTTGCCGCTGTGGACGGAGCAGTCCTCCACGGCAGGGGCGGCGCCGACGGTGCTCGCGCCCGACTGGGTGAAGATCGGGCGGGATCTCAAGCCTGCCGTGGTCAACGTCAGCACCAAGCGAGTGCAGGGGCCGGCGCCCGAGATGGGCACGCCCTTCGGCGAGGACTCGCCTTTCGATCGGTATTTCCGGGACCACTTCGGCACGCGGCCCCAGCGCCAGGTGCGCAGCATGGGCTCAGGATTCATCATCAACGCCAACGGCTACATCGTGACCAACAACCACGTCGTGGACGGCGCGACCCAGCTCCAGGTCAAGCTCTCTGACGGCCGCGAGTTCCAGGGCAAGGTCGTGGGCCGCGACCCCAAGACCGATCTGGCCCTTCTCAAGATCGAGGCCACGGGGCTGCCCGTCATCCCGCTCGGTGATTCATCGGCCCTGCAGGTCGGCGAGCCGGTGATGGCCATCGGCAATCCCTTCGGGCTCGAGCAGACGGTGACGACCGGTATCGTCAGCGCCACCGGGCGCTCCATCGGCGCCGGTCCCTACGACGACTTCATCCAGACCGACGCCTCCGTCAACCCGGGCAATAGCGGCGGGCCGCTCATCAGTGCCCGCGGTCAGGTCATCGGCATCAACACCGCCATCTTCAGCCAGAGCGGAGGCTCGGTGGGCATCGGCTTCGCCATTCCCGTGAGCCTGGCAAAGTCCGTGGTCACCCAGCTCGCCGACTCCGGCACCGTCACGCGGGGCTGGCTCGGCGTCGCCATCCAGCCGCTCACGCCGGATCTCGCCAAGACCTTCAGTCGTCCGGACACCAAGGGCGCGCTCGTCTCCTCGGTGACGCCAAGCTCGCCCGCAAGCCGCGCCGGCCTCAAGTCCGGCGACATCATCACCATGTACGATGGCCGCTCCATCAATCGGGTGGGGGATCTTCCGCGCGCGGTGGCCGAGACACGCGTCGGGCGCGAGGTGCCCGTCAGCGTGCTCCGCGATGGCCAGACGGTTCAGCTCACGGCCCGGATCGAGGCCCTCGAGGCCAAGGAAGGCCGCCAGGCCGCAGCCGAGTCCGAGGCCAAGCCGTCGCTCGGTCTCTCCGTGCAGCCGCTCACGCCAGATCTCGCCCGTCGCCTCGGCACGCCTGCCCGTCTGGGCCTGGTCGTGCAGGGGGTGGAGGCGGGCAGCCCCGCCGCCGATGCCGGGTTCGAGCGCGGCGATGTCATCGTCGAGGTGAATCGCCAGCCGGCGAGAAGCGTGGAGCAGCTCAAGGAGGCCGTGGCCAAGCGAGAGAAGGGCAAGCCCATTCTCTTCCGCGTCGAGCGGGAGGGCGCAAGCCTCTTCCTCACCGTCGCGGCATAGAGGGGAAGCACCAGGGCGCGCCGGCGGCCGCAGGGCTGCCGGCGCGCTGCCGTGTTCGGGCAGGATGGCCCGGCCAGCCGCTCACCGCCACCATCTTCCAGGAGTTCGCTCTCTTCCCGTGGCGCACGGCCGAGGCCAATGCTGCCTTCGGCCTCGAGGAGCTCGATATTCCAGCCGCGGAACGCCGGGCGCGGGTCCGTCGTTTTATCACCATGACCGGGCTCGAGGGCTTCGAGGGCAAGTACCCCCACCAGCTCTCGGGCGGGATGCGGCAGCGCGTGGGCATCGCGCGGGCCCTCAGCGAAGGCCTCGCGCTATTATTGCGACGCCGTGCTGCTCCAGAAGGACGGGCGACCGGCGCCGGGCGCGAGCTATGACGAGGTCGTGCGCATCACGGCCAAGTACACGGAGGCCCGCCCCGAGATCATCCGTCTGGGCTTTCCCTTCCAGGACCGTAATGGCCGGCTGCTCGTGCCCGACATCGAGCGCCAGATGCTGTGGTGGACCGCGAACGGATTCATGAAGCGGACCATTCCTTTGCGGAGTATCGTGGATACGTCATTCATGGACGAGGCCGCCAAGGCGGTTCCGGAGCAGTGAGCCACTCACGTGAGGTGCTTTTCATGGGCATGCGCTACCTGAACTTGGCCGTCGTCGTGCTGGCGCTTGGTCTGGCCGGTCCCCTGGCCGCGCTCCCCGCGTCGGCCCTCGAAGTCGGGCAGAAGGCGCCGGACTTCACCGTGGTCGCCCCGGGCACCAAGCAGATCAAGCTGTCCGACATGCTCGGCAAGGGGCCCGTCGTCGTCTACACGTTCATCCAGGCGTTCACCGCGACCTGAACGAAGGAGATCCTGGCCTTCGACGGGGCCATGCCCCAGTTCGAGGCCGCGGGCGCCCAGGTCCTGGGCGTGAGCGCTGACCATGCCGCGACGCTGGACGCCTTCGCCAAGCAGAATCCCCTCAAGCACGTCATCGCCGCAGATTTCCGTCGGACCATGCTGCCCGCGTACGGTGCCATGGTCACCGACGAGAAGAGTCCAATTTACCGCTACGCCAAGCGCGCCTATTTCATCATCGACCGCCACGGCATTGTCCGCTATGCTAAAGTCATGGATAACCCGCTCGATCTTCTCAATCCGGAAGACTTGCTCAAGGCGCTCAAGGAGTCGGGAGCCTCATGAGAATCCTCACTGTCGCCCTCGCGGTCTTGATGCTGACGGCGCAGAGCTTTGCCGCCGCGCCCAACTGGGCTGCGCTCGACATGTCCCCCTACGAGCCGCCGAAGCCCGCGCCCACCTTCGCGCTGCCGGATCTCGACGGCAAGGTGACGCGGCTCGAGGACTTGCGCGGCAAGGTCGTCGTCCTCTTCTTCTGGTCAACGTGGTGACCGAATTGCCGGGAGGAGTTGCCTCCCGTCAATCGGCTCGGAAGCGAGCTCAAGAGCAAGGGGCTCGAGGTCCTGCTCGTCAGCTTTCGTGAGGATCCCGCGCTCGTTCGACGAACCGCGCAGGAGCGCGGCTATACCGCGCGCGTGCTGATCGACGAGTCCGGCGAGGTGACGGGCAAGGCGTACGGCGTCTTTGGTCCGCCGACCGCGTACCTGATAGACCGGCAGGGGCGGCTCATGAGCCGGATGGTCGGCTCCCGCAGCTGGGGCACGCCGGCGGCCAAGAACCTTATCCTGGAACTACTCGCCCAGCGCACGAAGTAACCGATGAACGGGCCCGGCCGGCGGGAGGCCGGGCCCGTTCCGCGTTTGCTGGGTCGTAACAGGCCTGCTATCATGCCTCCGTTGTGACGCCTCCGTTCTCCAAGCTCCTGATTGCCAATCGCGGTGAGATCGCGGTCAGAGTCATCCGTGCTTGTCGCGAGATGAGCATCGCCACCGTCGCCGTCTTCTCCGAAGCCGACCGCGAAGCGCTGCACGTGCTTCTGGCCGACGAGGCGGTGCCGATTGGACCCGCGCCCGCGGCCGAGAGCTATCTCTCCGCCGAGAAGCTGATCGCCGCCGCCCGCGCCACGGGCGCGCAGGCGGTGCATCCCGGGTACGGGTTCCTCGCCGAGAACGCGTCGTTCGCCGATGCCTGCGCGACGGCGGGGCTCGTCTTCATCGGCCCGTCCCCCGCGGCCGTGCGCGCCATGGGCGACAAGATGGCCGCGCGTCGGGTGGCGCTATCGCTCGGTGTGCCCGTGGTGCCCGGAGCCTCCGAGCCCGTGACGGACGACAAGGACGCGGCGCGAATCGCCGAGGACGTCGGCTATCCCGTCATGCTCAAGGCCGTGATGGGCGGGGGCGGGAAGGGAATGCGACTGGTCCACCGTCGCGAGGATCTGGCGGGGGCGCTGCGCGCCGCGCGCTCCGAGGCGGGGGCGGCCTTCGGGGACGCCTCCGTCTACATCGAGCGCTACCTCGCGGCGCCGCGCCACGTCGAGATCCAGATCCTCGCGGATGCTCACGGGAGCACCGTGCACCTGGGCGAGCGCGAGTGCTCGATCCAGCGCCGCCACCAGAAGCTCATCGAGGAGAGCCCGTCCCCCGGAGTGGACGCGGAGCTAAGGCGACGCATGGGCGCGGCGGCGTGCCGGCTCGCCGCCGCCGTCGGCTATGTCAACGCGGGCACCGCCGAGTTCCTCGTGGACGCGCACGGGAGCTTCTACTTCCTCGAGATGAACGCGCGACTCCAGGTCGAGCATCCGGTGACGGAGCTGGTGACCGGCCGCGATCTCGTGCGGGAGCAGCTCCGCATCGCCGCGGGCGAGAAGCTCGGCTATGGCCAGGAGGACATCGCGTGGAGCGGCGCGGCCATCGAGTGCCGGATCAACGCCGAGGATCCGGACCAGGGCTTCCTGCCCTCGCCCGGCTGCATCACGCGGCTGTCCGCACCCGCGGGTCCGTGGGTGAGAAATGACTCCGGCGTGTACGCCGGCTACACGGTGCCACGCTACTACGACACCTTGATGGCCAAGCTCATCGTGTGGGCGCCCGACCGGGAGGCGGCCGTCGCTCGCATGGAGCGCGCCCTCGGCGAGTACCAGGTGGGCGGCGTTCGGTCGACCATCCCCGTTCTCCGTCGCATCCTTCGTCACCCGGATTTCGTGGCGGGCAAGCTCGACACGCAGTTCATGGAGCGCCTGGATGACGCGCCCGTCCCGGGGCGTCACCGGACGCTCGCTCTCATCGCGGCGGCCCTGGCCGCCTATGAGCGCGCGGGGCGTGAGACTCCGCCCGCCGCCGCGCCGACCGTGAGCGCGTGGGCGCGTCTGGGCCGGCCGGGCTCCTCGGGCTCGCGACCGCGATGAAGTTCGAGGCGCAGCTCGACGGCGCGGTGGTTCCCGTGGAGGTCACGGGAGACGGAGGCCGCTACCGCGTCACCCTCGGCGGTGACGCCCTCGAGGTGGACGCCAGACCCGCGGGCGAGGGCGGCTGGTCCTTGTTGCTCGGGCGCGAGTCCTTTGCCGCCGGCGTCTGCGAGGAGGAGGGCGGGGTCTTCGTCGTCGATGTCGACGGAGAGACCTACAGCATCCGCGTGGAAGAGGAGACGCGCTACATCATTCGCACGCGCGGGGGCGGCGCCGCGGCGAGAGGACAGATCCTCAAGGCGCCCATGCCCGGACGGGTGGTGATGGTCGAGGTCACGGTCGGCCAGGCGGTCGCGCCCGGCGACGGGCTGGTCATCCTGGAGGCCATGAAGATGGAAAACGAGTTCAAGGCGTCGGTGGCGGGCACGGTGAAGGAGATTCGCGTCGAGGCCGGCCAGGCGGTGAATCCGGGTGACGTGCTCGTGGTGGTGGAGTAGAGGATGGCCACCGCCGGCACCTCCGCCATCCGCTACTCCAAGGTCAGCAAGTGGTTCGGATCCCTCCAGGTGCTCAAGGACGTCGATCTCGACGTGACGCCCGGCGAAGTCGTTGTGGTGTGCGGGCCGTCCGGCTCCGGCAAGAGCACGCTCATCCGCTGCGTCAACAAGCTCGAGCCCATCCAGCAGGGCAAGATCTTCGTGTACGGCGATCCCATCGTCGGCAACCAGGTCAATCTGTCCAAGCTCCGGGCCGAGGTGGGCATGGTCTTCCAGTCCTTCAACCTCTTCCCTCACATGACGGTGCTCGAGAACATCATGCTGGCGCCGTCGAAGGTCAAGGGACTCTCGGCGACCGAGGCCGAGAAGATCGCGCGGGATCTCCTCGCGCGCGTCCGCATCCCCGACAAGGCAGACAAGTACCCGGCGAATCTCTCGGGCGGCCAGCAGCAGCGCGTGGCCATTGCCCGCGCCCTCGCCATGCAGCCCAGGATCATGCTCTTCGATGAGCCGACGTCGGCCCTCGACCCCGAGATGATCAACGAGGTCCTCGACGTCATGACGGATCTCGCCAAGGAAGGCATGACCATGATGGTGGTGACGCACGAGATGGGTTTTGCCAAGCGCGTCGCGCACCGCGTGATCTTCATGGACGCCGGCCAGATCGTGGAGGCCGCCACCCCGCAAGAGTTCTTCTCGGCCCCGAAATCGGACCGCGCCCGGGATTTCCTCTCGAAGATCCTGTCCCACTAACCCCTCAAGGAGGCAGTGCATGAAGAAGCTTCTCGCCCTCGTCGCCGCCGGGGCGCTGCTCGCGTCCTCGGTGACGCCGGCCTTCGCCCAGACCTCGAGTACGCTCGACAAGATCAGCCAGAGCGGCACGCTCGTGATCGGCACCCGCACGGGGTCGCCGCCCTTCGCGTACGTGAACAGCCAGAACCAGTGGGTCGGCTTCTCCATCGATCTGATCGAGGAGCTGATCAAGCCCGCCCTCGAGAAGAAGCTCGGGAAGCCGGTCAAGGTCGAGCGCAAGGAGTCCGCGCCGCCCACACGCATCCCGCTGCTGTCCTCGAGCGCGGTCGACCTGATCGCCGAGACCATGACGGACACGCGCACCCGGCGCGAGAGCGTGGACTTCTCGCTGACCTTCTTCGTCACGGGCGCGCAGTTCATCGTGAAGAAGGGGAGCAAGGTCCGGAGCATCAAGGACATCGACGGCAAGCGCATCGCGGCCCAGCAGGGCTCGACCAATGCGCGGATCATCCGGGAGAAGGCGCCCAAGGCGCAGCTGCGGGAGTTCCCCGACCAGCCCGCGGCCTTCCAGGCGCTGATCCAGGGCCAGGTCGAAGCCTATACCAATGACGGGATCCAGCTGGCCGGACTCAAGGCCAAGGCGGCCAATCCGGCGCTCTGGGAGATCGTGGGCGACTTCTACTCCTACGAGCCCTACGGCATGGCCATGCGCAAGAACGACTCCGACTTCCGCGGCGTGGTCAACGCGGCCCTGATGGACGGCATCGAGAACGGCAAGTACTTCGAGCTCTACGACAAGTGGTTCGGGGCCAAGGGCGAGCTGCCGTATCCCATGTCCGCCGCGGTCCGCACCTTCATGCTCTACCAGGTCGTCCCGAAGTAGTCGTCGTGTCACTCGCGTCTCTTCGTATCCCTCTCCCCCATCGGGGGAGAGGGCCGTGGTTCGAGCTGCAGCGACGCAGTCGCGAGGCGAGTGCTGAAATAGTCAGGGGGCGGACCTGAGGGACATCGAGTGAACTACACGTTCAACTGGTCGGTGCTGTGGACGGGGCAGTCGGGGGAGTGGCTGCTGAGCGGGCTCCTGATGACGCTCAAGCTGTCGGTGGTGGCCTGGCTCCTCGCGGTGGCGCTCGGCATCCTGTCGGGGGCGCTGCGCACCGTGGCTTTTCGCCCCCTCCGCGTGCTCGCCACGTTCTACGTGGAGTTCTTTCGCAACGTGCCCCTTCTCGTCTGGATGTTCTTCTGGTACTTCGCGGTGCCGCCGGCCCTGCCGGATGCCCCACGCGAGTGGCTCAATGACCACAGTCTGGAGTTCTGGGCCGCCGTGGTGGCGTTGGGCGTCTACAGTGGCGCGCGCTTCTCCGAGGTGCTGCGTTCGGGCATCCAGGCCATCCCGAAGACCCAGATGGAGGCCTCCATCGCCTCCGGGCTCACGGTCTTCCAGGCCTACCGCTACGTCATCCTGCCCATCGCGCTCCGGCTCATCATCCCGCCGGCCACCAGCGAGTCGCTGAACCTGCTCAAGAACTCCTCGCTCGCCCTCACCATCAGCGTGGCCGAGCTGACCTTCCAGACGCGCCAGATCGAGACATACACGGCCAAGGCCATCGAGGCCCTCACCGCGGGCACCCTCATCTACCTCGTGCTCTGCGTGTCCCTGGCCTCGCTCATGAGCTGGATCGAGCGGCGGACGGCCATCCCCGGCCTCATCACGAGCGGCGGCCGGCGGCGGCGCTGATGCTCCTGGGCTTCGACCTCGGCGTCATCGCACGCAACTGGGATTTCCTGATCCTCCAGGGCTTCCTTGGCGTCGGCAAGTTCGTCGGCGGCACGGTTCGCCTGGCCATCCCCGCCATCATCTTCGGCTTCATCCTGGGCGTGTTCATCGGGCTCGGGCGCCTGTCGAGCCGGCGGTGGGTCAGCATCCCCGCCACGCTCTACGTCGAGTTCTTCCGCGGCGTGCCGCTCGTCATGGTCATCTTCTGGATGTGGTTCGTGGTGCCCATCCTGCTCAAGCGCCCCATCCCGGAGTACTGGGTGGCCCTCATTGCCTTCGTGATTTTCGAGGCGGCCTACCTCGGCGAGATCGTGCGGGCGGGCGTGCAGTCCGTGCCCCGCGGGCAGGTAGAGGCGGCCACCGCCGTCGGCCTCACCACGACGCAAACCACCAGGTACGTCGTCCTGCCCCAGGCGCTGAAGAACATGATCCCGTCCCTGGTCACCCAGTTCATCGTGCTCTTCAAGGACACCTCGCTCGCCTCCATCATCGGCTTCATGGACCTGACCAGGGCCGCGCAGGTCGTGAACAACCGCGAGATCCGTCCCTTCGAGCTGTACCTCTTCATCGCCGTCGTGTACTGGATCTGCACGTACTCCATGTCGCGCTACGCGCGGCACGTCGAGCGGCGCCTCTCTCCTGCCTGAGCGAGGGCTACCCAACGGCGTCCGGCTCCACTGGCGGGAGGCCGGCGATCCGGATCGGCCCCCGATCGTCTGGATACACGGCGGCTCCGTCGAAGACTCCTCCGTCATGCTCCCCGACCTCGAGCCCTTCTTGGGGCGCGTGCGTGCCCTCTTCCCGGACACCCGCGGTCACGGGCTCTCCACGAAGTTCGAGCGCCCCGAGGACTACACCTACGCGCGAAAGCTCGAGGACGTCCTCCTCTGGCTGGACGCGCTCGGCGTGAACGAAGCGGTGTGGGGCGGCGTCTCCATGGGCGCCGCGCTGTCGCTGTGGGCCGCCGCCCACTCGCCCGCTCGGGTGCGCGCCGTGCTGTCCATCAGCGGGCCGCCCTACGCGGCGCCGCCCGAGGACAGGGCGTGGTGGGCGTCCCATCGCCCACTCGTCGAAGCGGGCCGCTTCGAGGACTACTTCGACGCCAATGTCCGGCTCCGCATGGGCGACGAGGCGCTCCGACGACTCAAGGCCCGGCCGGAGCGCTACGCGGAGCTGACGTCGCGCCTGCGTCTCCATTCGGTCGCCTCGCTCCTCGCCCTGCTGGACGAGACCTATACGCGGGTGGACTGGCTCGGCGACTGCGCGCGGATCCGTTGCCCTGTCCAGATCATCGCGGGCTCCGAGGACCATTTCCCCACGCCGGCCATGTCCCGGCGTCTGGCCGCGACGATCCCAGGCGCGCGGCTGCACGTGGTCGACGGCGGACCGCACTTTCCGAACCGGAGCCACCGCGCGGAGGTGCAGGGGGTGATCGCGGATTTCCTGGAGGCTCTCGGCATCTGACCGCGTTTGCCTTATAATCCGGGGCCATGTTCTGTACCGCGTGCGGCCGTCAGCTCGCCGAGGGCACGGGCTTCTGTCCCGCGTGCGGCACCGCGGCGTCCCCATCCGTCGCCCCGCCCCCTGGGCCCGCTCCCTCGCACCTGCGTCCGCCCCAGTCGCTGACCGCGGTCACGGATTTTCTCCAGGAGGTCGCGTCCATCTCCCTGAAGGAAATCGCCCTGGTGGACGGGGACCGCGCCGCCGAGATCTTGAGGAGTCCCGTCTTTCTCCTCCTGTCACTGGTGGCCATCGTCCCCCTGGCCATACAGTCGCTCGAGAGCGCCCACTCGATTCTGTATGGCCTGGCCATCTGGTCAGGGCTGCTCTGGGCGCTCTTGATGTACCGCCTCTTCGCCGATCGTCAGGTCGGCCTCTTCTGGTGCCTCGCCACCGTGTTCTTCACCGCCTTCATCGGCATTCCGCTCCTGGGACTCTATCTGCAGATGCCGGGGCAAGTCTTCGAGCGGATCGAGGCGATCGATTTCTTCCCCCTGACCCTCCTCGCCAACATCCTCGGCGTGGGCGTCCGGGAAGAGCTGACCAAGGCCATCCCGCTCTTCCTGGTGGCGTACTTCACCACGCGGATGAAGAACCCTGTCATGGGCATGGTGCTCGGCATGATGTCGGGGATCGGCTTCGCCATCACCGAGAACGTCTTCTACGTCTTCACGAATCTCTCTCAGGCGGTCGGCGCCGTGCGGAGCACGGGGCAGGTGGGGCATCTCGTTGGCCCGATCTACACCAATGTCGTGCGCATGGCGATGACCCCGTTCTTTCATGGCTGCCTGGCCGGCATCTTCGGCTACTTCATCGCGCTGGCCACGCTCGATCCGGCTCGCCGCTGGGCGCTGCTCGTGGCCGGCCTCGCCATCTCGGCTTCCTTCCACGGTCTCTTCGATGCGCTCGTGCCGCGATCGCCCATCTGGGGAGTGCTGATAGAGGGGATGACCTTCTTCCTGATGCTGACCTATGTGCTCAAGGCCCGCGGGCTCGCCTCGGCCGAGGCGCTGACGCAAGGGCTGCTGGAGCCACCGCCGCTGCCCACCGGCGAGGGGCCCGCCGCTACTTAGCGCCCGCCGGGTCTCCGGTGCGTCGGGCGCTGTCCCGGCGCGTGCCGGTCCCAGGGTCTCGGGGGCTGACCAGGTCTCGGGGGCTGACCAGGCCGGGGAGGGGGTGACGGCGCGACGCTCGGGCGCGGGCCCTGAGCGGCCTGCTGCTGGCCGCGCCGCTCCGCTTTGGCCTTGGCGCGCGCTCGATCCTCGGCCTTGCGCGCGCGGATGGCCGCGATGCGCTCCGCCAGCGGCACCTCGAGCTTCTCGGAAGCCCGGCGGTTGTAGTCGAAGTCGGGCAGCACGATGCGGGGAAGCCGCTTGCCCACCGCGCGCTCGATGGCCGCGAGATCACCCTCTTCCTCGGGCGACACGAAGGTGAAGGCGTCGCCCGTCAGCTCCGCGCGCGCCGTGCGGCCCACGCGGTGGATGTAGTCGTCGGGCACCGCCGGCACGTCGAAGTTGATGACGTGGCTGAGCGCTTCCACGTCGATCCCGCGGGCCGCGATGTCGGTGGCCACGAGGAGCCGGAAGCGGCCGCTCTTGAAGCCTTCGAGGGCGGCGGTGCGCTGCGCCTGGCTCCGATTACCGTGGATGCGCTCGCAGTTGACGCCGTGGCGGGTGAGGAAATCGGCGAGCCGATTCGCGCGGTGCTTGGTGCGGGTGAAGACGAGCGCGTTCTTCATCTCGTCGCGCTTGACCAGCTCGAGGAGCAGGGAGGACTTCACCTCCTGCGCCACCGGGTACACCGCCTGCGTGATCCCGACCGCGGGCGTCGCCTTGCGCTCGAGGTTGACCGTCGCGGGCTGACGCAGGAGCTCGCGGGTCAAGGTGACGATGGGCTCAGGCATGGTCGCCGAGAAGAAGAGCGTCTGCCGGCGCGGCGGCAAGTGCTTCAGGACGCGTCGAATGTCCGGGAGGAAGCCCATGTCGAGCATCCGGTCTGCCTCGTCCAGCACCAGGATCTCGAGCCCGTCGAGCTTGGCGTAGGGGAAGCGGAAATGATCGAGCAGTCGTCCCGGCGTGGCCACGATCACGTCCACGCCGGTGCGGAAGGCGTGCTCCTGGGGCCCCATGCCCACGCCGCCGAAGACGGCCGCGCCCGACATCGGGGTGTGCACGGCGAGCTGGCTCAGGTGCTCCTCGATCTGAGCGGCGAGCTCGCGGGTGGGGGTCAGGATGAGGGCGCGCGTCACACCGCGACGCTTGGGCATGAGCCGGTGCAGGATGGGCAGCAGGAACGCCGCCGTCTTGCCGCTCCCCGTCATGGCACAGGCCAGGACGTCGCGACCCTGGAGGCCCGGCGGAATGGCGTCTTGCTGGATCGGCGTGGGGCGGGTGAAGCCCATCTCCTTGATGCCGCGGAGGAGATCGGGGTGAAGCCCGAAGGAAGAAAATGGCATAGGCCGCCATCGTCTCATACTCAGCCGCGGCGACCCCGTTTGCTTGACGGTCTTGTTGCTCCCGGCTAGCATGTGTCGCGCTCATCCTCGCGGTGATGCCGTGCCTCGCATCCGACGGGAGGGAGACATGAACGTCTCTCGACGCGATCTCATCAAGCTCGGCACCACGGCGGCCGCCGCCGGCGGGCTTCTCTCCGCGCAAGCCGTCCCGGCCCAGACTCCTACGAGGGGAACGCCGACGGCCCAGCCGATGCCGATGGGCTTCAATCCTGCCGATCCCACGCTCAAGTTCGACCTCGTCATCGCGAACGGCGACGTGATGGATCCCAGCCGGCGCTTCCGCGGGAAGAGCGATGTCGGGATCAAGAACGGGCAGGTGGCGGCTGTCGCGCCCAGCATCGCGGCGGACCGCTCGGTGCAGCGCATCGACGCCGCGGGCCGGCTGGTAACGCCGGGCCTGATCGATCTCCACACGCACCTGATGCCGCACATCGGGATCGGCCTGCCCGCCGACGAGCTGGTGGGGATCACCTCCGTGACCACGGCGATCTCGGCGGGGGATGCCGGCGCCTACACGTTCGGCGCGTTCACCCACTGGGCGCGCCCACAGACGCGGACGCGACTCTATGCCTTCGTCCACATCGCCAGCATCGGCCTGGCGGGGGGTCTCGCCCCGGGCGAGATGCTCAACATCGACTACGCCATCGTGGACGCCTGCGCCAAGACGGTGGTCGAGAACGCCGACGTGGTACTCGGGGTCAAGGTTCGCATCACGGACAGCGTGGTGGGGCAGAACGGTCTCGAGCCCCTCCGGCGCGCCCTCCGCGCCGCCACCATGGCCGGGCCCCAGTTCCGCGTGATGTGCCATATCGGCTCGGCCCCCGGATCGATCTCGGACCTCCTCGATCTCCTGCGCCCGGGTGACATTCTCACGCACGCCTACAGCGGCGCGGGCAACAACATCGTGCAGAACGGGCAGCTCGTGCCGGCGGCGCGGGCCGCGAAGCAGCGCGGAGTCTTCTTCGACGTCGGCCACGGGGGTGGGAGCTTCGACTACACGGTGTGCGAGCCCGCCCTGCAGCAGGGGGCGCCGCCCGACACGATCTCGAGCGACATTCACGCGGTCAGCATCAACACGCCCGGATACCCGACCTTGCCCAACGTCATGTCCAAGTTCCTCGGCCTCGGCATGCCGCTCGAGGAAGTGGTGTCTCGCGCGACCTGGGAGCCCGCGAAGATCATCGGGCGGATACCCGGCCTCGGCACGCTGCAGGTCGGCGCCCCCGCCGACGTCTCTGTCTTCGATCTGGTGGATGGGCCGGTGGAATTCGTGGACACGCGCAACAACAAGCGAAGCGGCACGAAGAAGCTCGTGCCGTGGCTGACCGTCAAGGGTGGCCGCCCCTGGGGACGTCCGCCCCTCCCCAATCCTTTCTCGTACTGACCGACGCGGTCGCTGGTGGGTCTCCGCGGCATCGGGTAGGATAGAGGCGAGTCTGGTCACCCATGCCCAGGACGCTGATCGAGCCGCAGTCTCCCATCGAGCGCCTGTCCATCCTGGACAGCGAGGGCAACCTCGACACCGCGCTCGAGCCCAAGCTCGCCGCGGACGACCTCAAGCGTCTCTACCGGGCCATGGTGCTCGGCCGCCGGCTCGACGAGCGCATGCTGAAGCTCCAGCGCCAGGGACGCATCGGCACCTTTGCCCCCATCAAGGGCCAGGAGGCCGCCCAGATCGGCAGCGCATTCACCCTGAGGCCCGCCGACTGGCTTGTGCCCTCGTTCCGCGAGACGGGCGCCATGCTCTGGCGCGGCTGGCCCATCGAGAAGCTCCTCTCCCTCTACGCCGGACGCCTGGAGGGGAGCTCTCCCGGTCCAGAGCAGCGTGACCTGCCGGTGACCATCCCCGTCGCCACCCAGCTTCCTCACGCCGTCGGCATCGCCTACGGAATCCAGTACCGGGGCGAAGACGCCGTGGTCATGACGTACTTCGGCGATGGCGCGACCTCCGAAGGAGATTTCCACGAGGCGTGCAACTTCGCCGGCGTCTGGCACGTGCCCGTGGTCTTCGTCTGCCAGAACAACCAGTGGGCCATCTCGGTGCCGCTCAAGAAGCAGACCAACTCGCGGACCATCGCCCAGAAGGCGATCGCCTACGGCTTCCCGGGCATTCAGGTCGACGGCAATGACGTGCTCGCCGTCTATGCGGCGAGCCGCGAGGCGGTGGACCGTGCCCAGGCGGGAGAGGGACCGACCCTCATCGAGTGCGTCACGTACCGGCTCGGCGTCCACACCACGGCTGACGATCCGACCAAGTACCGCACGGACGAGGAGGTCAAGGCCTGGGAGCAGAAGGATCCCCTCACACGCTTCCGCGCCTACCTCGAGAAGAAGAGCCTCCTCGAGGCGGCGCTCGAGGAGCAGGTCGACGAGGAGATCGCTCGCGGCGTCGAGCGCTTCGAGGCAATGCCCCCCGCCGATCCTCTCGGAATGTTCGAGCACGCCTACGCCGAGCCCCCAGCGCATCTCGTCGCCGAGCGCGCGGAGCTGGCCGCCCGGCTCGCCGCCCCTGGCGGCGACGGCGCGCCCCCGGCCGCCGAGCCCGACTCCACCCCGATGCGGGGCCAGCGAAGGACCAGCCGTTGGCAAAACTGAACATGGTCAAGGCCCTGAACCTGGCCCTGCTCGAGGAGATGGAGCGGGATCCGGACGTGCTCGCCATCGGCGAGGACGTGGGCGTGGACGGCGGCGTCTTCCGCGTGACGGAAGACCTCCACCGACGGTTCGGAAGCCGCCGCGTCATCGACACCCCGCTGGCCGAGGCGGCGATCATCGGCTCCTCGGTGGGCATGGCCATCTACGGGCTCAAGCCCGTCTGCGAGATCCAGTTCTCCGGCTTCGCCTTCCAGTGCTTCCACCAGATCGAGAACCACGCCGCGCGCTACCGCCAGCGCACGCAGGGGCGCTTCCACTGCCAGATGGTCGTGCGCATGCCCTATGGCGGCGGCGTGAGCGCGCTCGAGCACCATTCGGAGAGCGAGGAGCAGTTCTACGCCCACATCCCGGGCATCAAGATGATCATCCCCTCGGGGCCGCGCACGGCCCGCGCCCTCCTCACGGCGGCCATCCGCGACCCCGACCCCGTCATCTTCTTCGAGCACAAGGGTCTCTACCACGCGGCCAAGGAGGAAGTGCCGGACGAGAGCGAGACGATGCCCATCGGCCGCGCCCAGATCGCCCAGGAGGGACGCGGGCTGACCCTGATCGCCTACGGCGCCATGCTGCGCGTGGCGCTCGAGGCCGCCGAGACTTTGCAGGCCGAGGATGGCGTGACACCGGAGGTGATCGATCTCCTGACCATCTCACCGCTCGACCGGGAGACCCTCGTGGCCTCGGTGGCCAAGACGGGACGCGCCGTCGTCGTGCACGAAGCGCCGATGAGCTTTGGCCCCGGGGCCGAGATCGCCGCCAGCATCATGGACGGCGCCTTCCTCTCGCTGGAGGCGCCCATCCGTCGCGTGGCCGCCTACGACGTGCCGTTCGTGGGCTTCGCGCGCGAGAAGGCCTCCGTGCCCGACGTTGCCCGCGTGCTCGCCGCCGCGCGCGAGACCCTGGGCTTTTGATCAGCCGGACCCTCTAGGACACCCCATGGCCCGGAGCTTTGCTCTCCCCGATCTCGGTGAAGGTCTCGTCGAAGCCGAGATCCGCGCCGTCCTCGTTCGCGAGGGGGACATCGTGAAGGAGGACGCTCCGCTCCTGGAAGTGGAGACCGACAAGGCCCAGGTCGAGATCCCGTCGCCTTTCGGGGGCCGCGTCGAGAAGATTCACGTGCAGCCGGGCCAGACCGTCAAGGTGGGGCAGGTGCTGGTGACCTTCGCCGATGGCGGGGACGGCTCCGCCCCGGCTCGCTCGACACCTGCGGCGGCCACACGCGCGGCGGCGCCGGTCGAAGCCAAGGCCGCGCCCCGCCTGGAAGGCGCTCCCGCCGCCGCCACCCCCTCGACACGTCGTCTCGCGCGCGAGCTGGGCGTGGATCTCGCCGCCCTGCGCGGCACCGGCCCGGGTGGGCGCATCACGGATGATGACGTCCGCGGCGCGGTCGGCAAGCCCGCTCCCGCTCTCGCCAAGCCTCCGACGATGCCTGCCGGCCCCGCCAAGCCGCTGGCCCGCGTCGGGCTCGAGCCGCCGCCC
>Ga0209806_1001342_pt1 | contig 16331 bp, 15 predicted proteins | sample GraSoiAngelo_152_FD_186166 | JGI IMG/M metagenome (GOLD analysis project Ga0209806, IMG submission 186166) | Grasslands soil microbial communities from the Angelo Coastal Reserve, California, USA - 14_1009_12_30cm (SPAdes) (version 2) | ecosystem: Environmental > Terrestrial > Soil > Grasslands ... | reverse complement strand
ACTGTTGAGAGCGAATTCCGGGGCGAAGATCGTTTTCTAATCGTCTACGGCGATAATTACTATGATCAGGATGCCCTTGACAAGTTCGTCAAGTCGTCGGATTCTAAGGATCTGTTGATGGGCGCGGCGGAGGTCAAGGACCCGTCGCGCTTCGGCAGCCTCGTAGTCAAGAGGGGAAATATTATCGCGATCCATGAGAAGGTGGCTAGCGCCAGTGTCGGAGTCGTTAACGCAGGTATCTATGTTCTCGACAATTCCATCTTCCCTGCCATAAAGAGGACCCGCAAGTCTAAGCGGGGAGAGTTCGAGCTAACCGATTCGCTAAGCCTGCTGATGGCAGAAGGGAGACGAATCCGCACAATTCCATTTGGCAAGGGAGAGTGGGTGGGCATTAGCTACCCTTGGGATCTGTTAGAGGCAAACCGGTCAGCCCTAGATTCTGACGAAGAGGTTCGCGATGGAGAGACGGAAGTAGGCGTACATTTGAAGGGCAGTGTCACATTGTCGAGCGGATCGCTTGTGAAGTCTGGTTCCTACATAGAGGGTCCTGTCTACGTCGGTGAGGGTGCAACAGTAGGCCCCAACGCGTACCTCCGACCAGGAACCTCGCTCGGGAAGGGAGTGAAGGTCGGGGCGGGCTGCGAGGTCAAGAACAGTATCGTCATGGATGACGCCAAGATTCCCCATCTAAGCTATGTTGGAGACAGCGTTCTCGGAAACGGGGTATCGCTCGGAGCCGGCACGATCACTGCCAACCTGAAGTTCAACGATTCCCATGTGGAGTCGAGAGTGAAAAGACAAATGGTAGACAGCGGACAAAGAAAGTTGGGCGCAATTTTCGGCGACCGGTCAAAGACAGGCATCAACGTCTCCCTCTTCCCTGGAGTCAAGATCGGAGCAGACGCCTGGATTGGCCCAGGAGCGATTGTTAGGGCAGACGTGCCGTCAAATGCGAGAGTCAGATAGCCAGATACGCGAACACGAGTATTCCAGTTCGGGTTAGAACGTCGATCCAATTCCCCTGACCCGAACCTTGCCAGGGTGATCAATCTCGCCCTCAAGATCGAATCTAGTTCCAGTAAACCACTCCGTAACCTTGACATTAGTCTGTGTGTGCTGAGTAACTCGTGAGACAGAGACTTCAGACGTCCCATTTGCAAGTGCCAGATATGGAACGATGATGTCTCCCATATGGCGATCCAGCATCGCCCTTGACTCTACCTCTTCTACGAGGATCTTTCCTGCGGTTGAGCCTACTTCTTCTGCGGGTCTTCCTCTCTCACCGAGAGCGTCTGATCCAAGAATGCTCTTGTTCTGAGTTTCGGCGGACAACACTATTCCACTGCCAGGTCCTAACTGTCCATCTCCTGTGATCTCAATGTCCAGAGAGGGAGACGGCAGTTTCGCTTCTTCGAGAATCTTCTTGGCGGCGGTTGCCTGTCGCTCCGCCACATGTCTAGGTAGGGCAACAGCATGGCTGATGCCATAGACCTTCGAGATAGAGCCGGGCTTCTCGTCGATTAGCGGTTGCAGCGTGGAAGGACCTTTGGTTGAGAATCTGACTAGTCCTCCTCCCTTTGGGTAGTGTCCCCTTTGCACCGTCTCCAAGTCACCTTGATAGCCGATTTTCTTGAGGATAGGCAATGCTACGAGGCGAAGGTAGTCGATTGGTGGACTCCACTTGACGTCGGTTCCACCGGTGATCTCCAATTGGATAGCACCGGGGGCAAACGCAAGGATGGGCATTAACGTCTGGAGGACGAGGGTCACGCTTCCTGCAGTGCCTACATCAAATCGGTGACTTCCAACCCTCAGCTTTCCTGGTTTGAAGGTGAACTCTCTAGAACCGACCTTCAACCCTTCCAAATTACCAGAGCAGAGCTCATTAGCGGCTTTGACTCCAGTCATGTGTTGAGGTCTGATTCCCGGTTCAGCTCTGCCAACTCTGATATTGAAGACGTGGATCTCCTTCGATAATACGGCCGCGAGGGCAACTGCGGTTCGGAGAACTTGTCCTCCTCCTTCGCCGAAGCTCCCGTCTACCTCGATCATCTTGCGCCCAGCGTTGAACGACTATTCTTTAAGGAGAGCAGCTTTCGGAGAAAGAGGCGAAGCGACCAATGGAGAAACTCACTCTGGCGACCAAAGAGCACGATGGAACATGGTTCGGAGTACTGATAAGTGGTCGAAGTGGACTAATCGCCTCGTCATTCTCAAAATCAAAAGTGGCTCTCGAACGTCACCTTCGGACCGACTCTAGCGGAACTATCAATCGTGACACTACGCGCGAGTCGGACAACGCATTGGACCAAATGGTCAACCTCTACGAGGGTAAGAAGTCGACCAGTACAGTTCGCCTTGACTGGGGAAGTGTATCTGAATTCCAGAAGAACGTCTGCGAACGCATGAGAGAGATTCCGAAGGGCCGTGTTACGAGCTACGGGTTGATAGCCCAACGAATCAACTCGGGTCCAAGGGCAGTTGGAACAGCTGTCGCAAGAAATCCATGGCCACTGTTCGTCCCATGTCACCGAGTAGTACCGGCTGAGCTGGAGATTGGCAATTACTCAATTGGAGGCGCGCTTTCTGACTACGGCTGCGAGGTCAAGCGGGACCTTCTAGAACGAGAAGGCGTATCGATAGAAGCAGACAGGATTTCCTCAAAGGCCCTTTGGGTTCCGACTGGAGCCTAAGACTTGACGACTGGCCTCTACATAGGCCGGTTCCAACCATTCCACCTCGGACACCTTGAAGCGGTAAAACACGTCCTGAGCAAGGTAGACGAACTAGTCATAGTCGTGGGAAGCGCACATGACAGCCATACTCTCGAGAACCCGTTTACCGCCGGGGAAAGAATTACGATGATTCGGCTGGCTCTCAAGGAAGCGAAGATGGATGCGAACAGATTCACGGTGTTGCCTCTTCCCGATGCCGAGTTCCACAAAGTATGGGTCTCCCACCTTCTCTCCCAGACACCTAGCTTTGATCTAGTTTTCACCAATGAACCGCTGACAGCTAGGCTGCTGAAAGAGGCAGGGATGCGCGTTGAGAAGATACCGATGTTCAACCGAACCTCGTTTACTGCAACAGAAGTGAGGAAGAGGATCGTAGAGGGAAAAAACTGGGAAGAACTCCTACCAAAATCTGTTGCCGCTTACATTAAGAAAATCAAGGGAGAGGAACGAATGAGAGAGATTGCCCAGACCGATAAGAACTAGAAGCGAAGTTCCAACTTGTCTAACGGATTCAAGTCGAGTATGTCTCTCGCATTTCCTTCTCTAACCGCTATTTCCAGGAATCCTTGACTGCCAAGCAATACTGCCATGGCTCCCTTGTCGACCTCGTAGTAGGACCTGGCGTATTGCGCTTGTAACTTTCTAGCTCCTGATCGGATTTCAACGCTTCCTCCGGTTTTCTTCGGTAGTAGTCGGACCAGCTCTTCACCAACATTAGTGATAACGTTTCCAAAGACATCCACGTGCAACACTTGACAGATAATCGTCTTCCCTGCGACCCTCGGCTGAGGTAGATCGAGCGTTTCTAGTTTGGAGACTCTCGGTCCCACTTCCTCCGGTTGCCTACCAGAGGCTATGAGGCCTGCGACATGTGCAAATACGTCTCGCCCGTGAAACGTTGATGACTTGGGCTCTCTCCAGAACTCCTTTTCGCGGATCTCATAAATCGCCTTCTGACCCAGCCTTTCGCCTGCTCGGGCCATCAGTCCATTGTCGGGTCCGATGAAGATTCCCCTTTCGCATTTGACGACAACCGCCTTTCTGTCGCTTCCAACCCCCGGATCGACGACGGCTACATGTATCGTGCCCTTTGGAAAGTAGGGAGCTGTCGTTTCTAGAATGAACGAGCCCATTGCAATATTGTGTCGTTCGACATCATGGGAAATGTCCGTGATGACGGCACTCGGGCAACTATCGAGAACAATTCCCTTCATCTGCCCAACAAAGCCGTCTCTTGACCCGAAGTCAGAAAGTAGAGTGACGACTCTCATCACAGAGTTGAGACCGGAGAAGTGAGACTTAAACGCGTCACCTGATTCACATATCCACCGTTACAGAGATGTGATGGTCTAGGATAATTGTCCAGACACACCATGATCATTCCTCTAAATGATTTGGCATCCGTTCTAGGAGCAATCTGCATCATGCTTGGAGGCTACTCCCTCTACATGAAACACAGGATCACGAAACAGAAAAGGAAGAGACACCGAGATTTCCTGGCAAGAGGAGAAGCGTGAGCACTCACTCCCTACTTCTCTATCCTGCATTGCCCACTCGCTCGAATGTACCATGAAGGGAAACCGTAGGCCTTCGCAATATCGATCAAGCGGGCTACGCAATCTGGTTTCCTATCCTTCGGGCTGACTTGACCGCGGCGCAGATCGTGTAACCATTCCTTGTGGCCGGCGAGTAGTCGACAATTGTGCGTGTTCTTCGTCTAACTGTCATTGATGCCCGGTGGTGGCGTTCGAGCCAACAAGCTATATTAGCTATCCTTTTGCTATTGGCTGAATGTCTTACCAATGCCCATGATCGACGTCTACTCGGCAGCGGATATTTTCCCTTCTGGCACTGACGCGCAGCTTGGCCATGAGCTCACCATGGCTGTTCTACGCGCTGAGGGTGTGAAAACCCCCGGCCCCTTCCACCTTAACAACACCGCGGCATACATCCACCGAATGGATCCGAAGACGGTTCACACCGCAGCCACCGCCTCCGCCCGCACCGTGCGCGTCCAAGTCATCACTCCTCCAGCGGCATTGACACGCGAAGGCCAGAAGCTACTGGTCAGAGAGATCACTGAGATCGTCACGAAGATCTCCGGCGACCCGACCCAGGCAAGTCGCACCTGGGTACTTCTTACTGAAGCCGCTGAAGGTGGTTGGGGACTCTCCGGCACGGCCTTCGGCCGCGAAGAGTTTGCAGCTCTCGCCGCCAAAGCAGCCGCAGCCCGCCCGAAGTGAAAGACGTTTAGCTCATAACATTCAGTTCTCCTTGTGAGAGTCCTTTCCTCAGTTTCACTCTCGTCGGCCTCTTCTGTTTCACTTTTCCGCGGTTCCAGAGCCAGAACTATTCCGACCAAAAATAAGGGTGAATAGACCTATTGCGGCTCCAAGAGCACTTCCGGAGGTGGACATTCCTATGGCTACAATTTAGCCAAGAAACTCGATAACGATGGTGCGGTCCCTCATTCTTTCATCCCGGCCTCGGACCCCGTTTCCTCTTCTTGCCGCATCCTACTTGTTCGCGACCTTCGAAAGTAGTATTCGAACTTGCTAGTCTTTCCGTGTGAACATGCCAACTCAAAAGGCCGTACACTCGGGGGCATGTTGCGAAATGGTCCCACTGACAAAAGCGCTTGGAGGTTCGAAGTTTTTTCTACGCTAAGGCTTAAAAGAATCACGGCTCCGCTTCGCGAAATATTACCAGTAGGGTTACTTCGTGAGTGAGACCCAGAAACTTCTGATGTTGCCAGGTCCCACCAATGTCCCGCCTCGAGTGATGAGGGCAATGTTGAAGCCCCTTATCGGACACAGGGGCCCAGAATTCAAAGAACTGTTTAACAAACTTCTCGGCAAGACCAAGAGGGTCTTCGAAACCAAAGGAGACATGTTCATTCTTACTTCTTCCGGCACCGGAGCTACCGAGGCAGCTCTCCAGAACATAACGGAGGACGGTGACAAGATCATCGTTAACGTGAACGGCTTCTTCAGCGAACGGCTCGGCGAAGCCATCAAGGCCTACGGCGGAAAGCCGATTGTTCTGGGTTCAGAATGGGGTCAAGCGCCCCGCGTAGAGGATTTCAAGAAAATCCTGAAGGCAAATTCTGATGCTAAGGCAGTTGCAGTCGTCTACAACGAAACCTCTACCGGTGTAACGGTTAGGGCGCTTGAGGAGCTTGGAGAGCTTTGTGCTGATCATGATATGCTCTTGATCGTGGATGCGATCTCGATTCTTGGCGGGGATAAGCTGCCTGTTGACGATTGGAACGTCGATATTTGCGTGACTGCGAGCCAGAAATGTTTGATGACCCCGCCCGGTTTGGCCTTCATCTCGGTTAGCGACAAGGCGTGGACGAAGATAAAGTCGAAGAAGGTCAGTCGGTCTTACTACCTTGACCTCGTAATGTATCAGAAGTATATCGAGGACGGCTACACGCCGTTCACACCGGCGGTTAGCCTGCTTTACGCTCTGAACGAGGCTTGTGACATGATACTCGAAGAGGGATTGCCGAACCGCTATGAACGACACAAGATCTGTGCGGAGGCGGTCTACAACGGAATGGAAGCTATGGGTCTCGGGCTGTACGCCGAGAAGGAATCCCGATCCCACACGGTTGCTGCAGTTAACAGTCCTCTGGGCATGGATGAGGGGAAAGTGAGGGAACTCATAAGAACAAAGTATGGAATAGACTTTGGAGGAAGCCTCGGAAAAGCGAAAGGAAAAATGTTCAGAGTTGGAATCATGGGTAACGTGGGATCATCCGACATCATGACCACAGTCGGCGCGATAGGATCCGCGACGTCGGAACTTGGTTTCAAGGCGAAGATTGACGAAGGGTTAGAAGCAGCAAGAGAAACCCTATCAAGACTACCGGGAAGAGTGAACTGAGAACATGGCAGTCAAACCAGGAGATTTCATCCTAGTCAACTACACTCTGAAAGTGAAAGAAAGTGGAGAAACAGTGGACACCACCTTCGACTCCGTGGCGAAGGAAGTCCACATTCATCGAGAAGACTCCACCTATGGTCCTATGTTCATTATTCTGGGGGAAGGAACGCTCCCCAAGGGACTGGAAGAATCCCTCGTTGGCCTAGACCCGGGAGCAACTAAGACCGTTGAGCTGTCCCCTGAGAAGGGTTTTGGAACTCGGGACCCGGGAAAAATGAGGCTAGTCCCGCTAAGACGATTCAAGGACAAGGAATATCCTACTCCTGGCCAACGGGTCGAGTTCGACGGACGGCCGGCCGTTGTAAGAGCAGTGGGCGCAGGACGGGTCCAAGTCGACTACAATCACCCTCTCGCCGGTCGAACCCTTGTCTACGATGTGTCAATCGACAAGGTATTGGATAATGAAAACGAGAAGATACACAACCTGATCGCCCGAAGAATCCCTGAGGTACCGAAGGAGAAGTTCGCGCTTAAGAAGCATCAGAGCGATCTGACGATCGAGGTGCCTGAGGAGGCCTTCTATCTCAGCGGACTACAAGTTGCCAAGAAAGCTGTCACGTCCGACTTGCAGAAATTCTTCCCGGACATTGATACTGTCGCGTTCCAAGAAGTCTTCAAGAGGTCTGAACCGAAACCAGAGCTGCCCGCTGCCTCGGCGAAACCGGCGGAGGTTTCTCCGGAGAAAGAAGAGAAGGCGGAAGCAGAACCTGAGGAAGCCCCTAAGAAGCCGAAATCTCCGGCAAAGAAGAAAGAAGCGTCAGCAAGAAAACCTTCCAAGAGTACTTCTCGCAAGCGGGCTAAGATGGGTTCTGAAAACCAAAGATAGAACTCTGGAATCAAGCGAGACTAAGCAACTCAGCAGCCAAGAGGCCGTTTCGATCCGACAGCCGCTGTGGCTAGCGCTCAGACCCACAAATGATCGCGTTCGACTTTGACCCCGTAATCTCTGACGATCTCATAGATCTCTCTGTACATTCTCTCAGAGGAAGCGGCAACATCTCTTTCAGAAGTCGAGACGAACCCGCTCATCTTCTCGACGAGCTGTTTGAAGTCCTTCGGTTTCTCGTCTAGGTCGAAGGCGATCTTCCAGAACCAGCTGGTTGTAGTCACGTATCTTCGGTTCAAGAGAAGCAGTATTCCCGCAGCCTGCTCCGCGAGCACGCGCCCGCTCATCAATACTCGGACCCTGTCTTTTGTCAGCATCGCGTTCCTCATGACGGCCATGGACTCGGTCATCATCATTAACGACTTTCGAATAGCTTCAACAGAATCCGCTTTGTCACTCGTCGCCACCGCGTCATCGAGCTTTCTGAACCATCCATCCCGCTCGAAAAGAACAATTCTGTTTCTGTATTCGTCCGCGGCCCAATGCCAATTATCAGTGAACCGCTCTGCGTCACCGAGAATGCTTGAGGATTTGAGATATTGAATTTGTATGATGAGGCCTCGGTGGAGATAATATTTCATCGGAATCTCAGCACGATCACGAACAACAGCGTTCAACTCCAGATCGGAAAAGGGACGGTCAAGATTCTTCGAGGTTGAGCCACAAACATAGACCCCTAAAACGGCGTTACGATATTTTTTGACTATACGGTCTGAAAGGAGATGTGCGATCCTCAGCCTTTCTTCGTGAGTAACCTTTCGAAGCTGTGGAAACAAGGCGAAGACACTCGACCAGGAAAAAATGCCTTCTCGACCATACACTCACGGCTTCGCTTGCTTGAGAGGTTGGTAGACGAGTTTCACTACTCCGGATTTGAACTGCCTCACGTCTTTCAGGCTCAACGGGTACCTTTGAGCTAGGTCCTTGAACTGGGGTCTCCCCTTGCCCAAGACGACCGGATAGACAACGAGCTGATACTCGTCTATGAGTTCCGATTTCATCAACGCGGACACGAGGGTAGCGCTCCCGTAGATCACCATGTCTCTCCCCGGTTCCTGTTTCATCTTTCTGACCGCCACTGCTGCAGCTTCCTTGACCAGGCTCGCCGTTCCCCAGTCGCCCCAGGCGACCTGTTTCAGAGACCTCGAGAACACGAACTTAGGCAGTTTGTTGATTCTTTCAGTGATGACTGGGTCGTCGTTCTTGGCCGTGGGCCAGTAGCTGGAGAATTCTTCGTAGGTCAGGCGTCCCAGCAGAATGGCGTCGACACTGCTTATGATAGTGCGTGCGTATTCCCCGAATTCTGTTCCTTTTACGAACCCGGGGTATACGAACCAGTCCAGCTCGCCGTTCGGCCCGGACACGAAACCGTCGAGAGACATGACGTTGGAAACAATTACTCTTCGCATGGTCAGGTTGTCAGTGCGGGACAAAATCAACTTTTGGGCGAAATCTTGATACGGCTACGACGCCTGCTCGCCCACGATGAAACCGGCAGGCCTAGACTGGCTCCTAGAACGAGAGGACCCTCCTATTCGACTATTTGCTCTTCAAGACATTCTAGGGCGGTCTCCCCAAAGCAAGGAAGTGCTTGAGACCCGAGACCAGATCAGAAAATATTCTCCTATACGAAAGGTACTGGGTGCTCGGACAAAGGATGGATATTGGCCACCGAGGGAGACCTGTTACACTCCCAAGTGGACATCAACGGTCTGGCCCTTAATGCTACTGGGCGAGATGGGGGTCACCCCCGACGAAGGCGTTAAGCGCGCCTGCGAACGGTTTCTGGACCTCCACCAGCTGGACAACGGCGCTTTCACATGTCCCAGCCCTCCTGACGTGAAGCGCTGGGAAAGAGGGCGCCAGGGGAAAAAGGGCAAACGTTGGGAGGAGCCTTGCCTCACTGGCAACATGATCCGGACCCTGCTCGTGTTCGGGTACGGAGAAGACAAGAGGGTGAAGAAGGCGATCGACTGGATGCCAGAGCATCAACTCGAGGATGGAGGCTGGAACTGCAACTATCCCGAGAAGAAAGTGAAGCACAGCAGCTTCATGTCAACAATCGAACCACTCTGGGCCTACTCAGAGATTCCACGCGCAAAGTGGACGCGTAAGATGAAACGGTCAGCCGAGCAGGGAGCAGAATTCTTGCTGATGCACCGAGTCTACAAGAGTGACCATCATCACTGGAAACACAGCTTACCATTCGCCACAGTGTTCCACTTTCCAATGTACTACTATTACGATGCCCTGCACGGTCTGAGGGTCCTTGCAAAATTGGGGTACGGGGACGATGAGCGGGTTAGCGACGCGGCCCACCTGATCCTATCCAAACGTTCTCCAGATGGGAAGTGGCTTTTGGAGGGAGACTGGTCTCGCGAGCAGGAGGCGAAAGAGAACAAGAGGAAGGCGCTGGTGGATGTTGAGGAGCTCTGGAAGCCAAGCAAATGGGTTACCTTGAACTGTTTCAGAGCCCTTACCGCAACCGGAGACCTGGTTATTTCAAGAAGATAGTCAGTTGAACCCAACCGCTGAGCAGGATATTCTACTAGACAGCGCCATGACCGATGATTAATTCGCGTTACTATCTCAGTTCTGATCTCTGATGCGGCAGGGTTGTTTCAATAATCAGTTTAGCTTTTGTGAATGACCTCGATGTCGTGGCCGTCAGGATCGAACACCCATGTCGCGTCAAGAATCACCATCCTCAAAAACAAAAGGAAAGAAACCGGTTCGTCCAAGTAATTCTCGATCGTACTTCAGGCTCGCCATCGCATGGCTAGCAAATTTCTCATTGGCGCTGGTTTATTTCTGCCCTTATGGAAACGATATTCTGGAGGGCTAGAGTCTCCTTTGGCAGGCAGCGAACCTAGCGTTGGTTATGGTCATCGCTTTCCAGCTGTTCCAGAGGATGGAGTGGAGGGCCGAGAGCAGAAAATGACTGACAAACGGCCGGAACCAAAACTCCCAATCTTCTCAATCCTTGACTCGATTGATTTCTCGGAACATTTCGTAATCATCGGCGATGTCGGAACAGGGAAGAGCACCATAACCCCGATTCACGAATACGAGATGAGCAAGGGGAACAGGCAGATCGTCATCCGCGAGCCCTCAAGGGCCGCCTGCAACGCTCTCTATTATTCGCTCCAGGCGCTTCATCCAGAACTGCGAGACTCACTGGCAGTCATTACAAAGGACACTAAGATCAATGTCAGCGGCAAGATCAAGATAGTCACGGACGGCGTCTTGCTGAGAATGCTGGCCGAGGACTCGATTTCTGACTCTTCAATTTACTTTGATGAAAGCCACCAGATGTCTTCTCAATTGGAACTCTGCATGTCACTCGCAAAGAAAGTGGAACCCAGAGCCAGGAATCTGTTTCGGGTCATGAGCGCCACAATCGACCCGAAGGAGTTCCTATCGTTCCTGGAAATTTCAAAACTCTATCGAATGAGCGGTCGCAGACATCACGTCGCTCTCGAGGTGGAGGTCGCAGAGGACCACGCTGACATGTTCAAGATTCTATCGCGCCTCCTTGACGCGCAACCCCGCGATGAATCGTGGCTAGTTTTTCTCCCCACACGTAGACTGGTCGAAAAATATGCCAGCAGCTATGGCGGCGTTTACATTCACGGAGGCCTTGAAGGTTCAGAGATCAATAGGATCCAACGACGAGCCGAACTCGATAAGAATCTGAGAATCTTTGCAACAAACGTAATCGCTTCCTCAGTGAACATTTACGTGGATAACGTGTTGATATTTGATGACGTGATTGACAGCAAGGACAAGCTAGGTCAAAAGACGCTCCACTACATGAAGGTGGACAACAACTCACTGCTACAGATGATAGGCAGAATCGGTCGCTTCAAGCCAGGCCGCGCCGTCATCCTTACTGATACACCCCTCCCAGACAAGATCAACCCGATACAAGTGCGGAAAGCTCTCGAAAACGAAACCCCTTTTGACTTGGTACTCCTCATGTCAAAGTATGGCCTCAAACTCTCAGAGCTAGATTTCATGTCAAAGGTAGATCATCGCGAGGTTGCCTTTGCAGAGAACTGGCTCGTAGAAATTGGAGCAATAGACCGCCACACCCGCAGAGCCACATGGAAGGGACTTTTGATGAGCGAGATCCCATACGAGCCCGACTTTTCACACATGATCTCTAGCGCTCTAATCTCCGGGGACTATCATATGGCAAGGTTTCTCCTGGCCAGCGGCTCTTTCGGCGATTCGCTCAACCATGCTTACAGATCAGATGCAGAAGGCATTGCTCACCGGTTATTGTATGGCTTCGACAGATCAAATGAGCTTAACATCAAAGCGCATCTTCTCAAAGCGTACGCGGAAGATAGCGATGGGTCATTCGTCTCAAAGCTAGTCGCGAACGGACTCTTTGCCGGATTCGTCGAGGAAGCCTGGAAGAACTATGAAGCAGCCAGAGAAGTGCTGAATGACCTTCTCCGTTCATCAAAGAAGAGGCCCATACCCAAGGAGATCATGGTAGATCCAGATGTTATCAAGCTCATACCATACCTCGAAGACTGCTTGTCGTTCGAAAGGTTCGGCCCAGACGAAAGGAACAGCCACGACCTGAGGCAAATGAAGATCAAAGGACAGTTCTTCGCAAGAGCTCTGACGATAAACTACAGACGCATATTGTTCGACATAGTTGGGGTGAATTCTCCAGGTAAGCATCGCCATCAAACCAGGCGATGAGACCAAAATCAGGCTAAACGTCTATCAAGCCCGCACCGGTTCGATAATGGGGAGAGATTAATTCGCGTTAAGCACGGGTTTCCTAGTGAATCTTGGCGATTGCGACCGTCGAAGTTTTTTCGGTAACCCCTTCCACAAACAATAAGAAAGCCTCGACCTGTACAGCTTCGCGGTTCTCTTCCTTTGAAGCAACCAGGTCGAATGATTGAGTTCAAGAGTGAGACAGGCAAAGCAGCCGGGTACCTGGCGTTACCGGAAAAGCCTCGAGGCGGAGTGCTTGTATTGCACGCCTGGTGGGGACTGAACGACTTCTTCAAGAGCTTCTGCGACCGGCTCGCATCCCACGGCTTTCTAGCCATGGCACCGGATCTTTACGGAGGACCTGTTGCAAAGACCGTTAGCGAGGCGAAGGAGCTAGCGTCGAGCTTTGATGAAAATTCGAAGGCGCCACCAGTTGTTTTGGGCGCCATGGATTATTTGCGGTCTCAGCCTTCACAATCAGGGCTCAGGACAGGTGTTGTTGGTTTCTCTATGGGTGCTGCTTGGGCGTTGTGGTTGAGCACGAAGAGGCCGGAGGATGTGGGGGCGGTGGTCGTGTTCTATGGAACTTACCTACTGGACTTTTCTAAGGCAAAAGCATCCTTTCTGGGGAACTTCGCACCTGAAGACGAGTGGGAACCTACAGCCACCGTGAAGGCTCTGGAGCAGAAGATTCGGGGGGCCAGGAGAGAGGTTACCTTTCATTTCTACCCCGGAACGAGACACTGGTTCTTCGAAGAGGACCGGCCCGACGCTTATGACCGGGAAGCAGCAGGCCTGGCTTGGAACCGAACCCTAGAGTTCCTTAACAGCAAACTACAGTAGCCTGCTAGGGAAATCATCCACCTCAGCAATTCTTAACTCGATCATGGACTATGGAGAAACATATCATGCAATCTGTGACCAGCAAGGTCGAGATTCGCGACATAACAACCGGGTTGTGGATCTGGCGTTCAGAACATCATCACTGGAAGCCCGGCGACGACTGGCAACCGATTGTCACATCAACCTTTGTTGAATCGGGAGGCGAGAGGCTCGTGCTTGACCCACTCGTCCCGAAAACGGCCGCGGCAGAGTTGTGGAAGCGTCTAGACAACCGGCCGCCGACGGTGGCCGCTGTCCTTATCCCTGACCATGTGCGAGATGTCGAAGAGTTTGTCCGCCGATACAAGGCGCGTCCCTTCGGTCCGAGACTTTTCTGGCCCGACGATGTCCCCAAGACTGCGCTGGAGATAATCGAACCGGATCGTGTTCTTCCCGGAGGCCTTGTCGCCCTTTACGACGGAAGAGGGCGCCTCGAGACACCTCTCTGGCTGCCTGAGCAGCGAGTGATAGTCTTTGGAGACGCGCTAACGGAGCGTGGTGGCGAGCTTCGGGTCTGGGGTTCGCCGTGGCATGAGAAACGAGCGTTGCCAGCGTTACGAGAGTTGCTGAGGCTTCCGTTTGAGAAAGTAATCACTTCACACTGTGACCGCGAACCGGTGCACAGCCGAGCGGCCTATGAGCATGCGCTGGAACTCCCGCCTTGGGAGGGCTAGCCGACTGCAGAATTCAGACTTGGAGATTAAGTGTCCCGGACGAGCAATCTACCGGTATTCGGCGTCATTTTGGGTTGCCTGCTTTGAGCCAGTCGGCATAGTGTTGAACGCCTGACCGAGTGTCGAATTTCGCCTCGAAGCCCGTGTCCTGTTGTAACCGCTTGGTCTCGATAATGGGTAGTGGTGGAAATGGAAAATGTCCTGGTGGAAGGTCTACTTTGAAGTTCGGAAACACTCTCTTGACAGCTTCCACGAGTTCGCTATTCGGAGTGAGTTTGCCTGAAGCTATGTTGTAGACGTCGTGCTGGAGCTTTTCTGCGGTTTGAAGCAGTGCGATGGCCTTGGCCATGTCCTTGATGTACAACATGTCTCCCGTATCGTCCGCGTTACCGAAAAACACGTTCTCGAGGTTCGCCGGTTTTCCGCTTACAGCCGCAAGAATCAATCGTGACGGGAGGCCGAGCTGATTACCGTCAAAGGGGCCGTACATTCCCATTAAACGTGCGCAGATGGTGTTGATGCCGGTTTTTTTTGCGAACTGCTCGGCAGCCACCTCGACAATCTTCTGATACGCAAGAATAGGGAACATACTTTGAAGACCAATAGGGTGCTCTTCATCTGCTGTTCCCGAAATCCCGAGATACATTCCACCTGTGCTTGAGAATGTCACCCTTTTGACTTTCCATTCCTGTGCCACTTGGAAAGTGGCGTCGAGCATGTCGAAGTATCCCCGAAGGCCGCGCAGCGGGCCCTCCCCTGAGGAGAAACCTCCGGCGACATTGACGATGCCATCGATCTTGTGCTTCTCGCCGATCTTTCGTAAGTCTGCAATTGAGGTCGAGTCGGCAGGTTCGATGAACACGTGGCGATGATCAAGATGCTTCTTTAGGAAACCGGGAATCTCAATGTTCTCGTGCCTGGTGACCACGCAGTCCTTACCCAGGTCGACCAGGGCTTCTGTCGTGTTCGAGCCTATGAACCCGTTCAGGCCGCCAACTACAAGAATCATCGCTATGCCATCTTCCTAGAGGATACGTACGAGTCAGCTGAAGTCGGCTTCGAGTCAGTGTGGTCCACAGTGATGACTATCTTTCCTCGCGTATGTCCCTCTTCAAAGTACCGGACCGCCTGAGCAGTCTCGCCTAACGAGTAGCGCCTATCGATAACAGGCACGATCTTTCCTGATTCCATGAGTTCCTTCAATGTAACGAAGTCTTCCTGGTTTCCTTTTGCCACGAAGAACAAGAATTTCTTGTCTCCCCTTGACAACCGTGCTCGGATAATGAAACTGAGCAGGCGCCTGATGATCTTGTCTCTCATACCAACGAGAACAAATGTCCCGTTCGGATTCAATATGCGCTTGTAGGCAGAGATTGAATGACTCGAGGCAGTGTCAACGATCAAGTCATACATTTGCACGTTCTTGGTGAAATCCTCGTTCGTATAGTCAATGACATGGTCTGCGCCGAGAGAGCGGACCAGATCTATATTCCCCGTGTTGGTGACGGCGGTGACTTCAGCTCCGAAGGACTTGGCGATTTGTACCGCGAATGTTCCTACTCCACCGCCGGCACCGTTGACCAGCACCCTCTGTCCGGGTTTGATGTGTCCATGGTTTCGGAGAGCTTGTAGTGCGGTTAATCCGGCGATGGGGACGGCGGCAGTTTCTTCAAAAGAGCGATTTGTGGGTTTCAGGGCGATCCTGTTCTGCTTTGCAGTTGCATACTCTGCGTAAGCGCCATCGCATACGCCGTACACTTCATCTCCGGGCTTGAACTGAGTCACATTATTGCTGACTGCTTCCACCCTGCCGGCAATGTCGCTGCCAACTCCGTGCTCTTTTGGTCGACGCACGCCAGATCGGAAAAGGGCAAGTCGTAAGATGAAGGAGGGTGGTCCTCTTATCTCATACTTGTCTGCGGCATTTACTGAGGACGCGTAGATCTTTACCAATACTCCGCGAACATCGTCTGGAGCAGGTTTCTCTAACTCCTTCATCTCTAGAACGTCCGGCGATCCGTATCGTTCGCGGATGATCGCTTTCATTCGTCCGCTCTCAATTTCTTTTGATTCGGTAGACATCGCAGGTTCCTCAGTCATATTTCGCGAGAACCTCCTCTGTGGTGTTGAGCATCTCGCCAATGTCGATCGGGGAGCCTTCCATCACATCTTTCACCTGTTTCTTCGCCGTCTCGGTGAGTAGAGATCGTAGGTCATTGGCTAGTTCCTTCGATTCTGTTCTGCTGGTCTTGTTCTCAGTTCTGAGAATGACGCTGTCCCCTGAGACCTTTAGCGTGAACTTTCGAACGTCAACTGTGATCTTGTCCTCGGTGACCTGGAGCGTGTGAAGTGGGGATGCCGTCCTCACCTCTCTGGGAGAGTAGGAGAAACTGTCGGACCCAGCCGAGAGTTCCATCGAGCCGTCCCCCACTGAGAGGATGCTTCCGTTCCATTTTGCTGTTG
>Ga0209806_1001341_pt1 | contig 16338 bp, 15 predicted proteins | sample GraSoiAngelo_152_FD_186166 | JGI IMG/M metagenome (GOLD analysis project Ga0209806, IMG submission 186166) | Grasslands soil microbial communities from the Angelo Coastal Reserve, California, USA - 14_1009_12_30cm (SPAdes) (version 2) | ecosystem: Environmental > Terrestrial > Soil > Grasslands ... | reverse complement strand
TGGGACGTCGAAGTCTTGGTCTGGCTTCGGTTTTGGTATTCCGACTGGTTTTCCGAAGAATCCCGACCGGTAAATGTCAAGCCCGGTCTTGGCGTCCCATACGATGAGGCGGGTTCCGATAAGTTCCGCTTCACCTTGAAGTCCCGTGGGCTTCATGATCCTTCTAGGCCGTCAGGGCGATTACCCTGATCAGGTCTACAACGTCCACTCCTAGGTCGGCCATGTTCTCCATGTGAGCACTAAGGTCTCTGACTAGAAGGAGAGTTCGTAACGGAATCTTCTCATCTAGTACTTCGAGGTCGAGAGATCGATAAGCCGTATCGACTTTCTTTTCCGTTTCCTCGACGCCTCTGGAGAGCTCCATGGCTTTGGTTGGGTTGAACCCGAGGGACATGACCGTCTCTCTTATTTTGGACATCTCCTCAAGAACTAGGGCATTCAGTTCGGCCAGCCGCTTGGTGTATTTCTTGTCGACCTTCCAGTTTCGGTCGATCACTGCAGACAGCCGGTAACCAATGCCCTGCGCATAGTCAGCTACTTCGCCGATCTTGAAAATGAGCCTGATGAAATCCTCCCGGTTGCTCAGGAGGGTTCCGAAAGAAGCAACCTCTTCGAGAAGTTTCTTCTTGGTTCCTTCGAAGTCTCCTAGAATCTTTAGCATGTTTTGGTAGTGTTCCTTGGCTTCCTTTGCCTTTCCATCGGAAACGTTGTCGGTCATGAGGGCTAGTTCGCGTGTTATGTCCACGACGTTTCTGGTTTGTTCTCTGCAGATGTCGAGTATTCTTCGTCGTATGTTTGCTTCGGTTTCGACTGGGAAGGTCATCAAGTAGCACTGTCTCGCAAGGTGAAGCTATCCTTGCCATAAAAAACTAGCAGCAGTCTAGTCTAGGTCATTTTGACGGTTTGAAGCCCTCTTTCACTATCGTGTGGATGGTCGATGCGAGCGTTCCAACAGGGGTTCTCATTTGGCTCCAGCTATCACGATCTCGGACTGTGACCGTGTCGTCTTTGAGGGTATCATAGTCTATGGTGATTCCAAGAGGTACGCCGGCCTCATCCGCCCTGGCATATCGCCTTCCTATCGAGCCTGATTCGTCATAGTCTACTCTCAGCCCGTTGGCGATGAGTGCTTCGAACACCTCGGTTGCCCGCTCTGGCAATCGATCTTTGTTTACTAGGGGAAAGACGGACGCCTGTATGGGAGCGAGGTTGAATGGGAGACCCAGAATGAGTCTGTCTTCCTTCATTGTAAGGTTGTATTCGAGGGTCGTGTAGAGGAGACGTTCCACTCCGAAGCTTGGCTCTATCACGTGTGGTAGAAAGCGGGTGCCTGTTTCCTTCACCTCTTCATCAACAACGTCGAAACAGTCTGGTGGAACAATGTACGACCCGATCCTTACTGGCTGTCCGGCCTTCTGGGCTTTCAGCAGTTTTTCCGGGTCGTCTTTGGATATTAGGTCGGCGACTCTTCCTGTTTCTTCTTTAAAGATCTTTCTAATGTTTTGGTGGTTTGGCCGTATTGATCTGACCTTGCGGAGCTGAGGCGTTGGATAGGGTTTGAAGACTCGTAAGTCTTCTCCGGTGGCTTCCATGTGTTTTCGCAAGTCGTAGTCTGTTCTGTAGGCGAAACCTGCGACTTCAGTCCAGCCCCAGCGGTCCAGCCTAACTTCGTGGTCGAATGTTTGGGCTGAATAGTGGGCTCTTTCGGCCGGAAGTTTTTCGAAAAATCTTTGATGTTGCCCCTCGACGCCTAGCTGGTTCAGGAACCGTTTTGAGAGTGCCATGAAGTATGCTGCCCATGGTGCCTTGATCAATTGTTTCTTGACTGCTTCGCCTACCTCAACGCTGATCGCGTTTTCTGTGCCTTCCTTCCTATTTTCTTCCGTAACGATCGATAGCTCGTCAGATGCGACCTCGTCAAGGTAGGGACAGTCAGGCTCTTCTGGGTCGAAGAAGAGCTCGAAATCCATTATCGTGAACTCACGCAATCGCAAAGGGCCCTGTCTAGGTGATATTTCGTTGCGGAGGACGGTCCCAACTTGTGCTATTCCGATTGGAAACTTCTCCCTCATAGTCTCAAAGATTCGGCGGAAGTTGACGAATATTCCCTGAGCCGCCTCCGGGCGGCCGTAGGCGGGATCCTCGCCGTACGGACCTATGCTAGTCTTGAACATTGTCATGAAATATTGAGGGGGCCCCAATTCTCCGCCACACTCAGGACACTTCACGTGTCTTTCCTTCAGGAGCGAGCCAAGTTGTTCCAGGCTCATTCCTTCAGTCTCTAGGCCGGTAGCTTCCTTGACCAGTTGGTCTGCTCTGAATCTTCTGTGGCAGTTGCTGCACTCCGTCATTGGGTCTTTGAAGTTCTCAACGTGACCCGAAGCTTCCAGGACCTTGTGCGGGGTGATTATGGGAGTCGATACTTCGACGAACCCATGGCGTCGAAGGAAAAATTGACGCCAGGTGTCTTCTATCTGTCTTTTCAGTCCGACGCCGAGAGGCCCTAGATCGAGGAAGCCGCTGAGGCCACCGTAGATCTCAAACGAGCCCCAAAAGAATCCTCTCCGCCGGGCAGTCTCGGATAGTAACTTGTACTTGTCTTTGATTTGTTGCTGCACAGTTCCTCGGCTCAGATTTGGTCAGATAGAAGCAGGTTAGTTATATCCGCTTTCCGAGCGGATGACTGGCCTGGCTATCGTGCCTTCACGTGCTTTACGATTGGAGGTCTTACTTTTCGAAGTATCCTGTACCCGCAGAACGGGCATTTGATTTCCGGCGTCATCGCCAGCTGGTCAGCCGTGAGCTTTGATCCGCAGTTTATGCACTCGTAAATTAGCCCGCCCGGGTTTCGTTCTCGAGGCGGAGCCTCAGCCGGTAAGGGTTCGCCTATTGGTTCCTCAGGACCGGACTCCATGACGCTGACCAAAGAATTCTAGTGACTGGTTCTCGCTTCAAGTTAAGGATTTCGAGCTTGAAGATCTCGGACTCGGTTTTGTAGTCTTTCCCCCGGATTGCTTATCTTTTGCAGATGGTTCGAGAACCGCTTGTGGCTTCTTCCGGAACAGGAAGATCAGGAGTATGACAATCGCGGCCGCGAGCCCTATGATCGCGGGAATGATTACTTGGAGGCTGCTTTGTAAGACGGAGACTTGAAGGGTGCCGGTGATTAGCGGCGCGCCGTAGTCGGGTGAGAAGAAAGTTAGGGAATACACTCCTACGCTTGGTGGGGCGTTGAAGTTGAAGGAGACGTCCTTTGTCGTGCCGCGCGGGATGTAGATTCCGGATTGGCTCTGGACGACTCCACGCCCTTCAATGTTCAAGCTGATCGTCATGTTCATGTCTATTGTAGTCGAGTTGCTTGCCAAATGGAGAGTTATTGTCATAGCCTGGTTTTGAGTTGCTGTTGGAATACTGTCTATGCTTGATTGAAGAAGTGTTGATTCCTGTGATGTCTTGCCTTGGACCGTGACGGCGAGACCACTTGGATCTCTTCCCAACGACAAGAACGTCAACTTTCTCGCGCCGAGTATCTTGCCAGAACTAATTATCGTGGAGAACGATCCGTCTGATACTGACGTAAAACTTCCTGAGGCTAAGAGCCTTCCCGGAACAGGCGGATTAACCAAGACATACGCGTAGGCAGGAGATTCTAAGCTATTACTACACGATGGAACGCAAGGGGATGACGCTGAGACAGGTTCGCTGGTGACGGTTATCTTGAACAGACCTGAGTGTTGTCGGAGGCTTGTCACGGGAGGATTGCCTGGTGGGAGATTTGCAGAAATACTGTTGCCTCCGCTGGAAATTCCGGTGACAATTATCTGAATGCCGCCGGGGGTAAATGTTGCATTCAGTCTGTAAACGTATTGTGGTAGACGTGTGAACGTGTCGGACCCCGATGGCACGGCAATAGTTGTGTTTGAACCGTGTGAGACGTTGCTGACCCATTCATGGTCAATTGTTAGGTTGGCTTCCATAGCGGTTGTTGTCGGGTTGATGAGGGTGAATGTCATGATCAGTTGTCCCCCTGAAGTGAACACTCCGTTGAGTAGGGTGATATTGGAAACATAGATTCCAGTACCACTGGTTATTGTCGGCGTCGATATCGGCGCAGCTCCCGACCCTCTGTCAACTGCAAAGACATAGCCATTGACGTTTATTGCTGCCGCTGAGTTGGACGCATAGGTTAGCGTTCCCCCAGTGCTCAAGCGTTGATTGCTTCCAGAATAGGTGAACCCGGTGACTCCGAGCTGTTCGAGCGTGAACGTGGTGGAGTTGAACCCGTAGTCGTAACCATTGATGAAAGTGCTGTTCAGGGTCCATAGACCTAGCAAAGCGGTATCTTGAGGGAGTGGATTGGTGAAGTTTTCGAGGGAGATTCCTCGCTTGGTGGCCGTGAATGTTTGGGTAAGTCGGACGACACCTGTCTTGTTAGCCGACACTATGTTGGACCCAGTGACGTTGACCCCTTGACGAAGATTGACCTTCACTTGAAGATTGTCACCCGGACCCCAGTAGCTGGTAGGGACACCGCCTAATGTGGTCTGAACCCCTGCTTCGATGTTAACGGTGTTCGCTGCTATGTTGATATTGGCCTTGAGTACTGCATTCGGGCTTGTCATGTTCAGGGCGATGAATTGTGAATTAGTACAGAAAGGAGCCGAGCACTTCCCCTGCGCGAGAGGGGAAGCGAGCGACAGGGACGTACCATTCTGCTTGATGGCGATTTGTTGGTATGAGTCGGGATAGTAGTAGGAAACGACCGTTTGAGCCCATGTGTGGTTCAAATGGCCCGTTGCCGTGTTCGGCTTGCGATATGTTACTGTGGCGTTGTACTGAAGCGTGAGGTCGGCGTTATGGATGACTCTGGTCGAGTTTGTTGGGTCGAACCTCATTGAGTGTGAGAACGAACTACTCGGGGTTAGGTCTGCCGAAGCAACTTCAATATCGCTCACTCTGACGCTAAGTCCTTTTCCGGTCGAGTTCGAGCTGAACAGAAAGGTCAATGTAAGATTGAACCCGATGAACCTAGAAACATCCAAGCACTCGTCAGTGGCGCCACAGCCAACGGGGGGAGTTCCAGCATTAACCGACGGAGGACCTCCAGTGATCGGTGTCTGATTGATCCTTGTAATGTTGAAAATGGTGGCAAGTCTCGTGCCGTTATAGACTAGATAGCTCGCCTTGGTCCCGTTTCCAAGGCTACCTCTCCAGTCGAACTTGAGGTAGGTAGTCGAAGAGAAGTTCCCATGTGGTATGATGACTATAGGCCAAGTAACGTTCTCACCGGCATTGCCGTTTGGCAGGGTAACGTCGAATCCTGTTCCGGAAACGCCGGTGAAGTTACCTCCGAACCAGGTCAGGGTTCCCCCTGCTCCGGAGTCGGCTCGGCCAGGAGTCTGCTGGGTATAGAGGTCGAATTGCGCTCGAGTTGCGTTGAAGGCTACGAGGGTCCCGTTAGGGTCCTGGCCTACAACAGGAGGCAAGGCCTGCATCGGGTGCGACGGGAGTTCAGGTTGTGAGCTTAATGATTGGGGAACAACGGGCATCAGAAATAGAATTATGAGCATTACGCACAAGGCCCCCCGAATCAAGACTTTTCACGGTGTGAAACCGCGACTGCCGGACGGATTCTATTTAACCTTTGTAAGACGTCGGGCTCGAGCTAAGCTAAATGGGCACCATCCTAAGCCTTGAACTGTGAGTCGCGTTCGAAGCTTACAGTACAGAAATTCCAACACATCTCTCTGGACCCGCTGAAATTTATCCACCGAATGTCGGTACGCAGTTATTCTCTCGTCTTCGAAGGGCAACAAATCATGACTCAAGTTCCTATCGGTTCAAAGAGACCGACTATGTCGAACCAGTATGAATGAGGATAAGATGAAAGTTCTAGCGCTTCGGTGGCGGGGACACGAGGACAACGTTGTCTCCTCGAACTATTATGGTGCCGAGCTTCTTGGTCGATTCCGCATTGGTGACGTCCTCAGCGTCTTCCAGTACTAGGTTCATGTGCTGGTCGAAGCTGTAGAGTCTCCCTCTAACGCTTCGTCCGCCCTTGAGCTGGACAAGTACGACTTTGTTCAGGCTCTCTTCGAAGATCTTCGCCGCAACTTCAGACATTCATCGTCCAACCGGAGAGTTGCGGTTGTCGGGCGAAGGTACTCTTTTAAAGATTGTCTCTCTTGGTTGATTCTGAAAAGTCTTGACAGTTAGAATAATACTCAAAGATCGTGACTCAAAGCCTCTGATTGAAGAGTTGCGACGTCTTCCGAACCAGCAACATCTCACCCACAAATCCAGAGTAGAAATAGAGACTGTCAAGGACTACGAAATCGTATTTGTCGATGGCGTCGCCGTCGCTTTCAGGCGAAAAGGCGAACTTGCACCAGTATTGACCAATACGTCTGCCCTTGACAGTATGCCGAGGATCGTCGTCGATATGGGCGCTGTTCCACATGTAGTAGGAGGGGCCGATATCATGGCCCCGGGAATCCGGAAGGTAAATGGAGAGTTTAGTGAAAGGCAGCTCTTGGTGGTCTTGGACGAGAAGCATGGCAAATACCTCGCGGTGGGAAGAGCCCTCATAGGATCGGGTTCGATGGCAGCGACAAAGAAGGGTAAGGTCGTCGAGAACATTCATTACGTCGGGGACATTATTTGGGAAGTCATAAGGCCCAAAGGCCCCACCGTGCCAAGCTCGAGTTGACTGTTTCTGTCGAAAATAGTCAGGGAAATGTTTAAAGTTGAATCTGGTCCAGGCCCGATGATAAGCTCACGGAGCCTAGCTGATCCTTCCCAAATGCAGCATTCTACGATCTACGTGAAAGCCCTCCCTCTTCAGGAGCTGGACGACGTAGAGACGATAAAGGGGGAAGTTAGGACTGGCAATATTCTCATCGTAAGGATCACTCCCTTGGCGCGAAGGAGCGTGGAAGAGACAAAACTGGCAATCACCGAGCTAACGGACTACACGAAATCGTTGGGGGGAGACATTGCTCGTCTAGGGGAGGAGCGGATCGTCATAACTCCAGCGGGTGTGAGGGTTTGGAGGAAGGAAGCCGCCTCGTCCGAAGCAGCGATCCCGGCGGTGCCTATTCAGAACGAAGCCGTGCCTGGAACCCGTTGACCTTCCAGTCTATTTATCGGAGCCTTATTGACTCGAGAACATCAGGGACGACTGTTTTGATCCCGAATATGCGGTTGACGTTCTGAGCGAAAAGGTCAGACTTTCTTCTTTCCCCATGATTGACGATGATCTTGGTTGGCTTGGGAGACATTCTCTTGATGAATCCCAGAAGTTGGTTCCTGTCTGAATGCCCTGAAAATCCTTCTATTGATTCTACCCTCATGTTCACCTTGACCATTTCCATTTTGCCATCGTGGGCATAAAGAGAGACTTCTTTGAGACCATTTTTGATTCTGTTTCCTAGCGTACCGTCGACTTGGTAGCTCACGTAGGCAAGTGTATTTCTCGGGTCGGGTGCAAGGTGTCGGAAATAGTCTATCGCGGGTCCGCCTTCGAGCATTCCGGATGTGGCGATGATTACGCATGGTCCACCGGCGATGATTTCCTCTCTATCGCTCGGGTGAGTTACAGGGTGGAAGTATTCAGACTGGAACGGGTTGATGTCCTTGTGAAGGATCTGTTCTTTGATGTCGCGAACTAGGTATTCAGGGAAGGCCGTGTGGATTGCGGTCGCCTCGTTGACCATGCCCTCGATGTAGATTGGGAGTTCTCTCAGGGCCCCGTTCTTCATGTACGCGTCTAGGACGAGCATTATTTCTTGAGCTCTTCCCACCGCGGGGACTGGTATCAGCACCTTTCCTCCTTTCTCGACTGTGTCGTTGACGATGCTGACAAGTTTGCCCTCCACTCCCTCTCTATCAGGCATAATGTCGTCGGGACCTCCATACGTGCTTTCGATGATGAGTGTCTCGGCTCTCGGGAACAACGCCGTGGCGGGATCGAGCATCATCGTTCGTCCGAACTTGAAGTCGGCGCTGTAGACAATGTTGTGAAGGCCTTCACCGATGTGGAGGTGGACCATGGAGCTTCCTAGGATATGGCCGGCGTTATGGAAGGTGAGTTTGATGTCCGGAGCCACGTCCGTAACTACATTATAGCGCAGGGGTATCGTGTGCGTGACGACTTCCCGAACGTCTTTTTGGTCGTAAGGAGAGTGTTCGCCTTCCCTGCTGTGAACATCGAGATAGTCCAACTGGTGAAGCGTCATGAGGGTTTGTGTGGGTTCTGAGCAGTAGACCGGTCCGTCGTAGCCATACTTGTAGAGGAAGGGGAGTATTCCGCAGTGGTCAAGGTGGGCATGAGATATGACTACTGCATCCAGCTTTTCCAGGTCAAATTCGTCAGTATCGAATCGTGGGTATGCAGAAGTTGGGTCTTGGGCTCCAGGGTTTATTCCACTGTCAAGCAGGACGCTACTTGATCCTGCTTGGATGAGCATGGCCGCTCGTCCCACCTCATGAAATGCTCCGAGGGTTACGAGCCTAACGTAGCCGGCTTTGCTAAAAGTGGGGCGAAAGATTCTTTCGCCGACGTCACGGAGGATCCGGCTGCGTTCTTCGCTTTCGGTGTGAAGGATGTGTCGAGTGCTTGAAATGATCTTGGAGTGCAGGGGTGGGGCTCTCAGAATTCTAGGCCGCCACCTTGTCTCCTTCACAACTTGTTGCAGGACGGTAGCCTCCTTCCCGATTGCCACGCCCGGCTTGGCTGCTTCTACCACCACCTCTCCGAGGCTAGGGTCGAAGTTGATTGAGGAGATCTCAGCTTCTAGGGGAATGATTTTTCGAATGTACGCTTCGGCCTCTCGTTCTGGAAGGCGTATAGATTGGTCAGATCTGATGACAATTCTCTTGTGAAGTAGGTTGACAATCTCAGTCACAACATAATTCTGTTCAGCGAGCAGACCCACGTTTTTTACGTAGATTGCGAGTCGTGGACCTTCGAATTCTATACGAGTTATCTCGGCGTCTTTCGGCATGTGCTCTACGATGGTCTCGCGTATCTTTGCGTGTACGTCATTGTAGGTTCTAGTCAATTCTCTCTACGACTGTGATATCTGGGGAAGGTTCGAAAGAAGGGGTCAGGCGTGCAGGATGTGCTTCTTCTCGTCCTCTGGCAGTTCCCTGTATCCTTCCTTCGTGATTATGGCTACGTCGAAACTGTCGCCGCTTGCAGAATCTCTTTTCATTGCTGAATCGACTGCTCTGACAACTATCGGAATCGACTCCTTCACGTTCATTGAGTCCCTCCACTCTGACTCGAGGACTCCGTAGGCAACCGGAGATCCGGATCCGGTTGAGACGTATTTCTCCTCCATCATGCTTCCAAGAGGATCCAGCGCGTAGATGTGCCCTCCACTGTCGTCCACTCCTCCGATTAGGGCCTGGACTCCAAGAGGGTAATATCTGGCGCCGAAGAGAATGTTAGAGACCAGTCTCGCCGCGGAGTTCACCGGGATTGGCCTTGCGAGGTCGAGCCTGTAGAGTGAAGAGTTTGCTCTAAGCATTTCCACCAATGCCTGTGCATCTCCTACCGTCCCTGCGATCGTCATGGCTAGGTGATGGTCGATCCGATAGACTTTCTTGGCGTGTTTGTGAGCGACGAAGGATCCCATGGTGGCTCGAGTGTCCGTCGTAAGAATGACTCCGTCCTTGCACACGACGCCGATTGTGGTTGTCATTTGAGAACGCTCATATTTGATAGTCTCAGTTTTTCCAACTCTTCGTGTGTCCAGTTGTTCTTATGTTAGATCAGGGCTTTCCGAGAAACGGAAAGATTTGATGTTGCATCGGTTTCTGATAGCTTAAAAACGTTTTCAGCGCCCGATTGAACGCTCTGCTCGCAAGCACAGGCGTTCGATCACCTGTTCTTGATCCAGCAATTTCTCGACACTCTCATCAATGATTTGACGTGTTAATTATTGGAAGCAAGTAATCCTGCGCCACCACTGCAGTGGCTTGTTTGCTTGCAGTTTTGCGTGGACCGAGAGTTACTCTCGTGAACCCTATTAGTCTAAGGTCATCTTTCACTTGTTTCATCAAGTCGTCTCGATGAAACAATGGTAGCTCTTCTTGGGACACCTCGATTGCAGCAGCCTCTCCATGATGTCTGACTCTTATGTCTCGGGCTCCACTAAGCCGCTTAACCATGGATTCCGCTTCTCCGACCTGCGATAGCTTTTCGACAGTGATCTCTTCGCCGTGCGGTATCCTGGATGATAGACACGGCATTGCCGGTTTGTCCCACACCTCGAGGCCGAGAAGGTGAGCCGTCTCGCGCACGTCTTTCTTTGAGAAACCTGCCTCTGCAAGAGGGCTCCTTACGCCAGCCTCCTTAGCGGCAAGAAGTCCGGGCCTAGTATCCCCGAGATCATCAAGCTGGGTTCCATCGAGAATTGCCTCTAATCCTGAATTATCAGCTTGGCGTCTCAGTTCGCGATAGAGTGTGTCCTTACAGTAATAGCATCTGTTCGAGGGGTTCGCGGTGTAACTTTCGTTGTGCACCTCATCTGTAGTCACGACAATGTGTCTGATTCTGATGCCTCTCGCCGTCTTTTTCGCTATTTCAATCTCTCCCGGGGCGAGAGATTCGGAAACGGCTGTTACCGCAACAACGCGATCTCCCAGCGCCTTGCGTGCGAGAGCAGCGACTAGTGAGCTGTCCACTCCGGCGGATAGGGCAACAACTGCCCCGTTGAATTGCCCGATAATATGAACGGCCTTGTCTATCTTCACCTGCAAACCCGCGCTGGCAGGGCTAAGCGACATATTCAAGACACGCCACTCATGACAATTTAAACGGTTTACGCACGAACAAAGGAATGATTCATTGTCTTCCATGAGCAAGTTTGAGCGAAGCCGGAGACTACTCGAGAAGAAGGAAAGAATGCTTGCTATCGAAAGCCTGTCTCGGTTTGCGAATCTTGACGTCGGCCGTGAAAAACGCAAAGGACTTCCTGAAGTCATTCTGGCCGAGGGCAAGTTTGCTCGTGAGGTAGCGAAGATTAGCCAGGCTATGGTAAGACGGACCGGGCGTGCGATTATCAGTCGTTGTGACGCAGCCCAAGTTAGGTCTATTAGAGCTGTCTTGGGAAAAGGGTCTAGGCTCGAATACTTTCCGCAGTCTCGAATAGTGATTGTAAAGTCGAAGGGCTACAAGCCGAGGCGTAGCGGGGGTAGGGTGGGGGTGTTGACTGCAGGGACTTCGGACATGCCTGTAGCTGAAGAAGCTGAGGTTATCGCTCGAGAGATGGGATGCGAGATTAGGTCCTTCAATGATGTGGGTGTTGCCGGGATTCATAGATTGTTCGAGCCTGTCCGCGATCTTCTCAAGTGGGGCTCCGATGTTATTCTGGTAGTTGCTGGTCGTGAAGGGGCACTCCCTACCGTCGTCGCGGGAATTGTGGATGTTCCGGTCATAGGAGTCCCTACGTCTAGAAGCTACGGGTTCGGGGAAAAGGGTCTCGCAGCCCTAGCTGCTATGTTGCAGTCCTGCTCCCTGGGAATGGCCGTGGTCAATATTGATGGAGGAGTGGGTGCTGGAGCGGTCGCGGCAATGATTGCGAACCGGGTAGGTGAATACCGGATGAGGAGAGTTAGCTCCGGCAATGGGGAGTAGTGCGAAGCTTTGGGCGTAGATCTGGGGGACATTATTACTCGGTCCAAGATTTCGCTGGATGACTTTTCAGGAAAGACTTTCGCGGTCGATGCCTACAATGCGCTCTATCAGTTTCTCGCGATAATTCGTGGGCCCACCGGCGAGCCTTTGATGGACCGGCAGAGTAGAGTTACGAGTCACTTGAGTGGGCTCCTTTACCGAACTACCAACTTGGCAGAGAGAGGAATCAGACTCGTGTATGTCTTCGATGGAAGGCCCCCGAGTCTCAAAGATACGGAGATCAAGCGAAGACAAGTCATCAAGGTTGAAGCCACTACGAGATACGAATCCGCATTATCAACGGGAAAGTTTGAGGAAGCGAAGCGGTACGCTCAGGCGACTTCCAGTCTTAAGGATCTGATGATTGATGATGCTCACAAACTTCTCCAGTACCTGGGCGTCCCAATTGTCCAAGCTCCATCTGAAGGAGAAGCTCAGGCTGCCTATATGGCGGCTCGCGGGGATGTTTGGGCTGCGGTCAGCCAGGATTACGATTCATTGCTATTCGGGGCTCGGAGGCTTGTTCGGAATCTAGCGATAACTGGAAAGAGAAAGCTGCCTATGCGAGAGGCCTACGTTCAGGTAGAACCGGAATTAGTAGACCTCGCATCAACTTTGCAGGCTCTACAGCTGTCGCGAGAACAACTCGTAGACTTGGGGATTCTCATTGGAACCGATTTTAATCCTGGCGGTTTCAAGGGAATCGGGCCAAAGACCGCCCTGAAGCTGGTTCGAGAGCGTGGTACGATTGAAAGGATTGCTGAATCGAACAAGGATGTGGTTCCGCCGCCGGAGCTGGATAGAATTAGGGAGATTTTTCTGAAACCTGCGGTCACTTCGAAATACACTTTGAATTGGGGCGAATCCGATCTTGAATCTCTTGTGCGGTTCCTGTGCGGAGAGAGAGACTTCAACGAGGAGAGAGTCCGCACTGCAGTAGGAAGGGCAAAGACAGCAATGGCCAAAGATAGTGGTAAGAAAACGCTCGAGTCATTCTTCGGTAGCTAGTCGCTGAAGCCGTGTTTCCCGATTAGAGGGACGAATGCGACTCCTCCCAAGGATTCCCGGTCCAAGGTCCCATCAAGCCTCTTTCTGACCTGGACAAGTTCTTGGGGGAACATTCTTCCACCTACAGGAATAACTAGGATTCCGTCCGGTTTCAATTGTTCTAGTAAGGGGGGCGGAATCCTGGGAGCGGCGGCCGTCACGAGTATTCTATCATATGAAGCTCGCTCTGCGTAACCCAACGATCCGTCGCCTTGGACCAGTGTGACCCGGTCAGCGTATCCTGCTCGACTCAGGTTCTTCCTTGCGATCTCTACCAGTTTGTCGATGTACTCAACCGAGTAGACGTGTCCCTTATCGCCGACTATTTCTGCGATCGTGGCTGCATGGTATCCGCTTCCGGCGCCCACTTCAAGCACCTTCATCCCGTGTCTTGGCTTCAATGCCTCGTCCATTATGGCCACCATGTAACGCCCGGCTGGTCAGCCGAGTGGCGCACTGATCGTCTGGCCATGATCCGTTGGCAATGGAGTATCATTGTAGGCGTACTGACGCATGTGAACAGAGACGAAGAGTTCCCGGGGAACCTTTCTCATCGCGTCGATGACCTCGCGGGTTTTGAGGAGTCCTTCCGCGGTGAGCGCTTGGACCATTCTTTCCCTTTCACTTGCGAAATCCACAGACCTAGGTCATCCCTCCGGCCCGTCAAACGGTAGCGAGCATATTAGACTCTCTAGTTTGGTACTGTAAGCCTTGATGAACTTCAGGTTCTACGCTCGCGGACATCCCGCTGTGTCGTCGACCCATCCGACGACCTTGGAGCTCACAAAGGAGGTTGACCTAAGCAAGAATGGAGACTGCATCATCGCTGTTGGATCCTCTGTGGGACTGAGAGACTTGCCTGAAACTGTGAAAAACGCTCTCTCCAGGGATGCCTGTAGAGCCCGCCTAACTCTGATGCTCGACCTCCATCGATTTGTGATCGAAGGACGTGGCGCCCATGGGTTGACGTTTTCCCATCCGACAGACATGGTGGTTAGAAAGAGCGGTTTCGTCTCTAACAGGACGCTCATGGTGCACGCCAATCGAGCGGCAGCGGATCTTCCAAGAGCACTGATAGAATTGCTTCAAGATCCCTATCGGAAATTATTAGTTGAACTGACTGTCGAGACCTAGGCTGGCGTAAGTTTCGCGTCTACTGCAATCTGCCACTTCATAGGAGCGACACCTCTCACTTTATGTATCGCTATGGTTTTCTCGATTTTCCAGCCTGAATTATCTGCTGAGGCTGAAAGCTCTTGTCTGGCTTTTGACTCGCTGTCCGAGCCATCTGCGAACGTGTAATAGTGTACGATTCCTCCGTCATGCATTAGCGTTTCGCAAGCTGGCTCGAGAAACTCCCTCGCTCGGGAGGGGTGGTTCATTATTACGCGCGTGGCCACTCCTAAGAGGTTGTTCTTGACGACTGCTCTAGCGTCTCCAGTCCACACCTTTATCCGGTCTTGGACCTTGTTCATCTTTGCATTTTCTTCGAGCAACTTGACAGCCTCGGGGTTGGCGTCGATGGATTGGATCCGTACTTCGTTCAATCGTTTCGCGATTAGTATCGAGAACGGTCCCACTCCTGCAAACATGTCTACGACGCACTCCCCCGGTCGGACTTGTTCGGCGACCCTTTCGTGCTCGGCGGAGAGACGTGGGGAGAAGAATGCCTTCGAAATGTCGATCTTGAAGCGGCACCCCAGCTCCTTGTGAATTGTCTCGGTTCGATTGACGCCGAGGACGTGATGGAGAGGCCGCAATCGCTGGTTGTCGGTTATCGGTCCGGCCTTTGAGTAGACTGCCTTGACGTTCTTGTGTACTTTCATCAATGCTTCGGCGATATTCTTTTCGAAGGGCTCGGCTGTTGGCGAGAGTTCTATGATGGCGATGTCGCCGATAACATCGAACGATTTTGATACGAGTTGAACAATGCTCGATGGTAGTTGTTGTTCTAGAACTTTCTCCAGCGATCCAAGGGCTTGTAGTCTAGAAGGGAAGCTTTCATGTGACAGGTTCTGTTTGCCTAGTGCTCTGTCAAGTTGTTTCCGCTCTTCTGGCTGTGGCGCTCGGGAGAGCGGTACGTGAAGCATATCGCCTGCCGTTCGAGGTGCAAGGTTTCTGTTCAGTAGTTTCAGCTTCGCGAGAACTCGGATCGCGTTCTCTCCCTGTTTCTTCGGTATCTTGAGAGACACGCTTTCTTGGAAGCGGTCTGAATTCTCTTCGTTGGCGCCCAACAATGATACTCGGCATCTATCGCCTGCTGGTTCGTGCCCTGAGGCGCTCTAGAAAATCCAAGTCCGCCAATGCAACCTCGGCCGACAATCGTACATCCTCGTCTGGGTCTCGGAGTCTGTCGATCAATCCCGGGCGAGCTGTCTCGTCTCCGATAGACCCGAGAGCCACTGCCGATTCATGCCTCACGAGGACGCTCTCGTCGTTCGCCATGGCTTCCAAAAGCGCGGGGACTGCTGACTTGAACTCCAACTGGCCGAGCGAGAATGCGGCCTCATGCCGCACTAGGGGACTTGGATCCCCTTTCAATGTCTCGCAGAGTGCCAGAACCGCTCTTTCATCTTTCATATCTGCCAGCATGCACACCGCGTGTATTCGGAGAAGCAAACTCGGTCTACTATCGAGGGCTGTCCTGAAAAAATTCACATCTCCCTTTGAGAACGCCCATTCCATCTTTTCAAGAGTCTCAAAATCCTTTGAGTAATCAGGAAGCACTCTTGTCGTTACGTCTTCAGCCACTGCCTTCAATACGATGTCCCCGTCTCTTGTTTTAACAACCGTCGAAACCCCGCCGATTCTTTGCGAGAAAGATGGGACAACCGGTTAATCACTACGCGGTAGATGTGTTGTAGATCGGGATTATTTTAGCTCGATGGCACTGTCTTGCTGATAGTTTCACCGCTCATGGCGCGTTCGTAGCATTCTGGGCAGTAGGGACCGTCGTATGGTCCGTGTTTGGAGCAAGAGGGTTGCCGTTGAACCTTTTCCACGGGCTTGCGAAGATTCAACTGATGAATCTGACCCCGGAAATGACGCGCCGGAACGTGGCTGCCTGACACTGTTTGAGATTGTCTGCCCGACTATTCATTGGCGCCGTGCTCTCTGAGGAGATGAGCAATGGTTTCCTGCTTTCTCTCGATAGCGACCGACAGTGGAGTCTTTCCCTGAAAGTTTTTCGAGTTTAGGTCTGGACTTGCGTTTTCGACCAGCCAGACGACCAGGTCGTAGTAGCCTCTTGTAACCGCATTGTGCAGGGCGGAGGACGATCCAGCATTCGCTCCGTTTCGGAACAAGTACTGGACAAGTTCGAGGTCGCCGCTCCAGGCTGCATGGGGCAAGAGCGGAATGCCGTGGGCTCCCTTCGAGTTGATGTTATCGGGGTTGTCTCTAATTCTTCTCTCTACTTCATCTTTCTGTCCGAGCATTGCCGCTGCGCAGATTTCAAGAGGTGCTCCCTTTTCAAGCAAGTACTCGGCGACAGGGACGCTGCCTACTTGGGCTGCGCCCTGGATCGCAGTCTCGTAGTCGGTCTCGCTCCAAGCGTATGATCCGTTGAGCAACTCCGGATTCTCCTCTAGCATTTTTCTAACCTTCTC
>Ga0209806_1001340_pt1 | contig 16342 bp, 16 predicted proteins | sample GraSoiAngelo_152_FD_186166 | JGI IMG/M metagenome (GOLD analysis project Ga0209806, IMG submission 186166) | Grasslands soil microbial communities from the Angelo Coastal Reserve, California, USA - 14_1009_12_30cm (SPAdes) (version 2) | ecosystem: Environmental > Terrestrial > Soil > Grasslands ... | reverse complement strand
CCTCGCGACGCCCCAGGCTGGCGCGCAACAGCCCGCCCAACACGCCGACTCCACCCCCAAAGACACCACCACGCTCGCTCCCGTCGTCGTCACCGGCGTCCGGCTCCCGACGGTGCGCGAGCTGGTGCGCGGACTCGCCGGCCGTACTGCCTCGCTCGACGCTCGGGACCTGGACGCCCGCGGTGTGCGCTCCCTCGCGGACGCCTTGGAGCAGCTGCCGGGTGTGACCACGTCGGACGAGCTCGGCGCCACCACGCAGATGGACGTCGCGCTCCGCGGGTTTCAGGTTTCCCCGGTGATCGGCGTCCCGCAGGGGGTGACGGTGTACGTGGACGGCGTGCGCGCCAACGAGCCCGACGCGCACGAAGTGAACTTCGACCTGTTGCCGCTCGAGGACGTAGAACGGGTGGAGGTGGTGTATGGTCCCTCGGTGCTGCTGGGCCGCAACGCGCTTGGCGCGGCGGTGAACCTCGTCACCCGCCGGGGCGCGAGCCCGGCGGCGCGCGAGATCGAAGCGTCGGCGGGCAGTTGGGGGCGCTACGAGCTGAAGGCGCGCGTCGGCGCGCGTCACGGCGTGTGGGATTATTACGTAGGGGCGCGCTACGAGCGCGAGGGTGGCTGGCGCGAGGACACCGGCAGCCGGATCGGCACGCTGTTCGCGAAGCTCGGGGTCCTGAACGGCACCTGGGATGCCACCCTCAGCTACTCAGGTGCGGACAACAGGATTTTCCAGGCCGGCAGCCTCCCCGAGAGCGTGGCGGCGGCGAATCCGCGTCGCAACTTCACCGGCGGCGATTACTTCGCTCCGCGGGCGCACCTGCTCATCATCAACGCGCAGCGCCTGGTCGGGCGCACGCAGCTCGCGATCAACGCGTTCGGACGCTCGCTCTCGAGCGAGCAGTTCAATGCAAACTTCGTCGGGGAAGACTCGCGCCAGCGGAACACGACGCGAATTGGCGGCGGTGCCGTGCAGCTCTCGGGAAAGGCGCCGCTCGGGCGTCGGGAGCTGCGCTGGCTCGCCGGCGCGGACGCGGATTACGGACACGTCGCCGTGCGCATCTTCGCCGTACCGGGCGGCGGCGCGGCTGATTCGCTCACCGAGTCAGTGCGCACCAATCAGGTAGATGCGGGCGTCTTCGCCGGCGCGAACCTCGAGCTCGTGCCACGCCTCACCACGACGTTCGCGGTGCGCTACGACTGGATCCGCGTGCCGTTCGAGGACCTGATCGATTCGACCCAGAATGGCCTCAACATCTTCCGCCGCCTGTCGCCCCGCGTCGGCCTCACATGGACCGGCGGGGCGCACGAGCTGTTCGCATCCGTGAGCCGCGGATTCCGCGCTCCCGCGGTGGTGGAGCTGGGGTGCGCCGACCCCCAGGCCGCGTGTCCGTTGCCGTTCGCCCTCGGACCCGACCCCGCGCTGAAGCCGGTGGTGGCTACGACGTACGAGGTGGGGTGGCGCGTCCGCGCGCCGTCGGGGAGAGGACGGGTCGACGCTAGCGCGGACGTGTACCGCACCGACGTGCGCGACGACATCTTCTTCATCGCATCGACCGTGACCGGCGGCTACTTCCAGAATATCCGCGCCACGCGCCGCAGCGGCGTGGAGCTCGCCCTCCAGTGGCTCGGCCCCGCGGGCCTGCGGGCGTACGCCAATTACGGGTACACGCGCGCCACGTTCGAGACGACCGCGACGCTTGCCACGACGCGCGACCCGGCCGGTGAGACGGTGACTCCGGGCGACGACCTCCCGATGGTGCCCGGCCACCGCGTGAATGCCGGCCTCACGGCACCGATCCTTCGTCCCCACGGGACCGAGAGCGTGGCACTCAGGGCCGGCGTGGACGCGCGCTACGTCGGGCGGCAGTGGCTGCGGGGCGACGAGGAGAACGTCACGCGGCGGCTGTCCGACTATGCCCTCGCGGACCTCTCGCTCACGCTGACTTGGCGCGACTTCGAGCTGCGCGGCGCGGTGCGGAATTTGTTCGACCGGCGGGTCTTCACCTTCGGCACCTTCGCGGAGAATCCCACGGCGCCGGGCACGCCGGTGCAGCGCTGGCTCACGCCGGGGTTGCCGCGGCATGTGCAGGTAAGCCTGAGCGCAGACTTCTAGGTGCCGGCCCTCAGTGCAGTCGCAAGCCGTAAGCGGTTGCCAGATGCCAGTCGCCGGGTTTGTTTTCCTGCGCTCTTGACGCTGTGAACCGCTTGCGGCTTGGCGTCTTGCAACCGCACTGATGACTGATGACTGACACGTGATAACTCCCGAATGAAGATCGCCGTCTGCATCAAGCGCGTTCCGGACAGCGAGACGCGCGTCAAGATCGCTCAGGACGGCAAGTCGCTGGACGAGGCGGGCGTCAAGTTCATCCTCAACCCCTACGATGAGTTCGCCGTCGAAGAGGCGCTGCGGCTCAAGGAGAAGGCCGGGACCGGCGAGGTGGTCGTCGTGACGTTCGGCCCGGCTGCTGCGCAGGAGGCGATCCGGACCGCGCTCGCGATGGGCGCCGATCGCGGCGTCTTGCTCGAGACCCAGGGCCTCCACCCCGACGGGCTCGAAACGGCCAAGGCCCTCGCCGCGGAGCTCCAGAACGCCGGGTTCGATTTGATCCTGTTGGGGAAGATGGCGATCGACGATTACAACCATCAGGTCGGGCCGATGATGGCCGAGCTGCTCGACTTGCCCTGCGTGACGACGGTGACCCACCTCGAGATCGGCGGTGGTAAGGGGACCGCGGAGCGGGAGATCGAAGGGGGCGTCGAGGTCGTGGAGTTTCCGCTGCCCGCGGTGCTCACCACCGACAAGGGATTGAACGAGCCGCGCTATCCCGCGCTCAAAGGGATCATGGCGGCGAAAAAGAAGCCGCTCGAGATCAAACCCACCGCGCCTGGCCCGGGAGCGCTCGAGATTCTCTCGCTCACCCTGCCCCCCGAGCGACAGGCGGGCAAGATCGTCGGCGAGGGCTCCGCCGCGGTCCCGGAGCTGGTGCGTCTGCTGCGCGAGGAGGCGAAGGTTCTGTGAGCACCGTCCTCGCGGTGCTCGAGCAGCGGGATGGTGCCATCCGCAAGGTCTCCCACGAGGTGGTGACCGGCGCCCGACGCCTGGCGGATGCGCTGGGCGGGGGCGCCAACGTGGACGCTCTCGTTCTTGCGGCCGGTCCCGTGCGGGGCACGGACCAGCTGGGCGGGTTCGGTGCGGATAAGGTGATCACCCTGACGAACGCGGGGTTCGGGATGTATGCGCCGGAGGGATACGCGCGGGCGATCGCCGACCGTGTGAACGCCGCCGGTTACGGAGCCGTCGTGTTCGCGGCGAGCGCCATGGGGAAGGACCTCGCTCCCCGCGTCGCCGCCCGGCTCGGGCGTCCCCTGGTGCAGGACATCACCGACCTGAGTGTCGCAGGCGGCGCGGTGATCGCGATTCGGCCGGTATACGCCGGCAAGGCGCTCCTCAAGGTCCGGGTGACCGGGAGCCCTGCCGTGCTGTCGCTCCGCCCCAACGTGTTCACCCCGGTGCCGCGTCCCAAGGCCGGCGCTCAGGAAAGCGCGGCGGTGGACGGGTCCGCGGGTCGTGTGCGCGTCAAGCAGATCAAGGCCGCGCCCGCAGGCACACTCGACGTGGCCGAAGCCCCGATCATCGTGTCCGGCGGCCGCGGCCTCAAAGAGCCGGCCAACTTCAAGGTACTGGAGGAGCTGGCTGCGGCATTCGCGGGCCGCGCCGCCGTGGGTGCGTCGCGCGCGGTGGTGGACGCCGGGTGGCGGCCGCACGCCGACCAGGTGGGACAGACCGGCAAGACGGTCAGCCCGATGTTGTACGTCGCGGTCGGCATCTCGGGCGCGATCCAGCACCTCGCCGGGATGCGCACCTCCAAGGTCATCGTGGCGATCAACAAGGACAAGGACGCGCCGATCTTCAAGGTGGCGGACTACGGAATTGTCGGTGACTTGTTCGACGTCGTGCCGCGGCTCACGGAGGAGATTCGAAAGCTCCATGGGTGAGGTATGATCCTCCCCGCTGCCTATCAGCCTCCCCTGCCGCTCGATAGGCTCCTGCTGCCGGTCGGCGCTCCGGGCGCGGGCGACCGCATGGAGCTGGACGTGCTGATCGTGGGAGCGGGGCCGGCCGGCCTCGCCTGCGCGATCGAGCTGGCGCACCTCGCGCAACGTGAGCGCAACGAGTTGACCATCGGCGTGCTCGAGAAGGCCGAGGCGCTGGGCGAGCACTCCCTCTCAGGCGCGGTAGTGAACCCGCGTGCCTTCCGCGAGCTGTTCCCCGACCTCAAGGACGCCGACTTCCCGTTCCGCGCACCTGTCAGGCAGGAACGCGTCGCCCTCCTCACCTCCCGCCGCGCGTTCACCCTTCCCACGCCGCCGACGATGCACAACACCGGGAACTACGTCGCGTCGTTGTGCGAGATCGTGCGCTGGCTGGGCGAGCGGGCAACGGCGCTGGGCGTCAACATCTTCACGGGCTTCCCGGCCGCGAGCCTGCTCGTGGACGGCGAGCGGGTGGCGGGGGTCCGCACGGCGGCGACCGGGCTGGACCGCGAGGGGCGGCCGCTCGCGAACTACCTGGCGCCGAACGACCTCATCGCTAGGGTGACAGCGCTCGCGGAAGGGACGCGGGGGATCCTGTCGCAGGCGTGGCTCGAGTGGCGGGGCGTGACGTCCGAGAATCCCCAGATCTATGCGCTCGGCGTGAAGGAGATCTGGGAAACGAAGCGGCCGCTCGACACCATCGTCCACACGCTGGGCTGGCCGGTCCCGACGGTTGCCTTCGGCGGAAGCTTCATGTATCCGCTCGAGCCAAACCTCGTGGCGCTCGGGCTGGTGGTAGGGCTGGACTACCGGGACGCCGCGCTCGATGTCCACGAGTTACTCCAGCGGATGAAACTGCACCCGTTGTTCCGGCAGTATCTGGAGGGCGGCGAAATGGTCGAATGGGGCGCGAAGACAATCCCCGAGGGCGGCTATTACGCGGTCCCGGCGCGCCGCTCGGGCGACGGCGTCGTGGTCCTGGGCGACTCGGCCGGCTTCGTGGACGTGCCGTCCCTCAAGGGAATCCACTACGCTATGCAGTCGGGGGTGCTCGCTGCGCGCGCCATCTTTGCGGGCCTCAAGGCGGGCGACGCCTCTGCCCCGCGGCTCGCCGAGTACGACCGGCTAGTGAATGCGTCCTTTATCATGAATGACCTGCATCGCACCAGGAATATGCGGCTCGCGTTCAAGGACGGATTCTACGCGGGCGGGGTGAAGGCGGCGCTGATGACGGTCACCGGCGGGCGGTTTCCCGGCCGAAAGATCGCGGTGGAGCCCGACGTAGACGTGGAGCGCAGACTGACCCCGGGCGCAAGCCCGGGGATCACCCCTGACGGCCGTCTGACGTTTTCGAAGGTCGATGGCGTTTTCAGATCCGGAAACGCGACGCGCGATACGATTCCAAGCCATCTGGTGGTGGGTACAGACGTCCCCGCCCCGGTGGCCGAGTTCTACGCCCGGATGTGCCCGGCGGGCGTGTACGAGGTGGTGCAGGGCGGCCTGCGGGTGAATGCCCCGAACTGCGTCGACTGCAAGGCCACGGACGTGCTGGGCCCGAGGTGGACGCCGCGGGAAGGAGGGAGCGGGCCCAAGTACAAGCGGATGTAGCCCTTGTTGAACACCCCCCTCAGGCTGGCATCACCGCCTCAGGTATCGCCTGATCGGCACAGTTCTGAGGGGTCCGCCCCCTGGCGCCGAGCCCGGGGTCGGTCCGCATCGCCAATCACATCAACACGATAGCCCGCGTCGGCTCGAAGACTCGACATGGCACCGGGTATGCAAGACTGCCGAGGTACAGCCCTGTGAACGCACGCGCCGACTTCTCGGATCGGCGCGCATCCCAGATGAGAAGGCAGGAGGTTAAGGCGCATGCGAGGTGATTCCACGCTGCATGAGCAGCCCCGGCGGCGTGGCTGGGACCGGCGGACCGATAATGGCCGCCGCATGGTCCGCGATCGCCGGCGCGAGACGCTCGAGGTGCCGATGGAGCGCCGCGGCGGCGCCGAGCGACGGGCGGAAACTCCGCGCCGAGCCCAAGGGGGCCGGCGCAACTCGGACCCGGAAGGGTTTCAGCGGTTGAACCTGTAGTGCCGCCCTATGACCTGGCATACCGTGGTGATCGCCGTGCTGGCGCTCGCCCTCGCGTGCGACCTATATCTGCGCGGTCGTGCGCTGTTGAAAGCACATGGGGGGGCTGGCGGTCGGCTGACGTGGAACGAGAACCGGAAGGCGTTCTACGAGCTTGCCGGCAGAGAGTTCGAGCGGGCGCGGCGCTACGCCCATCCATTCACGCTGGGCTACTTCGACCTCGACGACTACACGGAGGTGGCTGAGCGCTTCAGCCCAGTGACGGCAGAGGGGATGCTGGGGTTGGTGGCCGAGTCGGCTCGCCGCTCGATCCGCGCGAGCGATGTGGTTGCGCGGCTGGGTGGCGACAGCTTCGCCGTGCTGCTCCCGGAGGCGGGGCCCGAGGCCGCCGACATGGTGATCCGCAAGCTGCAAAAGTCGGTGCGCGCCGCGTCGACCGAGACCGCCCTGCCGCTTTCGATCAGCGGGGGCGTCGTGACGTGCCTGCAGCCGACGGAGAGCCTCGAGGCGGTCATCGGAGCTGCGGACCGGCTGCTGTCCGGCGCGAAGGGCGCCGGGAACGACACCTTCTGGTGTGAGGTGATCGCGCCGCAGCCGCTCGAGGCGTTCGAGCCGGCGCGGTTGCGGCGCCCGTTCCGACTCCCCCCGGGATTCGACCTGCCGATGCCGCCGCCGCTGCGCCGCTTATAGTTCGGCCATCTTGATCCCGTCTAAAATGAACTGCACCGCTATCGCGCACAGCACGAGCCCCATGAGCCGCGTCAGAATCCGCATGCCCGTCTGGCCGAGCTGCTTCTCCACCCGCGGCGCGGCGGCGAGCGTGACGTACGTGAGGAACGCGGTGAGCGCGATCGCGGCGTAAACGCCGAGTGTGGTCACCACACTCTTCGAGGCACCCGACAGTACCATGACCGTCGAGATCGCTCCCGGCCCGGCCAGCATCGGGACGCCGAGCGGCATGATGCCCACGTCCTCTTTCTCGATCCCCTCGGCTTTTTCGACCGCCGTCTCCCGCTGCTGGCTGCGGCGCGCCTGCACCATGTCGAGCGCGTTCAGGCCGATCAGCACACCCCCGGCGACCTTGAAGGCCCCGATGGTGATGCCGAACAGGCGGAAGATGAGGCCGCCGCCCAGAGCGAAGGCGGTCAGCGTGATGGCGCAGGTCCAGGCGCCCCGCCTGGCCATCTGACGGCGCACATCGGGCGGGTCCCGGGCCGTCATGGCGAGGAACGTCGGCACCGCGGTGAGAGGGTCGACGATGAACAGTACCGACGTGAAGATGAGGAACAGATCCTGGAGCGTCCGCAGCGTCTCGCTCACATCGCGACCTGCACGACGCGGTCCTTGCCGGCACGCTTTGCCGCATACATCGCCTGGTCGGCCTTGCGGAGCAGCTCGTCGGTCCCGGCTTCCGTGCCCGCGACCGCCACCACGCCGATGCTGGCCGTGACGGACGGCGTGCCCCGGAACACCGTCCGGATGCCGACGACGAGCCGGTTGGCCGCGGCGTGCGCAACGTCGCCGTCGGTCTCGGGCATCAGGACAGCGAACTCGTCTCCCCCCAGCCGGCCGACGACGTCCGCCTGGCGCACGGCGCCGCGCATCGCGTCGGCCACGAGCCGCAGCACGGCGTCGCCGGTGGCGTGGCCATGGGCGTCGTTGACGGACTTGAAGTCGTCCAGATCGAGGTAGATCAGAGCCAATGGCCGGCCGTAACGCCGATTGCGGCTCAGCTCCTGCGCCAGCTCGTGGGAGAACGCCCGGGCGTTCAGCACGTTCGTGAGCGAATCCTGGGTCGCCAGCTGCTCGAGCTGCGAGTGCGTGTGCCGCAGCTGCGACAGGCCGGCGATGGCGACCCCCACCACCGCGAGGTACGCGAGCTCGTTCAGGACCCGGTAGTCGAGCAGCGTGCTCGCGGGCATCTGGTCGATGCCGACGGTGAAGCGCAACAGGCTGGTCGCCAGCGCGAACGCGATGCCCCAGTGCATCCCGTCGTGCCAGGCCGCGAGGAGCACGGGAATCACGTACAGGATCTCTAGGCGCAGCTCGGCCGGCGTCCGCACATTCAGGAGATACACGCCCCCGGTGAGGAGCGCCCACCCGAGCAGCCGCAGCGCGCGCAGTAGGGCAGGGCGGCGGGCCACTTAGAAAGGGGCCTCTGCGACGTGGCTCGGATCGTCCAGCAGCAGCGCCGGGAGGGTCTCGCCCGCGGGCACGGTGGGCCGGTCTTCGGGGACGATCAGCAGCGCGTTCGCGCGAGCCATGGACGTGAGGATGCCGGAACCCTGAGGGCCCGTCAAGCGCGCCGTCAGCGTCCCACCCGATCCTTCCGGTGTGACAACCGCCCGCAGGAAGTGGCGCAGCCTTGGCCCGAGCTTGATCGCCTCGCCCACGCACACGGGCACGGTGCGGCGGAACGGCAGCCGGTGGCCAAGCAGGCGCCGGAGGGCCGGGCGGACGAACAGCTCGAAGGTGACCATCGCGCTCACGGGATTTCCGGGGAGTCCGATCCACGGCTTGCCGCCGAGCAGGCCGAATCCCACCGGGGCGCCGGGGCGCATGGCGATGCGCCACAGCTTGATCTCGCCGCCCAGCTCCGTCAGGACCTCGCGCACGAAGTCGTGCTCGCCCACGCTCACTCCGGCGGTGGTGACGACCAAATCCGCATCCCGCGCCCGCGCTGCGGCGAGGTGCTCGCGCAGGCTTTGCTTCGTGTCGCGCGCCAGGCCCAGGTCCACGGGGATGCCGCCGGTCCGGCGGATCAGCGCGTCCAGGGTGTAGGAATTGGAGCTCGCGACCTTCCTACCTGAGAGGATGTCGTCCGCACGGTCCAGGTCCACGATCTCGTCGCCCGACCCCATGAAGGCCACACGCGGCGCATCGTGGACGAGCGGGGTCGCGTGGGCGATGGACGCGAGGACGCCGAGTTGCGCCGGGCCCAGTGGTGTGCCGGCGCCGAGCACGACCTCGCCCTTTCGGATGTCCTCGCCCCGGTAGCGCACGTTCTTGCGGGCGTCGCGGCCGGTTACCACGGTGACGGTTCCGGGCTGCGCGGGCTCGGTGTCCTCCTGCCGCACCACGGTGTCCGCGCCGGCCGGCAAGGGCGCCCCCGTGAAGATGCGCGTGGTCTGGCCGGGACCGATCGGCTTGGTGGGGAACTGGCCGGCGGCCACGGCCTCGATCACCGCCAAAGTGATCTTGTGATCGGGCCCGGCGCGCTCCACGTCCGCCGCACGCGCCGCGTAGCCATCCATCGCGGAATTGTCCCAGGCCGGAAGGTCGATGGGACTCGCCACATCCTCCGCGAGTACCCGGTCCAGCGCTTCGCGCAGCGGCCGGCGCGTCGTCGGGAGCGGGGCGACGTGCTCGAGAATCAGGCGGGCCGCTTCGGTCGGCGTCAGCATGTCAGGGTGGAAGAATCTTGGCCCGGTCCCACGCGAGGTTGGCGATCGTCACGAGCCAGGCCGTGTCGGAGAAGCGGAACACCGGAAAATCGGCCCGGTACTTGGTATGGTCGGTCACCATAGCCACCCAGTCTCCCGGGTCGTGGACCGCCGGGTCGAACAGCGGCTCGGGCCCCGCGGCGAGACGGTACACCTCGATCTTGGGCAGCGGGGCGCGCTTGAAGCCCTCGACGAGCACGATGTCCGCTCCCTCGAGATAGCGGCGAGCCAGGGCGACCGGGTCCGACTCCTGCACCGTCCGCTCCCATAGCACCCGCTGCCCCGGTCCCTCCATGAGGACGCGCTCGGCGCGGCCCTCGTGCCAATGGCGCCAGGAGTCCTTCCCGCGCTGGTCCGTGTCGGCGGCGTGGGTGCCGTGCTTGATCGTCATCACGCGGAATTTCCGGCGTACCAGCTCCGCCGCGAGCGCCACCAGGAGCGTCGTCTTGCCTGCGTTCTTGCGTCCGATGATCGACATCATCCGCGTTGCCGCCACGCCGCCTCCGCCCGTTCGAGATCCGCCGGGGTGTTCACGTTGAAGAACAGCAGGTCCGGGTCGCCGAACGCGCGGACCCGGTCGAGCGGTAGTGTACCGACCTTCACATCGGCGTGGAAGCCGATCGCCCGCAGGTCGCCGCGCGCGAGCTGTCGCTCGATGGCGGCCCCGCACGCCGGTCCGTACACGGCGCACAGCGGCTCCACCCCGCGCCGGCCGTCGCTTTCGGGGAGGAACACGTCCCACTCGGTCGCCTCCTCCAGCAACGCGCGCAGCAGGTCGTTGGTGAGGAACGGCATGTCCCAGGCGACGCACAGCACCGGTCCCACGCCCGACACGACGGCCGTGTAGATCCCTCCCAGGCTGCCCTGGCCCGGGCGCACGTCGGGGATGGTCCGGAGGTCGGGGCGCCAATTGGGCCCGTCGGGGGCGTTGGCGACGAGCAACGGGGGCTCGCCGGTTACGGTAGCGACGGCGTCCACGACGCGGTCGAGGATACGTCGCCCCCCGAGCTCGACCAACCCCTTGGGATGCCCGCCGTAGCGACGGGCGGCGCCGCCGGCCAGGACGGCGCCGCGCACGCTCTCAGACTCCGAGCGCGCGGTGGTCGATCATCAGACAGCGGTCCATCACGCAGGGAATGCCAGCCGTCTGCGCCCGCGCCCGCGCCGCCTCGTCCACCACGCCCATTTGCAGCCAGATCAGCCGGGGGCGAGGCTGCAGGCCGATGGCCTCGTCCACGATCGGCCCGACGAACTCGCTGCGCCGAAACACGTCCACCACGTCGATCGCGTGGTCCGCGGCGGCGGCGGTCAGGGTCGGGTAGCTCTTTTCGCCGAGGACCGTGGCATGGCCCGGGTTCACCGGCACGATGCGGTAGCCCGCTTCCCGCAGGTAGCGTGCGACCCCGTGGCTCGGGCGCGTCTCCGTGGGCGACAGCCCCACGACAGCGACCGTACGCGACGTCGCGAGCAGGTCGCGCAGCGCCTCCGCCGTCACGCCTCAGGCCGGTGGACGTGCGGCGTGCCGCTCACCGCTCGCCCGACCAGCACGATCCCCGTGCGCCGCGCGATGGTCACTGCGAGCGTCGAGGGTACGCTCGGCGTCGCGACGTAGGCGAGCCCGGCGCGCGCGGCCTTGTACGCGAGCTCGGCCGAGATGCGACCGGTCACGAGGAGCCCGCGCCCGGCGATCGGCTTCCGCGCGATCACCGCCGCGCCCACCACTTTGTCCACGGCATTGTGCCGCCCGATGTCTTCGGCATGGAACAACAGCCGCTCGTCGTCCGTGAGCGCCGCGGCGTGGATGCCCCCGGTTTCGTTGTAGCGCTCTCCGCGCCCGAACAGCTCCTTGAAGAGCGCGCGCAGGCGTTCCGGCGCCGGCGGCTCTCCGCGTGCCGGGGCGCGCGCCACTTGGTGCGGATCGGCGAGGAAGGTGGACACGGCCCCGCACCCCGAGGCGAGCACCCGCTTGCGGTTCTCACCTTTCACGGCGGCCACGCGCTCGGGGTTCACCTCGGCCCAGAACCCCAGGTCAGGGGCACAGGGCCGCAGTTTGACCAGGTCGTCGAGCGACTCGATGTACCCCTCGCCGTGGAGCCACCCCGTGGCCAGCTCCTCGAGCTGGTCCGGTGTGCACATCCACGTCACCGCCGGCTCGCCGTTCACTTCCAGCCACACCGGCATCTCTTCGACCACGGCCGAGTCGGCGAGCATGCGCCCGCGGCGGGTGCCGGGGGTGTGGGGCTTTCCCGAGTGCGAGTCCTCACCCCCTGACCCCCTCTCCGTTCCGGAGAGGGGGGACGTCCTGAACTCCCCCTCTGCCGAAGGGAGAGGGGGCCGGGGGGTGAGGTCCGGGAGCGGGTCCGGGGTTAGTGGTTCACGGTTCACCGAAATATTCCGAATAGATATGCGGCCCCTCCTGCACGCGCACCGCGTGCAACGTCACGCTGCGCGGCAGCTGGGGCGCGATTCGTTCCCACACGTACACCGCCAGCGCCTCCCCCGTCGCGAGCCGGCGTCCGGGGCCGAACTCGGGCAGCGCGTCGTTGATGCTCCGGCCGTCGAGCTGCCGCGTGATTTCCTCGGCGAGCAGGCGATCCAATGTCTCGAGGCTCATCACGCCCCCTGCGTCCGCCGCGAGCGACCCTTTCACCGTGACGCGGCACTGGTAGCGATGGCCGTGCTCGGTCGCTGCCCGGCCGAACTCCCGCGCGTTCCGTTCGTCGGGCCAGTCCGCCCGCCGGATGTAGTGCGTGGCGCTAAACTCAACGATACGCGTAAGATAGCTGATCGGCATCGCTAGAACACTCGTACCGCGCTGGCCTTGAACGAGAACACCACGGGGCCTCCCGGCGTGAGCCCCAGGTCCCGGGCCGCCTCCTCTGTCACGACCGCCACGAGCTCCACTCCCACGTCCGCCGTGACTTGGACGGTTCCCGGCCGCTGGTGCGCGAGCCGGGTGACGCGTCCTGTAAACATGTTGCGGGCGGAGGAGGCGAGCGGCTCGCGACTCACGAAGATGTCCGTGGGCGGCACCGCCAGGATCGCTGGGCCCGTCTTGTCGGTCGCTGCCGCGATCTCGATCGTGCCGACGCGCACGTGCTTGAGTTCGCCGCTTCCGCTCGACGGCAGCTCCACGCGGAACAGATTTTCGGGCGTGACCGGTGAGAGTCTGCCCTCGGCGAGAGCGCGCACGTCATCCGCCCAGCGATAGGCATCCTCCAGTTGATGCGACGCGAGGCACACGGCGAGCGGGCGGCGGGCGCGCTCTTCGGCGAGCGCGCGGTATAGCGTCTGCGCCGCCGCGCGGTCGGCCGAGCTGGCGGGCTCGTCGAGCAGCAGCACGTCCGGCTCGACCGCGAGCGCGCGTGCCACCGCCACGCGCTGCAACTCGCCGTCCGACAGCTCATGCCGCCTGCGGGGGAGCAGCGGAGTGATCCCCCACCGCGCCGCGACGCTCTCTACTCTTCTGTTCACCTCGGTGCGTCCGATCCCTCTCACCTGTAATCCAAACTCCAGATTTTCCCGGACGCTGCCGCGCAACAGCACCGGTCGCTGCTCCACCAGCGTGATGCGCTGCCGGGGGGCCGCTCCTGCCACCACGACGCCGTCCAGCCGCACTTCACCCTCGGACGGGCGCTCGAGCAAGGCCAGGAGCCGCAGCAGAGTGCTCTTGCCCGATCCGTTCGGTCCTACAATCGCGATGCCCGAGCCGGGTGTGACGGCGAACCGATCGATGTCGAGCACGACGCGGCCGTCGTAGCGGTGACGCACGCCGACGAGCTCAAGCATGACCGCGACCCTGAAGCGCCTGCAACGCGACGTTCACGACCAGCGCGAGCAGCAGGAGGATGAGCCCGAGCGCGAGCGCGAGCCCGAAGTCGCCCTGGCTCGTGTACAGGGCGACCGCGGTCGTGAGGGTGCGGGTCTGGCCCCGGATGTTGCCCCCCACGGTCATGGCGGATCCGATCTCCGCTACCACGTGGCCGAAGGCGGTGGTAATCACCGCGGCGAGCGCGAACCGCGCCTCACGCGCCACCGTCCACGCCGTGCGCCAGCGGCCCGCGCCGAGGGTCTCGGCGGTGCGGCGGATGCGCGGATCGACGCCTTGGACGGCGGCGGCAGCCAGCGCGGCGGCGATCGGGAAGGCGAGCACGACGTCGCCCACCACGATCGCCTGCCAGGTGTAGAGCCACGCGACACCACCCAGCGGGCCCCGACGGGACAGCAGGCCGTACAGCAGCAGGCCCACGACCACGGTAGGAAACGCGAGGGCGGTGTTGACGACCGTGAGGGCGGCGCGGCGTCCCCAGAAAGGCCTCGTGGCGAGCACGAACCCGACGGGAATGCCGAGGCCGCAGGCGAGCACGGTGGCGATGAGGCCGATCTTGAGCGTGAGGAGCGCGATGCCGTACACTTCGACGTCGCCTGAGAAGAGCAAGGCGACCGCGCGCCGCAATCCCTCCCCTAGAAAGTCCATCCCACGCCGATCGTCGCCCAGGGATGTGACGTCCAATCGGTGAGCGCCGCGCCGGCGGGCAGGACGACACTGCAATTCGTCGTGCACCCGGTGGGTCCCGGCACCTTGTAGGAGAGCGGGTAATTGAGCTTCCAAAGGACCAGACGGAAGTCCCCGCGGATGGACAGCCGTCGGGCGGGGTACCAGCGGACGCCCGCGTTGGGGCTCAGGGTGAACTTGGAGCCGAACCGATATCCGCTCGGATCGGGTGGCGAGGCGCCACTGATCGCGAGTCCCAGCGCGCCGCCTACGTACGGCGCGAAGCCGCGCCAGGTCTTGCGGCCGGTGAGCACGAGCTGCAGTCCGGCGTCGGCGAGCACCACGTTATTGTCGAACGGCCCGGTCTTGCGCGTCAAGGAGTCCTTCGTGGGGTCGACGACGAAGCGGGTTGTCTGTCCGTACGCGAGGCCGAGCGACGCTCCGATCGCGCCGAACAGCACTTCGTAGCGGACACCGTAGGTCCGCCCGTCCGAGAGGCCGACGCCCACGCTGCCGCGGCTGCCGCCGAGGTAGCCGAAGGTAAGGACCCAGACCCCGCCGCGCCGGACGTCGTGGTAGGGAGAATGACCGGGCTCGTGCCCGACCTGGGCGGCGACCCCGTTGTACGACGCTACGACGCTAAGCCATACGATGGCCGCGGTGGCGGGGCGGAGCGGACTTACAACGTAGCGTCGTAGCGTCATAACACGTCTCTCATCAGTCCGTCTCCCTTAGGTCTCTGCCGGTCATTTCCGGCGGCGGTTGGATGTCGAGCAGACGGAGCAGCGTGGGACCGACATCGCACAACGCGCCCCCGTGGCGCAGCGATCCGCGTGCCGCGTCGTCGATCAGCAGGAACGGTACCGGGTTCGTGGTGTGCGCCGTGTGCGGGCCGTCCGTCAAGGGATCGATCATCAGCTCGCAGTTGCCGTGATCGGCGGTGACGAGCAGCGTGGCACCGCGCCGCTCGGCGCTCTTCACGACACGCTCGAGACACTGATCCACCGTCTCCACGGCCTTGACGGCCGCGCTTAGTACCCCGGAGTGGCCGACCATGTCCCCGTTTGCGTAGTTGCAGAGGATGAAATCGTGGTGCCCCGCCTCGATCGCCTTGCACAGGACGTCCGTCACTCCCGGCGCGCTCATTTCGGGCATCAGGTCGTAGGTGGCGACCTTCTGCGACGGCACGAGCAGCCGCTCCTCCCCGGGATACGGCGTCTCTACGCCGCCGTTGAAGAAGTACGTCACGTGCGCGTACTTCTCCGTCTCGGCGGTGCGGAACATGGTCCGGCCGTGGTCGGACAGCACCTGGGCCACGATCTCCGACAGCACCATCGGCCCGAACGCCATCGGAAAGGGAAAGGTCTCGTCGTACTGGGTCATCGTGACGAGATCGACCGGGGGCCTGGTGCCGGTGTCGAAGCCGTCGAATCCGTCCATCGCCAGCGCGCGCACGATCTGGCGCATGCGGTCGGCTCGGTAATTGAAGCAGAAGATCCCGTCGCCCGACCGGATGCGCGGCGTCCCCGTGATCACGCGGGGCTTTACGAACTCGTCCGTTTCGCCGGCTTCGTAGGCGCGGCGGATCGCGGTGACCGGGTCGGGGGCCACCTCGCCCACGCCGTGCACCATCGCGTCGTAAGCAATCTTGGTGCGCTCCCAGCGCTTGTCCCGGTCCATCGCGTAATAGCGGCCCACCACGGTCGACACTACCGCCCGACCGCCGTACTGCGGCAGCAGGTCCACCAGCTCCTGCATGAACGCGAGGGCCGACTGCGGCGGCGTGTCGCGCCCGTCGAGCCAGGCATGAATCGCGACCGGCAGCTCGTGCAGCTGAGCGAGCGTGACGGCAGCCACGAGGTGTCGATCCAGAGCGTGCACGCCGCCGTTGCCGATCAGGCCCGGGAGGTGCAGGGTCCCGCCACGCCGCTTCACTTGCGTGCACAGCTCGACGAGCGGCGGCAGCCTGAAAAACTCGCCGGACTCGATGGCTTGCGAGATCCGCACGATGTCCTGCGGCACGACGCGGCCGGCTCCGAGGTTCAGGTGCCCCACTTCACTGTTGCCGATCTGTCCCTCGGGAAGGCCCACGGCGAGCCCCGACGCGTTGAGCAGCGTGCGGGGCGCGTTCGCCCAGAGGCGATGCCAGGTCGGGGTTCGGCCGAGCTCGACGGCGTTGCCTTCCCGGCCGGGACGGAAGCCCCAGCCGTCGAGCACGATCAGGACGACCGGGGTGCGCGGCCCATGCCTCTTTGCCATATTGGAGGGGATGCAATCTAGC